>ERZ857750.5-NODE-5-length-320573-cov-14.736698_pt1 | contig 320573 bp, 239 predicted proteins | sample MGYA00519915_ERZ857750 | MGnify/ENA primary metagenome ERZ857750 (study PRJEB31778, sample SAMEA3449358) | human gut metagenome | biome: human gut; feature: human-associated habitat; material: faeces | place: United Kingdom | collected 2010/2012 ...
TGGCTCTGCGCCTCCTGCTTGGCGGCGAGGCGGGCGGCCTGACGGGCCTGGCGCTCGGCGCGCGACTGGTCGCCGCGGCGGCGCTGCTCGGACTGGGTGTGCACCTTCTTGCCCTTGGGCGCAAGCGTCATGATGATGTTGCGGCCTTCCTGCTTCGGCCGGGACTCGACGGTGCCGTACTCCTCGACGTCTGCGGCCAGACGCTGCAGCAGTTCGACGCCGCCGATGGGGCGGGACTGCTCGCGGCCGCGCAGCATGATGGTCACCTTGACCTTGTCGCCGCCGTTGAGGAACCTGACCACATGGCCCTTCTTGACCTCGAAATCGTGGTCATCGATCTTCAGGCGGAAGCGGATCTCCTTGATTTCGGCGGTGCTCTGATTACGGCGGGCCTCACGGGCCTTGATCTTCTCGTTGTACTTGAACTTGCCGTAATCGATCAGCTTGGCGACGGGAGGCTTGGCGTTGGGCGCCACCTCGACGAGATCGAGGTTCGCTTCCTTCGCCAGGTTGAGCGCGACCGAGGTCGCGATGACTCCCACCTGCTCGCCGTTCGGGCCGATCAGGCGTACCTGCGAGACGCGAATCTCGTCATTGATACGTGGTTCGTCGCTAATGATGACTCCAATCCTCATGTTCTTCGAAGCGGACCTTCGCCGGATACCGGGCATGACGGACGAATCCATGGCTCACCGAACCGTGCGCACTGCAGCGCCGGCCATCATACATATTCGCATGATCGCATGCCTCATAAGGCATGCTCACGACCGCGCATTCCACGCGACCGGATAGGCTGTTGCCTTGGACCCGAGGCCATGACAGGCTTCCAGGTGGGGTTGCCCCGCTTTCTTGATTTCTCAAGCCTTGTAGATACTACCACACCCCCAGACCGGGCGTGTCGCCACAAGTTCCGGTCCAGGCGCAGGCAAGCCATCGACCGGCGCCTTGTCGTCGGTCAGGATCGTGGCGCCCGGCTTGCCGTCCGGGTCGGCGATGGTCTCGAACCGGCCCGCCACCTCGCCCATCGCCGATGCCAGAAGCGGTCCGGAGAAGATCGGGAACGTCACGAACGTGCCCACCGCGGGGATCGTCACGAAGGTCGGCAGGAAGGTGCCGAGAATCGAGCCGACCGTATTGCAGGCGGACAGTCGTCCGACGACGGAGGCGTTGTTCCCCAGCGAGTCGGCCGCGAACTTGTTGAGGCCCGGCGTGACCGTGCCGAGCAGGAATAGCGGCGGCACGAAGATCGGCATGCAGCTAACGCGGCGATGACCGGGAAGTTCGTCGACACGGTGACGATCAGCAGGCGCGACGCGCAGTGCCGGGCACACGATACAGTGGCAGCATGGCATATGAACGTTGCGTGATTTTCGGCGCTGGCGAGTATTACGAGGGGCCCGCGCCCGCTATCGAGAAGGGGATGCTGGCGATCGCCGCGGACGGCGGGCTCGACCATATGCGGGCGATGGGGCTGTCGCCGGATTTCGTCATCGGCGATTTCGATTCGCTGTCCGGCGACGTGCCGGACGGCGACCGCAGCGTCCGCCTGCCGCCGCAGAAGGACGATCCGGATCTGCTGAGCGCGCTGAAGGTCGGATGGAGCCGCGGCGCACGCGAGTTCCATATATATGGAGCGCTGGGCGGTCGCATCGACCACACGATCGCCAACATGCAGCTGATGGCGCTACTGGCCTCGCATGGCGGCATCGGATATCTGTACGGCGACGGCAGCATCGTTACCGCGATCGCGGACGGGGCGCTGGAGTTCCCGGTCAATCATGTCGCCCCGCGCCGCATGATCTCGGTGTTCTCGCACAGCGACGTCTGCCATGGCGTCACCATCGCCGGGCTGAAATACGTGCTGGAGGGCGCCGCGCTCGCCAACACCGTCGTGCAGGGGGTGAGCAACGAGTTCGTGGACGGTTCCGCGGCGACGGTCTCGGTGGAGTCGGGCACGCTGATCGTCACGTTTCCGATCGAGGCGCCGCTGCCTGCGGTGAGACTGCGGCATCCGTTCGGCGGGGATCTGGGCGCGCTTGACACGGCGGTGTCCTCGGCGCTGGCGGTGCGGTGAGGCCGCGGTGCGGAATGCCTCGCATCGAATCGCCGCAGGCTGCACAGACATATTTGTTAGCGTTAACGGAATATGGCCGTTTTATGCTCAAAGCAAGCGCGACACCGTTGCTCTAGTACAGACGGCGCATTACAGTAGACACTGTTGGTAAACAAAGGCCATAGCGCATCCATGCGCAAACGGCCTACCCTACAAAGGGAGAACACATGACAGTTAAGATTGGTATCAACGGCTTTGGTCGTATCGGTCGTCTCGCCTTCCGCCGCATCTTCGAGCTGCAGGCTCGCGGTGGCCAGGCCGGTGACATCGAGGTCGCTGCAATCAACGATCTGACCACGCCGTCCATGCTCGCCTACCTGCTGAAGTACGACAGCACCCACGGCACCTTCCGTCACGACGACGGCACCCCGGTCGACGTGACCTCCACCGACGACGCCATCGTGGTCGACGGCAAGGAATACAAGGTCTACGCCGAGAAGGATGCCAACAACATCCCGTGGGTCAAGAACGACGGTGTCGAGTTCGTGCTTGAGTGCACCGGCTTCTACACCTCCGCCGAGAAGTCCCAGGCCCACCTGAACGCCGGCGCCAAGAAGGTCCTGATCTCCGCCCCGGCCAAGGACGAGACCACCCCGACCGTCGTGTTCGGCGTGAACCACGAGATCCTGAAGGCTTCCGACAACATCGTGTCCGCCGGTTCCTGCACCACCAACTCGATGGCCGCCATGGTCAAGCTGCTGAACGACAAGTTCGGCATCAAGCTCGGCTTCATGACCACCATCCACGCCTACACCGGCACCCAGATGATCCTCGACGGCCCGCGCTTCCCGAAGGCTCGCAACAACCGCGCCGCCGCGATCAACACCATCCCTCACTCCACCGGTGCCGCCAAGGCCATCGGCAAGGTCGTGCCCGAGGTCAACGGCAAGCTGCAGGGCCACGCCCAGCGCATCCAGGTCCCGGACGGCTCCATCACCGAGCTGACCACCGTCCTGAACAAGGAAGTCACCGCTGACGAGATCAACGCCGCATTCAAGGAAGCCTTCTCCAACACCGAGTACTACGGCTACAACGAGGACGGCATCGTCTCCTCCGACATCATCGGCGACACCCACGGTGGCGTGTTCGACCCGACGCAGACCGACGTGAACACCGTTGACGGCACCACGATGGCCCGCACCGTGTCCTTCTACGACAACGAGTATGGCTTCACCTGCAACATGATCCGTACCCTGCTGTACTTCGCCGAGATCTCCGAGTGAATCCCCGCGGTCTAGGCCGCTAGATTCCACAAGGGTTTATGGTTTGGGCTCCCACAGTGCTTCGCTGTGGGAGCCCAAACCATAAACCCTTTGTTTTTACCGGCTCGGCACTTGCCGGCGGGCTGAGCCGGACTCCGTCACCACGTACCGATGGGCGCAGCGACCGCGTTCAACACCTTGAGCAGATCATGCGGATTGACGCCGACCGAAAACCCGCGCTTGCCGCCGGACAGCAGGATCTCGTCGAATTGCAGAGCGCTCTCGTCAAGCACGGTCTTGTGATGCGTGCGCTGCCCGAGCGGCGAGATGCCTCCGACCACATAGCCGGACTCGCGCATCGCGACCTTCGGGTCGGCCATCGATGCCTTCTTCGCACCGACCGCCGCCGCCAACGCCTTCAGATCCATGTGTCCGCTGACCGGCACCACGCCCACCACGCGCTCGGAACCGGTGTCGGCCATCAGCGTCTTGAACACCTGATGCTCATCGAATCCGAGCTTCTTCGCGGCTTCCACCCCGTAACCGTCATCCATGTGGTCGTTGGAATGCTCGTACTCGTAGGTCTTGAACGGCACTCCGGCCTTCTCCAGCTGCACAGTCGCCGGCGTGGAGCCGGCACCCTTCTCATGCTTCGATTTTTTGCCCATGTTTTCCATACTACCGCTCTCAAAACTCGAAGATACGAAATCGGAAACCGCCATTTTCCAACAAACGGCTTTTCGTATCTGCGAGTTTTGAGAGCGCGAATCGGGAATGCCTCGACTATTCGGCGGATTCTCCGCCGCTTGGGCCACTGGTTTCACGGTGTCGCAGCAAGGCCCCCGGCTGCGGTCAGCAAGCGCGACGGCGCCCACGGGCGCACCGGTGGCGGACAGTCCCGCCGCCGCATACCCGTCAGCGTCACCTTGCCGTCGACCGCGAGTGTGGAGCACTCCCCCGCCGCGATGCCGGGAACCGTGGCGGCCCCGTCATTGGCGTTGAACACCCTCACATAGGGTTTGCTATACGCCTCGTCCCACCAGAGGCGGTGAGGCGAGCAGGCGCACTATCGTGCCTGCGATGGCTTCCGGCGGAGTTCCGCCGGAAGCACGAAATGCATGTTCTCCTTAATGGTCTCCACGGTGGATACATCGGTGAAGCCCTGTGCGCGCAAGGCCTCGATGACGCCCGCGACCAGTTCGTCCGGCACGGATGCGCCCGACGAGATGCCGACCGCCTCGACCCCGTCGAACCATGACGGGTCGAGCTCGTTCGCGTCATCCACGCGGTGCGCTCGCCCGCGCTCCTCCAACGCCTCCTGCGCGACCTCCATGAGCCGCACCGAGTTGGAGGAGTTCGCCGACCCCACGATCACCACGCTATCGGACTGCTCGGCAACGAGCTTCACCGCGGTCTGGCGGTTGGACGTGGCGTAGCAGATATCGGAGCTCGGCGGCTCCTTCATCCACGGGAACCGGCACTTGAGCGCCGCGATGATGCCGGCCGTCTCATCGATGCTGAGCGTGGTCTGCGTGAGCAGCACCAGCTTCTGCTCCGTCCGGAAATCCAGCGAATCCACGTCCGCCTCATGTTCGATCAGATGCACGTGCACGGGGTCCTCCCCCACCACGCCGACCGCCTCATCATGCCCCCGATGGCCGATGTAGATGATCTCGTAGCCTTCGCGCACGAAACGCAATACCTCACGATGCACCTTGCTGACCAGCGGGCAGGTGGCATCCACGACGTGCATGCCGCGACGTGCGGCCTCCGCCTTGACCTGCGGCGACACGCCGTGCGCGGAGAACACGATCGGGATGCCGGCGGCAGCAGCCTCGTCAGGTATCTCCGCGAGCTCCTGCACGAACACGGCCCCCTGCGCGGCGAGATCCTCGACGACATGCCGGTTGTGCACGATCTGACGACGCACATACACCGGCGGCAGGCCATCCACCCGCGCCGACGCGGCCTTCAGGATGGTCTGCACGGTAAGGATCGCCCGATCCACCCCGGCGCAGAATCCGCGCGGGTCCGCCAGCACGATGCGTTTCGCCATATCATCCTCCTCATGCAGTCAGTGGCCGCTATGCGGCATCACTCAATCACAACGACTCAGCGTAGCAAAGGCACGCGCACGGGTGCGGCCGGAACATCTCTACGCGTGCGATACCGGCACATGACAATGCCCGGGGGCAACAGGCGACACCCCGACCGCACACGGCAAAAGCCCAGCGCACACTATGATAGTGAGCGGTAACAATATCACCGTCGATCATGGAGCAAGCAATGGGCACCACACCGCGTACCGGCAACCAGTATTCCATCCATCATGGCGATTTCTCCGCCGTCGTCTGCGAGCTCGGCTCGAAGCTGCGCCGTTTCGACTACGGCGGCAAGGAGGTGTTCTGCAGCTACGGACCGGACGACCTGACGCCGACCTGCTGCGGCTATATCCTCGCGCCTTGGCCGAACCGCATCAAGGACGGCGAATACGACTTCAACTGCAAGCACTACTGCGCACCGGTCAACGAGTACCATCCCGAGCCGCGCAACAACGCGAACCACGGCTACGCATACCAGTACATGTGGAAGCTGGAATCGCTCACCGAGAACAGCGTCACCCAGTCACTGCGCTTCCCGAACCTCGACGGCTATCCGTTCGATGTCACCGTCACCGCCACGTACGAGCTGAACGACAAGGGCATGACCGTCACGGTCAGCGCCCGCAATGATGGCGACGAGCCGGCGCCGTGGGCGCTCGGCCTGCACCCGTGGGTGGCGAACGGCAAAAACGGCGAGACCAGCGAGCAGCGTGACGCCGATTCGGCCGCATGCCGCCTGAAGATCGACGCGGACACGCACGTCACCGTTGACGCCGGTCTGGTGCCGAACGGCACCGAGCCTGTGGACGGCACCAAGTTCGATCTGCGCGACGACCCGGTTCTGGACGGACGCGCGTTCGACGACGCCTGGGTGGACGTCCACCGCGCCGACGACGGCACGACAACGACCGTGTTCACCCGCCCCGATGGCATGGAGATCAAGCTGGTCGGCGACGAGACCATCAATGCGTGGCAATGCTACACGGCCACCGGCGCCCCGTTCGACCAGCATCCGAACGGCATCGCCGTCGAACCGATGACCGCCCCGGCCAACGCGTTCCGCAGCGGCGACCACCTGACCGTGATAGAGCCCGGCAAGAGCGTCACGACCGTGGTGCGCTACGAGGTGACGGTCAAGTGACCGACACCCGGCCGTCCTACGGCCGGTGACAATTCGCCACTTGCACAACGTCTACCCCGTATGTGATAATTCCCAAGGCTTATTAATCGTAGTAAAGGAGTCCATCATGGGCATGCGCGGACGCAAGCGCAAGGATCGTCGCAAGAAGGCCGCCAACCACGGCAAAAGGCCGAACGCCTGATTCTTGCCTGACGGCGTGATTCCACGCCGCGAGACATCGCCATATACGGCGGTGTCATAACAGACGACAAACGGGTCTGCCCCAGCGAAAGCCGGGCAGACCCGTTTGTTATCTTGTTATTCCGTTTTACTATGCAGGCCAGTTTTATCCTGCTTGCCGAGCTTCGAGACAGGGGCCCAAGCCGAAATCGCGTCTCAGGACACGACCGCATCGCCGCGTACAGGCTGCGCGGGTTGCGCGGACCGTCCCGGCTCGTCGACGGCACCGGCAGCATTCCCGCCATCCTCGCAGCAGCAGCGGTCAAGCGTGTCGCGCAACCGCGCCAGCAGACATTCCGGCGCGACCTCGGGCCGCAGATACGCACGCAGCGCCGCGATCATCGCCTTCTCATGCTCGTCGCAACACGAATCCGGGTCGAAACAGTCCCCGACCAGATCATCGCCCATGTCACCGGGCATGCCCGAAATCTCCACCGACGTGATATGCATATCCGCATGGACGATGCCCACAGGCGTCTGCCGTGTGATGGAAATATGGCTGTGCCGCTCAATAGGGTCACTCACGCCTGCTCCTTTCGCTCGTCGCAACGGATCGCATTCCGTCATCTCCATTATGAACGCTCACCGGGGATCTGGAGTTCGCGGACGGTGAACTTGGCAGTTGCTTGCGGGCGTCGCCGTATCCGTGCGCCAGCGCGTACGATGACAGTTCGCGTTTCAACTGGGTGCGCGCACGGTTCAGGCGGCTCATCACCGTGCCGATCTTCACGCCCTGCTCGTCGGCGACCTGCTGGTACGACTTGCCGTCGATGGCTGCGTCGATGAACACCTGCCGGCGCTCGGGCGGGAGCTTTGCGAGCGCCGCCATGATCTCCTGCGGCGCGAAGGCGTCCAGGTACTCCTGCTCCGCGGATTTCAGCCCCTCCGAGGAGTGCTCGGACGCCGCGTAGATGTCCCAGTCGTCGTATTCGCCGGTGGAGTCGTTGGCCCGCTGCGGCCGCCGCTTCGCCTTCGCGTACTGGTTGAAGTATGCGTTGCGCTCGATGGTGGTCATCCACGCCTCGAAGTTCGAACCGTCCTCGAAACTGTCGAACGCCTTGAACCCGCGTTCGAACGTGTCCTGCACAAGGTCCTGGGCATCCTCGGGATTGTTGGTGAGCTTCATCGCCTGGCGGTACAGCGCGTTGACCGCGGGCATGGCGAGCTTCTCGAATCTCGCTCGCTCCTGCGCCGCGGTCTCGTTCGGTTGCTGTTCGTCGGTCACGCTCACTATTGTATGCAAGACGTGCGGTGAAATTGTGAGCGTGGGCACGGTTTTGTGATGGACTTATCAGCACATGTCGCGCATATCGTTCCCGCGGCCGTCGGGCTTGTACAATGGCAGCGGCACCATGAGGAAAGGTTTTGGTATGACGGTAACGTTGGCATCGGCGGCGCAACTGCTCAAGCGGCACGGTCTGCTTCGGGAGATCATCCGCGAGGATCGTTGGACGCTTGATGCGCACGACATCGAAGGGGCTGACACCGCTTTTTCGGCGATCACCTATGACACGAGGGACGTGCGCGAGGGCACGCTGCTGTGCTGCAAGGGGCGGTTCAAGGCCGAGTATCTGCATGACATCGACGAGCGCGGGCTGGCCGCATACGTGGCCGACACCGATTTTTCGGCAGAGACCGGCGCACCCGGCCTGATCGTCAATGACGCACGCAAGGCCATGAGCCTGCTGTCCGCGGAGTTCTACGGACGCCCGCAGGACGAGCTGACCGTGGTCGGCATCACCGGCACCAAGGGCAAGACCACGACCGCGTACTTCACCCAGGCCGTGCTGAACGCCCACTCGCACGGCAAGGCAGCGCTGTTCTCCTCCGTGGACAACTGCCTGGACGGGCACACGTACGTCGAGTCCGACCTGACCACGCCCGAGTCGATGGACGCTTTCCGCATGATGCGAGAGGCCGCTGACAACGGCATGAAGTACCTCGTCATGGAGGTCTCCTCGCAGGCGTACAAGGTCGAGCGCGTGTACGGGCTGACGTTCGACGTGGCCACGTTCCTGAACATCTCCCCCGACCATATCAGCCCGATCGAGCATCCGACGTTCGAGGATTACCTGTATTGCAAGCGCCAGATCGTGCGCAACAGCCGTGCGCTGGTGCTCGGCGCGGCCAGCGATCATGCCGACCTGCTGCGTCAGGACGCGGCGGACGCCGGCGTGCCGGTCACCACGTTCGAGCTGCTGGACGGGCAGAGCCCCGCCGGATCCGATGCCGCCGATGTCACCGCAAGCCCGGCGAACGCCGAGCACAGCGCCTACCGTATCGCCGCAGACGGCGCTGATCTCGGCGAGTTCCGTCTGGCGTTGGACGGCGACTTCAACTACGCCAACGCGGCAGCGGCGCTGGCCATCGCGCATGCCGCCGGAATCGACCTGACCGCCGACGCCGCAGCCACGCACGCGATGGAGCCGGTGCGCATCGCCGGCCGCATGGAGCAGTTCCACGACCCGCAGTCCAACACGCTGGCGATCGTCGACTACGCGCACAACTACGCCTCCGTGACCGCGCTGCTCGATTTCGTCGACGAGCGGTTCGGCTCGCAGCACCCGCGCATCACGCTTGTCACCGGCTCGGCCGGCAACAAGGCGTACGACCGGCGCAAGGAGATCGTCGAAGCGGCGCAGCATCGCATCGACAGCTTCATCTTCACCGCCGAGGACACGGACACCGAACCGTTCATCGACATCTGCACGGAGATGCAACGGTACATCACCGTGCCCGGCATCGCGTCCACCGTCATCTCCGACCGCCCGACCGCCGTCACGAACGCGATCTACGACGCCCGAGCGCACGCCGACCGGTTCAACATCATCCTCATCATCGGCAAGGGTGACGAACGCTGGATCAAGGACCACAACAAGCACGTGCCGTTCGAGGGCGACGACCGCATCGTCGAGCGCATGTTCGCCTGAGCCGCCAAAGCGCACGAACCGATAGAAAGACAAGCAAGACAAGCATGATTACGTTACAGAAAACCGACTACCAGCAAATGGAACAGGCGGCGGCCGATGCCGGCGTGACGCTGCCGATCGAACAGACCGACGTGTGGGCACGCTTCCAGGCGGACATCCCCGGCCGCACTCCTTGGGGCGTGTACCTGATCCAGCGAGACGGCGAGACCGTCGCGTTCATCGCGTTCATCGACATGGAGACGCACGGATACCATTACCTGCGTTCGATGCACGGCCCGGTCTGGATCGTCAAGCCGGACGAGGCGCTGGAACGCGAGGCCATCGACGCGATCGCCGCCGAAGTGCACCGAGCGGACAGGCACGTGGCGTTCATCCGCATCGACACGTGGTTCACCGACGGCACCGTGCCGGTGCTGTCGACCGTGCCGTACGACCAGACCGTGGTGATCGACGTGACCGGCGGCGACGATGCGATCCTGAGTCGCATGAAGCGTCGCGGCCGCCGCGACGTACGCAAGTCGCTGCGCGAATGCCCGGCCGACATCGCCGACGAGACGAAGCAGGCGATCGCCGACTTCGCGGAATACTACGACGTGATGGTGGAGACCGGCAAGCGCGACGGATTCACGCCCGCTCCGATCACCGACTACTCCGACATGATCGAGGCGCTGGGCGCGGATCATTGCCGCGTGTTCGCGGCCCGCATCGAGGGCCGCGTGGTGGCATGGTCAATCGTGACCGTCAACGGCACGCACGCGGTACGCTACTATGCCGGCATGCGCAACGACGTGATGCGCCTGCACGTGACCGACAAGCTGCTGTACACCGAGTGCTGCATCCTTGGCTCGCAGGGCATCACCGAATACGATCTGATGGGCATCGGCTCCGAGCTGGCACCGAGCCTCAACGGCCTCAACGAATTCAAGTGCAAGTTCACCGAGGAAATCACCCCGGTGGCCGCCGGGCGTGACGTGCCGATCAAGAAGGCCTTCTACAGCTCCCTCAAGCTCGCCAAATCACTGAAGAACACCCTCAAGAAGTAAGATTCCCGGCGCGGTGCAACGGGGTGAGACGTCTGACCGCCCGCTGCGCGCGCCAGAGGGCGGTCAGACGTGCCGGTGGTCAGACGGCGGCGCGGACGACGTCGATGACGCGGCGAACCGCGTCTTCACCCAGTTCGGTGGGCAGGCATAGCGCGGTGGAGACCAGACGGTCGCTGACCGGCACGGTGGAGCGATCCAACGTGTCGAGCCCATAGGCGGCCGGATCGGTCACGCCGGGGAACAGTTCGGGGCGGTACCAGCGTTCGGCGTAGCCACCCGCCTGCCGCACTGCGGCGATGATGCGCTCCGCCGCCTCGGTATCCCGCGCGAACAGCGGAAACCGCAACAGCGGCTGCGCCTCGCCGTCCATCGCCACTGCCGGAACGTCCAACCCGTCGACGCCCGCAAAAGCCTCGCGATACATGGTCACGACCGCGCGCCGCCCATTCTCATTGGCGTCGAGCGCGGAGATGCCGGCCACCGCCTGCTGCGCGATCCACGGCGTCACCGTCATCGGCTCATATTCCAGTGCGCCGCGACGCTCCTTGTCGGAAATCGGCGGCTCATACCAGCCCGAAGCGGTGAGTCGCTCACGCATCCGCCCGCCGAATCCGCCCAGACGCGACAGCACGCGGTTCTCGTTGATATACAGTTTCGTGACCGTATCCAGATGATGGGACGGCTGCTCCAGCGCGGCGAGCCGGCCTCGGGTCTCGGCGTCCAGCGCCGCATCCCGCTCACGCAGCCGCGGATTGACCCAGATGGCGCCGCCGAATCTGGTCGGCAGCATCTTCTCCACGCCGAACGAGTGCACGGAAATGTCGGCCAACGGCCATCCCGCAGCATCACGGGCCATGCGGGTCACGCAGTGGGCGCAATCCTCGACGAGCAACGCCCCCATCTCCCCCGCCAGCGCGGCCAGCCGCCGGGACGAGTCCTCATCGATCGCGCCAAACGTATGCTGCATCACCATCGCATGCACCTGCTCGTCGCTCCCCAGCGGCATGGACTCCACCTTGGCGACGTCAATGCCCATCGTGTCGGCGCCCACATCCGCATACCGCGGTCTCAGCCCGCTCACAACAATCGGATCGACCGCCGTGCAGCAGGTGAACAGCTGGGTGAGCACCGAGCCGTCGCCACGAACCGACCTCACTGCGTCGAACGCCACCTGCATGCCGTACCGTGCCTTGAAGACCGGGAACCAGTCCTCCGGCCGCGTCCCGGTGCGGGACGCCAACGCCTCACGAAGTTCCGCGAATCCCCGTGCCGTCGTCTCTTCCATGACCAACCTCGTTCCATCGGGAGAATACGTCTTATTTCAATGTATCGTCCCCCCGCGCCAGGGGCAACGGCCCGCGTGACCGCATCTTCGCACTCTGCGCACGAAACGGCCTCCCATCGCCACACGGAGTATGTAGAATGTCATAAGCAATCGTGAACGTCCAACAGAAGGATCGATAATGACGGCTTTCCAGCCTGTACTACTCGGCAGTGAAACCTGCGCCTACGCGATGGCCCGCGCGTTCCACAGCGCGTATGGCCTGAAATCGCTGGTATACGGCCGTATGCAGCTTTCCGTCACCAAATTCAGTTCGATTATGGAGCCGACGTTCTTCGCGGACTTCACCGAGCCGGAATCCTTCCGCCGTCACATGGTCGAGGCCGGTCGCCGGCTCACGTCCGAGCGACCCGACACCACGTTCCTGCTCATCGCGTGCGGTGACGACTACAGCGAGCTGCTGAGCCGGTACAAGGACGAGCTGAAGCCGTATTTCACGTTCGTGTCGGTCGATGCCGACCTGCACGACCGTCTGAGCAACAAGACCTCCTTCTACGAGCTGTGCGCCCAGTATGACCTGCCGCACCCGCTCACGTTCGTTCTGGACAAGGCCGGTGCCGCGGCCGGCAAGCATCACGACCTGCCGTTCGGCTTCCCCGTGGCCGTCAAGCCGGCGAACAGCGTCGAATACCTGCACGTGGACTTCCCCGGACGCAAGAAGGCGTTCATTCTGCACACGCCCGAGGAGCTGGCCCATGTCGTCTCCGCGATCTACGGCGCCGGCTACGGCTCCGAGCTGATCATCCAGGACTTCATCCCCGGCTCCGACGCCAACATGCGCGTGCTCAACGCCTACGTCGACCATGACCACCATGTGCGCATGATGGTGCTCGGCCACGTGCTGCTCGCCGACCCGACGCCGGAGGCCATCGGCAACTACGCGGCGATCATCCCCGACTACAACGAGGGATTCTGCCTGAAGATCAAGAGCTTCCTGGAAAGCATCGGATATGAGGGCGTCGCGAACTTCGACATCAAGTTCGACCCGCGCGACGGAGAGTACAAGCTGTTCGAAATCAACCTGCGCCAGGGCCGCACGAACTTCTTCGTGACGCTTAACGGCTTCAACCTGGCCGAGTATTTCGTCGACGACCTGGTGCTCGGCAACCCGATGGAGGGCGACACGGTCATCGGCCGCGGTGACAGCATGCTGCTGGAGGTGCCGTTCTCGACGCTCAAGAAGTACGCGGAGCCGGGGGAGGCGCTTGACCGCGGAATCGCGCTGCACAATGCGGGCAAATCCGGCTGGACGCTGCGCTACGGGCGGGACCTGTCGTTCAGGCGCCGGCTGCTGCTGTGGAGGCTGCACCGGCTGACCGCGAAGAACTACGACACGTATCTCGGCAAGAACGACTGACTTTTCGGAATCGACGGCGACATTTATGAGACGACCATTTTTTGCGGTATTGGGCGGCATGGGCACGCTGGCCACGGAAAGCTATATCCGGTTGGTCAACCGTGAGACGCACGCCCACAGCGACCAGGAGTTCCTCGACTACGTCGTGTTCAACGACGCGGCCGTGCCCGACCGGACCGCGTTCATAATCGGGCAGTCCGACGATGACCCGTTCCCGATAATCGCCGACGACATCGACAAGGCGACCGCGATGGGCGCGAGCTTCATCGTGCTCACCTGCAACACCGCGCATTACTTCTACGACCATTTCCAGTCGCTGACGCCGGTGCCGATCCTGCACATGCCGCGCGGCGCCGTCGCGCACATGGCCGGGCAATACCCCAAGGAGCGTTTCCACCGCGTCGGATTCCTCGGCACGATGGGCTCGCGGGCTTCGGGCGTGTACCGTCAGGCCGTCGAGGAGGCCGGCTACACCTTCGTCGAGCCGGACGACGAGTTGCAGGAGCGCATCACGTCACTGATCTACGACGATGTGAAGGGAACCGGCGACCTGAATCTGCAGCGCTACGAGTCGGTGCTGCAGGCGATGCTCGATCCGGCCGGCACGTGCCGTTGCGATACGCTGATGCTCGGCTGCACCGAGCTCTCCGTGCTCAACGAGGCGTTCCCGCTGCCTCAGCTGCCGATCATCGACGCCCAGGCCGTCCTCGTGGAGGACACCGTCAGCCGGGCCAAGGCCATCCGCCGCTAGAGTCGGCGCAGGCGAAAAAGGTCGGTCGGGCGGAGCAACAGCCACATCCCCGGATGCACAGCCACCCCCAGTCGGCCTACGGCCGATTGCCCTCCCGCCAGCGGGTCGGCAATCGGTAATCCTCCCGCTGGCGGGAGGTGGCGTGCAGCGCCGGAGGGTGGTCTTCGATGTGGGGTCAGCGGCTGAGTTTCTGGCTGACTACGGCGGTGACGCCGTCGGAGCGCATCGTGATGCCGTACAGCGCGTCGGCGATCGACATCGTACGCTGCTGGTGGGTGATGATGATGAGTTGGGCGTGTTCGCGCAGTTCGTTGAACGCGTTGATAAGGCGGGTCAGGTTCACGTCGTCGAGCGCGGCCTCCACCTCGTCCATCACGTAGAACGGGCTCGGCCGCGCGGTGAAGATCGCGAACAGCAGCGCCAGCGCGGTCAGGGACCGCTCCCCGCCGGACAGCAGGCTCAGCTGCTTGACGCGTTTGCCGGCCGGGCTCGCCTCGACGATGACGCCCGTGGCAAGCAGGTCATCGGGGTCGTCGAGACGCAAACGGCCGGTACCGCCGGGGAACAGCGTGGCAAACATCTTCTCGAACGCAGCGGCGGTATCATCGAACGCGGATTTGAACACGCTCACCATCGTGGAATCCAGATCCCTGATGAGCTTCATCAGATCATCGCGAGATTTGACCACGTCGTTGCGCTGGTCGTTCAGGTATTGGTTGCGGGTCTCAAGCGCGTCGTATTCCTCGCCGGCCAACGGATTGACCTTGCCGAGCGCGGCGAGGTCGCGCTTCGCCTTCTCCAGCCTCTTGCGCTGTTCCGCACGGTCATACGGAACGGTTTCGAACCGGCTCGGGTCGTCGCCTCCGTCAGATTCGGAGCCTGGTTCGGACTCGGATTCAGGTTCAGAAGCGTCCGCACGCGGCACGGGACGCCCGTTCTCGTCCAGCACGGGCACCGGCCGCTCGGGGCCGAAATCGCGGGTGAGCTCGTCGATGGAAAGTCCCAGGTCATCCGACACCTTCTGCGTCAACTGCCCAAATTCCCCGGCCAATCGTTCGCGATCCACATCCAGCTCGTGTTCACGCCGCTGCAGTCCCGCGACTTTCGGCTCGATGCCATCGCGCTGCGCCCGCAGCGTCTTCAGCTCCGCGTCGTGGTTCGATGCCTCGGCCTGCAGCGCCTCGCGCTTGGCGATCACATCGTCGATGCTCGCCGCCACCAGGGAGGCGACCTGCGCGGCATCGTCGGCGATGCGCTGCGCGTGCGCGGCCTGCGCCTTGCGACGCTCGTTCATGGCCTCGATGCGCGCGCGTCGTTGCGTGGCCTCCGCGGCGTTGTCGCGCAACAGCCCGGCCTGCCGCTTGAACGACTCGACCTTGCGTTCCGCCTCCGTCCACGCGATCTTCGCGGTGACCTCATGCTCGCGGGTAGCGTTCAACGCGGCTTCCAGCCGATGCTCGCGCTCCCCTAGCTCGTCGACGTCGGCATGTTCCGCGCCGGAATCCCGGATCGCGGCGAGCGCCCGCCGCAAATCGTCGAGCTTCAACTGATGGCTCCGGCGTTCCTCGACACTGCCGCGCAGCTTCTCCTCGATCGCCGCGGCCTGACGTTCCACGCCCTTCATCCGCGACTCGGCCGATTGCAACGCCTTCGCGGCTTGTTCGGACTTGAGCTTGGCCTGAATGCGCCGCTGCGATTCCTTGTCGACCAGCACTCGCCCCTGGTCCCGCCGCTGACGGGCCTCGCCAACCTGCCGCGTGATGTCGTCCAGCTGCCCTTGCAGCACCGTAATCCGCTTCAGCGCCTTATCCCGCCTCGCCGCCAAGGACAGGTCGCTTTGCGACAGTGATGAACCGCCCACGGCACCCACCGGGTTGACGACCTCCCCGTCGCGGGTGATGGCCTGCGCCCATCCGCCGTCGTGGACCATCCGCACGGCCTCATCCATCGTCTCGACCGCGACGACGTTGTTGAGCAGCAGCCGCACCGCGCCGACGACCCCCGCGGCTCGGCTCGGGTCCGGTGCATCCGGATTCGCCGACACCATCGTGCCGGCCGCACACGGCGTCCGATATGGCGAACCATCGTTCTCCTCAGCGACGGCCACCTGTTCCGGGGCACCGGCACCGCTTTCAGCCGCGTCGGACATCACGAGCACGGCCTTGCCCAGACGATCCTGCTTCGCCTTGCGCAGCGCATGCAGGAGGTTGCGCTCCCCCGGCACCACGATGGCGCCCGAGAACGCGTCCAGCGCGTGGGCGATGGCCTCCTCCCAGCCTTCCTCGACGTGGATGAAATCGGCGAGCCGCCCCATCGCGGCCACCTGATCGTCCTGTTCGAGAGCGCCGGAGGCGTTGCGCGATTCCAGCGTGTCGCGCAGCGCGTCGGCTTTGGCCTGCAGCGTGATGATCGAACCGTCGACGTCCCGTTGCCGCGCGAGCGCGTCGTCAAGCGCCTCCTGCCGCTTGGCGAGATCGGCCCGCGCCTGTTCCAGCGCCTTGCCGCCGTCATCGTCGCCGTTGTCGGCCTCGCGTTCCAACGACTCGCACTGCGAGCGCGCCTGCGACAACTGGGTCTGGAGTGTTTCGCGCTGCGCGGTGAAATCCTTGGCGCGTGTGTCTGCAAGTTCGGAGGCCGTCTCCTCGCGGGCGATCAGCGCGTTGAGGTTCGCGATCTGCAAGTCGCGCTGCTGGGCGCTTTTGCGCAGCTCCGCCAGGGTCTGCCGCACCGAGGCGAGTTTTTTCTCGTCGTCGGCGCGCTCCTGTATCGCCTTGTCGAGCGCGATGCGCATGTCGTTGACTGTCTCCGACTGCCGCCGCGCCTGCGATTCCAGTTCCTCCGCCCGCTTGTTCAGCATGTCGGGGTCCTCGCCGAGAGAGGTCACCAGCTGCCCGAGCAGCGACCGTCCGCGTTCGCCGGCCAGTGAGCACAACGATTTCAGCCGTTCCTGTATCTGAGACATCTCATGCCAGGTCTGGTTGATTCGCGCGAGTGCCGGGCTGGATTGCGCGCTCAGCGATTCGATCTGTTCGATGCGCACCTTGACCCGGACGAGCTCCGATTGCGCGGCCTGCAGGTCGTGACGCACCGAAGCCAGCTCGCCGCGCACCGCGTCGCGCTTCGCCATCGCGGCGACGGCATCGTCGGCGTACAGGCGGCTCTGCGCATCGCGCAACGTCACCTGGATGCTGTCGGCCCTGCGCGAGATACGCGCCTGCCGGCCAAGCGGCCCGAGCTGCCGTCGTATCTCGCTCAGCAGGTCGTCGAGCCGCGACAGGTTCGTTTCGGTGTTCGCCAACTTGCGCAGCGCACGTTCCTTGCGCTTGCGGTGCTTGAGGATGCCCGCGGCCTCTTCGATGAACGCGCGGTGGCCGCTGGGATCGGCCCTCAGAATCGCGTCCAGCCGCCCCTGCCCGACGATCACGTGCATCTGCTGCCCGAGCCCGGTGTCGCTCAACAGCTCCTGGATGTCGAGCAGACGGCAGGCCGAGCCGTTGATCGCGTATTCGGAACCCCCGTTGCGGAAGATGGTGCGGCTGATCGTCACCTCGCTGTAGTCGATGTTCAGCGTGTGGTCGGTGTTGTCGATCGTCAGGCTCACCTGTGCGCGGCCGAGTGGCGGGCGGGAGGACGTTCCCGCGAAGATCACGTCCTCCATCGACGTGCCGCGCAGGTTCTTCGCGCCCTGTTCACCCATCACCCAGGTGAGCGCGTCGACGATGTTCGACTTGCCGGAACCGTTCGGACCGACGACCGCGGTGATGCCCGGCTCGAATCGCAGCGTCGTGGCAGATGCGAACGATTTGAAGCCGCGCAGCGTGAGTTCCTTGAGATACATGTCGACTAGGCCTGTCCGCCCTTGGGACCGCCGTCGGCGGCATCCGCCTCCTTGGCGGCCTCCTTGGCAGCCTCCTTGGCGGCCTTGTCAAAGCCGAAATCGCCGAAGTCGTTCTCGTTGAAATCGGGGTTCGCATCGGTGGCGAAGTCCGTGTCGGCGTCCGATTCCACCCCGGACCGTGCAGGGTCTCCGGCGCCGGTGCGCGGCTCGGGCTCGCCCACCGAGGGATTGACACGCTCGGCCTTCGGCTTGGCGAGGTTGGCGTTCATCCGCTCCTTGAGCAGCGTGCGCGCGTCTCCGGCGGTGACGAAACTGCCGCAGACCAGCACGCCACGGCCGTAGCCGACTCCGGTCTCATCCTCGACGTCCACCATGTCGACCGCTTTCTGGATGGCGTCTGGCAGGCTGTCCTCGCGGATGACACGGTCGCGGCCGAACACCTGGACGGCGATCTTCTCCAGTTCCTCGGCCGGCATGACGCGGTCGCGCCACGAGTTCTCGGTGACGACGACCTGGCTCAGGATCGGCTCCAGCACGCCGAGATACTCCTCCACCTGCTTGTCGCCCATCATCGCGACGACGCCGACCAGCTGTGTGAAGTCGTAGCTTTCCTCGATGGCCTTGCGCAGCGCCTCGGCCGCGTTCACGTTGTGTCCGCCGTCAAGGATGATCGTCGGCGACGTGCGGATCTGCTCTATGCGGCCGGGCACCTTGACGCCCTGCAGCGCCTGCCCGACCAGGTCGCCGTTCAACGGCCCGTTGACCGGGATGACCGCCTCCGCGGCAGCGAGCGCGGCGAGCGCGTTGTGTGCCTGGTGCTCGCCGAACTTGGCGATCGGCACCTGCTCGTACACCCCGTTCGGTGTGTGCAGCGTGGCGATCTGGCCGCCGACCGCAGGCACGCGGTCCGTGACCTCCATCTCATAGCCGTCGCGTATCAGCGTCGCATGGTTGCGCTCGGCGGCCTCCATCAGAATCGGCATGACCCGCTCCTCATGCGGCTGCGGCCCGATGATGGCGGTGCAGTTCGGCTTTATGATACCGGCCTTCTCGGTGGCGATCTGCTCGACGGTGTCGCCAAGCCACTGCATATGATCCATGTCGACCGGGCCGATGATGGCCGCGTCCGCGTCCAGCACGTTCGTCGCGTCCCACAGGCCGCCCATGCCGACCTCGACGACGGCAACGTCGACCGGCGCGTCGGCGAACTTCCAGATGGCCATCGACGTCAGCACCTCGAAGAAGCTCATCGGGGGGCGGCCGGACTCGGCCATCTTCGCGTCGACGATGGCGACCAGATCCTTGATCTGATCCCACATGTCCACGAAATCGTCATCGCTCAGCTCCTGCCCGTCGATGGCGATGCGCTCGTTGATACGTTCCAGGTGCGGCGACGTATACAGGCCGGTGCGCAGCCCATACGCCCGGCAGAGGGCCTCGGCCATGCGGGCGGTCGACCCCTTGCCGTTCGTGCCGGTGACGTGGATCACACGGAACGAGTGCTCCGGATGGCCGAGCACGTCGAGCATGAGGTTCATCCGGTCCAGATCCAGATTCGTGGTGTTGTGCTCCGGCGGGCGGCGCATGATGTCGCGCTCCACGTCGCGAATGGACTCGTTGTTGCGGTTCGGATGCTCAAAAGACATGCTGATATCGACCTCGTTTGCTCGTCAATGGTTCCGTTACGCCATTCTAATGGTCGTCCTGTCATATGCCGACGGCAATATCCGGTCAGCAGGTCGCCGCCGCGTCATTGCGACGCCAATCGCAGGCACGATGACGGCGTAATTCACGAAGTCGTCACCAAAAATTGACCGTTCGTATGACCTGACCCATGAAACGAGCTCTTATATGGTTCTGTACTTGATAAGGAAAGGTTCGGCTCTCCGATGAGAAGACCACGCGATAGGAGATGGATCATGCGGGCAATCATCCTCAGTGGCGTAGCGTTCATAGCGACCACGGCCGTGCTTGCGCTTGCCTGCCCGGCGCATGAGCTCGCCGACATGGAAGACGAGTGAGACGGACGGCACGTCACACCGGTCAGCCCCTATGACGACCGTGTAGCGCTCGTTTGCGTCCTTAAGTGCGCGCCGAAACGACAACCGTGCGCACTTAGGGACGCAAATGGCCTGGTTTGCGTCCCTATGTTCGCGCACTTGTCGTTTCGGCGCGCACTTAGAGACGCAAACAGACCCGCCGCTAGCGCTGCACCCCGTCGACGACGAACAGCGCGTGGGCGTCGCCCCGGCGCTTGTTGTCGAGATAGCGCCGGAACAGCTTCAGCCGCTCCGCAGTGCTGGCGGCCAGGGGCTCGGGCAGATCATCCAGTTCGAACCAGCCCACGTTCAGGCTTTCCTCGTCCCCCACATACGGCTCGGCATTGCCGCCGGGCTTGAGAGCGCACAGGAACGAGTGGTCCATGTACATCGTATTGTCGCCGTTCGCATAGGTGATCACGCGTGACGACGACGTGACGGCGACCAGGTCTGTGACGACCGCGTCGATGCCGGTCTCCTCCTTGATCTCGCGCACCACCGTATCCGCCGGCTGCTCACCGGGCTCGTTGATGCCATAGATCATGGCCCACTCGCCGGTGTCGGAGCGACGGCCCAGCAGCAGGCGGCCCCGGTCGTCCAGCACGCAGCCGGTGACCCCGTTGAGCCACAACAGGTCATGGCCGATCTTCTTGCGCAACTCCAATACGAATTCGGGTGTTGGCATGGGCATTCCTCCTTGTATTGCGTACAACCGACGATGCCGCCCCGTTGAAAGGGGCGGCATCGTATCGGAACAATCAGGCCTTGGAGCCTGCGGCCATGTCGGCCATCCACTGCTCGACGTCGTCGGGCTGCTTCGGGATGCCCGCGGAAATCCATTCGGGGCCGTTCTCGGTCATCAGCACGTCGTCCTCGATGCGGATGCCGATACCGCGGTATTCCGGCGGAATCAGCAGGTCGTCCTCGCGGAAGTACAGGCCGGGCTCGATGGTGAAGATCATGCCGGGTTCGATCTTCGCGCCTTGGTACGACTCGTAGCGGGCCTGTGCGCAATCGTGCACGTCAAGTCCGAGGTGGTGCGCCACGCCGCAGGCGAGCCAACGGCGGTGCTGCTGGCCTTCGGGCGACAGTGATTCCTCGACGTCCACCGGCAGCAGCCCCCAGTCGTGCAGGCGCTGCGCGATCACGCGCATGCAGGCGTGATGGATGTCGGAGTACGTGGCGCCCGGCTTGGCGGCCTCGAAGCCGGCCTGCTGGGAGTCCAGCACCGCCTGGTAGAGCCGGCGCTGGAAATCGGTGAACTTGCCGTTGGTCGGGAACGTGCGGGTGATGTCGGCCGTGTACAGGCTGTTGACCTCCACACCGGCATCGATGAGCAGCATGTCGCCCTTGCGCACGACGCCCGTGTTGCGCATCCAGTGCAGAATCGGCGCGTGCTCGCCGGAGGCGATGATCGTATCGTAGCCCAGTGCGTTGCCCTCCTCGCGGGCCACCGCGTTGAACGCGCCTTCGAGGATGCGCTCGGAGCGCGGCTTGTCGAGCGCTTCGGGAAGCTTCGCAAGGATGTGGTCGAAGCCGTGCTTGGTGGCCTGAACGGCCTTGCGCATCTCTCCGATCTCGTACTCGTCCTTGACCATGCGGGCTTCGGCGGCGAACTCGTGCAGCTTGTCGTCGGCTGCGTTGTTCTTGTCCGGATCGGTATAGCCGTTGGCCTCACGGATCGATTCGACCAGTGACGTGACCTGCGGGTCGGCGTCGCTGATCACGCGCACGCGCACCGCACCGGCCTCGGCCCCGACGTCCTTGGACAGCGCGTCAGCCAGCTGGGCGATGTCGTGCGTCTCGATGCCGGTCATCGCGGTCATTTCCTTGAGACCGGCGCGAGGGCCCACCCAGTATTCGCCGTAATGGGCGTTCATGAAGAAGTCCTGCGTGGCGGTGTCGGCGCGCGGGGCGACGAACAGCTCGGTCTCATGCGTCTTGCCGGCCTTCGCCTCGGGCGAATCCGGGTCGAGAGGGTTGAGCACCAGCACGGCACCCGCCTCGTAATCCTGGCCGAGGCCGGTGTAGTACGCGAAGGTGGTGTCCGGGCGGAACATGTAATCGCAGTCGTTGTTGCGCACCTTGGGACTGCCTGCCGGAATCACCAGACGCTCGCCTGGGAACGCCTTGCCCAGTGCGGCGAGTCGCGCCGGCGTGAACTTCGAGGATTCGAGCGGCTCGATCTCCGGTTCGCTGGCGTCCCAACCGGTCTTCATGAAATCAATGAAGGCGCTGGAATTGGGACGCAGCGAACGGTTGTTCACACGGTCGCTCATCGCCTGATCCGCGCCGGGGGCGTTCGCCTCCTCGCGGGCCTCGTATTCCTTGTCCTTCTCGGTGATGACTTCGCTCATCGTGTGACGCTCCTTCGTACTGTTCGAAAACATGTGTCGTTCGAAAACCGACTGACAATTCCTTCCCTATACTAGTCGCACCACGCCCGCCCATACGACGTTCGCGCGGAGTCGATATGTGTCCTCCCGCCAGCGGGGCGGAACCGGTAATCCTGCTGGGGCTAGCGGCTAGGCCGCGTTTTCGGCGGCCAGGAGCTCGTGCAGGTGGGCGCGGTGCTTCTGCTGTTCGCGCGGGTCGGGAACCGGCAGCGAGGCGAGCAGTTTCTTCGTGTACTGGTTGCTCGGCCGCTGCATGATGTCGTCGGCGTCGCCGTGCTCGACGATGCGTCCCTTGTGCATGACCATGATACGGTCGGCGAGCATGTCCACCACGGCCAGATCGTGGGTGATGAACAGGCAGGCGAATCCGATCTCAACCTGCAGCTTCTTGAACAGTTCAAGGACCTTGGCCTGCACCGACACGTCGAGCGCGCTCGTCGGCTCGTCGGCGATCAGCAGCGACGGCTTGAGCGCCAGCGCGCGTGCCAGCGAGGCGCGTTGCCGCTGGCCACCCGACAGCTCGTGCGGGAATCGGCTCATGTACGCCCTCGGCAGCTGCACCATCTCCAGCAGGTCGCCCACGTACTCCTTCGCGTCAGCGACCGACGAGTACTTGCGGTGCACGATGAGCGGTTCGGCGACGTTCTCCGCGATGGTCATCAGCGGGTTGAACGAGCTGCCCGGATCCTGGAACACGAATCCGATGTCGGCACGCTTGGGCTTGAAATCACGCTCCCTGACGCCGTTCATCTCGACGCCGAGCACATTGAGCGAACCTCCGCTCACTTTCTGCAGGCCGGCTATCGCGCGGCCGGTGGTGGATTTCCCGGAACCGGACTCCCCCACCAGACCGAGCACTTCGGAACGGTGGATCGCGAAGTCGATGCCGTCTACGGCCACGAAGTCGGGCTGCATCAGGTGCCCGGGGTACGTGATCGTCAGTCCCTTCGCCTCGACGGCCAGTGGCTCGTCATGCCAATCCGACGTGCGGTCGATCGGCTTGCCGTCGACATCGCGCACGACCAGCTTCTGGCCGATGCGCGGCACCGCCGCCAGCAGGCGCTGGGTGTAGGGATGGCTGGGGTGGTAGAAGATGCTTTCCACATCGCCCTGCTCGACGACATGGCCGCGGTACATCACGACCACCTGGTCGGCGATGTCGGCGATGACGCCCATGTTGTGCGTGATGATCAGCACGGAGGCGTCGAACTCGTCACGGGCGAGACGCAGCAGGTCGAGGATTTCGGCCTGCACGGTCACGTCGAGCGCGGTGGTCGGCTCATCGGCGAGGATCAGCCCGGGGTTGAGCACCAGCGCCATCGCGATGACGATGCGCTGCTTCTGGCCGCCGGAGAACTGGTGGGGATAGTAGTCGATGCGGGTCTCGGCCTCGGGGATGCCGACCTTCTTGAGGATGTCGATGGCCTTCGCCCGGCGCTCCTTCTTGTCTTTCATGCCGTGGGCACGCAGGCCCTCCTCGATCTGCCAGCCGATGGTGTACACCGGGTTGAGCACCGAGTTGGGCTCCTGGAACACCATGGCCGCTTCGGAGCCGCGCATGCGGCGCAGATCCTCACCGGACAGGCTCAGCACGTCAAGACGTTCGGAGTCGGCACGGTTCGACAAGTAGATCGCACCGGATGTGGTGGCGGTCTCGGGCAGCAGCTTGATGATCGAACGGGCGGTCACCGACTTGCCGGAGCCGGATTCGCCGACCACGCCGACCACGGTCTTGCGCGGGATGGTGAAGTTCACCTTGTCGATGGCCTTGATGGAGCCCGCATCGGTCATGAACGAGACGCTGAGGTTCTCGATTTCGGCTAGATTGCCGGACGTGTCCTTGACGTTGGTCGAGTCACTCATGGTCGGTCTCCTTTTCCATCACCTGCGCGATGGCAGGGTTCTCCACACTGACCTGGGGCTTGCCTTCGGATCTGAGCTCCGCGATCACCTCGTTGTCGGCGCTCGGCTTCTCACTGGGGTCGACGGACGTGTCTTCGATGGAGCCGATGACCTCGCCGGCGGACTTGCGGGCACGAAGACGCGGATCCGCCAGATCGTTGAGCGATTCGCCCACCAGTGTGATGCCCAGCACGATCAGCACGATGGCGATGCCGGGGAACACGGCCGTCCACCAGATGCCGGCGGTGACGTCGGCGACGGAACGGTTCAGGTCATACCCCCATTCGGCCGCGGACGTCGGCTCGATGCCGAAGCCGAGGAAGCCCAGTCCGGCGAGTGTCAGAATCGCCTCGGACGAGTTGAGCGTAAGGATGACGGGCAGCGTGCGCGTCGAGTTCTTCAGCAGGTGCTTGGTCATGATGCGCCATGTGGAGGCGCCCACGACCTTCGCCGACTCGACGTAGGCCGACCCTTTGATGCGCACCACTTCGGCGCGGATGGTGCGGAAATACTGCGGGATGTACACCACGGTGATGGAGATGCCTGATGCCAGGATGCCGCTCCACAGGCCGGACTGGCCGCCGGAGATCATGATGGCCATCAGGATGGCGAGCAGCAGCGACGGGAACGAGTAGATGGCGTCGGCGATCACGACCAGCACGCGGTCGACCCATCCGCCGAAATATCCGGAGATGAGGCCGAGCAGCACGCCGGCGAAGATCGACAGCAGCACGGCGACGATGATGGCGATGACCGCGGTCCTCGCTCCCCACACCGTGCGGCTGAACACGTCGAATCCGCCGACGGTGGTGCCCCAGATGTGCTTGGACGAGGGGGCGGCCTGCGTCGGGAACGACACGCCGTCCGCGTCCTTGATCTGCGAGTATCCGTAAGGCGCAATCAGCGGGGCGAAGACCGCCACGAGCAGGAACACGCCGGTGATGACAAGGCCCGTGACCAGCATGGCTTTCTGCCAGCCGACCGCGATCTTCAGGTCGCGCACCACCGGCAGCTTGCCGTACCATGGCACCGGCTTGTTGACCTTGAGGTCGCCGAGCCGCTTGTCGCCGGGCACGCCGACTTTGGTTGCAGTGCTTTCGGTCATGTCAGTACCTCACTCTCGGATCGATGAGCGCGCTGATCACGTCAACGATGAAGTTGACCACGGCGACGATGATGGCGATTAGGATCACGATGCCCTGCACGGCGACGAAGTCACGCTGCTTGAGGTACTGGGACAGCATGAATCCCAGACCCTTCCACTCGAAGGTGGTCTCGGTCAGCACCGCGCCGGCGAGCATCAGCGCGATCTGCATGCCCATGACCGTGATGATCGGGATCATTGCGGGGCGCCAGGCGTGCTTGGACAGCAGACGGCCCTCCGACACGCCGCGGGAGCGCGCCGCCTCGACGTAGCCGGACGTGTACGTGGAGATGACGTTGGTGCGCACCAGACGGATGAACACGCCTGCGGTCAGCAGACCCAGCGCGAGGGCGGGCAGCACCGCGTGACGCAGCACATCGACCAGCACGCTCATGTCACCCAGCTGGAAGGCGTCGATGATGTAGAAGCCCGTGGGCGACACCAGCCTCTGGAATTGCATGTCGCTGGCGAAGCTGGAACGACCGGATGGGGGCAGCACGTTGAGCCACACCGCGAAGACGAGCTTGAGCATCAGTCCCAGGAAGAACACCGGCGTCGCATAGCACAGGATGGCGAACACGCGGATGCCCGCATCGGCGGCGTGGTCGCGGCGCCTGGCGGCGAGACGGCCCAGTCCGATGCCGACGATCAGAGCGACGATCAGGCTCAGGAACGCGAGCTCGAACGTGGCCGCCCCGTAGCGGGTCAGGATGGTGGTGACCGGCTGGTTGTCGGTGAGCGTGGTGCCCAGATCGCCGCGCAGCAGCCCGCCAAGATAGTCGAGGTACTGCACGACCAGCGGACGGTCATAGCCGGCGGCATGGATACGGCGTTGCAGCTCTTCGGGAGTCAGGCGTCCGCCCATGGCGGCGGAAATCGGGTCGCCGGTGGCACGCATCACGAAAAACACGATGGTGACGAGAATGAATACAGTGGGAATGATCAGCAGGAATCTGGTCAATACGAAACGGAAAAACCCACTGGACAAACGGTTTTTCTTGGCTTTCGGCTGCGTCTTCGCAGGTGCCGACGCCGTGGCGCTTTCGGACACGCGATGCTCCTTCTGGGAAAAACGATCGAATACGGATGATGCTCCCGCGGCGTGTGGGATCGCCCGCGGCGGTCATGGATGGCTTGGCGTCAACTGCACCATCCATGACCGGCTTCACGGGCGTCGCCCCGCGTCGGCGGGAGCCGGGACTGGATCAGGACTTGGTCACTGATGCGTAGCGGAAGCGGAACGAGGCGTCGAGTACGACACCCTTGATGTTCGTTCCGGTGACGGCCACCTGGGCACCCTGCAGCAGCGGGATGGTGGACAGGTCCTCGGTCTCCAGGGCCTGGACCTGCTTGAGGATCTCCTCACGCTTGGTGGCGTCCTTCTCGCCTGCCTGCTTGACGATCAGATCGTTGACTTCCTTGTTGGAGTAGCCGTTGTTGACGAAGTTGCCGTCGCGGAAGAACGGGGACAGGTAGTTGTCCGGATCGGAGTAGTCCGGGAACCAGCCGAGCTGGTAGACCGGGTACGAGCCGTCGGAGTCTTCGGTGACGACGCGTTCCTTGTTGTACTGCGTCCATTCGGTCTGCTGCAGGTCGACCTTGAACAGGCCGTCGGCCTCCAGCTGGGACTTGATGGCGGCGTACTCGTCGGCGGACGAGGAGCCGTAGTGGTCGCCGTTGTACTGGAGCTTGAGGTCGACCGGGGTCGAAACGCCGGCGTCCTCCAGCACCTTCTTGGCCTTGGCGGCGTCGGGCTTGCCCTCACCGTCGCCATAGGTGGCCTTCAGCGTGTCGTCATGGCCGGACAGTCCGTCGGGGATGAAGGAGTACATCGGGGTGTAGGTGCCCTTGTAGACCTTCTTGCTCAGCTCATCGCGGTCGATGAGGTTGGCGACGGCCTGGCGCACGGCCCTGGCCTTGTTGGCGTCAGCGTCGGACTGGGACTCGCCGTAGGGCTGGATCTTGAAGTTGAAGGTCAGGAAGCGTTCCTCACCGCCCGGCCCCTTGACGACCTTGACCTTGGAGTCCTTGGACAGGTCCTCGATGTCGGTCGGGGTCAGCGAGCGGAAGGCCACGTCGATCTGGCCCTGCTGGACGTTGAGCTTGAGGTTGGACGCGTCGGCGAAGTACTTGACCTGGATGGCGTCGTTCTTGGCCGGGGTCAGGCCCTTGTAGCTGTCGTTCTTCTCGTAGGACGCGGTCTCGTTCATCTTGAACGCGGTGAGCTTGTACGGGCCGGCGAACGCGTTCCCCTTGACGATGGTGTCGGCGTCGGTCAGCTTGTCGGCGTCGAAGACCTCTTCGTCGACGATGGGTCCGGCCGGGCTGGACATGACCTGCTTGAGCGTCACATCGAACGGCACGGAGTCCTTGAACACGACGGTGGTATCGTCCGGAGCCTCGACGGATTCGACGTTGGCGAGCAGCGAGCTTGGGCCGTTCGCGTCGTTGATCGTCTTGATGCGGTCATACGAGAACTTGACATCGGATGCGGTCAGGTCATGACCGTTCGCGAACTTCAGCCCTTCCTTGATCTTTACGGTGAATTCGGTGCCGTCATCATTCCATGTACCGTCATCGGCGGCGATATCCGGGCTCAATTCGGACGTATTGTAATCCTGTGCATACAGGAACGGGAAAATCTGAATCTGCACGGCATACGAACCATTGTCGTAAGAGCCCGCGGGATCCACGCTGGTGATCTTATCGGTGGTGCCGATGGTGATCGCGGATCCGCTCGCCGTATTGGCGTCCTTCACGCCGCCGCATGCGGTCAGCGATGCGATTGCCGCGATGGATGCGACAGCCGCCAAAATCTTGCGATGATTCTTCAAGGGAAATACCTCTTCCTTAACTACTCTCCGCGCCGTCTTCATTGGCACGGTCACCAAGACTATGGGGTTATTGTGTTAGCCATGTGTTTCCATACGAATCGGCTGTGATGTGCAAGGGTGCGGCTTGTGGCCGAATAACCCTTGGAATTGCAACTATTCCGGTATTTTGCGACATCCGCCACACAATGCCCACATTATGAGACTGGAAGAGGTGGGGGCGACAAGGCTGTACATGAGATGAGGGCCGCCTGCATATGCAGACGGCCCTCATCGCGACCTATCACAGTTTCCCGTGACGAATGCAATCAACGCCTTGCGGCTGCGCCTTACTTCAGCTTGCGGCCGGCGCACCACACCTGGTTGACCGTCCAGCTGGACGGATCGGTGAGCAACAGGTCGGCGGCGTACCCGGGCGCGAGCAGACCCAGCGGGGCGCCGGTGACCGCGTTCGGCTTGTCGTAGCCGAACGCGCGCGCGGGCGCCAGCGTGGCAGCCTCGACGGCGTCGACCGGGGAGATGCCCAGCTCATTGACGGCGCGCTGCACGGCGACCTCAAGCAGCAGCGTGGAGCCGGCGATGGCACCGTTCGACACCAGACGGGCGTGGCCGTCGACGACGTTCACGTCCAGCGCACCCAGCTTGTACGGGCCGTCAGGGCAGTCGGTGGCCGCCATCGCGTCGGTGACGAACGCCGTGCGGTGGGGTGCGAACTCGAAGCCCAGCTTGACCATCGGGTCCTGCACGTGGAAGCCGTCGTTGATCAGCTCGATAGTGATGCGCGGATCCTCCACGGCCGCCGGGATCGGGCCCGGCTTGCGGTGGTGCAGTCCATTCATCGCGTTGAACATGTGGGTCATGATGCCCGCGCCGGCGTCGAAACCGGCCTTGGCGGTCTCGTAATCGGCGTCGCAGTGGCCGACGGCCGGCACGACGCCCGCCTTCGTGAACTGCTTGATGGCGCTGATGCCGTGAGGCAGCTCGGGCGCGATGGTGATCTGGCGGATGCAGCCGTCGGCAGCGCCCAGCAGCTCGTCGACGAGCTCGGGAACCGGGTCCTTGAGGCACTCGGGATCATGAGCGCCCTTGCGGGCGAGCGCCAGGAACGGACCTTCGAGATGGGCGCCGAGCACGTCGGGGCGCTCGTCCATCTTGGCGCGAACGTTCTTCAGGTTCGCGCAGATCACGTCGATGGGGTTGGTGATCAGCGACAGCACCTGCCTGGTCGTGCCGTGCACGGCGTGGCCGGCACGCGCGATGTCGATGCCTTCCGGACCGTCATCGAAGGAATGCTCCCATGCGCCATGCGCGTGAATGTCCACATAGCCCGGGGTGATCAGCTGCCCGGCCGCATCGATGATGGCCGTCTCGTCGGCCGGATCAAGGCCGATGGAACGACACGCCGACTCGAACGCCTCGTCGTCGGTGCCGGTGGCGACGATGACACCGTCCGCCGCGGTCAGCCAGAAATGATCCTGGACGCCGCACGCATCCACCTTGCGGGCACCGCGAACGGCGACGCGACCCGCCTCGCCCTTCAGCGCATCAGTCACCCGCGCGACGATCTGTTCTCGTGATTGAGTCATATTGTCCTACCTCTTTGTATGTGATTCGGGGCGCGATGATGACCGCCCCATGCGAGGATGGGTCCCCCAGACGGGGAACCCATCCGTCATGCGCCCCGGTTCGGGAGCGCATATCGATATGCCCGTCAGGGCGCTGATCAGATGCCCTGCCAGGCCGGCTTGTGCTCGAAGGCGTACTTGTAGTAGTCCTTGTGGCGCAGGCGGGAGGCGGCGGCCTCGTCGACGATGATCGTCGCGTGCGGGTGCAGCTGCAGAGCGGAAGCCGGGCAGAAGGCGCTCACGCCGCCCTCGCAGGTCTCCTCGACCGCTTCGGCCTTGCCCTCGCCGAAGGCCAGCAGCACCAGGTGACGGGCCTTGAGGATCGTGCCGATGCCCTGCGTGATGCAGTGGGTCGGCACCTGGTTGATGTCGTCGTCGAAGAAGCGGGCGTTGTCGACGCGGGTCTGCTCGGCCAGCGTCTTGACGCGCGTGCCGGAGGCCAGCGACGAGCCGGGCTCGTTGAAGCCGACGTGGCCGTCGGTGCCGATGCCGAGGATCTGCACGTCGATGCCGCCCGCGGCCTCGATGGCCGCATCGTATTCGGGGCCGGCGTGGGCGATACGCTCGCCGTCCTCCAGCGGGGCGCCGTCGAGCACGTCACCGGGCACGTGCACCTTCTCCGGGTCGAGGCCGAGCGGCTCGACGACGGTGCGGTGGATGGTGCTGTGGTAGGACTCCGGATGGGTCAGCGGCAGACCGATGTACTCGTCAAGCGCGAAACCGCGCACCTTCGACACGTCGATGTCCTCGGCCTTCACCATGGCGGCGAGGTGACGGTAGGCGGCCAGCGGGCTCGAACCGGTCGCCAGACCCAGCACCGCGTCCGGCTTGCCCTTGATCAGATCGGCGACGCAGCGGGCGTACAGCTCGCCGGCCTCATCCTGATCCTTCACGATAATCACTTCAGGCATGTGCAACCTCCTTGTGTTGTTCATTCTTCAGCGGTTCGGCCACCCCGTTGTCATCAGCGACCAGCCGTGCCGTCACGCGATTCTTGCGTTTCCCGTGACATGCGCATCCGCTATTTGTTAATGATACTAACTAATGTGTATATCCGCATCTTCGGCGACACAACGGACATTGAACATGAGCGACCGTAGAATGAACATTGCGTGACCGGAAATGGTCTCGCGGAGAGCCACGGAAAGGATCCAGGGACTTATGACCGCTTACCAGCAATCCGGGATATGGGGCCCCCACAACCCGGGACAGAGCGGCAAGGCAAGTCCCGCCGATGCAAGACGCACGAACCGGTCATTGATCTTCAGCCTGCTGTTCCCCGACGTCCAACTTTCACGCGCCGAATTGGGGCGGCGCACGGGACTGTCCCGCGTGGCGGTCTCCGATGTGGTCAACAGCATGCTCAGCTGTCACCTGCTGCGCGAGAACGGCCGCGAGTCCAACGGCGGCAAGGGCAAGCGAGGCACGCTGCTGAGCGTCGACCCCGACACGCTGCATATCATCAGCATCGACCTGTCACAGCCGCATCTCATCCAGGGCGAGGCCACGAACCTGCTCGGCGAGCCGGTCATGCACGTGGAACACGCGCTGCGGGCGGTGAACCATGTGGATTTCGACACCATCAACGAGGTCATCACTCCCCTGCACGCCGCCACGCAGAACGTCATCGGCATCGGGCTCGCCATGCCCGGCGTGGTCGACGGCAACGGCCTGGTGAAGCGCTCCACGCTGCTCGGCTGGCGCAACGTCGACGTCCGCACGCTCATCGAACGGCGTTTCTCACTTCCCGTCACCGTGAACAACGACGCGACCGCCGCCATGTTCACCGAGCGACTGTTCGGCAAGGGCGGCCCCAATATGATGTTCGTCCGCCTGCGCCGTGGCGTCGGAGGCGCCGTGCTGCTGGGCGACGTGCCGGTGTTCGGCGAGAACCACGCCGGCGGCGAGATCGGCCACATCTCCCTCGACCCGCAGGGCCCTCCGTGCGCCTGCGGCAAGCGAGGGTGCCTCGAACGCCTGGTCTCGGCGACCTCGCTGCACGCACGGCTGCAGCGCAGCGACGAACGGATGCGCGCGAGCATCCTGCGCGAGGCCGGCACCTATCTGGGCACAGCGCTGTCCATGCCCGTGGGACTGCTGGACCTTGCCGACGTGTGCGTGTACGGGCAGAGCGACATCGTCAACGACACCCTGCTGTCGGCCGCGCAGGCGCAGCTCGACCTGCTGACCGGCTCGTCGTTCCACACGCGGACCATCATCCGCCGATGCGAGTGCGAGGGCGAAATCACCCTGCGTGGCGAAGCCCTATCAGTCCTCCACGATTACCTGGAAAACCGCTGATCAGGCTGCGCGCCGCCTCCCGCCAGCGGGAGGATTTGGATTTTCAGCGCGCGGCGGCGACTGCGGCACGCACGACATCCCGATCGGTGCGGCATACCATGACGCCATTGCCTCCGCCTCCGGGGCCCCCATCCGATGTCATCGTGCGTTTCGCCGACAAATGAATCGCCGACACGCCCGTCTCCTTCAAGGCGGGAATGAGATCGACGGTCACACCGCCGCCGGCCTGTATCTGGATGCGCCCCGCGGCGTATTCGGACAGCTCCCGCAGGCGGCCCAGACCATCCGGGACGCATGCGGCGCCACCCGAGGTGAGCACGCGGGTGAAGCCAAGTTCGATCAGGGTATCCAGCGCGGCGAACTGATCGTCGAGCATGTCGAACGCACGATGATACGTGACCTGCACCTTGCGATTGCAGCGCACGGCCTCGTTGCGGGCGGCCTCGGCCAGCGCGCGGGTGAACGGCACGTCAATGCGCCCGTCCTCGGTCATGCCTCCGACGACGACGCCGGACGCCCCGGCGTGGATGGCCGAACGGACGTCGGCGATCTGCACGTTTTTCTCTTCATCGGTGAACACGAACGAACCGCCTCTCGGACGGATCAGCACCTGGACGCCTTGGGGTACGCCGACATGGGAGCATGCCTGGATCATGCCGAAGCTTGGAGTCAGCCCGCCCGTGCCCATCAGAGCGGCGCACAGTTCGACGCGATCCGCCCCCTCCTCATGTGCGATGCGGGCGCCCTCCACGTCCTGCACCGCGATTTCAACCGTCATTGTCATCTCCTTCGATGCGTCACATACCTTGTCTATCACCGTACCATCCCGCACGAGGGCACCCGAACCATCCCACGCCCCGACACGCGCAAACCGTGGGACAAAGCGCGACACGCCGAACAACGGCGCGCCTCCCTTTTTTTGATTAACAGTGTTAATATATAAACATCGTTCATATTCAATGACGAGCATGACAACAACACGCAACGACCGCGCACACGGCACGACAGCGAAGGAGCAGTGATGACCAACACCATCGCCAACGCAACCCTGGCATCAGTGTCCGAAACCAACCGTTCGCGGATCATGCAGCACCTGTACCAGCACGGCATCAGCTCTCGCGCGCAGATCGCCAAAGCCCTCGACCTCACCCCCGCCGCCATCACCAAGATCACCGCCAAGCTCATAGAAGCCGGCGCCATCAAGGAGACCGGCGATTTCGAGGGGCGCAAGAACCGCCGCTCCATCGGGCTCACTCTCGACACCGCAGAATTCCACGTCATCGCCGTGAAATTCGCGCGAAGCCTGGTACAGCTCGGCGTGTTCGACCTCGCCGGCAAACCGCTGACCGTGCAGGAACTGCCCCAAGTCACCGAAGACACCATCGACTCGGCGATCATGCAGCTCCACGACACCATCGGTTCGCTGATCGAAACCGACCGACGCATCATCGCCATCGGCATGGCCGTCCCCGGCCCCTACCTGCGCAACGTGGGACGCACCGCCGTCGTGTCCTCGATGCGCGGATGGCAGAAAGTCAACTTCATCCACGAATTCAGCAACGCGTTCACCGTCCCCGTGTTCGTGGAGCAAGACGCCCGCGCCGGCGCGATGGCCCAATACCTGTTCGATCCCACCATCACCACCGAGAACCTCGCCTACTACCTCGTCGGCGAAGGCGTCGGCCTCGGCGTGATCGACCACGGCAACATCATCAACGGCGCCCTCGGAGCGGCCACCGAAATCGGCCATGTCAGCATCGACATCAACGGCAAGCCGTGCGACTGCGGCAACGTCGGATGCCTCGAACGCTACTGCTCCACCCCCGCGATCCACGAGATGATCCTGAAGGAAGGCGATCTGATCGCCGATGCCGGCACGATGACCCACCTGCAGGCATGTCGAGCGCTGTTCGCACTGGCCCGCGGCGGCGACAAGCGCGCGATCGCACTGATCAAGCGGGTCGCACGGTACGTCGGTTTCGGCTGCATCACGATCTTCAACTCCTTCAACCCCTCGCAGATCGTCATCGGCGACATCGTCGCCGAAGCCGGGCAGCTCTTACTCGACGAAGTGCACAAGGTCATCGACAAGCACGTCATCCACGAGCTCAACGACACCACCGCCATCACCCTGTCCGCCCTGCCCGCGGACGCCGCCCTGAACGGCGCCGCGGCCGTAGCCATCAACCAGTTCCTCGACCACCCGTCACAGTTCTTCGAACTGTCGTGACCGCCCGCGGAACATCACGGATTTCCGGGGTCCCCACAACGGAGGACCCCGCAGCAACACAACAACACAACAACCACGGCAACCATCCCGGAAAGGAAACCATCATGACCAAGCCCATCGTTCTGTCTCTCGGAGAGCTCCTGTGGGACATGCTGCCCAGCGGAAAGCGCGCAGGCGGCGCCCCCGTCAACTTCGCCTACCACGCGAAGATGAACGGCGCCGACGGCTGGTCAATCAGCGCGGTCGGCGAGGATGCGCTCGGCGACGAGCTGCTCGCCGAAGCCGAGAAGGCCGGCATCCACTCCATCATCCAGCGCAACGCATGGCCCACCTCCACTGTCGAGGTCAGCTTGAAGAACGGCATCCCGGAGTACACCATCGTCAAGGGCGTCGCCTGGGACCATCTGCTGCTCACCCGCCAGCTCATCGAGGTCGTGGAGCAGGCCGACGCCATCTGCTACGGCACGCTGGCTCTGCGCTCCCCCGAGACCCACGACACCATCATCGAGCTGCTCAAGCACACCAAGCCGGGCGCAATGAAGTTCTTCGACATCAACCTGCGCGGTGACCACTACTCCAAGGAGCTCATCGAGGAGCTGCTTGAAGCGGCGACCGTCTTCAAGATCAACGACGCCGAACTGCTGCTCCTGCGCGACATGTTCGACATCCGCGGCACCTCCGACGACGACGCCTGCCGCTGGTTCATGAGCGAGTACGGCCTCGACTACGTTATCCTGACCGGCGGTTCCACGTTCTCCACCATCATCTCCAAGAACGGCGAGTCCTCCACGCTGGCCACCCCGCACGTCGAGGTCGTCGACACCGTCGGCGCCGGCGACTCCTTCTCCGGCACGTTCACCGCCCGTACGCTGCTCGGCGACACGCTGGCCGAGGCGCACCGCAAGGCCGTGAACACCGCCGCGTACGTCTGCACCGCCAACGGCGCCTGGCCGGAGTACCCGGACACCATGCCCGACTACCTCGCGCAGGCCGCGCAGTGACACGCCCGCAGGATGCACCGACGATCAAATAATCACAGCTCATTATCAGAGAAAAGGGAAACATCGCAATGAGCAACGAAACCACCAAGCCAGTCAACGCGGGATTCGCCAAGATCCTGCCTGTCATGTTCGCCTTCTTCGTCATGGGCTTCGTCGACCTGGTCGGCACCGCGACGAACTACGTGAAGGCCGAGTTCGGTCTCGCCGACGGAACCGCCAACCTGTTCACCACCATGGTGTTCTTCTGGTTCCTGATCTTCTCCGTGCCCACCGGCATCCTGATGAACAAGATCGGGCGGCGCAAGACCGTGCTGTGGTCCATCCTGGTGACGCTCGTCGCCATGGCGCTGCCGATCATCGCCTACCTGCTGTGCCCGATGAAGTCCACCGTGCAGCTGGTGCTCATCGTCATCTCCTTCGCGTTCCTCGGCATCGGCAACACACTGATGCAGGTGTCGCTCAACCCGCTGCTGACCGTGTTCGTCAAGGGTGATAAGCTCGCCTCCACGCTGACCCTCGGCCAGTTCGTCAAGGCGTTCGCCTCCCTGTTCGCCCCGTGGATCGCCATGTGGGGCGCGAACAGCATCTCCGCCTTCACCTACACCAACGCTGACGGCAAGCAGGTCGGCATGTGGTGGATACTGTTCGTGATCTACTTCATCGTCGGCATCCTCGGCTACGTGCTGCTCGCGTTCGACAAGATCGAGGAGCCCGCGCCTGACGCCGGCACCACTACCATCGGCCGCTGCTTCAAGCTGCTGTTCTCCGACCGCATCGTGCTCCTGTGCTTCCTCGGCATCGTGGCGCACGTGGGCGTGGACGTCGCCATCAACGCGCAGGCGCCGCGCATCCTGACCGAGCACACCGGCGACACGTTCACAGCCATCGCGTCCTCCGCGACGATGGTGTACTTCGTCGCCCGCATGATCGGCTGCTTCACCGGCGGCATCGTGCTCCAGAAGATCAGCAACAAGCTCGGCGTGCGCATCTGCGGCGTCATCATGACGCTCTCCGCCATCTGCTTCGCGATCTTCACGCTCGTGCCGACCAATCCGCCGGTCTGGCTGTTCTGGGTCGCGGTCGCACTCGTCGGCTTCGGCAACTCGAACGTGTTCTCGCTGTTCCTCTCCCACGCGCTCATGTACCGTCCGGACCGTCAGAACGAGATCTCCGGCCTGATGCTCATGGGCCTGATCGGCGGCGCGATCTTCCCGCCCATCATGGGTGCCGCGGCCGACGTCGCGGGTCAGTTCGGCGGCATCCTCGTGATGGCCATCGGCTGCCTCTACGTACTCGTCGTCGGCTTCGCCTACAGGGTGCTCGAAAGCGGCAAGAAACCCGTGGAAGCCTGATAGGGTCAAGGCACTTCGGCGCTGACTGACCGCCCCGCAGAGCCCGCCCGATTGACTGACCGGTTACGACCGGCAGCCGGTCGGGCGGGTTTTCGCATATTCGAGAACCGACACGGACACGGCAATACTCCGCGCGGGTTGCACGGGTTGCGTCACGGGCACCGTCACGCGGGACGGTACCCTCGCACGGTGACGGCGCAGCCGCGGCCCGACCGATCAATGGCGGTCGGCGGTGTCGATGACGATCGTGACCGGGCCGTCGTTGACCAGGCCGACGCGCATATGGGCGCCGAAACGCCCCTCGCGTACTGCAACGCCCCCGGAGCGCAGCGCCTCGTTGAATTTGATCCACATGATGTCGGCATGTTCCGGCTTGCCCGCGCCGACGAAGCTCGGCCGGTTCCCCTTGCGCACGTCGGCGAACAGCGTGAACTGCGACACGGACAGGATCTCACCGCCGATGTCCTGGATCGACCGGTTCATCTTGCCCTGCTCGTCCTCGAACACGCGCAGACGCAGAATCTTATGCGCCAGCCATGCGATCTCGTCATCGCCGTCCTCATCGGTCACGCCGACCAGCAGCAGGAACCCCGGACCGATCTGCTGAAGGTCGAACGTGGGATCCAAATCCCCCAGCTCATTGACGACATCGACCGACGCCTGCGACACACGCTGCAATACCACTTTCATGTATCGGATTCTATCGCACCCACCGCCACCGCATCCGAACTGGGCATACCACGGCATACCCCCCCCCAAAAAAACCATAAGCGCGAACGAACACGCGATTATGCCGCGTCCACCGAAGCCGGCCGGCACCGTCGCCTCCGGAGAACAGGGAACCTCTCCGGAAACCGAGGGGGGGGTGTCCGGCCCCGGTGGCAAGAACGAAGCAACCGGGGACAATATCCGTAAGGACGGCACCGACGCCGACAATGCCGACGGCAAATCCGCGCAGCTCGATTCCACTGCACAGCCCGACAGGAGCGGCCCGAACGGCGGCCCCTCCGGACACTGGGAGACCCGGCCGGTCTATGAGACGCAACGGGTGCAGGTGCCGACCGGACGCGCCATCTTTGAACACGACTGGTTCACTGCGAACGTGAACGACCCCGCGTTCGAGGAGCACGGTGACTACCTGCTCAAGTCCGGCCTCCCCGACAACTACCGGTACGAAAAGGTCTGGCAGGACAAGCAGATCCAGGTCGGGACCCGGCAGGAGGATCACGGCTCGTATCAGGTGCAGAGCATCAAGTCCGGCACGAAAAAGGTGCGGACGGGAACCAAGCGCGTCCAGACCGGCACCAAGCGCGTATGGTGACCGACTGATGACCGACTTGCTTTTTCGAGCAGCTGGGATATAATGAAATGTCCGGTCATAAACCGGAATGCGAATTGATAATTCAATATCGGGGCTGATCGGTTTCGACGGTGACCTGTTCGTCGCAGGGAAGCGTGCCGAGAACGCAGGGTCCGCTCGTGGATGTCCCCTGCAAAAGAATAAGTGCTAAATCTAACCGCACTGAGTTCGCTCTCGCTGCCTGAGCTTCGCGCCAGGGTTAAACAGTGAGCAGCCGCTCCGTTCACTCCCTCTCGTCTTTGGGGGGATGCTGAGCGTCGTTTAGAAGACTCGCCTGAATCATTGAGCCACAGGGTGATTCGGGGACTTTAACTGCGGATATGCCCGCCATCAGTTGTCTGCGACATCGATGGGGGCAGAAAAACCGCCATATGGCCAGCAGACTACGCACGTAGAAGACTGAGGGTTCGGTCATCGGACCGGGGTTCAATTCCCCGCAGCTCCACTCCAAGGGCCGCATGATTCCAACGATCATGCGGCCCTTTTCGTATTTTCACCCACGTTTCGCGTCCTGCCCACGGCGAAACGCGCGCTATTTGATGATGGGTCGGCTCGGGGCCGACACGTCGATCTGATGCTTGTCTCCTATCAGCGACGGGTCGCTGAGCAGCTTGTCGACGATCGCCGACTTGAGTTTCAGCTCGGACGAATCACCCCAGACGACGACATATTTGCCGGAACTCAGCTCGGTGGTGATGGAATCCTGCGTTTTCGCGCTCACCTTGGTGATGACGGTGCGCATCGTGTCGGGCAGACCGCCGAGGATGGTCAGTGCCTCCTTGACGGCGCGGCTGTTCAGACCGTTGTCCACCGAGCTCACCTCGATGACCGGAATACCTTTCATGGACGCCTTGCCCACCGCGTTGAGCACGCGGGCCTTGCGGTCGACCGCCACCAGGGTTCCATCTGGTTCCTTGAGCATGGCGGCGGGCTGCTGCGCCTTGATGTCAATCTCCAGCGAGCGCGGATACCGTTTGACGACGTTCGCCTGGGTTACGCCGGGGATGTTCTTCAGCTGCGAGCTGACCTTGTCTGCGGAAACCATGAACAGTGATTTGCCGGATTGCTGGTTCGCGATGTCCAGCACATCCTTCTCGCTCACCCATTCGTTGCCGCCGCTGACGCTGATCTGTGAGGTTTCCAAACGGAACACGGATGAGAACAACAGAAGCCAGATCAGCGCGGACACCAGCGCCGCGGCCAATATCACAATCAGCACGCGGATGGCGGCGACCCGGGTGCCCGCCTTCTTCCGCTCCTTCAGGCGCGCGTCGAAATCCAGCACTTTGGGACGGGTCGCCACGCCGAGCACGCCGACGTTCTCATCGAGCGTCTTCTTGACCACATCCTCGCTGTGCAGGCGACGCGCGTCGACGAAACCTTCGGCGCGTGATACCGACCGGGACGAGGACGACGAAACGCTCCGGGACGCCGTCTTTCCGAACCTCGATTTTCGGGAGACTGTTTTCCCGCCCTTTGCCTGTCGGGAAGTCTCTTTTTCTAAGGCCTTTTCCGACTTCCTGCCGGACGTCATCTGCCGGCCCGTCGCCTTCCTGACCGTGGTTCTCCCCGGCGACGCCTCTCCGGATGCAGCCTTCCGGGACACGTCATTCGACGCGGTGCGAGGCTTTTTCCTGGTCTGGCGTTCCCGTGTCACGGCGACGCGATTGGCTTCGACACCCGACGATGAGGCCCTGTCTGCCGTCGTGCGCGGCTTGCGCGAGCCGGACCCTTGCCCGACCTCACGACCGGCATCGCCATGTGAGGAAACGACCCGCCGTGCCATCAGCGGTCACCGAGATTGTGCCGGGCCCCCAGTGCGTGCAGGATCACCGCGCCCATGGCGGTAATGTCCCCCGCGCCGACGGTGAACACCACGTCCGTGGGACGGCAGCGCATCGCCAGCATCTGAGCCGCCACCTGCATGTCGTCGACCGCGCTGATCCACGTCCCGTCGCCCTGCGCCGAAGCGTGCGGCACGTCCTGCGCGGCATCGACGATGGTCATGGCGGAAACGTCCGGGAAGTCCCGCTGCAGTTCGCGTGCGGGGAAGATGCCGGTGACGATGACGTCATCGGCCTTGGACAGCGCCTCGGCGAACTCGTGGGCGAACATACGCGTGCGCGAAAACAGGTGCGGCTGGAACAGCACCCGGATGACGGAACGCGGGTACCGACGCCGGGCGGCGTCGAGCAGCGCGCTGATCTCCGTGGGATGATGCGCGTAATCGTCGACCACCGTCACGCCGTTCTCCTCACCGCGCACCTGGAACCGGCGCGAGGCTCCGAGGAACGTCGAGGCGGCCTGGGTTGCGGCCTCGGGTGTCACGCCCAGCAACATCGCGGCCAGGATGGCCGCGGTCGCGTTGCGCGCGTTGTGCATGCCTGGGATGGCGAGGCTGACCGGCAAAGCCAGATCGGCGTCGCCGCAGCCGCAGACCGATGCGAGCGACGCCGGCACATGGACGGTGAAGGTCTCCCGGCCGCTGTCGGCGCTCTCATGCTCGGCATCGATGCGCACCAGCGTGGCGCCGCGCAGGTCCCCGATCTGGTCGGCATCCTTGGTGGCGTACACGATCGTTCGACGGGCCACGGACGGGTCGAGGTCGCGCAGCACGGCCACGGCACCCTCGTCATCGCCCGTCATGACGACATGTCCGCTTGCATGCCCCGCATGGTCGATGAACGCGGCGCAGTAATGCGCCTCGTCGCCATAATGGTCGAGATGGTCTGCGAGCGCGTTCGTGATCACCGCGATCGAGGGACGGTACTTGCAGAAGCTGCCGTCGGATTCGTCCGCCTCCGCGACCAATACGTCGCCGCGTCCGGCATGCCCGCCGTCCAGTACCGCTCCCCCGGGTGCCTGGATGGTGCCGCCGATGGCGTAGCTGGGATCGGCCAGCTCCCCGGTTCCGGCATGGACGAGGATGTGGGATAGCAGCGAACTTGTCGTGGTCTTGCCATGCGCTCCGGCGACGGTGACCGCCCGGCGGCCGTTCATCAGCAACGCCAGGATGTCGCTGCGATGCACGATGCGGATGCCCCGCTCGTGCGCCGCGACGATTTCGGGGTTGTCGGGCTTGATGGCGCTGGAGTACACCACGGTGTCGGCGCCACGCACGTTGTCGGCCTGCTGGCCGATTTCGACGGTGATGCCGAGGGATCGCAGCCGTTCGGTCTTCGAGCCTTCCTCACGGTCGGAACCGTCGACGTCGACGCCACGCTCATGGAGCATTTCGGCGAGCACGCTCATACCGGCGCCACCGATGCCGATGAAATGGGTCCTTCCCAGTTGCAACACCGTCGCGTCGGGCGCGAACGCGACCCTCATCGGGTCGAGGACGATAGGGGTGGCATTGGTTTGCGCTTCAGACACTGCAGATTCTCCTTGATGATTCATGCTGGTCACCATTATGGTCATACCCGACGCCAATCAGAGCGCCGCATTACGCCAGTTCAAGCACGCGACGGGCCATGGTGTCGGCGGCGTCGCGAATGCCGTACTCCCATGCCTTGTCGCCCAGCTCGCGCAGCCGGTCCGGTTCGGCGAGCAGCGACGGCACATGGGACTGCACCCACTGCGCGGTGAAATCCTTGTCGGCCACCATCAGCCCGCCGCCGGCCTTGACCACGGGAAGCGCGTTGAACCGCTGCTCCCCGTTGCCGATCGGCAACGGGACATACACCGCAGGCAGGCCCAGGGCGGCGAGCTCGGACACCGATCCCGCCCCGGACCGGCAAATCACCAGGTCGGCGCATGCGAACGCCAGATCGATGCGTTCCAGATATTCGGCCGCATGATAGTCGCCCTTGCCGTATGAATCAGGGCCCACACCGGTGAAGACCCCGGCATTGGCGCGCTCTCCCACCAACGAGCGCACTTCGTCGATCTTGCCCTTGCCGGTCAGATGGACGACCTGCGCGTGTTCGAGCAGCACCGCGGCACTGGATGCCACCGCCCTGTTCAGGCTGACCGCGCCCAGCGACCCTCCGGTGACCAGCACCATGGGACGCGCTGGGTCGATGCCCATCGCCTCGGCCCCCGACTGGCGCACGGACGCGCGATCGGACGCGAACTGCGCCGCGAGCGTGCTGATCGCCGGCCGCAACGGCAGCCCGACGCGCTCCATACGGCACCCGGATCCCGGCTTGAGGCCGGTGTTCTCGTACGCCGTACCGATGAACGCAGCGTAACGCGCGCCGAGCTTGTTGGCCATGCCGGCTCGGGCGTTCTGCTCATGGATGACGACGGGTATGCCCATCCTGTGCGCCGCGGAATACACCGGAGCCGAGGCATAGCCGCCGAATCCGACCACAACGTCCGCGTGACGCGAACGCAGGATATCGCGGACCTTGCGGGTCTCGCGCATCCACTTGGCCGGAAACTGGAGCGCGGCCTTGTTGGGGCGCCGCGGGAACGGGACCTTTTCGATGGTGTCCAGCTCATAGCCGGCGCGGGGAACAAGGTCGTGCTCCAGTCCTACGGCCGTGCCGATGATGCTGATGGAAGCCTCGGGCCGGATACGGCGAATCGCATCCGCCACGGCCAGCAACGGGTTGACATGGCCGGCGGTGCCGCCGCCTGCCAGAACGATATGCACAGGTGATGAACTCATGATCTCCGAGCTTAGCGTGAGTGATGAAAAAACGCGGCTTCGTCAAGCCGACTTTGACATATTTCGTCCTGTTGGCAGGGCCTTATGGCCACCCCAGCTGGCTTCGCCGACAGCCCCGCCTCCGGTCAGGCGCGGGACGAATCGGCCTTGATCTGAGGTTGGGCGCGCATGAGCGAGGCGGCCACGCCGGCCGCCGCCAGACACATGATCAGGGACGACCCGCCCGCCGAGACGAACGGCATCGGCACGCCCATGACGGGGAAAACCCCGACCACGACGCCGATGTTGATCAGCGCCTGCCCGACAAGCCACACGGTGATGCACAGCAGGCTGACCGACGCGTAACGGTCCGCGGTCTGCAGGGCCACGCTGATCATGCATCCTCCCAGCACCACGAACAGTATGATGACGATGGCCGCTCCGATGAAACCGGTCTCCTCGCCGATGATGGCGAAGATGAAATCATTGTGCGCCTCCGGCAGATAGTTCCATTTCTCGCGGGAGTTGCCCAAGCCTACCCCGAACAGACCGCCTTCGGCCAAGGCGTATTTCGCGCGTATCGACTGGTAGCAGACCTTTTGGGCATCGGTGCCGCTGCACTCCTGGTACGCGGCCAGAACGCGGTTCAGCCTGTTCGGACTGTATGCGATCAATCCCACGATGCCGATGATGCCCAGGGCGGCAAAGGCCGCAAGGACCTTGCCTGGATATCCTCCCAGAAGAAACGCGACGAATCCGATGAACAGGACGATCATGGCCGTGCCCAGATCCTTGCCCAACATCACGAATCCCAGGCACAGGAGATACAGAACCGTCAGGGGGGCGTATGCCCGCAACTTGCCGATCTTACCGCTGTGTTTCTTCGCCCAGTGCAGGGCCGCCGGAAGCCATATGCACAAGGCGAGCTTCATCACCTCGGCCGGCTGCATCGTGAACACGCCGCGCTTGCCGATCCAGCCGGCATTGCCGTTGACCTCGACGCCGAGCGGCGTGAACGTCAGCAGCTGCAGCAGCATCGCGAATAACACCACGGCGAAGCTGAAACGCCTGTACATACGAGCCGGAAGGCACATGAAAACCACGCCCACGACCAGACCCATCACGCAGTACATGCCCTGGCTGATGGCCTGCGAGAACGGCGATCGGCCGGCGGAAACCATCGACACGGTGGAACTGGAGAACACCATGATCACGCCGAAGCCGGTGAGCACCACAACGGCGGCCCGGAAGCCGTGATAGCACCACAGCGGGTTGAGCAGGCTGCGCAGTCCGGTGAACCTGCCGAGCCGTTGGGCGTCACGCTCTTCGACCCGCCGAGCCTCGGCCAGTCGGGAGGCGGACGAATCCGGCCCCGTGCGTCTGCCCGTGCCAGTGCCCGCGCCCGCGGAACCAGCATCCGACCGCGAAGGCTGGCCGGATCTTACGGAGCGGGCGCGTCGCCGCGGATCGTCACTTGCCATGCTGCGTCACCCATCGTGAGGACTCCCGCGCGAACTGGGTGCCGCGGTCCGCGTAGGAGACGAACTGGTCCATGGAGGCGCAGGCGGGTGCCATCAGCACCACGTCACCTGTGCCGGCGTATGCGCCTGCGGCATCGACCGCGCGCGCCATCACCGTGTCCGAGGGCTCGGGCTCGATCACGGTAAGAGGAATGCCGGGTGCGCTGGCGGCGAACGCCTCAAGCATCGGCTTCTGGTCCTTGCCGATGATGACGGCCGCCTTAATCGTATGCGCCTGATCCGCCACGAGCTGTTCGAAACGGCTTCCCTTGGCGAGTCCTCCGGCGATCCACACCACGCTCTTGGGGGCGAAGCTGTTCAGCGACGCCCGCGCCGCGTGGGCGTTCGTCGCCTTCGAATCGTCGATGAAGCGTATCGAGCCGCCGTCGCCCGTCGCCGCCGTCGCCACGGTCTGGATGCGATGGCCGCCGGGGGCGAACGCCTTCAGCGCGGCCAACGCCTTATCGAGGTCCACGCCCATTCCCAGCGCCAACGCCAGCGCGGTCATCGCGTCGGCGAGCAGGTGCGGGTACACGGTGCCGTCCGGCTCACACAGGTGGGGGAACTCCTGGACCGGCGCCAGGCGGGTCTCATCGCCGAATGCGCCGCCGGCCACGCCGCTGCGGTCGACGATCCAGCCGTCGTCCACGCCGATCTGGCCGGGATGGGGAACGCCGAGCGTGAATCCGATGCGCCGGCATCCCTCGGCGGTATGCGCCGCCGAGGCGAGCGCGCTGACGCGCCGGTCGTCGGCGTTGAACACCAGGGCGCGCCTGACGTTGCGAAACACCTTCGACTTGTCGGCGGCGTACGCTTCGATGCCGCCATGCCAGTCGAGATGGTCGTCGGCGATGTTCGTGATCGCCGCGCAATCCAGCGCCAGCGAATCGGTGAAATGCAGCTGGAACGAGCTGAGCTCCACGCACAGCGCGTCGTTGTCCGGATCGACCGCGGCGTGGGACACCGCCTTGCCGATGTTGCCGACCGCCGGTGCAACGAGGCCATCGGCGCACAGCATGGCCGAGGTCATCTCGGTCGTGGACGTCTTGCCGTTCGTGCCGGTGATGCCCACCCACGGGGCGGGGCGGCCGGTGCGGGCGCTGTCCACGCGCAGCCGCCACGCGAGCTCGACCTCGCTGTACACGGGGATGCCTCGGCGTTGGGCTTCGAGGATGAACGGCGTGCGCGGGTTGAACACCGGCGACGTCATGACGATGTCGGCCGAATCCCAGTCGATGTCGTCGAACGAATGCAGGTCGGCCTCCGGCTTATGCTCGTCCACGCCGATTACCCGCGCTGCGCGGGAACGCAACACTTCCATCATGCTGCGGCCGGATATACCCAGACCGGCCACCAGAACGGTCTTGTCACTGAGATCCATATCGTCTCCCTTGTCATTGCACCGCCGAACCGGCGGACGCTCTCATGCGAACCTGCCTATACCGCGGCGGTCACGCCACGCTGTGCGGCGCGGAGCCGTCACGGTACCGTTCAGACAAACAGCAACCCGGATCGGGACACCCAATCGACGTAGAACATCATCAGGCCCACGATCATGAACAGGAACTCGATCATCCAGAAGCGCACGACGACCTTTGATTCGCTCCACCCGAGAAGCTCGAAATGATGGTGGATCGGCGCCATCTTGAACACGCGCTTGTGCGTGAGCTTGAACGAGGTGACCTGGATGATGTCGCTCATCACCTCGATTACGTACAGGCCGCCGATGATGATGGCGAGGAATTCGGTGTGTGTGGCGATGGACAGCGCGGCGAACAGGCCGCCGAGCGCCAGCGAACCGGTGTCGCCCATGAAGATCGTCGCCGGGTTCGAGTTGTACCACAGGAATCCGAAGCAGGCGACGGCCGCGCAGCAGGCGATGATGGTCAGGTCGAGCGGATCGGACACCGCATACGAGAACCCTTCGTGCGTGCCGCCCTTGATATGGTAGCTTTCCCAGAACGCGATGATGGCGTATCCGGCGAACGCGATCATCGACGAACCGGATGCCAGGCCGTCAAGGCCGTCGGTCAGGTTGACCGCGTTCGTCCACGCGGTCATGAGGAAATTCACCCAGATGACGAATATGATCGCGGCGGCCACGCCGCCGGCGAACCGGAAGTCGAAGAACGGCTTCTCAATGAAGCTCATGCCTGCCTGAGCGCTGGGGAACCCCGATTTGGTGGGGATGATCAGCGCGAGAACCGCGTAGATCGTGGCGAAGATGAACTGGCCGATGAACTTGGCATGCACCGACAGGCCCAGATTCTGTTTTTTGCGCACCTTGGCGAAGTCGTCGATGAAGCCGAGCAGGCCCATCGACAGCATCGCGAACAGCACAAGCATCGCGGACAGGGAGGGAACCGCTCCCGAGCGGACGTAACGGTACAGTGCCGACGCCCCCCATCCGAGCACGATCGCCAGCACGATTGCTACGCCGCCCATGGTCGGGGTGCCGCGCTTGACCAGATGCGACTTCGGCCCGTCCTGACGGATGTACTGCCCGTAGTGCAGCCGATGCACCAGATGGATCAGCATCGGCGTGCCCGCGATGGTCACCAGAAGCGAGACCAGAATGCCAATGATTAACGCGATCAACTCAGATTCCCCGCTTCCTATTCGTGGTCGGACGGCTGTCCGTCCGCTGTCGTCCATCGTTGCGCCAGGGCGCTCAGGCCCGAGGCGTGCGACCCCTTCAGCAGCACAACCGTGTCGTCATGGTCTCCGGCAAGAGCTCGGACCAAGGTGTCGGCCTGATCGATGTCGTGAACCCAATGCACCTCCGGCGTGTTGCCGTCACTGTCGTCACGCCGCTTCCGCGCGCCTTTCGCAAGGGCGGAAGCCAGCGCGTCGAAATGCTCGTCATCGTTGCCCACCGCGATGACGGCGTCGATGGGCAGGCCGGCCGCGTACTCGCCGATGCCCTCATGCAGCGCGGACTCGTCACCGCCCAGCTCCAGCATCGCTCCCAGCACCGCGATACGGTACGGGTCTTCATCGGAACGCCACCGGGCGAGCCCGTCGAGACCGGCTCGCATGGAGTCGGGGTTGGCGTTGAATGAATCATCGATCAGCGTGAAAGACATCCCGCCGCGCCGGACCGTGGACACCGCCATGCGGTGCGGGCTGATGCGGGACTGACGCGACAGCGTCTCGGCGATCGACTGCAGCGGTACGCCCAGCAGGTGGGCGACGCTCGCCGCGGCGAGGGCGTTCATCACGTTGTGCGTGCCGCGAATTGCCAGTTGCACATGGGCGGTTCCGCCATCGGCCCGTTCCAAGGTGAACGAGGGGCGGTCGCCGTCGTCGGTCCGCACGTCGCTGGCGAACAGTGCGTCCGATTTCCCGGATGCGGCGTTGCCGGCGCTGGCTTCGGCGTCGTCGCCGGCCATGCCGAACCAGAATACGTGTCCTTGCGGCGCCAGGGGGGCCATCGCCGCCACATGGGCGTCGTCGGCGTTGAGCACCGCCAGCCCATCGGGAACCAGCCCCTGGACGATCTCGCTTTTCGCCTGCGCGATGCGCTCGACGGAGCCGAATTCGCCGAGATGGGCGCATCCGACCTTGAGCACGACGGCGATGTCCGGAGGGGCGATCGTGGTCAGGCGCGTAATCTCTCCGACATGGCTCGCTCCCATCTCGGCGACGAAGAAGCGCGTGTCCCGGCCGACCTTCAACGCGGTCAGAGGAAGGCCGATCTCGTTGTTGAACGAGCCGACGGGCGCCACGGTGGAGCCGAGCGTGGACAGCAGGGCGGCCATGAGGTCCTTGGTGGTGGTCTTGCCCACCGAGCCGGTGATGCCGATCAGGGTGAACGGCGTTCCGGCCGCACGCCGAGCGGCGATGTTCGCCTTCGCGAGCAGGCCCAGCGCGTCGACCGTATCGGGAACGACTATCTGCGCCACCGGCGCATCCACTTCATGTTGTACGAGCGCCACGACCGCGCCGGATTCGCCGGCGCGAGCGACGAAATCATGACCGTCCACACGCTCGCCGGCGATCGCCACGAACACGGAGCCTTCACGGACCTGGCGCGAATCGCTGACCGCCGACGTGGCCAGTGCATCGGCTCCGTCTTCGACGCCGTCGCCCGTCTGCGGGACGATCAGCCTGCCTTGGACCGCCTCGGCCACCTGCCGAACGGTCATAGGCATCATCGTTGCCTCTGCGTTCATGCCTTGTTTTCCTCTCCATGAGCCAATTCGTGAGATACGCGCAGCGCACTGCGAATGTTGTTTCTGCGAATCCCCGCCGCCATAACCATGGCAATGGCGAGCGACAATTCACGGATACTGTCGCGGTCCGAGGCGAACGGGGCCTGCGCCGCGAGCAGGTCGGATTGCGCGTCGGCACGGGCGACGTGGGTCTGCTCGTCGACCTCGAAGCCGAAGCCCGCCCCCAGCTGCCGCGCCTGTGCGAGGTCGTCCCGGGCGTCGCCAGCCGACCCGGCGGGCTCCTCCCCGCTCGCCCACTGCCCGGACGGAGATGCCGCTTCGCCGCCTTCGCCAGCACGCGAATCCTCGCCGGTGCCGCTCGGCGTCGGCTGGCGCAGGTCTCGTGCCGAGTCCAGGCCGATGACGTCGACGTTCACGCTGGTCAGCGCATCGGATTTGAGTGTACGGTCGTTGAGCGCGAACACCATCGCCGCCGCGCCGTCCTCCGCGCAGACCGACAGCGTCTGCTGCACGTCGAGTATCGACAGCGGGTAGGTCAGGTCGAGCTCGCGCTCCAGCGACGTCGAGCCGGATGATTTCACGACGCCGACAGGATTGCCCAGCATGTGCAGGAAATCCGCTACGCATGACGCGTACCGTTCACTGCGTTTCGGGTCATCCGAGCCAACCACGAAAATGGCGAGTGCGTTGGACGGGGTGCCCGCGATGTCGCTGGCGATGTCGCCCAGCTGCCGGGACGTCAGGCGCGCGCGCAGCAGTGGCATCTGCGCGGGGCCGTCCTCGTGCTTCATCGACGGGGGGACCAGCGCAGCGTACGCGCCGCGGGCCCGGGCCTCCTCCAGCCGCTTGACGTCCACGCTCTGCGCGGGAACATACAGGGATCCGGGAGCCACGGAATCGACGTCGTCCGCGATGGATGTGACGGTGACCCCCGAAGCGAAGTCCGGGTCGAGTTCCAGCCCGTACGTGTCGGCCAGATATCCCAACGTCATCCGCCGCGCGACGGCTTCACTGACTGCGCTCATCGCTTCCGCCTTTCTTCCGTATGTTCCTTGTCGACGCCCCGCCGGATTTCCGGCGCGGCCCCTTACCAGTCCACTGCAATAGCATCGTTGCGCGGGCTGGAGGTCGGCACGTTGTACTTCTGCATAAGGAATTCACCAATCTTGGCGAACACCGGGCCAGCCGTCATGCCGCCGTAGGTGCCCTGCGGATCCTTCATGATCACGGTGATGGCGAAGCGCGGGTTGTCCGCCGGGATCATTCCGGCGAAATCGGCGACGATCGAGGTCAGCCGGCCGTCGCTTCCCGCGACCTCGGCGGTACCGGTCTTCGCCGCGATGCGGTATCCCTTGACGTTCACCACCTTGCTGTATCCCTCGGCCACGGATTCCATGGCGTTCTTGACCTGGTCGGCGACCGACTCGTCGATGACGCGCGTGGAAGAGCCCTCCTGCGGCGTCTCCACCGTGCCGTCGGCGTGGGTGACCGACTTGATCAGCGACTGCTGCTTGCGCACGCCCTTGTTGCCGATGGTCGCGACGACGTTGGTCAGCTGGAGCGCGTTCACGGAGTATCCCTGACCGAACAGGATCGTGTTGCCGGTTCGCCCGTCCCACGATTCCGGCGTGCCGAGCTGCCCGCGCGACTCGCCAGGGATGGACATGCCACTGGACTGGCCGATGCCGAACTTCGTGAGGTACTCGTACCGCTGCTTCTTCGTGTACTGCGACGAAGCCATGACCACGCCCACGTTCGAGGAGTTCTTGATGATGCCGGCCAGAGTCCAGTGCTCGTCGCCGTGCGCGGACGAGTCATGGTATTCCTGCCCGTCCTTGGTGTACGAATAGGGCACAGTGAACTTGTCGGTCGCCTTGTGCAGCCCGGTCTGCAGCAGTCCGGACATCGTGATGACCTTGCCCACCGAGCCCGGTTCGAAGCTTTCGCTGACGGCACGGGACGCGTTCAGCTTAGCCTGGTCGCTGCCCGCCTGGTATTCGTCGGTGTCCTCCAGGGCCAGTATCTCGCCGGTCTGGATGTCCTGGACCACCGCCATGGCCCACGTCGCCTTGGTCTTCTTCTGGCCTTCCAGCAGCGCCTGCTTGACGTACCAGTCGACGTCATGGTCCAGCGTCAGCGCCACGTCGGAGCCGTTCACGGCCTCTTGGGAACCGGTCAGCGTGCCGGGGATCTCCTCGCCGCCGTTACCTTGCTGGTAGATGACGTAACCGTCCGTGCCGGTCAGCGCGGAGTTCTCCATGCTTTCCACCCCGGCGACGCCCTTGCCGGAATCGTCCACGCCGCCGAGCAGCGCGCCGAGCTGGGTGCCGTTGGCGTAGATGCGCTGGCTGCTCAACTCGCCATAGACCACGCCACCCAGATTCAGGTCGTCGATGGCCCGCTTGACCGTCGGCGTCACGTCCTTCTTCAGGATCATGTACCGGCTGGTGCCGGTCAGTTTGGCGCCGAGCGTCTTCGCGTCCATCTTCAGCACGGGTGCCAGCAGACGGGCCACGCCCGCGGATCCCTTGACCCCGACCGGCTTGCCGTTGACCTTGTGGCAGAATCCGGCCTGCTTCGCCTTCTGCGTGTCGCAGTCGATCGGCTCGAACTGCGAGGCCGCCCACGGGTCGGCGATGATCGTGTATCGCTCGACGCTCTGCGCCAGCACGGTGCCGTTCGTGTCGGTGATCTTGCCGCGCATCGAGTGGACGATCACCTTCTTGGTCCGGGCCTGGGTCGCCGCCTGTGCGGCCATCTGGCCGTCTATCAGCTGGATGGAGGCCAGCTTGAACAGGCATGCGGAGGCGACCATCGCGAGTATGACGCCGATGGAGATGCACTGGAAGAGGAACTTGCGGCATCTGGCGAACCGTATCATTGCGGTTATTCGGCCGATCATTGAGCGGACCCCTTACTGGGTTTGTACCCGTTGAGATCGATGGTGACGGAATCCTGCTGGGGCACCATGCCCATCTTCTGCGCCTTGTCGGGCAGCGACGAGATCAGCTCGTCAAGTTTCGCCTGATCGTCCTGCACGTCCTGGGTGAGCATGTTGATGTTTTTTTGCACCGTGTTGGATTCGAAGGAGTTCTGAACCATCTGCGTGCGCAGCATCAGGGTTATCAGCAGCGTGGCGACCAGGAAGACGATGGCGACCGTGACGTGGATCAGTGACGCGCCGCGCGCCTGGGTCCAGGCGATGATACGGGCCAGGCTGCCGGTGGACCGGGAGCCGTTGCGCTGGGAGGAGCCGTCGATGACGTGCAGCTGCGGGCGGGCGGCGGGGCGTGCGGCGCCATCCGAGCCGCGCCCCGCCGGTGCCACGGGCGCCGCGTTGGAGCGGGCGGTTCGCAATGTCGAGGCCATCATCCCCTCCTTCTCGATGTCGTGTTTCGTGCCGTCATGTCGTCATGTCTGCCGCGGCCGCCGTGTCTGCCGCGGTTTTCACCCGCGTCCCGGGCCGACTCATGGTCCCGGGCGACTTGCGCGTCCTGCCGGAAGCGCTGGCGCCAGCGCGCAGGCAGGGGCCTGACCAGCTCGACGCCGCGCAGGCGCACCGACGCCGACCTGGGATTGGCTGCGATCTCATCCGGCCCGGCCTGGACGGCGCCGCGCGTCAGCGGCGCGAAGAACGGCTGCGCGTCGTCGGGGATAACCGGCATGTCGGCCGGCGCGTCCACGCGCAGTCCTTCGTTCATGAACGACTTCACCGTCTTGTCTTCCAATGAGTGGTACGACTCGACCACCAGGCGGCCGTTCGGGGCGAGCCGGCAGGCTATCTGCGGCAGGGTGCCGGCGAGCTTGTCCAGTTCGCCGTTCACTTCGATGCGCAATGCCTGGAACACGCGCTTGGCGGGGTTTCCGGCGGGACGGTGCGCCTGCGGCACCACCTCGTCGACGAGCCTGTTGAGCTGGGCGGACGTCGTCAGAGGTTCCTGCGCGCGACGGCGCACGATCTCGCGGGCGATCTGGCGGGAGAACCGTTCCTCCCCGTATGCGCGGAATATGCGTACCAGCTCGCGCTCGGGGTACTCGGCCAGGACGCGTTGCGCGGTCAGGGGCTGGCTGACGTCCATGCGCATGTCGAGCGGCGCGTCGTGCGCGTAGGAGAAGCCGCGGTCCGTCTCATCGATCTGCAGGCTCGACAGACCCAGATCCATGAACACCGCATTCACCCGATCGATGCCCTGGTCGTCAAGCACCTGGCCGAACGCGTCGAATGCGGCGTGGACAGGTATGAAGCGGTCCGAAAGTCCTTCCCCGGCGATGCGCTCGGTGGCCATGGCGAGTGCTTCCGCATCCCGGTCGATGCCCAGCACGCGGGCCTGCGGCGCGGCTTTGAGGAAGGCGATGGTGTGGCCGGCCAGACCGAGCGTGCAGTCGACCGCGATGGATCCGGGGTCCTGCAACGCCGGGACGACCAGCGACACGCACTGCTCAAGCAGTACTGGCTGGTGAATCGAAGCATAATCAGTCATCAGAATCCCACCACCGGAAGCACGTCGTCGGCTATGTCGGCATAGCCTTGTTCCTTCTCGTTCAGATATCGTTCCCAAGCCTCGCGGTTCCAGATCTCGGCGCGGGTGCCCACACCTATCACCACGATGTCGTCGCCGAGGTTCGCGTAGTCGCGCAGCATCTGCGGTACCAGCACTCGTCCCTGCTTGTCCGGGTCTTGGTCGACGGCTCCGGACAGGAACACGCGCAGGTAGTCGCGTGCGGCCTTGTCGCCCATCGACGTGTGCTGGATCTGGATGGCGATGCGACGGAACTCCGATTGCGGCAGGAGGTAGACGCACCGTTCCTGGCCGCGCGCCATGACGAGTCCCGCGCCAAGCTGGGAACGGAGCTTGGCAGGCAGGGCCATGCGGCCCTTCGCGTCGATTTTCGGGGTGTACGTGCCCAGCAACAGCGGGGGCAGGGCCATCGGCTCCGGCTGTGCGGAGGGGTTCGTGGCGTTCTGGACTTGCGAGTCGTCTGCCAACGTTCCACCTCCTAACCGTGAATCCGGATACACCAATCCACCACTGTACCCCACTTCTCACCACCAATCCCCACGAAATGGTATTTTCCACATAGTTTTAATGCGTATCCTCCACAACCGCTTCGGAGCGCCGTTGCGGCAGGACACATCCACACGGCTTCGTATTGCCCTTGCGCTACATTTGAATGCCTGAGTTTTCACCGAGAGAACGGACATCAATGCCGGGATTATCAACGCAACTGCACGAGGAACAGCAAGCGGTCGACCGCGCATACGCCCGCTTGGACGCCCTGCGATCGCAGACGCGCACGCGGTTGGATACGGTACGTGCGGCCGGCTCGCACGGGTCCCCCACCCAGCGCACGGAACGCGACTCGTTCGCCACCATGTACGAGGACCGGCTCACCCAGCTGCGCGCCATGGAAGACCGTCTGGTGTTCGGCCGACTCGATGACGTGAAGGGCGAGCGCCGGTACATAGGCCGCATCGGCCTGTCCAGCGAGAACCACGAGCCGATACTGACCGACTGGCGCGCCGAGGCGGCCCGCCCGTTCTACGAGGCGACGCCATCCAACCACGGCGACATCGTCATGCGCCGCCATATCACACTGAACTTCCGCGATGTCATCGGCATCGAGGACGAGGTGCTCGACGTCCATTCCGAGCAGGTGGACAAGGCCTCGAAGGCCGGGACGCTCACCGGCGAAGGCGCCCTGCTGGCATCGCTCAGTTCGCGCCGAACCGGCAAGATGACGGACATCGTCGCCACGATCCAGGCGGAGCAGGACCGCATCATCCGCTCAGATCTCAACAGGGCTCTGGTGGTGCAGGGCGGGCCCGGCACCGGCAAGACCGCGGTCGCGCTGCACCGCGCCGCATACCTGCTGTACACGCACCGGCGCAAGCTGGAGCGCTCCGGCGTGCTGGTCATCGGCCCGAGCACGACGTTCCTGCGCTACATCGACCAGGTGCTGCCCTCGCTCGGCGAGACGGGCGTCGTCAGCCGCACCATCGCCGACCTCATCCCAGGCATCAAGGCGACCGCGACGGACACGCCGCTCGCCGCCAAGCTCAAGGGAGACCGTCGCATGGCGCAGGTCGTGGCCAACGCCATCGCGCTGCGCGAACGGGTTCCGCAGGACCTGCCCACCGTGCACGTGAACGGCTTCGCGGTCCGCATGCTCGACACCGATGTCAGGGCGGCCATCGACCAGGCGAAGCGCACGCGCCAGCCGCACAACAAGGCGCGGGAGACCTTCGTGCGGACCATGCTGATGGCGCTTCGGGACCGTTACGCCGAGCAGCTGGACTATACGCCGTCCGACGACGAGCTGAACGAGGCGCTGACGAACCTTCGCCTGAACGACAAGGTGAGGGTCGCGCTGAACCTCGCGTGGCTGCCGATGAACGGCACGTGGCTGATCGACAACCTGTGGTCCCATCCGCTCCGTCTTCGCGCGCTCGCGCCGTGGCTTGACGACGACGGCATCGCCGCGCTCACCCGCCCCAAGGGCGCCCCGATGACGCAATCGGACGTGCCGCTGCTGGACGAGGCCATGGAGCTTCTGGGGCCCGATCCCAAGATCGCGGCGCAGATCGCCGCCAAGAACGCGAAGCGCGCCCAGGAGGAGCAGTTCGCGCAGGACACCCTGAACTCGGTAGGTCTCGGGTCGGGCATCGTCTCCTCGCAGATGCTGGTCGACCAGATGAACGGCGAGGGCGGCGAGTTCATCGCACAGCGTGCCGCGGCCGACCGCGAGTGGACATACGGGCATGTGGTCGTCGACGAGGCTCAGGAACTGACCGCGATGGACTGGCGCATGCTGATCCGCCGGTGCCCGTCGCGCTCGTTCACCATCGTCGGCGACGTGGCTCAGACGTCTGCGCTCGGCGGCACGCGCCGCTGGGACCGCACGATGAACCGGCTGTTCGGCGAGCGGCGGTGGGATCTCAACGAGCTGACCATCAACTACCGCAATCCGCAGGAGGTTTCGGACCTGGCCTCGGACTTCGCGCAGAAGGCGGGACTGTATATCTCGACGGTCAACGCCGTGCGCACGATACCGGACGCCGTGCGCAGGATCATCGTCGACGGCGAATCCGACACGATCGCGACCGCGGCATCGCATGTCGCGCAGCTAGCCAAGCAGTTCGTGGATGCGGACGGAACCGGTCGCGTAGCGGTCATCGCCCCTTCCCACATGCTCGATCCGCTCCGATCCACTATCTTTTCAACGCTTCCGGGTACGCTGGGACAGCAAGAGACGGACCGGCTGTCCGAGCAGCACGAGTGGGACGCGCAGATCAGCGTCGGTTCCACGGAGTCGGTCAAGGGACTTGAATTCGACGCCGTAGTGGTCGTACAGCCCGGACGTATCGAGCAGGATGCTCCCTCGCGCCTGGTGGCGGCTTCGGATCTCTACGTGGCTATGACCAGACCAACGCAGCGATTGGTTATAGTGCAGACAGGGGAAGACGAAACGGCTTTGCAGCTATAAGGTAGGTACCATGGCAAAAGCTCTGTTATTGGAAAACATTCACCCGGATGCGGCGCAATCGCTGCGCGATCACGGTTTCGAAGTGGAGACGCGCAAGGGCGCCCTGGGCGAGAAGGAACTCATCGAGGCGCTTGACGGCGTGAGCCTGCTCGGCATACGGTCCAAGACGCCCGTGACCGCAGCGGTCATCGACGCTTGCCCGTCCCTGACCGCGGTCGGATGCTTCTGCATCGGCACCAATCAGGTGGATCTCGATTATGCGGGCAAGCATGGCATCGGCGTGTTCAACGCCCCGTATTCCAACACCCGTTCCGTGGTGGAACTGGTGATCTGCGACATCATCTGCCTGATGCGCCGCATTCCCGCCCACACGCATCACATGCGTCATGGCTTGTGGGACAAGTCCGCTTCCGGCTCGCATGAGGTTCGCGGCAAGACCTTGGGCATCATCGGATACGGCAATATCGGCTCGCAGTTGTCCGTGCTGGCGGAGGCTCTGGGCATGCGCGTCGTGTTCTACGATATCGAGGAGAAGCTGGCGATGGGCAACGCCCACCGTTGCGAGACCCTTGACGAATTGCTGGAGCAGTCCGATGCGGTGACCCTGCATGTGGACGGCCGCAAGTCCAACACTGGCTTCTTCGGCGAGGACCAGTTCGCCCGCATGAAGCAGAATGCCATTTTCATCAACCTGTCCCGCGGCTTCGTCGCCGACCTGGACGCGTTGAAGCGTCATCTGGATTCCGGTCATCTTTCCGGCGCCGCGGTCGACGTGTTCCCCGTCGAGCCGAAGAAGAGCGGCGATCCGTTCGACACCGATCTCGCCGACGAGGACAACATGATTCTCACCCCGCATATCGGCGGCTCGACGCTTGAGGCGCAGAAGTCAATCGGTCATTTCGTCTCGCAGCGACTTGAGGACTACTGGGACAAGGGGTCGACCATGCTTTCGGTCAACCTTCCCCAGGTGACGTTGGGGCCGTGCAAGAGCGCTGCTCGAATCGCGCATCTGCATGCCAACCTGCCGGGCGTTCTCGCCCGCGTCAACCATGTGCTGGGCGAGGAGAACATCAACATCGCTGCGCAGTCTCTCGGAACCGAGGGCGAACTCGGCTACGTGGTCACTGACGTATCGCAGAAGCCCAGCCAGACCACGCTGGACGCGTTCAGCCACATCGAAGGCACGATTCGCATGCGCGTGATCAGCTGAACAAGCCGGTCATCGGTTTTCCACACGGCCCCTTCCGCTGTTCGATCACGGAAGGGGCCGGTCGCATATCAGGCGTCACATGTCGACGTCGGCATCGATATCAACATTGATTCGTGTCAGTGCAGTTTCGACCAGCGCAGTTCCGCTTCAGCACTGCTTCACTTCAGCACCGTTCCGTTTCAGTGCTGTTCCGCCTCGATGTGCTTTTCCTTGCGCAGATCGTCTATGGCTCGCTGGAAGTCCTCAAGACCATCGAAATTCTGATACACGCTGGCGAATCGCAGGTAGGCGACCTCATCGAGCTCCCGTAGAGGAGCCAATATCGCCTTGCCGACATCGTCCGAATCGACTTCGGCAAGCCCCCTCGCCCTCAGATCCTCTTCGACGCGCTGACCGAGTGTGCGTAGATCGTCTTCGTTGATGGGCCGTCCCTGACAGGCCTTCCTCACGCCGGACACCACCTTCTTGCGGTCGAACGGCTCTACGTTTCCGGAACGCTTGCGCACCAACAACATGGTGCTTTCCACGGTGGTGAAGCGTTTGTGGCATATCTGACACACACGCCTGCGACGAATCGAGAACCCGTCATCACTGATTCTCGTATCGATGACCTTGGTATCGGAATTCTGACAATAAGGACAATGCATGACCTCAGAATATCGTAAGCGTTGACAAAGCCCCTTCCCCATGTCAACGGTCACATCCGAATCCGGAAGCGGCCGGCGGTAAATGCCGAAGAAGCGATTCGAAAAAGCACTCATGGGGACGCACCGCTCCGAATTCGCCGGAATCAGACAATCGGCACCTTGAGCTGCTGCCCCACCTGCAACGAGACACCATCGAGATGGTTGAGCGATATCAGATCATCGATGGTGTCGCGCACATCGCCCCCATCAGGAGTGATGGCCGAGGCATATGACCACAAGGTGTCCCCCGGCTGCACGGTATAGCTGTACACTGCGGAGGGATCCGGCGCCGACCGGGCGACCTGCGGCATCAGCAGACCGATCATGCACAGGCACAGCAGGGCGCCCATCATCGAGAACACGATCTTGCCGCGAAGAGTCAAACACATGGTCGAATGACCCTTCTTCGCCATGCGAACACCATGCTCGTCGCACACTCCGATAATCACCCGGGAATCACGCCGTCGCGCATCGGAAGAATCCATATTCCTCGAAAACGTTGGAACATCGCTGTTTCTGACATCGAACGCCACATCGCGCATCGCATCATGACGACTCGATGCACACTGGAGCCCCGCTGCCGCAATCATTTGTTCCATCATGTCGCCCTCCTTCTCGAACTCATGTTTCATAGAACAACTGTACTCATAGTGACACAGCGGTTCGACAAAAGCAACACGCCATATCGAACGAATGTTTGTTTTCATGGAACAAATCACGCTATGATTGAACGAAGATGAAAGGAGTCGACGTGAGCACACCAGCACCCACCTCGAAAAACGCCACGCGGCAACGCGACGACGCCCTGACCGAAAGGCAGCATCTGGTGCTTGATGCCATACGCAAGCACATTGCGGAACAGGGATTCGCTCCGTCCTTCCGAGAAATCGGCGAAGCCGTCGGGCTGAAGAGCCCGTCATCGGTCAAACATCAGCTTCATGCGCTGGAACGCAAGGGCTATCTTCATATCAGCGCCAACAAGGGCCGCGCCATCGAGTTGTATGATTCCGGCACGGACTCGCAAACCGCCACGGTACTCCCCTTCCCCGGGGACACGGAGGCCAGCGAGTCGATTCTCGCATCCCGTGACGTCCCGCTGGTCGGGCGCATCGCCGCCGGCGTCCCGATCACCGCCGAACAGCACATCGATGATGTCATGCGGCTACCGCAACGGCTTACGGGCAGCGGCAAACTGTTCATGCTCGAAGTGCACGGCGACTCGATGATCGACGCCGCCATCTGCGACGGCGACTACGTGGTCATACGCGAACAGCCGTCCGCAGTCAACGGCGACATCGTCGCCGCGTTGCTCGACGACGAGGCCACGATCAAGACGTTCCGCAAGGACAATGGCCACATCTGGCTGATACCGCATAACCCCGCATACTCCCCCATCGATGGCACCCACGCGCAGATCATGGGCAAGGTCGTCAGCGTGCTGCGTCGACTCTGACCGCAGCCAACCGTCCCGGACCTTGCAACTCAATACACTCGCGGCTCGATACGACGGATGGGTTGGGTAATCGCCCGATTTCAGGCAATCACCCAACCCATTGTCGTATCAAGCCGCGCAATGCGGCGTCCCATTCAGGAGTGCAGCTGTTCGGCGCTGGGCGAACGGTACCCCTGCGGTTCGAGCTGGAACGTGGTGTGGGGAATCGAGACGGGGAAATGTTCGCGCAGACAGTCCTGCAGTTGGCTGAGCACATTCGCCGCCTGATCCATGCTCATGCCGGGTTCCACCACGACATGCGCCATGAGCATGGGCATGCCGGTGGACACGGTGCTCGCATGCAGATCATGGACGGCCACGACGTGAGGGATATTCTCCAGATGCGTACGTACTTCGTCGAGATTCAATCCGTCCGGGGTCTCCTCCAGCAGCACTTTCAGCGCATTGTGCAACAGCTTCACCGCACGTGGAATCATCAGCAGCGCGATCAGGCCGCCGGCGATGGCATCGAAGCCATCCCACCCGGTGAGCATCATGACCACGGCCGACGCTATGACCGCCACCGAGCCCAGGGCATCATTCACCACTTCGAGGAACGCGGCTTTCATGTTCATGTTGTCGTTATGCTGCCCGGCGAGGATGATGATCGAGCCGACATTGGCAGCCAGACCCAGAATGCCGAAGAACAGCAGCAGCCCACTGTCCGCCACATGTTCGGCGGATTCTCCGAACAGTCGCATCCCCGCCTCGATCAGCGCATACAATCCGACGAACAGCAGGATCATCGCTCCCGCCTCCGCGGTCAGCACCTCAAGCCGGGCCCAACCCCAGGTGCGGGAGCTGTTGGGCTTTCGACGCATAAGCACCGCCGTCACCGTCGATGCAATCAGCACCGACATGTCCGTGAGCATATGCCCGGCATCCACCAGCAATGCCAGTGATCCGGTGATGATGGCGCCGACGATCTCCGCCACGAACACCGTGCCGGTCAAGGTCAGCGTCATCATAAGCCGTCGCTGGTGCGCCTTGCTGCCGCGCGTCACCTCGTTCACCGTTCCATGCGTGTGCGGCATAGTGTACCTCTCCTTCTGCCTGCTATGTGAAACTGTTTCCTACAATCATTTTCAATAGCCCTAGAACGACGAAAACCTCGGCCGAAGCCGAGGTTTTCAAACAACAGGGTTCACTATACACCGAATCGAACGGCGCGCCGACGTTCTCTGTGAGCAGATGCGGGCGAATACCAGGACGAGGAGGACCCCTGCCGATAAACAAAACCACCCCCAGTCTCGCTTCACTCGATGACCTTCCCGCCGGGGAGGGCAAGATGAGAGCACCGCCGGCTCCTGACCGACAGCCGCGCCAGCATGGCAAGGCGCGAAGCAAGACTGAGGGCGGTTCATGCGCCGATCTGCACCGGCGCCCCGTCAATCAATCCGATATCAGAAGCCGAACTGGGCAGCGGTTTCCTTCAGCGTCTCAGCGGAGCGCTTCAGGGCGGCAAGCTCGCGGTCGGAGACAGGGGTGTTGATGGCGGTGTTGACGCCCTTACGGTTGAGCAGCGTCGGCACGGACATGCACACGTCGGAAATGCCGTGGAAGTCCTTCAGCATGGAGCTGACGGGCAGGATACGGTTGGAGTCGCGCAGGATGGCCTCGATGATGTCGACGCCGGACATGGCGATGGCGTAGTTGGTGGCGCCCTTGCCGTTGATGATCTTGTAGGCAGCGTTCTTGACTTCCTGGTGGATCTCCTCGCGCTTGGCGGCATCGAGCGGCTCGTGACCGGGCAGCGGGGTCCAGTCGCACATGGGGACGCCACCGATGGTGGCGGAGGCCCACAGCGGGACTTCGGAGTCACCGTGCTCGCCGGCGATGTAGGCGTGCACGTTCTTGACGTTGACGCCGGTCTGCTGGGCGATCAGGAAGCGCAGACGAGCGGAGTCCAGGTTGGTGCCGGAACCGAAGATCTGGTTGGTCGGCAGGTCGGACAGCTTCTGGCACACGTGCGTGACGACGTCCACCGGGTTGGTGATGAGCATGTAGATGGCGTTCGGGGCGACCTTCATCATGTTCGGGATGATGGACTTCATGATGTTGATGGTCGCGCCGGCGAGGTCGAGGCGGGACTGGCCGGGCTTCTGACGGGCACCTGCGGTGATGACGACCATGTCGGCGTCACGGCAGATCTCAGGGTCATCGGAACCGTCGATGGAGACGGTGGGGTAGAAGCTGGAGCCGTGCTGCATGTCGAGGACTTCGGCTTCGACATGCTCCTTGGCGATGTCTTCGAGGACGATCTGACGGGCGACACCGCGCTGGGCGGCGGCGAAGGCGAGCGTGGAACCGACTGCGCCGGCACCGACGATGGCGAGCTTTGTGGGCTTAATGGGTGAATCCACCATGTTTGCTAGACCTCTCTTAGCACAGTGCCCCGTGTTTGGCGGGGTTCATTTTGACAACACACTTACTGTATCTACACATGATGACGTTTGCGCTGATTGCCGTAGTCATTATCGCCCCGAAGGCAAGGTGATTTGCGTCACATTGTTGTGAACGCTCACAGACATTGCGTCAGCGGCAATGGGTAGAACACTCAATCGACATCATGCTCGGCATCGATGTGATCGCTGCCATCACCGTCCGTCTCATCGATCGCCCTATCGACGATCTGGGCGGCGAGTCGGCGGTCCACATCCGCCTCGATCCATATGCCATCGGCGCGATAGTCGACGGAATCGACGTTGCCGTATTCGCGCACGTGCGACAGCAGCGAACCGGCGTCGTAGGGCAGCAGCGCAGACACGTGCACGCCCGGAACGGGCAGCATAGATTCGATGCGCCGCAGCAGGTCGTCAAGACCCTCTCCCGTGGCGGCGGACACCAGACTCGCCTCCGGTTCGAGCGCCGCCAGCCGCTCGCGTGTGGCCGCATCGATTCGGTCGATCTTGTTGAACACGACGACGCGCGGTATCTCCTCGGCCCCTTCGATGTCGGCGAGCACGTCGTTGACGGCGTCAATCTGCGAGAACGGGTCGGGGTGCGAACCGTCGACCACATGTAGGATGATGTCGGCTTCGGCGACCTCCTCCAACGTGGATTTGAACGCCTCGATCAGCTGGGTCGGCAGGTTTCGCACGAAGCCGACGGTGTCGACGTAGGCGTACAGTCGCCCGTCCTTGGCCCGGGCTCGACGCACCGCAGTGTCGAGCGTGGCGAACAGGGCGTTCTCGACCAGCTCCGCGGAACCGGTGAGACGATTCGTCAGTGAGGATTTGCCGGCGTTCGTATATCCGACAACGGCGATGGTCGGCAGCCCGTACCGTCGACGCGAACCGCGCTTGACCTCACGGGCCGGGGCCATCTGCGCGATCTGGCGCCGCAATCTGGCTATCCGGCTCCGGATGACGCGACGGTCCATCTCGATCTTCGTCTCGCCCGGGCCTCGCGATCCGATGCCCGCGTCGGCCCCGGCCGCACGGCCGCCCGCCTGACGCGACAGCGACCCGCCCCAACCGCGCAGACGCGGCAGCATGTATTCAAGCTGCGCGAGCTCCACCTGTGCCTTGCCTTCACGGCTGGTGGCGTGCTGGGCGAAGATGTCGAGTATCACCGCGGTGCGATCCACCACCTTGACCTTGGTGGCATCCTCCAGCGCACGCCGCTGGCTGGGCGGCAGATCATCGTCGACGACGATGGTGTCAGCCTCGTTCACGGCGACGATGTCGGCCAGCTCGCGGGCCTTGCCCGAACCCACGTATGTGGCGGAGTCGGGCTTGTACCGATGCTGCAGCAGACCATCGCACACCACCGCTCCGGCGGTCTCGGCCAGTGCGGCGAGCTCGCGAAGCGACTCCTCGGCCTGAGCCGCAGTGGTGGTCATGCTGGACCACACGCCCACCAGCACCACACGCTCAAGGCGGACCTTGCGGTATTCGACTTCGGTGACGTCCTGCAGCTCCCCGAGACCCGCGACATGCTTGAGCTGGTTGCGGGATTCGCGCTCCTCCCACTCCTCGGCGTCCCGTTGCCCGACGTGCCCATCGCCGTTCTCGTCCAGCAAGACGTCCGACTGGTCGGCCAGCACACCGGTCAGCACCGGCTCTTCCTGTTCGCCCGGCTGACCGGCCTGATTCGCATCAACGGTATTCTGTTGGCTCAATGGCACCTCTGCTGTCACTCATGCTCTCTGCTCGTCATCCGCCACTCGGTATCCGTCACTCGACATCTGTCACTCGGCATCCGACACGAAACGCCCCTGCAGGCATGAACCACACCACGGTGGTCCGCATCGCAGGTGATCCGCATCGCATGCACGATGGTGAGTACGGAACGACGTTCTCCAAACGCTTGCCATTATCTGTGGATTGGCAGACAAGGCGTGCGATGAATCGGGAAGACGGTTTCGATGCGCTGGTACCGCTTCCGTGTTCCGTCCTCGCTGTTCGAGATCCGGCGGAACACGCCAACGAATCGATACGCCTGAATCCGCGTCACCGGGTCGGCGGACTTGGCGAACGTTATACGGATGTCATTGGGGTCGCCGTCGTCGCCGACCGGATCCACCAGATCGGCGTCCTCGTTGTATTCGTAGATATAGGTGCCGTCATCGGACAGCCGGTTGTTCCAACCGTTTGCCACGGCCTTCCCGCCTATGGCGAGCTTCGGGAACCAGACTCGATATCGGTCGCCGTACCATTGGCGCATCACGCTGGGGACGAACCAGGATTCCTGAAATCTCTTGTACTCGGAACCGCACAGCGTGTTGACCGCGTCGGCGATTCGGGGAAAGCCGACGTCATCCGCAACGCTGACGGCGTCCCTCGTCTTGTAGAACTCCTTGTAATCGACGTAGGCTTCCGTCCACGGCGTGAACTCGTTCGCCTGCCTGCGCCGTTCGATCTCTGCACGTATCCGCCGCACGCAGTCGTCGATGGATCGCTCCACCTGCTCATACGATCCGGAAACATCCACATGCAACGCCCGATAGTCCTCGCCGCGAATCTGACGCAGCACGTCCGTGATGGTTATCTCGCGCTCGCGGTCACGTTCCCGTTGCCTCTGATGATAGGCCTCATCGCATTCCACCCCGATCATCGCCTGAGGAAAATACAGGTCCACGAACGACCGACGCCCGTCAGGCCACAACACCAGCTGTTGCGTGACCGGCTTGACATCGCCCATCGCCAACCGGTTCCATATGGCATTGACGACGTAATTCTCGTAATCCTTGCGCTTCGTCCTCGAAAGCGCACGAATCAGGTATCCCAGTTTATCCGCACCACTCATGATCCCATCCTTTCGCCATTGATGGCGGAATCCATCCGCCCGACAATTGCATTGTGCACCACGCAATGTCACTGCGGTAGATATCTACCGGATAATTGCGCCAGAAAGCATTCTCGAAGAGGCGCGGCGCTCTCGAAGGCATAGGAATCCGCAGTCCTCCCCCGCTAACCATGCCTTTGACTATCATGGTTCCAAGTCGAAAGCCATCACTCATCTATATGCGGGAGAACGAATGAAAACGCAGCATGCCTCGGACGCCTCGAAGCGGGACGGGAACGCCACCGAACAGTATTTCGCCGCCGAACCGTCCTCCGAGGACGTTCGCCGTCGCATGAAGGTGACGCTGCGCGGGCAGGATGCCGTGGTCGAGGTGTCGAACGGCGTGTTCTCCGGCTCGCGCCTGGATCTGGGCACGTCGGTGCTGCTGCGCGAGGTGCCGGAGCCGCCGGAGACGGGGACGCTGCTGGATCTGGGCTGCGGATGGGGACCCGTGTCGCTTGCGCTGGCGTTCGCCTCGCCCAAGGCCGACGTCTGGGCCGTGGACGTGAACGAACGCGCGCTCGACCTGACCCGCGCCAACGCCAAGTCCAACGGCTGCGAGCACATCCATGCCGCGTCGCCGGAGCAGGTGCCGGCCGATCTGACGTTCGACGCGATCTGGTCGAACCCGCCGATCCGCATCGGCAAGGACGCGCTGCACGACCTGCTGATGACGTGGCTGCCGCGGCTCACCCCCGCAGGCGCCGCGTACCTGGTGGTGCAGAAAAACTTGGGCGCCGACTCGCTGATCCCCTGGCTCGCCACCGCGCTGGGCGACGATTATGAGGTGTCGAAGTATCATTCCGCGAAGGGATATCGCGTCATTGAAGTGTTGAGGAACAAGTAAACGGATGAAATTCACATATCCTTCCGAGCTGCCGGTCTCGGCGGCTCGCGATGACATCGCCAAGGCGGTGTCATCAAGCCAGGTCGTCATCGTCTCGGGCCAGACCGGTTCGGGCAAGACCACGCAGCTGCCGAAGATCCTGCTGGAGCTCGGCCGCGGTACGCACGGCCGGCAGATTGTGCACACGCAGCCGCGCAGGCTCGCCGCGCGAACCGTCGCCGAACGCATCGCCTCCGAAATGGGCGTCCATCTGGGCGACGAGATCGGCTATCAGGTGCGGTTCACCGACGAGACGTCGCCGAAGACCCGGCTGCGCGTCGTCACCGACGGCATCCTGCTGGCGCAGATCCAGCGCGACCCCCAGCTGCGGCAATACGACACGATCGTCATCGATGAGGCGCATGAGCGCAGCCTGAACATCGACTTCCTGCTCGGATACCTCACCGCGCTGCTGCCGAAACGTCACGACCTGAAGCTGATCATCACCTCGGCGACCATCGATTCGGTGAAGTTTCAGGAGCATTTCGAGCATGCGCTGCACGAGAAGGTTCCAGTCATCGAGGTCTCCGGCCGCACCTACCCCGTGCAGGTCGTCTACGAGCCGCTGGGCACCGCGCCCGCGCTGATGCGGCACGTGCCCGGATTCGAGACCGGCGCGATGCCCGGCGAGGAATCGTATGCCGAACTGTCGGCGGCGCCCTCCGACGGCGGCCGGGACCGTGGCTCATCTCGCGAACCCGACATGGACATGCCCACGGCGGTCGCCAGGGCGTGCGCGGAGCTCATCATCCATTCCAGCCATGAGCGCGGCGCCCGCGACATCCTCGTGTTCGCCTCCGGCGAGCGCGACATCCACGAGTTCGAGAACGCGCTGCGCCGCCATTACGGCCCGCGCGCCGACGACATGCGCCACCCCGATGCCATCGAGATCATGCCGCTGTTCGCCCGCCTGTCGTCCAAGGAGCAGCACCGCGTCTTCGAGCCGCACACGCACCAGCGCATCGTCATCGCCACGAACGTGGCCGAAACGTCACTGACCGTGCCGGGCATCCGCTACGTGGTCGACCCGGGCACGGCCCGCATCAGCCGGTATTCGAAGACCGCCAAGGTGCAGCGGCTGCCCATCGAGCCGATCAGCCAGGCGAGCGCCGACCAGCGGTCCGGCCGGTGCGGCCGTATCGCGGACGGCATCGCCATCCGCCTGTATTCGCGTGAGGACTACGAGACCCGCCCTCGGTTCACCGAGCCGGAGATCCTACGCACATCGCTGGGTGCCGTGGTGCTGCACATGCTGTCGGTGGGCGTCGCCCGTACGGCCGAGGATGTGACGAATTTCGGGTTCATCGACCCACCGGACATGAAGGCGGTCTCCGACGGCTTCAACGAGCTGACGGAGCTCAAGGCGATCGGCCGCAAGCGCGGCGAGGTGACGCTGACGCATGTCGGACGGCAGCTCGCCCGCATCCCCATCGATGTCCGTCTCGGCCGCATGGTGATCGAGGCCGCGAAATCCAGCACGCCCGACACGTTGGCTGCCGTGCTGGTGATCGTAGCGTTCCTGAGCCTTCAGGATCCGCGTGAACGCCCGGACGAGGCCCGGGATGAGGCCGACCGCATCCACAACCGGTATGCGGACCCGTCCAGCGACTATCTGACCGCGCTGAACATCTGGGACCGTATCTTCCAGGCCGATGGCGAGCCGAGCAACAATGCGCTGCGCCGTATCTGCAAGAGCGAGTATTTCAGCTGGCTGCGCGTACGCCAGTGGAAGGACCTGGTCAATCAGCTGACGGAGATGTGCCGCGAACTCAAGTTCAAGGTCGGCTCCCCGCAGCCGGCCTCCCGCCCCGATCTGGCGGTACGCCAGCTGCCGATCAACCAGCAGGCGGCCCATTCGCTGTGCTGCTCGTGGGACGACCGCGGCATTCACACGTCGATGCTCTCCGGCCTGCTGTCGATGATGGGCATGCAGATCGTGCGCGAGCCGAAGGCCTCCGATTTCGCCGGTCTCAAGGGCGCGGCGAAGGCCAAGGCCATCAAGCGGGCTCAGAAGATGGCGAAGAACGATTATCAGGGCGCGCGAGGCACTCATTTCGCATTGTTCCCGGCCTCGGCCGTGGCCAAATCCACCCCGCAGTGGGTGATGAGCACGGAACTGGTGGAGACGAGCCGCCTGTGGGCGAGGTACAGCGCCGCCATCGACCCGGCGTGGGCTGAGCCGCTGGCCGGGCAGCTGACCCGCACCACGTATGCGGAGCCGCACTGGTCTGGTTCGCGCGGCTCCGCCGTCGCCACGGCGAAGGTGCTGCTGTACGGTCTGCCGATCATCTCGGACCGCACCGTGCAATGGGGGCGCATCAACCCCATGGAGGCCCGCGACTTCCTGATCCGGCAGGGCCTTGTCGAGGGGGACGTCCAGCAGCGGTTCAGCTATGACGATTTTTTGGCCCGAAACCGCGACATCCTGGACGAGGCGGCCGAGGACGCCAGTCGCACCAGGCAGGTCTCGCAGTCCGTCAGCGACGAGGACCTCTACGACTTCTACCAGTCGGTCATCCCCAATGACGTGACCTGCGTCGCCGACCTGGCGAAATGGTGGAAGCGCGAGCACGGCGAACACCCGCATCTGCTCGATTTCGACCCGGACAAGGTCGAACGCCTGTCATCGGCGGAGTCGGTGAGCCTCGCCGACTATCCGGACCATTGGCATGCGCTCGGCACGGACGGCCAGCCGATCGACCTGCGGCTCAGCTACATCTACGACCCGCACGACCCCGCCGACGGCGTGACCGTGCACGTGCCGCTCAAGGCGCTGTCCCGTCTGACACCGGAACAGTTCACATGGAACGTTCCCGGACTGCTCGACGAGCTGATCGTGGGGCTGATCAAGTCCCTGCCGAAATCACTGCGCGTGCAGTTCGTGCCCGCACCGGACACCGCGCGCAAGATCCGCGCATGGATAGACGACCGGTATCCGGCCCTGCCCGGCACCGGCACATCCGACGGCCAGGGCCACGCATGGCCCGACCTGCCGCACGTGTTCACCCAAGCGGCGATCGACACCGTGGGCGCTCAGATCCACCCGGAGGTGCTGACCGGCGAACTATGGGAGAAGCTGCCCGCCTACCTGCGGATGACGTTCTCCATCGAGCAGCAACTCCCCGCGCCGCGCAACGCACGCGGACGGCGGCATGCACGCGGCCCGGTGAAGGTACTGGGTTCGGGCAAATCCCTGACCGCGTTGCAACGGCAGTTCGCCGAACAGGCGGAGGCATCCGCCCGGCGCATGGTCGAACACAAGGCGGAACAGGCCGCCAGCCAGGGCAAACTGGTCGAACAGGCCAACCTGCTGCACAAGGCCGGGGCGACGAGCGAGTCGCGCGCGGTGATGCTGTGGCGGGGCGCCCTGGACGCGCTGCGCATGCCTTCGGAGCGTATCTCGTCTCGGTGGCTCGGCGCCGAGGCGCTGATGCTCGCGTCGGCGCCATACCCCTCCACCAAGGCACTGGTGGAGGACCTGCAGCTGGCCACCGTCAAACGTCTGCTGCCGAACATCGACACGCTCCCCGACGACGATGCGCTCGCCGATGCGGTGATGGGGGTGACCGAGGTCTACGAGGACACCGTCTACGCACTCGCCCATGATGTCATCGCCATCCTGCGTGCGTACGCGAATGTCGACAAGGCGACCTCCGGCAAGGCCGACCTGCCGATGCTGTCGGTGCTGCAATCGGTGCGCGAGCATATCGCCACGCTGGTGTTCCCCGGGTTCATCGGCGCGACGCCGCCCGCCGCCCTGCCGCGCATACCGAAGTATCTGGAGGCCGACCTGATCCGTCTCACCAAGGCGAAGAACGACAAGAACCGCGACGTGCGATGGGCCTGGGAGGCCGACGAGGCGCGACAGCTGGTCGACAAGGCCGTTCAGCGTGCCAAGACGGAGCCCGCGGGCCCACGCCATGAGGCACTGACGAAACAGGCCGACGACGCGCGCTGGATGCTGGAGGAGTTCTACGTCTCTCTGTGGGCCCAGGAGCTTGGCACCGCGAAGCCGGTCAGCTTGCAGCGAATCAAGAAAACGCTCGGCAAATAGCGCTGTGCGCGGCCTCTCCCCCGTCGCCGCGCACGGCCAGTCCGCGCATCCAACATATCCCCGCGCTACAATGACGGACGATGACAACACGTAAGAAGCAGGTGAACAACACCGGGCGGACCGGAGGACGGAACGGCGGCAAGCAACGCAACCGCCGGCCCGGTACGCCCGCCAAGAAAAACATCAGGGGAAACAACACCAAAAACACCAGGCACGGCACAGCGGCACGGTCCGCGATCCACCGCCCGAAGCCGAAGGCCCGACGCAACACGCTGCGCCGCTGGTGGAAGCGGGCTGGATGGCGCAGGCGCATCCTCACGGTGGCGGGCACCGCGCTGGCGGCGGTGTGCGCCGTGGCGCTGGCGTGGGGCACCACCTCGTTCGTCGGACAGCGCATCGCGCTCGTGACGGCCGAGGAACGACAGCAGGATCTGGGCGACCGATACGGTTTCGACCCGGGCAACATCATCTCCGACGGCCAGTTCTTCAACGGCTATGCGATGAGCCGCACCGAAGTGCAATCGTTCCTCGATGAGCACGGCAGCGACTGCACCGGGACGGGATGCCTGAAAAACCGCACGTTCGACACCACGGACCAGCCCGATGACCGGTACTGCGACGGATACGACGGCGCCAAGGGAGAGACTGCGGCGACGATCATCGACAAATCGTCGCGATCATGCGGCATCAGCCAGAAAGTGCTGCTCACCGTGCTGCAGAAGGAACAGCAGCTCGTCACCGCGAGCAAGCCGACCGACTTCCAGTTCAAGGCGGCCATGGGTCTGAGCTGCCCCGACGACAACGACTGCGACCCGCAGTACGCAGGCTTTTTCCGGCAGGTCTACGGCGCGGCGCATCGATACAGGTATTACGTGCGGCATGAGGCATCATACGGTTACCATGTCGGCAAGCTCAACTTCGTCGGGTTCCATCCGAACACAAGCTGCGGCGGCGCCAACGTGGTCATCGGCAACAAGGCGACCGCACTGCTGTACATCTACACGCCCTACCAGCCGAACGAGGCCGCGCTCGCCGCTGGAGCCGGGGAAGGAGACTCCTGCTCCAGCTACGGCAACAGGAACTTCTCGATCATCTACCGGGGATGGTTCGGAGACGCAAGGCGCTGAGACAGCCATTGCCGGCCCGCATGCGGAACTGCGGCAGAAAACCGACCTTCGCCATGTGGCTGTAATGCGGCAGCACCGCGTAATTCGGCGCGAGCGCGCACAGGATGTTGCCGGCGAGGAACACGCCGGCAACGTCAGATGGGTGGCGAACCGCGACACCAGATTGCCGACCGTGACCTCGGAGACCCGCAACCCGTGGGCGATGTCGGGCAGGATGCCCACGACCACGAAATCGCTCATGCCCAGCACGAAACTGGACGCGATCAGCGTGACGGCCGGCAGCGTGAAGAAGCGTTCGCTCCCCTGCCGCCCACGGATGGCGGAACCGGACATGACCGTACCCCTGCTGTTTTTCTCTTCTTCCAGACGGAACATACATTAGCGGCACCTCCTGCCGCGCAAGGCCCCCGAGACACGCAGGAGACGCGCCGAAGACGCACGGCCCATCATTCACCGGCGATTTCGACGGTCTTCACCTTCCGGCGCTCGCGCTGCACCGGCACGCCGCCTACAATGGGAGAAGACATGCATCACCGTGCGCGGCCGAGAGACAAGGGAACAGGCATGGGATTGTTCAGCAGGCATCATGACGACGATTATGTATCGCCGTTCGATGTGGACGATTCGCCGGCGTACATCAGCATCGATTCCCAGACCTCGCAGGTCGACGAGCCGGCGTATCAGCAGCCCAGAAGCGGCCGAATCAGCCCCGATGCCGATCGTCGCCGACCGGCAGGCAAGCCGGCCGCCCCGAGCCCCGCAGACGAACCAGGCGGGCCGGCACGGACCGGAGCGGGCGACGCTCCCCTCAATCCGTCCTACAACGGCCATCCATATCGCGGCGGCTACGGACACGTGCAGTCCAAGAGCGACCGCAAACCCGGCGGAGCCACGAAGCGCCAGCGCCGATCCTGGGTTGCCGTCATCGCCATAATCGTGTTCGCGCTGGGATCAAACCTGGTGAGTCATATCATCAGCACAGGCGGCAGCAGCGACTCAGACGACTCATCGTACTCATTCAAGTCGCCCTCCCAAGACAACAAGCCGACCCGCGTGAAAACCGGCGAGACGACATCGTTCGGCAACCGGAAGGCCACGGTCACCATAGCCAAGGCGACCACCGGCCCCACGGATCACGACGGGCACAAGACGGTGATCATCACCTACCATTGGAAGAACACCGGCGATGCCAATACGACCTTCGGGGAACTCGCCATGGACCTGCAGGTATATCAGAGCGGCATCGGCCTGAACAAAACCTACCTGCACAGCCGCGGCGGCTCATCCATCGAAGGGTACAAGACGCAGTCGGACGACATCAAGATCGCCAAGGGCGAGGAAAGCGACGCGACCATCGCGTACCAGCTGAACGACGCGACGGGCGACCTGTACGTCGTAGCCAATCAGGCGACCCGCTACCATGAGGGCATCGTGTCCGCGTTCAAGGCACCGACCAGCGGCACGCAATACGAGCAGGTCCAGCCTGACGACATCGCTCCCGCCCCGAAAGCCGCCGAGGCGGAGAAGCGCAAGATGAAGCGGATCAGCAGCTACAGCGGGGACGCCCTCGTCTCCATCGACGACGTGACGACGGGCCCCGACGACTATCAGGGCCGTCACACCATCATCGTCACCATCACATGGGTGAACCAATCCGAGGCCAATGAGCCATTGTCCAACGCCGCGAAGCTCACCGTCACGCAGGACGGCTCCCAGCTGGAAATGAACTACTACACCGAGCCGCCGCTCCCACAAGGGTACGAGAACATGAGTTTCAGCCGCTCCGTCCAGCCGGGGGTCCTGGCCAAGGCGACGGTCTCCTATGTGGTCGAAGACCCGGGCCAGCCGGTCAAGGTTCGCCTGTCCAGCACCTACGGGAGCAACGACATGGCCACCAAGAAGATGACGCCGCGCAAGGTCGAGTGACCGCAGCGGCATCCTGCGGCGGTCGGTTCGGCAAGCAAAAACGGTGTGGGGATGATGGCCGGATCAGCAGCCATCATCCCCACACCGTTTCTTGTTTGCCGGTAGTCGGCCGGTTTCACGTCACGTCAGAGCTTGGGCAGGTACTTCTTCAACTCGTACGGCGTGACCTGGCCACGGTATTCGTCCCATTCCTGATGCTTGTTGCGCAGGAAATACTCGAACGCATGCTCGCCGAGCACGTCCGCGACGAAATCGGACTTCTCCATGATTTTCAGTGCGGCGTCCAGCGAATCCGGCAGCGGCTCGATGCCCATCGCCTGACGTTCGGCGTCGGTCAGCTCCCACACGTCGTCGCTGGTCGGCTCGCCCAGCGTCATCTGCTGTTCGATGCCGTCCAGACCGGCGGCGAGCAGCACCGAATACGCCAGATACGGGTTCGCCACCGGGTCGAGTCCACGGAACTCCATACGCGCGGAGTTGCCCTTGCCGGGCTTGTACTGCGGGATGCGCAGCAACGCGGACCGGTTGTTGTGACCCCAGCAGATGTAGCTCGGCGCCTCAGCACCACCCCACAGTCGCTTGTACGAGTTCACGAACTGGTCGGTGACCGCGCAGATCTCCGCCGCATGATGCAGGATGCCCGCGGCGAACTGTCGGGCGGTCAGGGACATGTTGAACTCCTGGCCGGCCTCGTAGAACGCGTTGGAATCACCCTCGAACAGGCTCAGGTGCGTGTGCATGCCGGAACCGGGCGCGTCGGCGAGCGGCTTGGGCATGAAGCTGGCGTGAATGCCGCGCTCCAGCGAGATTTCCTTGACGACCGTGCGGAACGTCATGATGTTGTCGGCCGTGGTCAGCGCGTCGGCATACCGCAGGTCGATCTCGTTCTGGCCGGGACCCGCCTCATGGTGCGAGTATTCGACGGAGATGCCCATCTGCTCCAGCATGTTGACGGTGGCGCGGCGGAAGTCCATGCCCGGACTGCGCGGCACATGGTCGAAATAGCCGCCCTCGTCGATTGGAGTCGGCGCCTTCGACCAGTCGGTCTGGTTCTCGAACAGATAGAACTCAATCTCCGGGTGCACGTAGAACGTGAAACCCTTCTCCTTCGCCTTGGCGAGCGCACGCTTGAGCACGTGGCGCGGGTCACCCAGGGACGGCTCGCCGTCGGGCGTGAGAATGTCGCAGAACATGCGCGCGGTACCCTGCGGGCCGCCACGCCACGGCAGTATCTGGAACGTGGACGGGTCGGGCTGCACGATCATGTCGTCCTCCGACACGCGCGTCATTCCCTCGATGGCGGAACCGTCGAAGCCAAGCCCCTCCTCGAACGCCGCCTCCAACTCGGCGGGCGCGATGGCCACGGATTTCAACGTGCCCAGCACGTCAGTGAACCACAACCGAATAAAGCGCACGTCGCGTTCCTCGACCGTGCGCAGGGCAAACTCTTGCTGCTTATCCATAATCCCTCATGGTTTCACGTCCGTGTTACGAGACTCGTTAACATGCCATCAGACACGCCGGGGCATCGCCGGAATGTCGCTCCCGCGTCGGCGTTATCGTGGAGCCATGAGCGAGAACCATCCCATCATCGATATGTCATGGCACATGGCCGACACGCCGCTGGGGCAGGCCAAGGCCGGCATCGCGCTGCGCAAGACCACACCGTTGGAGAGCCACGCCGACTGGAAGATCGTGTCGCGCCGGCGCGACGTGATCGGGCTTTTGGAGGAACAGTCGGCGCAGCGGGTGCCGGATCTGATCCCGCTGAGGTACTACCGCATGAGCGATTCCGCGTTCACGTTCTACCGCGGCACCGCGCTCATCATGGCGAACGACCTCGCGCACACGCCGACCACCGGCATCCCCGTCCAGGCGGTCGGCGACGCGCATATCGGCAATTTCGGCATGTTCCGCTCCCCCAGCGACCGGCTCGTGTTCGACATCAACGACTTCGACGAGACAACCACGGGACCGTGGGAATGGGACGTGAAGCGGCTCGCGGTGTCCGTGGAGATCTGCGGGCGGGCGAACGGCATCAAGGAGAAGGACCGGCGCAACGCGGTCGCACGCTGCGTGCACTCGTACCGCGACCATATCCGCCAGTTCTCGCAGATGGACTTCCTCGACGTCTGGTACGACCATCTCGACGTGGAGGCGGCGCTCGACCATTACGAAAGCACGGTGAACGGCAAGCGCAACCGCACGTTGCGCGACGCCGCGCTGCGCGCGTCGGTGCGTGATTCCGACCATGCGGCCGCGAAGCTCACCTATCTTGACAGCGGCGAGAAGCGGCTGCGGTTCCGCTCGAAGCCGCCGGAGCTGGTGCCGATCAGCGAACTGCAGGACTATGCGGATCTCGGGGTGCTGCGGGAGAGGCTGGACGCACTGTATGACAGCTACCGGCAAAGCCTGTACGAGGACCGGCGTTATGTGCTGAACCGTTACCGGTACCATGACACCGCCCGCAAGGTCGTGGGCGTCGGCTCGGTCGGAACCCGCGCCTGGGTGTCGATTCTCACCGGACGGGGGCTTGACGACCCGCTGATGCTGCAGATGAAGGAGGCCAACGAGTCGGTCTTCGAACGGTTCGTCGGCCGCTCGCCGTATGCGACGCATGGCGAGCGTGTGGTGCAGGGGCAGAAGCTGATCCAATCCACCGCCGACGTGCTGCTCGGCTGGGCGAGTTTCGTGGCGGAGGACGGCCGGCCGCGCGACTATTACGTGCGCCAATTCTGGAACGGCAAGGGCTCGATCGACATCGATCATCTGAACGCGCTGGGATTGTCGGATCTGGGCCGCATGTGCGCATGGTGCCTGGCGCACGCGCATGCCCGCACCGGCGACAGCGTGGCCATCGCCAACTATCTTGGGGGCACCGACGAGTTCGACCAGGCGATAGCCGCGTTCGCTCAGGCGTATGCGGAGCAGAACGAGGAGGATTACTCCCTGTTCAGGAAGCTCATCAAGAAGGGCGAGCTCCCCTACTCGAAGAAAAGCGGCGCGAAGAAGTGAGCAGGGGCCGCCGGACGCCCAGCCGACGGTGACGGGCGGCGGGGGGGCGGCCCCTGTCGACAGCCGTATCGGTCAGCGGGCGACTTCGAGCGCCTCTTTGAGCGTGAACGCGCGGGCGTACAGCGACTTGCCGAGGATGGCCGAGTCCACGCCGAGATCGGCGAGGGTCTTGATATCGCGCAGGTCGTCCAGCTTGCTGATGCCACCGGAAGCGGTGACCTTGGCATCGGTGCGTTCCGCGACCTCGCGCAGCAGGTCGATGTTCGGGCCGCTCATCATGCCGTCCCGCGCCACATCGGTGACGACGTAGCGGGAGCATCCGACCGAGTCGAGGAACTTCATCGTCTCGAACAGGTCGCCACCCTCCTTGACCCATCCGCGGGCGGCGAGCGTGTGGCCGCGCACGTCAAGTCCGATGGCGACGCGGTCGCCGTACCGCTTGATGACCGAGGCGGTCCATTCGGGGTTCTCCAACGCGGCGGTGCCGATGTTCACGCGGGCCGCTCCGGCCTCCAGCGCGGCGGACAGCGAGTCGTCGTCACGCACGCCGCCGGACATCTCGATGTTGACCTTGTCGCCGAGCTCATGAACAATCTCACGCAGCTGCGCGCGGTTGTTCCCCGTGCCGAACGCCGCATCCAGATCGACGAGATGAATCCACTCGGCGCCGGCCTCGACCCACGTGCGGGCCGCTTCGAGCGGGCTGCCGTAGTCGGTCTCTGAGCCGGATTCGCCCTGGCGCAGGCGCACGGCCTTGCCGTCGCGCACGTCGACCGCGGGAAGCAATGTGAGTGACATGGTTGTTCTCCTTTGGAATCGTTGAAGTCGTTGAGGCTCGGGGCCCGCCGTCCGCGTTGCCGGGTGAGTCGGGGTTCCCGGCCGCGCCGGCTGGTCATGCCGTTCAGCCGGCTACTTCGAGAACGTGCCGACCCAGTTGCGCAGCAGCTGTTTGCCGGCGTCGGCGGACTTCTCGGGGTGGAACTGGGTGACCGACAGCGGGCCGCGCTCATAGGCGGCGACGAATCTGCTGCGGCCATACGTGCACCACGTGATATGCTCGTCGCCGCCCAGATCGACCTGCTCGGCGCTCAGATCCTTCGCGGTGGCGCTCATCGCCGCGTAGGAGTGCACAAAATAGAACCGTTCGTTCTCCACGCCTTCGAGCAGCGCGGAACCGGACGGCGCTTCGACCGTGTCCCATCCCATGTGCGGCACGACATCGGCATCCAGCAGATCGACGGTACCGCCGATCAGTCCAAGTCCTTCGGTGGTGTCTGCGTGCTCGTTGCCGCGCTCGAACATGATCTGCTCGCCCACGCACACGCCCAGCACAGGGCGGCCGGCACGCAGACGGTCGAGGATGACGCGGTCGCCCGACACCTCGCGCAGGCCGGTCATGCAGGCGGCGAACGCGCCGACGCCGGGCACGACCATGCCGTCCGCCTCAAGCGCCTGCCGGTAGTCGGAGGTCAGTGTCGTGTCAAGGCCGAGATTGGCGAGCGCACGCACCATGGAACGCACGTTGCCGAATCCATAGTCGAATACCACCACCGATGTCATGTCGTCTCCTTCAGTCTGAAAATCCTTGGCTGCACGGGCACGGGCGGCGTCAACCGCCGGCCGCCCGATTATTCAATGCGCGACGAGCCGCGCCCGAACTTCGTGTGTTCCGCGATGACGGCCATGGCCTGGTCATGGTCGAGATCCGCGGACTGTTCGACTTTCATGCCGGTGCCGATCAGGCCGTCCTCGTCGGTGATGCCAAGCAGCAGATCCTCCACGAACGGCGCCGTCGATGTGAACAGCAGCGGCGGGGCGATCGTCTGCCCCGGCTTGCCTTGCAGATAGACGGTCGCCTCCAACTTGTCCGCACGGTTGACGGCGAGCACCAGCGACATGCCCGACACGACGATGGTGAGGTCGCGTGCCGCGACTTCGGGCCCGTCGCCGTCAAGGTTGCGCAGGATGGCCACGGCCCCTTCCTCCGATCCGATGCAGTCGGCGGACACGTCCGACAGCTGGCAGAACGCGGCGAGCAGGCGGGCGGACGCGACACGCGTAATCAGCACGGCGGCCTTCGCCTTGTTGCCCAGAAGCCCTTGCAGCTCGTCGTCGAACGCGGCCGCGGTGTCGGCCTCCTGTGCCTGACCGGAATCCGCGGCCCCCGCATCGTCTGCGGGGCTGTCGGCCGCGGCGTCGTTCGCCGGTTCGCCGGCAGCCGCGTTCGAATCGCGGAATTCCTTCTCGAATCCGTCCAGCGCGGCCTCAAGTTCCTCGTCGCTGAAATGGATGTCGTCGTCGAAACCGTCGTCTCCGCCGTGCCTGTCGTCGTTGCCGCTCATCACAGTGCGCCCTTCGTGCTGGGGATCAGGCCCTGGATGCGCGGATCCGGCTCGACCGCGAAGCGCAGCGCCCGCGCGAGCGCCTTGAATTCGGCTTCGGCGATGTGGTGGGGGTCGCGGCCGGCGAGCACCTGCATGTGCAGGCAGATGCCGGCGTGGAAGGCGATGGATTCCATGACGTGGCGTACCAGGGAGCCCGTGAAGTGGCCGCCGATCATGCAGTATTCGAAGCCGTCGGGTTCGCCGGAGCACACGCAGTACGGACGGCCTGAAATGTCGACGACGGCCTTGGCGAGCGCCTCGTCGAGCGGCACGGTGGCGTCGGCGAAGCGGCGGATGCCTCGCTTGTCGCCGAGCGCCTGCTTCAACGCCTCGCCGAACACGATGGCCGTATCCTCGACGGTGTGGTGCACGTCGATGTCGGTGTCGCCGTGCGCATGAATCGTCAGGTCGATGAGCGAATGCTTGCCGAGCGCGTTCATCATATGGTTGTAGAACGGCACGGAGGTGTCGATGTCGGTCTTGCCGGTGCCGTCAAGGTTCAGGCTGAGTTCGATGTGCGATTCGCTGGTCTCGCGGACGATGTGCGCGGTACGCGCCATGATGTGCTCCTTGGTCCTTGATCCTGATATGTCCCGATAAGTCCCGGCTTGCCTGCCGGCCAGTGTGCCGGTCGGCGGTCGCCGACGACGGGTCATGACGTTAATGGTCGCGCGCGCCGCCGGCGTTTCGGGAGTTGTTATCTGCTTTCTACAATACGCAATGCTTCGGTCAGCGCGTTACGGAATTGTTCCATCTCCTTGTCGGTGCCCATGCACATGCGCAGCCAGCCGTCCGGGCCGACCACGCGGATGAGCACGCCGCGCCTGAGCAGCTCGTCGAAGATGGCCTCGCGGTCGTCGAAATGCCCACCGAACAGCAGGAAGTTCGAACCGGACTCGGCCACTTCGAGCGGCTCGCCCTTGTAGGTCTGACGTGACAGCCATTCGGCGGTGGATTCGCGGATCTCACGCAAGTGCTCGACGCGGCTCAGCTGCTCGTCGGTGTGTTCGAACGCCGCGAGCGCGGCGGCCTGGGTCACGGCGGACAGGTGGTAGGGCATACGCACGATGCGCACGCAGTCGATGATGCCCTTGCTCGCGGCGAGATAGCCGACACGTGCGCCGGCGAATGCGAACGCCTTGCTCATCGTGCGGCTGACGGCGAGGTTCGGGTGGTTCTTGATGAGCGAGACCGCGCTCGGCGTGCCGGGCTTGCGGAACTCCACGTACGCCTCGTCGATGACGAGGATCGGGTGGACGCCTTCGCCCGCGCCCGCCACGTCGGCGGTCTCGCAGGCGGCGAGGATGCGTTCGATGTCGGCCATCGGCAGCGGCGTGCCGGTGGGGTTGTTCGGGCTGGTGAGCAGCACCATCGAGGGCTTGACCTCGGCGATGGCCTCGATTACCCTGTCGACGTTCAGCGTGAAATCGGCGTTGCGGTGGGCGAGCTTCCAGCCAGTGAACGTGTCGCGCGCGTATTCGGGGTACATGGAGTAGGTCGGGTCGGCGCCCAAGGCGGTGCGGCCCGGGCCGCCGAAGGCCTGGAACAGCTGGAGCATAATCTCGTTGGAGCCGTTCGCGCCCCACAGTTCGTCCACGTCGAGACGGGTGCCGGATTCGCGGGCGAGGTAGTCGGAGAACGCCTGGCGAAGTTCGATATGCTCGCGATCCGGGTAGCGGTTGAGCGTGGGCGCGATCTCACGCACGCGCCTGGCGATGGTGTCGCACACGGCTGGATCCGGCGCATACGGGTTCTCGTTGACGTTCAGGCACACCGGCACGTCGAGCTGCGGCGCGCCGTACGGCTCCTCGCCGATCAGATCGTCCCTGAGCGGCAGGCTCGCCGGAATTGCATTGCTGTTGTTCTCACTCATTGCTCTCTGTTCTTTCCGTCTATAGTCCCGCTGACGGGGGTTGTATTCGCATTCGCACGCGGCAGACTGGGGGGGGCAAACCACCCAAGCAGCCCTTAGCGCAGACCGGCTTCCTTCTCCTGTTCGCGCAGCGTGGCCTTGTCGTACGGATCCTTGACGAAGCGCGACAGGACACACTCGCCGTGGGCGGGCAGGTCCTCGGAGACGGCGAAGGCGTTGATGCGCGCAGCGAGGGCCTTCAGGCCCTCCTCGTCGTATTCGATGACCTCGACGGGCTTCATGAACGTGTGCACGCCGAGTCCCGCGGCGAAGCGGGCGGTGCCGCCGGTGGGCAGCACGTGGTTGGAGCCGGACATGTAATCGCCCAGCGGCACCGGGGAGTACGGGCCGCGGAAGATGGCGCCCGCGTTCTTGATGCGTGGCACGACGGCGTCCGCGTCGGCAGTCTGGATTTCGAGATGCTCGGCCGCATATGCGTTGGCCGCGTCGATGGACTGGTCGAGGCTGTCGGTCAGGACGATGGCCGACTGGCTTCCGGACAGCGACGTGTGGACGCGCTCGGCGTGTTCGGTGCGCGGCACGCGGTAGTTCAGGGACTCCTGAACCTTCTCGGCGATCTCGGTGGAATCGGTGAACAGCACGGAGCCGGCGAGCTCGTCATGCTCGGCCTGACCGATCAGGTCGGCGGCCAGCAGGCTCGGGTCGGCGGTCTTGTCGGCGATGATGCCGATCTCGGTGGGGCCGGCGACCGCGTCGATGCCCACGAACGCGGAGACGAGCGACTTGGCGGTGGCCACGAAGATGTTGCCCGGGCCGGTGATCTTGTCGACCGGGTCGCACAGCACGTCTCCGTCCTGCGGCTCGGAGCCCTTGGCTCCGTATGCGAACATGGCGATGGCCTGGGCGCCACCGACCGCGTAGACCTCGTCGACGCCGAGGATGGCGCAGGTGGCGAGGATGGTCTTGTTGGGCAGTCCTTCCGCGTTGTCGCGTGCGGGCGGAGTGGCGATGGCCAGCGACTCGACGCCAGCGGCCTGCGCCGGCACGGCGTTCATGATCACGGAAGACGGGTAGACAGCCTTGCCGCCGGGCACGTACAGACCGACGCGCTGGATCGGAATCCAACGCTCGGCGACGCGGGCGCCTTCGGCCAGATCGGTGTAAAAGTCCTTCGGCACCTGGTTGGCGGCGACGGCGCGTGCGCGACGCACGGACTCCTCGATGGCGGCGCGTACTTCGGGATCAAGCGTCTCAAGTGCCGCGGTCATCGCCTCGACCGGCACGCGCAGGTGCTCGGGACGCACATGATCGAACTTCTCCTCGAAGTCTCGCAGGGCCGCGGCGCCGCGTTCCTTGACGTCGTCAAGAATAGGCCGCACCAGATCGGTGGCTTCGGAAGTGCCCATCGCGGCGCGCGGCATCGCGGCAAGTAACTCGGCGCGGGACAGGTTCTTGCCCCGCAGATCAATGATTCGCATGATGTTCTCGCTCATAACGCCCTATCGTACCAATGCACGCTGTCGTAATCCTCCCAGAATCGCCGTATCACCCACATCGTGAGAAATCGCGCAGGCTCGTCGGCGATGTGGATAGCTGTGGATATCCATGCATTCATCCACATATCCACATTTTTTCCATGGTTCATCACACCGACAGCGCGAATACGCTACCGTGACATTCATGAACGATGTGATGCTCCAGCCGATGGGCGAGAGAACGCCCATGACGCAATCGCTGCGCGACCGCGCCCAGGATGCCATCATGTGCTGCGCCGCATTGGCGTGGCGCATCGGAGGCAATGTGCTGTTCGGCATGACCACCGCTCTCGCCCTGCAGCAGGTGCCGTTGCCGGAGGCCTGCGATCTGGACGCGGAGATGCTGCACATCACCTCCAGCACTCCCGACAGGAGGCGGCGCCGCATTCCCGGCACGCATCCGCATGTATGGAAGCTGATCGCCACTCATCCTGATGCGTGCGTACCGATCAAGGGCAATGTATTCGCGTTGCATCCCTTCCATGCCTGGGCGCAGCTGTCATCACACGTGTCCTTGGAGGAACTCGTCATACTGGCGGAGGCCATCATCACCGCCATATCGAAATCATCGGGCAGATATCCCCGACTGGTCTTGTCGTCCTTGCGCGAGTTCATCGACAATGCGCCATACTTTCTCGGGAAGACCGCTTGCCGGACCGCACTGCAACTGGTCAAGGCCAACGTGCTGTCGCCGAAGGAGAGCAAGGCGAGACTGGTACTCCTCCGGCACGGCCTGCCCGACGCGGAGGTCAACTGCCATGTCGACAGGGCGATGTTCGATTCGGGCAAGCCAATGAGCCTGGACATTGCATGGAAGCATTTCAAGGTCGCGGTGGAATACGACGGTGATCATCATCGGACCGACAAGCACCAATGGCGCAGGGATCGCAAAAAACGAGACCGGCTTCGGCAATTGGGATGGACGATCATCGTCATAACGGCCGATGACATCAGAGACGAGGTCGCATGTGCCGAATTCGCGCTCAATGTCGCGCGTGAGCTTACCCTCCGCGGCTGTGACGTCGATTTTCGTGTGATCGCCATGACGGTCGAGGAGCTGGCACGCCGGGAAAAGGCGGCTGACCGAAAAAAGCGACGTGAATCCGCGGTCTGACACGAGTCGCATCATCATGCCATGCACCGGCAGGGCCGCGCCATCCATGCTTCGAGATTCACCGTCTGCAATGTGAGACGATCGGCGTCGAGGCTGTACCACACCAGCGAGAAAACACGTCTTTTAGGCATTGTGTGGCAATTCGCGTGCCTCACAATGCGATGTTAACCTTACCATTCTCTGGTATGGTACAGCGCGGGTAGACAGCTGAAACCACAAACCGCCATTTTCCAACGGTTTGCTCGCCACGTGTAAACATCCCTACATACGGACGTGGCCACACCACGCTCAAAACCGCCGAAATTGCCCTGGTGTGGCACAACTTCGACAGCCCGGTCACCTCTACACCGGTCCGGCGTAGACCCTCGCCCGGTCATTCCTGCAGATGGTACACGGCATCGTCAGCAGGAGGCACATTCATGCGTTCGGCCAGGAAACATAGATAGGGACGCGACGAATCCGGCTTCTTCTTTCCCTTGACATCCGCCGGCCGGATGATCTCCGCACTGCTGTAACCGGCATTCGAGCAATTGTCAAAGCCGATGATGCCACCCGGGCACTGATAGTCGGTGTCAGGCCCCTTCAGTTCCACGCCGGCCCCCGTCAATCAGGAACATCCGGGAGCGGGTCAGAGCCGCGAAATCGATGGAGTACTCCCCGCATACGGTCCGAGCCCCTGAAAACGCAATGCGACCAGTCTCATAGCCCACCGTGTCGGTGTCCGCGGATGCTACGGACGCCGTGAATCCCGCTCCCGAAAGAAGCGTCATGGCCACTATCAGTGCCACCACGCACCGCTTTCCTTGAAAATAGTTGTCTGGTTTTTCCATTACAAACCAGTAATTTTCCTTTCGCGACGACCGTGATATGAGACAGGTTCCGTCTTGTGCCATCATCGCCATAACTTCCTCTGCGACTGAGAAACAGTCATTTATCCAGCAGCGACGCAACACCTTCACAAAAAATCACGATTGTAATCGCCTTCATATTTTTTCGGCGGCGGCAACATCGGCCCCGAACCGTATGCCTCGCCCGCGGCGGATGCAGCACGATGGACGAACTCAGACGGCGGGATGACGTATGAGATCGCGCTCTATCCACGCCATGACCAGGTCCGCCAAGCGATCGATTTCGGCATCGGTGAGCTCCCTGCCTTGGGGAAGATGGTGCCATTTGGCGATGCACCCGCGGCAGCACGTGGCGGTGGCATGCTGCGCGGTAAACACCGGATGCCCGCGCCACGGCGTCTGGCGCCCGTCGTTGCGCGGATTCGCCGCCCCGATGCGGGCGCGCAGCAGCTCGCGGGCATGGCGATCGATCATGGCCTTGCCCTTCGCCCGCGCATACGCGCGGTCCTTCGCCGACAACTCGAATTTCGCACGGAATGAGGAGCGCGAAAGCCGGTTCAGCGTGTCATCGATCCACCGGCGTTCGGCACCATCGTCCGCATCATCCGGCAAGACCTGCTCCATTTCACCATCCATACCGCACACCTCCGCACAACCCACGCCCGCTTACATCTCGCCCATAGACCAAGCCGCAGCCGACTGGGGGTGATCCCGCCGACCGCCCCTCCCCGCCACAATCAGATATTGCCGCGCACGTGCTGGTCGGCCCACGACTGGGAATGCATGAAGGTCGCCGGATCGGCGCTGACGTTGCCATGCGGGTCGTCGAGCGCATCGATCGCCGCCAGTTCGGCCGACGTCAAATCGAAATCGGAGCTGGCGAGGTTCACCCGCATGCGTTCCACGTGCTTCGACTTGGGGATGATGATGCGCCCCTCCTGCGTGTGCCAGCGCAGCACCACCTGCGCCGGCGTGACATCATGCGCCTTCGCCGCGGCGACGACGGGCTCGGATTCGATGTCCTTTCCGTGGCCGAGCGGGCTGTATGCCTCGACGGCCACGCCGTTCGCCGCGCAGAACGCACGGTTTCCCGGCTGGTTGAACCGAGGATGGACCTCGATCTGGTTCACGGCCGGGGTCTCACCGGAATCCTCGATCAGCGCACGCAGGTGCTGCGGCAGGAAGTTGCTGACGCCGGGCACACGGACCGCGCCTTCGTCGCGCAGTTTCAACAGCGCGCGCCACGTCTCCTTGAAGAACCCCGCCGCGGCGAATGGCCAGTGGATCAGATACATGTCCACCACGTCGACGCCGAGGTTGCTGCGGGAACGGTCGAACGCGACCATCGTCGAATCATACCCCTGGTCGCAGTTGCGCAGCTTGGTCGTCACCCACACCTTGCCGGCCATGCCGGTGGCCTTCAGCGCGTCGCCGACCTCTTTCTCGTTGTAGTACGCGGCCGCGGTGTCGATGTGCCGGTAGCCGATCTCCAGCGCCTCCTCGACCGCGCGCTGTGTGTTCTCCGGCGGAATCTGGAACGTGCCGAACCCTATCTGAGGAATCACCGAATGCGCCTTGTCGTTCAGCGTCAGCTCCGGAGCCTCGGCACTCCCCTGCTGCCCCCGCGTCGTGTCATCACTCACCATATGCCTCGTTTCCCCACGGATTCGCGGCGGACGATCGCCGCCGCCCGGCACCCCACGGCGCCACACCTGCGAACCAGTACTCATGGTAATACGCGGCCATGCATGCGCAAGCGTCATCGTTCATCTCTTGCCCACCCGCGGTCGGGCACGGCGAGGAAACGCCCCCCCCTCAGTCCCGGCCGGGACCTGCGATTTGGGACGTCCTGCGGGCGCAGCATTGCCTGCTCGCCTGTCGATTCGCCTTCGCCGGCATCATTACAATTGTCTGCGACGCATCATCGGCAATATCACAGGAGACAATGGTCATGGCGATTCAATCGACGATCACGCTGAACAACGGCACGGTCATCCCGCAGATCGGTCTGGGCGTGTTCCGCACGCCGGACGGCGACACGACGGTAAACGCGGTGCAGACCGCGTTGGAGAACGGATATAGGCATATCGACACGGCGATGATATATCGCAACGAGACGTCTGTCGGCGAGGGAATCCGCCGTTCCGGCGTGCCGCGAGGCGACCTGTTCGTCACCACCAAGCTGTGGAACGACGACATTCGCGCGCACCGCGGCAAAGAAGCGTTCCAGGAGAGCCTCGACCGCCTGGGCATGGATTATGTGGATCTGTATCTGATCCACTGGCCGGCGGATGTCTGGCAGCAGGCGTGGGACGACCTGCAGGAGATCTATGCCTCCGGGCGTGCGAAGGCGATCGGCGTGAGCAATTTCCAGCCGCATCATCTCGCCGACCTGCTGAAGAACAGCGACGTGACGCCGGCCGTCGATCAGATCGAATCCTCGCCGCAGTTCACCAACCAGCCGCTGGTGGACGAGCTGTCTGCCAAGGGCATCGCCACCGAGGCGTACAGCCCGCTGGGCGGCACCGGCGGCGACCTGCTCGCCATCCCCGAGCTGGCCGAGATCGGCGCGAAGTACGGTAAGTCCGCTGCGCAGACCGTGATCCGCTGGCACATCCAGCGCGGCGTCGTCGTGCTGCCGAAGTCCACGCACGCCGATCGCATCAGGCAGAACATCGACGTGTTCGACTTCGTGCTGTCGGACGATGACATGGCTGCGATCAGTGCCATGGACACCGGTAAGCGCAACAGCGCCGACCCGGACAATTTCGATTTCTGATGGATCCTTATCCGTGTGGCGTATCGCTCTCATTGAGAGCGATACGCCACACGCAACAGGCGATGATATGATTACCGGTAGTTATCTACCGTTTTAATCACCCAGGTGGCACGGTATCCGTCAAGGGAGAGGAGACATCGTGGCTGCATCATCGGCACTCCCCACCGCTCAGATCGTCATCGAAATCCTGGAACAGCTCATCAAGCACACCGACCCCGAGCACGGCCTCACTGCCGCGGAAATCAGCAAACGCATCAATGTATCCGACAAAACCGTGCGCGGGCATCTCAAGGCATTGCAGTCCATGACGCCGTTCGACCGCCATGTGGGCCACCTCGACCGGCGGGATCTGGTCAACGCGGAAAGCGCCAACCCCCGACCCGGCTGGTACATCGAACCGGTCTTCGACATCGCGCAGATGCGCCTGCTCGTGGACGGCGCGGCGCTGTCGAGCTCGGACGGCGAATACCTACGCGAACTCATCGCCAAGATCTACACGTTCGCCGGCAAATCCGGCCAATTGCGCGGCCTCGAACAACTCACCACGCCCAAGAACTACAATACGGAGTTCCTCAACAACATCGAGATTCTGAACGATGCCATCGCATACGGGCGCGTGATCCGGTTCCGGTACTGCACGTACGACGTCAACGGCAATCTCGTCCCCCGCCGTAACGGCGACGGCGACATCAAGACATATCTGGCGGACCCCTACCACCTGATGTACAAGAACAGCAAATACTACCTGCTGTGCCACATGCACCGGTATGACTCGCTGTCCTACCTGCATGTGGAACGCATCCGGGACCTGTCCATTGAGGGGCCGGACCACTCACTCAAACGCACGCTCGACAGCTTCAGCCCCACGCCGGGGCAACCGTTCGACATCGTGCGGCATATGAACGAGCGACCTTATCCGATGGACGGCAAGGCGACGCCGATCCACATGAAGATCCACGGGGCGCTTGAACCGCTGTACGACTGGTTCGCCGACGCCGATGTCGTCCAGACCGGCGAGCGCGAATACGATGTGCACGTCGTCGCGAACGAACACGCGACCCTTTGGTGGGCGTTGCAGTACGCGGATTCGCACATCATCGAGATATTGTCGCCGGCTTCATTGCGCAAGATGCTGCACGATACCGGGGAATATCTGGCGTCGACATACGCGCAACAATAAGAGGAACATATCTACCGGATAAGTGAATCGGACCCTATGTTGGAATCCCCGCATTCGGTGAGGCGAATCCGTCTACCGAATGGAGAGCAACCCACAGGAGACGATCATGCCCGCCATCAATCTGACTGCACGTCTGAACAGGGATCAGACATTCGAAACGCTCGCGCTGACTCCCTTCCGCGAAGTGCCTCTATCTCACCAGTGAGGATCATGCCAATGAATTCGTCATGACGGCGCAGGATGCCGACCCGCGACAAGACCGGATCACCCTGTCCGGCAACCGGTTTAGGCATATCGACATGGTACTCATCGACGACTTCCAGTACTTCGCCGGCAGGACGGCCTTGCAGGAGCAACTGCTGCAGACGCTGAGAGCATTGCATCAGGCGGGGCGATACAGCCCGCGATACGCAGCGAACCGTTCTCATTGGGAAACGTGCGAGCCCTGCGGTCCGCCAAACGAACACGGAACCCTTCAGAGGACCGGAATTCCGGGCCTTACCGAAATGTTCACTTGTGCGGTTACGTGAGGAATCCTCACACGTTTCCTAATGAGAACGGTTCGCTGCGAGGCCGATGCCGTCAGATCGCCCCGTACTCGCGCAGCAGCATGCCGATGTCGGTCTTGCCGAGCTTCTTGAGGACCTTCTTCATAACGGCGCGCTCCACGACATTGAGCTTCATATCGGTGACCGGGGAGCCATCGCGCAGTTTGACCGTGGCGTTGAGCAGGTTGCGCACGTCGTAGACGCTGCCCCACACCTCCGGCACGCCGCGGTCCACGTCGAGCAGCGTGTACACGGCCTCCATGCCGGTGCGCATCGAGTATTCGGTAGTGAAGATCGTGTCGCGCGGCGTCTCGGCGAACTGGCCGAGGAACGCGAAGTTCACGGCGCCATCCGGCACCACGTCCGGCCGATCACCGGCCGAACGCGGCATGAAGAACGCGGTGATGTACGGCATCATGACCGGCACGGTGTTCGCGTGGGATTTCGCGAGCGCCTCGATCTTGTCGGTCGGCACGCCCATGTGGTACAGCCATTCCTCGCAGATCTCCTCGCCGGTGCATTCGGTCATCGGCTTCTTGATATAGTTGCCCGGCTTGTCGGGGAACAGGCCATACACCCATACGCACAGCTGGTCCTTGGGCTGGTCACGGAACTGCTGCTGGCGGTTGAGCGTCCAGCTCATCAGCCAGTTGGAGTCCTCCACGGTCACGATGCCACCGGTCACCACGCGCCCGGAGAACGGGTCGCGCTTGCAGATGCGTTTGATGTACGGCGGAATCTCTGCGTCGAGCGTAGTCACCGTGGCGCTCATCCACTTGGTGGCATCCGGGTCCGAGCAGAATGTGTCGGGATGCCCGAAGCTCGGGTCCTGCTTGGCGATGCGCCGCCACATGTCCCAACCGCCACCGGGCTTGAGGTCCGGATTCCATGCGGCCGGCGAATGCTGGGATCCCATCGTGGAGTTCTCCACGCAACCGCCGTTGGTGATGAACACCAGATCGTTCTGCGTCAGGTCGATGGACGACTTGTCACCTTCGTGGTCGATGTCGATGCGGACGGCGAGTTTCTTCGTGTTCGTGCCGTACGGGTTGCGCTTGAAGAAGCCGGACGTGGCCTGGATCTTCTGGATCGTGTCCTGTCCGACCCCGGTGCGCTCGCGTTCGGGTCCGTTCCCGCCGCCGATCGCAAACTCGACGTTCTCGACCTTGGTGTTGTAGTGGAACTGCACGCCGTGCGCTTCGAGGTACTTCACCATCGGCAGGATCATCGACTCGTACTGGTTGTATCGGGTGAACCGCAACGCGCTGAAGTCCGGCAGACCGCCGATGTGGTGGATGTACCGTTTGATGTACAGTTTCATTTCCAGCGCGGAATGCCAGTTCTCGAACGCGAACATGGTGCGCCAGTACAGCCAGAAGTTGGATTTCAGCACCTCGTCGTCGAAGAAATCGGTGATCGGCTTGTCGTACAGTTCCTCGTCCGGAGTGAAGAACAGTTTCATGATCTCCATCGAGGCCTTGTCGCTCAGCCCGAATTTGCCCTGGAGTCCCGCATCTTGCCCGCGGTCCTTGGTGGCGCGGCACAGCGAATAGTTGGGGTCGTCCTTGTTGAGCCAGTAATACTCGTCGAGCACGGAGACGCCTTCGGTTTCGATCGACGGGATGGAGCGGAACAGGTCCCACATCACCTCGAAGTGGTTGTCCATCTCGCGCCCGCCGCGCATGACATAGCCGAGGCCGGGGATGTCGGCGCCGTCGCACGCCCCGCCGGCCACCGCGTCCTTTTCGAGGATGTGGATGTTCTTGCCTGGCATCTGCGCATCTCGCACCAGATAGCAGGCCGCCGACAGCGCCGCAAGTCCCGTGCCGATGATGTACGCGGACTTGCCGTCGACACCCGCCGGCTTCTTCGGTCGTGCGAACGCTTCATAGTTGCCACTGGAATAATACATATTCCGCCTCCTTGAGGATATTGTGGATGTCTGCGACATCATTACCAGACATGATGTCGCATTTCTTTCGTCCCCGCCATAGACATTAGTCGGTGTTTTGAAGGATTTCCAGAAGCGTCCATGCCGTTCATCGTGCCGCTCCGCTATCCTCGTACACAGCACATCAGATTGACGGAGAGGACCAAACATGGCATTGAGCAAGAAGCAGGTCAAGCAGCTGCGCGCGATGGCGAATCAGCTGAACCCACTGCTCTACATCGGCAAGAACGACCTGACCGACGCCGCGGTGAAGCAGGCATCGGAGACGATGGACAGCCACGAGCTGCTCAAGGTCGCCGTGCAGGACGGCTCCGGTCTGACGGCGAAGGAGGCCGCCGACAAGCTCGCCGGCCAGATCGGCGCGCAGGTGGTGCAGGTCATCGGCAACCGGTTCGTGCTGTACCGCAAGAGCTCACGCAACGACATCGAGCACATCCGCCTCGCACGCGAGTGACGGCGGCCGAATTCCTCGTGCGCGAATATGGTTGTGGCCCCGACACCGGTATCGTGTCGGGGCCACAACCATATTTTCAGCGCGTGCAGGTCACTTCTTCAATGACAGTGTCATAGTCATATCGGGATCATCGAGGGAAACGTCGAATGTCGCGTCACCGGTCTTGCTCCATGTGCCATGGAGCGTCGACTCGCCATGACCGGTGGCCTGTACCGACATCGTCAATGTGCCATCATCCTTGAAGTTGGCTGAGATGCCCATGCCCAGTCCCATGACCGAGCAGGAGACCGACCAGGTGCCGTTCGGCTCGCCCTTGGACGCGCCATCGGGGATGGTGACGGTCGGGCTGAGCGCGTTGAGAACGGCCGTGCCCTGTTCCTCGCCCAGACCGCCGATGTACCCGATGAGGCCGGTGACCTCGGACATCACGTAATTGCCGCTCGCACCGCTGAACTTCAGATCCTTCAGCGTGTATGAATGGCTGCCATTGCCACTTGTGACCTTGTCGATCGTGGCGCTGACCGCCGGCTTTCCGTCGTCATTGCCCGGCAGATCAAGCGACATCTTCTTTCCGTCGACGCTCAGGGTGCCGGTGTTGCCGCCGGCGCTGAGTGAATACGTTCCGTTGACGCCCGGCTGGGACAGGTGCAGGAACAGGAACACGCCACCGGTGACCAGCGCGGCCACGATGATGATGGCGAGCACGATGATGAGCGGCTTCTTGGATTTCTTCTGCGCGACCGGTGCCACGGGAGCCATGGGGACTCCGGGGACGCCCGGCTGCTGGTATTGGCCGTACTGCTGGGAATCGACCGGCTGCTGCGGATACGTCTGAGCCCGATACGGCTGCTGCTGGTATCCGGCCATTTGCGGCTGCTGCTGGTAAGCGGTGCCGGGCGCCGCGGGAACGGGAGGCATCCCGGTCGTCTGTACCGGTTGCGGCGGCTGCGCCGGATACTGCACTGATTGAGGAACCTGTGCCGATTGAGGAACCTGCGAAGCCGAAGTCTGCGGCTGCGTCGTGTACGCAGGCGTCGCCGGTGCCGCAGCGGCCGGCTGTGCCGTCACCGCCGTCGCCGCCGTCAATTGTGCACCGCACGCCCTGCAGAACAAGCTTCCAACGGCGTTGTCTGCGCCGCAATGTGAACACACTATCATCGTTCTTCCCTCTAGGTCCAGGCCCATAATTGACGGCAGCCAGCGGCCCCGTTTCGCTCTCATTCTACCTGCATACGCCCATCGTCAGCGGATTCCGTAGCGCATATGGTCACATTCCGGCTGATGGTCTCAGGCCGTCGGCAGGCAGCTCGGGCCGAACAGGCTCTTGATCTCGGCGAACAGGCTGGTGTCGCGTTTGACGCGGAACCTATCGCCGAAGGTCATCACCCGTGCGTTGCCCTTGGCGTCGAGCACGGCAAGCCGCACTTCACAGAATCCCGGATGCCGCGTGATGATCTGCGCAAGCTGCTGCATGTTGCCGCGCCCCAGGGCCACCAGCGGCAAGGTGATCAGGAACGGACGCTCGTCATCGGTCTCCAGCGCGACCGGCTGCATTTCCGTGGCGCGCATGCTGACGGTCTCGTCCCGAACCTCGACCTGGCCGCGCACCTGCACGACCGCATCCTGTATGAGCTCCGTGCTCGCCGCCTCGTACACTTTGCCGAAGAACATGCACTGGATGGAGCTTTCCATGTCCTCGATGGTGACGATCGCCCACGGGTTGCCCTTCTTCGAGACTCGTCGATCGACGTTGGTAATCAGTCCCGCCAGCGTGACCTGCTGCCCGCTGGGCATGGTGGGCGCACGGTCAATCAGATGGGCGATGGACATCTCCCGCATCCCGGCGAGCACTGCTTGCATGCCGCTCAGCGGATGGTCCGACACGTAGAGGCCAAGCATATCGCGCTCGAACTTGAGCTTGTCCTTCTTGTCCCATTCCTCGATGTCCGGCACGGCGACCGTCGCATCCCCCATCGCGTCGGCGCCCGAATCCTCCGTGTCGGAGAACAGGTCGAACTGTCCTTCCGCCTGCTTGCGCTTGAGGCCGACCACCGAGTCGATCGCCGACTCGTGCACGGTGAACAGCGCCCGGCGGTTCGGGTCGATCGAATCGAATGCGCCCGCCTTGATCAGCGATTCGACCAGTCGCCTGTTCAGCGCGGTCAACGGCACGCGGCGGATGAAGTCCATGAAGTTCACGTATTTGCCACGGCCCGTCTCGCGTTCCGCGATGATGTCCTTGACCGCATTCTCGCCGACGTTGCGGATAGCCCCGAGCCCGAATCGGACGACGTCGCCGACTGCGGAGTACTCGTAGACCGACTCGTTGACATCCGGGGAGAGCACTTGGATGCCCATTCTCCGAGCCTCGCCCAGATACAGGGCGGTCTTGTTCTTGTTGGTCGCCGCGCCCTGCAGCAGCGCGGCCATGAACTCGACCGGGTAGTGCGTCTTGAGGTATGCGGTCCAGTAGGAGATCAGGCCGTACGCGGCGGAGTGCGCCTTGTTGAACGCATAGCCGGAGAACGGGACCAGGATCTCCCAGATCGCCTCTGCGGCCTCCTCGGAATAGCCATGCTCCTTCATGCCGGCGAAAAACGGCACCTTCTCCTTGGCCAGCACCTCGGGCTTCTTCTTGCCCATGGCTCGCCTGAGCACGTCTGCCTTGCCCAGCGAATAGCCGGCCAGGATACGCGCGGCTGACTGCACCTGCTCCTGATAGATGATCAGGCCGTACGTCTCATCGAGCACCTGCTTGAGGGGCTCGTCGAGCTCGGGGTGGATAGGCGTAATCTTCTGCAGGCCGTTCTTGCGCTTGGCGTAGTTGGTGTGCGAGTCCATCGACATCGGGCCCGGTCGGTACAGGGCAATAAGTGCGGAGATGTCGTTGAAGTTATCGGGCTTGAGCGTCTTGAGCAGCGAGCGCATGCCGTCGGAATCGAGCTGGAACACACCGAGCGTGTCTCCGCGCGACAGCAGCTGGTACGTCTCCCGGTCATCGAGAGGGATCTTCGTGTAGTCGATGACGCCCTTGCCGTTGTGCTCGATGTTGGTGAGCGTGTCGCGGATGACCGTCAAGTTGGACAGGCCGAGGAAGTCCATCTTGACCAGGCCGAGCGTTTCGCACGTATGGTACTCGAACGTGGTGGTGACGGTGCCGTCGGTGCGCTCCAGCAGCGGCGAGGTGTCGGTGATCGGCGCGGAACCCATGATCGTGGCGCACGCGTGGACTCCGGTCTGGCGAATCAGCCCCTCGATGCCCTTCGCCTCCTCGGTGATGCGCTTGACTTCGGGATCGGAGTCGTACAGCTCGCGGTATTCGCGCGCCTCGGCGTAGCGCTTGGCGCTCGGGTCGAAGATGTCGTGCACGCTGATGTCCTTGCCTCCGGTGGCGGCCGGCGGCAGCGCCTCGGTGATACGAGTGCCCATCTCAAAGGGGAATCCCATGATGCGCGCGGAGTCCTTGAGCGCCTGCTTGGTCTTGATGGTGCCGTAGATCACGCATTGGGCGACCTTGTCATGGCCGTACTTGTCGGCCACATAGCCCAGCACGCGCATGCGGCCTTCGGGATCGAAGTCGACGTCGATATCGGGCAGGGACACACGCTCGGGGTTCAGGAACCTCTCGAAGATCAGGCCGTGCTTGAGCGGATCGAGCTCGGTGATGCCCATCGCATAGGCGACCATGGCCCCTGCGGCGGAGCCTCGCCCCGGGCCCACCATCACGCCGTGCTCCTTCGCCCAGTTGATGTAGTCGGCGACGACGAGGAAGTAGCCGCAGAACTGCATCTGGCAGATGACGCCGCATTCATAGTCGGCCTGCTTGAGCACCTCCATCGGCGGGTTGCCGTCGTAGCGCTTCTCCAGGCCCTCCTCGACCTTCTTGAGGAACAGCGAGGTCTCGTCCCACCCTTCGGGGCAGTCGAACTGCGGCATGAACGCGCCATCCTCATGGTCGTCGAAGATCACGTTGCAGCGTTCCGCGATCTCCAGCGTGTTGTCGCAGGCGTCGGGATGGTCCTTGAACAGCTCGCGCATCTCCTCGGCGGATTTGATGTAGTATCCCGATCCTTCGAACTTGAAGCGGTTGGGGTCGTCCAGCGTGGCGCCGGAGTTGATGCACAGCATGGCGTCCTGGGCGTCCTTGTCCGCCTCCATGACGTAGTGCGAGTCGTTGGTGGCGAGCAGGGGCGCGCCGAGCTTCTTGGCGATGGTCAGCAGATCGCCGGTAACCTTGCTTTCGATGGACAGTCCGTGGTCCATCAGCTCGATGTAGAAATTGTCCTTGCCGAAGATGTCCTGGAACTCGCCGGCGGCACGCAGCGCCTCGTCGAACTGGCCTAGGCGCAGACGGGTCTGGATGATGCCGGAGGGGCAGCCGGACGAGGCGATCACGCCTTTGGAGTAGGTGGACAGCACCTCCTTGTCCATACGCGGATATCGCATGACACGGCCTTCGAGGTTGGCGACGGACGACGCCTTGATGAGGTTGACCAGCCCTTCGTCGTTCTCCGCCCACATGGTCAGGTGGGTGATCAGGCCGCCGCCCGAGACATCGTCGGGGTTGCGGGCATGGCCGGGAACCGGGGTCCAGTTGGTATCCCATGACACGCGCGTCTTGTCCTGCCGCGCGGTTTCAGGGGTCACATACGCCTCGATGCCGATGATCGGCTTGACGCCGGAATCGACCGCTGCACGCCACAGCTCGTAGGCGCCGTGCATGTTGCCATGGTCGGTGATGCCGACCGCCGGCATGCCCAGCTCCTTGACGCGCTTGACCAGATCGGGCACCTTGGATGCCCCATCCAGCAGCGAGTAGTGCGTGTGGTTATGCAGTTGCACGAAGTTTCCAGCCATGCGTTCCACCTTACCTCATGCCGCACTCACCGGTAGATATGTTCCGTTAATCCTCGCCGGAAACCCTCTTCCGCAGCACGACACCAACGTCAATCGTTTGACATAAATCGATTGACGTTCTATTGTTCCAGTACAAAACACGATTCCCCACAACGGCACGGCAGCCGCGCGGAGAACCCTCAGCACCCAACAAGACCTACCCGCACGGGCGCGCTGATCGGCTCCATCGTGCTGTCGGCCGGCTTCATGGCCGTCTGCGGCCTCGGCATGCTGCTCATCTACCTGTTCCGGGTCCCGTCCGAGCAGAAGGACGAGCTCCGCAAGGAGGCCGACCCGAACGGCCTGTGCTACTACAAGGGCCGCTGGCACGTGTTCTACCAGCTGCACCCCTACGGCACCCAGTGGGGCCTGTGCCATTGGGGTCATGTCTCCAGCGAGGACATGGTCACCTGACGCCGCGAGCCCATCGCCTTCGCCCCGTCCCTCGAACAGGAGAAGGACGGCGAGTTCAAGCCGGAAACCGAGTTCCGCCCGTGGGACTGCGGCCACAATTTCTACGCGCCGCAGTCGTTCAACACGAACGGGCGGCATATCATGTACGGGTGGATGAGCCCCTTCGTCGAGCCGATCCCCATGCAGGACGACGGCTGGTGCGGACAGCTGACCCTGCCGCGCGCGATCAGGCTCGTCGCCGAATCCGGCTCGCTGACCGTCACCTCGCTGACGCTGCATCATCTCAAGTCAATCGGCCTGGACTGACTGAGGCCAATCCGCTGACGCAATCGGGAAGACACGCCGCAAGACGGTACCAAGCCTTCACCAATCGCGTCAGCGAAATCGCCTTTCAGCTGCTAGGCTTTCCTGTGCAAGGATGATGATCTGAAAACGGGGAATCACATGGGATTGCTGGACAAATTATTCGGTCGTGACACACCGTCCCAGGAAATCGTAGGGAAAGTGGACAAAGAGGGGCCCCGCAACCCCATCGACCAGCTTGGCGTCACCGGCAGATCCCAGCGAAACGCCGCCTACGAGGACACCGCGCACATCCCCAGGATCACCGACTACGTTGCCGAGAAACTTTCGCAACTGCTGCGATATTCCACCGAAATGCCGGTGCTGCGTCTGACCGAGGACGACTCCCCCGCACAGATCACCGACAGCAAGCTCGGCGGCGCGTTCTACGTGCCGGAAGGCATGAAGGCGCCACGCAATCTCGACACCGGGAACCCGCTGTATCTGCTGGCCCAGCTGAACTTCAGCCAACTGCCGCAGCTGCGCGGATTCCCCGCCCAGGGACTGCTGCAGTTCTTCATCGACGGCGAGGACACCCTGTACGGAGCGGACTACGACAACCCGCAGTCGCAACGCTCGTGGCGCGTGCGCTACCTCCCCAACGTGCCGGTCACCGCACTGCATGCCAACCGTGTCGTCAAACCCGCCTGGCATGACGACACGGTGCTGCCGTTCAACGACCCCGACACCGAGCGACGGCTAGTCGCACAGGCAGGCAAGCAGACGATCACGCCTACTGACTACCGGTTCGAGGGACGGCTGCAAAGCTGCGTCAGCACGCTCAACGAGTACGACCACGGCTTCTTCCGCGAACATGAGGCGGAGATTCGCGACTCGCTCGCCGCACTGCTGATGTCGGGCGGGCACCAGGTCGGCGGATACCCGATCTTCACGCAAAGCGACCCGCATGATGACAGGGATCCGCTGTGGAACAAGGCGACCGACCTGCTGCTGCAGATCGATTCGACCAACGATGTGTCGTTCGGCGACTCCGGCGTAGCGAACTTCTTCATCTCCCCCAGCGATCTGGAACGGCTTGACTTCTCACGCGTGCTCTACACCTGGGACTGCTACTGAGCAGCTTTCCTCTTCTCGCCCCCGCTGGCGGGGCTGTTGAGCGGAGCGAAACTGGGGGGGGTGGTCTTGACGCCCGAGGAGCGCTCTCCCGGTCGCCTCACAACAGCCCCGCCAACACAGGGCGAAACGGGAATCCTATTTCTTCACGCCGCCGAATCTGCGATCGCGGTGGATGTAGTGGTCGATGGAGCGCCAGAGGACATCGCGGCCGCAGTCGGGGAACAGTTCGGGCACGAAATCAAGCTCGGCGTAGGCGGCCTCCCACGGCAGGAAGTTCGACGTGCGCTGCTCGCCGGAGGTGCGGATCACCAGATCGCAATCGGGAATGTCGGGGTTGTACAGGTGGTCGGCGATCATCTTCTCGGTGACGCGGTCGCCCTTGATGCGTCCCGCCGCCACCTCGCGCGCGATCTCGGCGCAGGCGTCGGCGATCTCGGCGCGGCCACCGTAGTTGATGCAGAACACCACATCGATGACCTTGTTGTGCTTGGTGCGCTCCATAGCCACCTCAAGCTCGTCGATCACCGACTTCCACAGCTTCGGGCGGCGACCGGACCAGCGCACTCTCACGCCCCAATCGTCCATCTGCGCGACACGACGGTGGATGATCTCGCGCGAGAACCCCATCAGGAAGCGCACCTCCTGCGGTGAGCGCTTCCAGTTCTCGGTTGAGAACGTGTACAGGCTCAGATACCGCACGCCGGCCTCGATCGCACCGGCGATCGTGTCGAACACCACAGGCTCGGCCGCCTGATGGCCGTCCGTGCGCACCAGCCCGCGCTGCTGCGCCCAGCGGCCGTTGCCGTCCATGATCACGCCCACATGACGGGGCACCTTGTTCTTCGGGAAATCCGGGATACGCGCAGGATCGGAAAATGGCGCCACCGGAATGTCCAGCGACGTGTAATCGACGTTTTCAAAAGCCATACCGCTAATCTAGCAAGCGCAAGGAACGAATGGGGCGTTCCAGATAATACTCGCCCCAGTCTTCAACAAATCGCAACACCCGCGCATCCGGCGGAGCCCCGTCAAGCACTCCCCAATCCCCGTCGACCGCCGCCGAGAGCTGCACCACCTCGTCCGGGTCGATGCGTTTCGCATCGGGCGTGCGGTCGGTCGAACACATCAGCCCGCCGGCGGACGGGGAGAAGAACATCGGGCCCGACATGCGGCCCTCCCCGGCGCCCCCGTCATCGCCGCTCTCCCCGGCGACCGGCGAGACGGCGACATGCCGTCCGCACACCACGCATGAATGCAGCCGCGGAGTCCACCCGGCCAAAGCCAACGCACGCAACACATAGGATTCCCCGATCGCCGCCGCCGGATGCGCGTGACGCGCCAGCGCGTTCAGCCCGCCGACCAGCAGACGGTACTGCGCGACGGCCCGCTCCCCTTCGGCGGACACCAGCTTGTCGGCGGTCTCCACCATGACATTGGCGATGCCGTACGCCCCGTAATCGGCGCAGATCTGAGCCGCATACGCCGAAATGGACTCGGCCTGCGACACCACGTCCAGGGTCCGCCCAGTGGCGATGAGCACGTCAACTCGCATGAACGGCTCCAGCCGCCCGCCGAACCGTGATTTCACACGGCGCACGCCCTTCGCCACGGCTCGGATCTTGCCATGGCTGCGGGTCAGCAAGGTGACGATGCGGTCGGCTTCACCGAGTTTGGTCGTACGCAACACGACGCCTTCGTCACGATACAGCGGCATAAGCGCTTCCTCCCGTTCCTCGCGTATCCATTGGTTCCGCCACCGTTCGCTGCGGCGGACGCCGTCAGTAGACGAACAATCCCCAGAACGCGAACATCAGCAGAACCGACAGCATGGTGACGGCCGTCACCCAGAACAGCACGCGTCCAAGTCTGGTCGAGGCGAGCACCGGATCACGGCCTGTCATCACATCCCCGATCGCGCCCTTGCGCGGAGGGAACCGGATGACACCGCGCAGCGACGCCACTTCGATCAGACGGGCCAACACGCGGGACCACGCCCACACCACCACTGTGCACACCACCTGGATGACCGGCCAGCTCCAATACATGAGTCCGGGCTTCTCTGGCGGAGCACCGCCCCAGGCAATCTTCACCACACCCATGATGACCTGTCCGAGACCGGCGCCGAACAGGGCCAGCGTGGCCACGGTAGTGACCGTCAGAGTGAGCAGCTGGTTGCCGAAACCATGCGAGAACCCCAGCGCCGGACCGGTGCGACGGATCATCGCGCGTATCTTCACCACCAGCGCGACCACGGCGATGACCAGCGAAAGCACCATCATGAACACCATGAACACGTGCAGCAGCAGCCCGTACACCGTCAGGCCGCGATTCGCCTTCAGGTCTTTCGGCACTGCTATCGACTGATACAGGTTCACGCCTCCCACGCGCTCGCTCGTCTGGCGCAGGCCCTTCGCCGTGCCGACCGCCCAATCCACCACGTCAGCGGCGTACTGGTCCGCGAACGGCGTCCCGGTTTCGGATTCGTCGCCCAACCGGAGCACATGATTGGCCACGGGATAGCCGCGGATGCTCACGTCATGGTTGCCCGCGCGCAGGGCCATGTCCACGATCGCCTCCACGCCCTCCACCTGGGCGGTCATCACGTCCTTCGATCCATACGCTACCAGCGTCGGAATCGAATACGCGCTCGGCTTGAGCGTATGGACGTCGGGAAGCGTGACGCCGAACAGCGCGGAATCGATGTTGAACACGCGCCGGACTATCGACTGGTATCCGTCATGGGCTCCGACCAGCGCGAAATCCTGTGCGGCGAGGAACCCTATCGCCTGTCGCGGCGTGAACACCATCGGGCTGAGCAGCACCTGGAACGCGATGTCCTTGTCCATGTCCAGCAGATATGACGACACCCATGTCGATTCCGAGGTCGCGTAGATGCCGACCTCCCTGTCATCCACGTTGTCGAGGCCGCGCAACATGCGGATCACTTCGTCATAGACGGCCGCCGAGCCCGTATAATCGCGTGTTATGTCGTTCGTGGACCATACCGGCTTGTCGAGCACGGCGGTGACGAATCCCGCGGACGACAGGTCATAGGCCATGTCGACGAACGAATCGACGGCGGAACCGTAGCCCGCGCCGTGCATGAACACCATGCCGGGCAGCTTCCCGGAGACGCCGACAGGCTCGCGGATGATGACATGCGTGCGTTGGATCTCGCCCGTAGATGGTCTCTTCGCGTCGAACCATACAGACCGCTCGCTCACCTCGTACTCGCCGCGCTTGGCGAGGTGAACGCCGCCCGGGTTGTCGAACGTCACGCCGGTATCGGCGGACAGTGTCGACAAAGTCTGCCCTGTGGGCTCATTGTTCCACGGCATGGCCGTCGCATTGGAGACGAACACCAGCAGGCCGATGAGGATGATGAAAATCGGCACGGTGCACATCAGACGGCGCCATCGCGTCCAGGCGGCCGGCGACGCCTTGTCGCCCGGTTGCCGCCGCGATGCGGCCGATTCGTCGGATACGCGCGACTTCCCGTCTGCGGGACGTTCGCCGCGGCGGATACGAAACCTGTTACGCTGCCGATTCAACACGCAACCATACTAGCCAATCCGCCGGTCTTCTGCGCTGTGAGCTGACGACATCCGGCCGCGCTCAGGCCGTCCGGCCGGATGCCGGCGGCGACGGCGGCCGGACGCCGATGAAAAACCTCAGCGAACGGCGTTCATCGCGTTCGGATGCTGGATGGGGATGACGACAGGGCCGGTGGCGCCTACCGGCACCTGTCCGTCGGCCTCCATCTGGGCGGCGATGTCGTTGGCCCGCGCGAGCAGCGTCTCGACGATCTGGTCTTCCGGCACGGTCTCGATGACCTTGCCCTTGATGAAGATCTGTCCTTTGCCGTTGCCCGAAGCCACGCCGAGATCGGCCTCGCGGGCTTCTCCCGGCCCGTTGACGATGCATCCCATCACGGCGACGCGAATGGGCGCGGTGACGTTCTTGAGTCCCTCGGTGACCGCGTTCGCCAGCTGGATGACATCGACCTGGGCGCGACCGCAGCTCGGGCATGAGATGATGTCGAACTTGCGCTTGCGCAGTCCCATGTACTCCAGCAGCTTGCAGCCGACCTTGACCTCCTCGACGGGCGGTGCGGACAGGGACACGCGGATCGTGTCGCCGATGCCTTCGGCCAGCAGCGCGCCGAACGCGAGGCATGACTTGATGGTGCCCTGCCATGCCGGCCCCGCCTCGGTGACTCCCAGATGCAGCGGCCAATCGCCCTTGGATGCGAGCAGCCGGTAGGTCTGCACCATCGTAATCACGTCGTGGTGTTTGACGGATATCTTGAAATCGCGGAAGCCGACGTCCTCGAACATGTGGGCTTCCTTGAGCGCGGAGGCGACGAGCGCCTCGGGCGTGGGACCGCCGTACTTGGCGTACAGCTCCTTGTCGAGCGATCCGGCGTTGACTCCGATGCGCAGGCTGACGCCCGCGTCGGTGGCGGCCTTGCAGATGTCGGGGCCGACCTGGTCGAATTTGCGGATGTTGCCGGGATTCACGCGCACGGCCGCGCAGCCGGCGTCGATGGCCTGGAACACGTACTTCGACTGGAAGTGGATGTCGGCGATGATTGGAATCGGCGATTTGGCGACGATCTGCGGCAAGGCGTCGGCGTCATCCTGGCTGGGCACCGCTACGCGCACGATGTCGCAGCCTGCGGCGGTGAGCTCGGCGATCTGCTGCAGCGTGGCCGGCACGTTCGCGGTGAGCGTGTTGGTCATCGACTGCACGGAGATGGGGGCGCCGCCGCCGACCGGCACCGGCCCGACCATGATGCGACGCGATTTGCGGCGCGGATGCAACGGGCTCTCGCTGATATCCGGCTCTCCGGTCTTGCGGAACGATCCTGTCACGGCCGACGCCGTTCCTGTGGTCGCGGACGTCTGTGCACTGGTTTGCGGCAACGCGCTCATGCTGATGATTGGTCTTTCCTGTTCGATTATGCGCGACACCACATCCATGCCGGGGCATGACTGATTGATCGCATGGCTGTGCCATGCCATCAATCCGGGCGCGGTCGCGCGAATGATTCACTTCTGACTGTTTATCAAATCATCGGCTCGCCGGCGCGCCTCACGCTCGACTTGACCCATTTCCTCCACGGATGCGAACAGCGGGTTGCCGCGAAGCTCCCCGTCCATCGCGTCGACGACCTCCTTGACCGTGTCGACGATGCCCAGATAGGGCAGTCGATGGTCGAGGAAGGCATGCACGGCCTGCTCGTTCGCTGCGTTGAGCACCGCGGTATGCTTCTCCGACGCGCGTAGGCACTCGCGCGCCAACGCGACGGCGGGGAACGCCTCGTCGTCCAGTGGCTCGAATGTCCACTCGCTGGCATGCGTCCAGTCGCACGCCGCCGCGACATCACCCAGACGATCAGGCGCCGACAGGCCCAAGGCGATCGGCAGCCGCATGTCAGGCGGGGACGCCTGGCAGACGGTCGCTCCGTCCACGAACTCCACCATCGAGTGCACGATGGATTGCGGGTGCACGGTCACGACGATGCGATCCGGCGCCACGTCGAACAGACGGCTCGCCTCGATGACCTCCAGTCCCTTGTTCATCAGGGTGGACGAGTTGATGGTCACCACGGGTCCCATATGCCACGTGGGGTGGTTGAGTGCCTGTTCAGGGGTGATGTCGCTCATGTCGGCGCGCTTCCAGCCGCGGAAGGGACCGCCCGAGGCCGTGACGACCAGTCTGCTGACCTCGGCGTGGGTGCCGGACCGCAGCGACTGCCAGATGGCGGAATGCTCCGAGTCGACGGGATTGATCTGGTCATCGCGCACTTGCGCGCCGAAAAGCAGGTGACCGCCTGCGACGACCGATTCCTTGTTGGCGAGCGCCAGCTGAGAACCAGCCCTCAGCGCCGCAATGGATGGTTCGAGTCCGACCGAGCCCGTGATGCCGTTCAACACCAGGTCGGCACCGGAACCGGCGATGGCGTTGACCGCCTGCGGCCCGGCCTGAATCTGCGTGTACCGAGCTCCGACCTCCTCGAGTGCCTCATGCAGCGCCGGAACGGCGGCCTCGTCATATACGGCCACCTGCGGCACATGATGACGTACGACCTGCTGTGCCAGAAGCCGCACATGCGCGCCTCCGGCGGCCAGACCGGTGACGGTGAACCGCTCCGGATGCCGACTGATGACATCCAGACCTTGCGTGCCGATCGAACCGGTCGATCCGAGAATGACAACCGTATTCCTATACTGGCTCATTGCAATGCTTCTTTATGTCTTCTGTGGTGTATCTGTCTTCCCGCGCCGACGAAATGGTCAGTCGTTGTCCTTGCCGAAACCGCTCAGTCCGCTATAGAACTCGCCCGTGTTGAGCGTGGGGAACGACAGGTCGGGGATGTCGAAATCGAGCTTGCTTTCCGGGCTGAGGTACATGCTGGAGAATAGGTCATCCGACGATGACTTGTGAGAGCCATCGGATTGCGTCTGCGCGGCATCGTCTACGGCATGAACGGGAACGTTCGCCGACGGCGACGAGGACGGCGCGAACGACGGCAGGGCCTCGACACTGGCATCGGTATGGGCGTCGGAGGCCACGGGCTGATCGAAGACCGGCATGGGGGCCAGCGCGGAGGGAGCAACGGCGGGTGCGGCTGCAACTGGCTCCGCGGGAACCTTCACGGACTTGGCGACGCGTTCGGGAGCCTGGGGCTCGGCGACTGCGGCCGGCTGATCGGATACCGCGGCGTGCGAGGGGGCGAACGATGCCGGTGCCGCCGGGATGGCCGGAGACGGAATCTCCGGTGCCGGGGCAGGAGCCGCGGCATGATCCGCGCTCACGTTGCTCGAACTCACGCTTCTGCCGGTGCGCCGGGACAGCGCCGCCAACGACGACTGCGGCTCCGGGGCGGAGGCTCCGTCCGAGAACGTGGACGGAAGCGCTGAGGCGGGCGCGGATACGACCGTACCGGACATGCCGGCGGGAGCGAACGAGGGAGGAACGGACTGCGCATCGGCCGCGACGCTCGGCTCGTCGGCCGTCTGCGATGAGAACAGCGCCTCCTCTGCCTCATGGAGGGCATGGAACGATTCGTTCGCGGGCGCGAAGGACTGAGGCTCCGCTTCCTGCCGCGCCGGCGACGGCGCATGTGCATAGGCGTTGTCCGCGCCGAACAACGGCGTCACACCCGCGTCGGAGGCGATCCTTGCACCGGACGAACGCCGGCTGCCGCCGGATTCGTGACCGCCACCGACATAATCGGAGACGCGCGCGAACGATTCGAGACGGCTGAGCAACTGCACGCACGAGTTGAGGTAATAATCGACCTGACGCTCGTCATAGCCGTTCTTGCCCTTGCGCTGCGTGAACACCACGTTGGAGACGGCACCGGAATTCAGATCGGCGAGCTTGCGCACGTCCTGTTCGCTCACGCCGTCCACGCCAAGGCCTGCGGCGGCCTTGTCCACGATCTGGTCGATCAGTCGGTCGACCTGCTTGCGGTCGTACGACGGCCGGCGATCATGTCCGCGCGCGAATCGCTCCCCCGTGCCGCGGTCGGCGTGCTCACATACCTGACGGTACAGCTCTTCGGTCTGGGCTTTCCACGCCACACGACCGTGCTCGGTAATCTCCCGCGTCGTCTGCTTGTCGACCACGGCCTGCTCCAGCCGGGACAGCGCCGCATCAACCTGGGTGATGTCATACCCGCCCTTGCTCAGATCGAAGGACACGTTCTGGATGTCCTGCTGCGTGAGATGGGCATCCTCGCTCTCGTAGAGCGCATGTGCACGATCCAGGAAAGCGTCCACCTGATCGGGATCGTATCCCCATTTGCGCTTCCCAACGCGAGCGATCCCCGATGCGCCTTTATCTGCCCCGTCTTGATGCGCCATTGGTGTATCGACCTCCTACGGATAGTACTTCTCTTGCACACTTTACGTGAGTGTTGAGACGCAGCTTCACATTTGGCCCAGCAAAACGGCATCCTCACACGTCTTTCGCACGATTACGGCATATATCATGCGCCGGCAAGCACAGCATCGCCACGGTTCGACCGACGGCGGAATTCCACCCAACGACACTCGGCCGGCGTCCCGATACAGACTATACGATACAGTGTGAGTCTGCGGGCAATTAGCTCAGTTGGTTAGAGCGCCACCTTTACACGGTGGATGTCAGGGGTTCGAGTCCCTTATTGCCCACACATTACGAAACGGCGGAACACCGCCAATATCAGGCACCGGTGTGAAACTGATTCCGGCATACGCGCCGCCTGAGGACGGCAAGCCGCGCAACGCAGTGGACGAGAAATGGATGAAGCTGACCAACAGCGCTCGCCACTATCTGTCACGCAGGGCAAACACCCGGGAAGACACCGTCGATGAATCTGAATCTCGTCATCGAGCGTGAATGCTCCAGAGACCATCAGACAGCCCTCAGACAGTTCCTGTGCTGCAAGCCAGGAGACCCCGAATGGGCGATGGATCCACAGAGATATATACGCGGTCTCAGCGTGCGCAAGACCCCGACCGGAGTTATGCGCACGCTTCTTGTCGTATCCGGGGACATTCCCCTGCATGATGAAGTGGTCGGCTTCTGCGAATACGGTGTCGGCGCGGAAACCACCGAGGAGCACGAAGGCATCTACCAGATTTCGTACATCGCCACCGAGCTGAAGGTACGGGGCAACATCTCGGAGACACGCTGCTCGCCTCGGTGATTATGAGGCTTCGTGATGATGCGTGGCGTTCCAATCGCACGCCGCTCGTGCTGACTCAAGTGGATCCGCGCAACAAGCCAAGCATGGATTTGTTCTCTCGCTTCGGATTCGTGGATGAGGGGCCAGACCCCGATGACCCGGAATACCATCTGCCGCCTCTGGAATTCACCGGCACCAATTACGTAATTGGCGATCAGCAGGGCTTTCCTGCTGCTTTTCATCGCAATATATCTATCGCGTTCGTCCGTGACCTTTTCGGCTTGGCTGTCAATACTTGATTGAGTAAAGGCGAAGAAGAAATCGATCGCACTCCAGGCAAGCGGAACAATTCCCAGAATCAGAACCACGATCGCCGTAACGAAACTTCTCACATTGTTAATTCGCTTCCTGATCCTTATCCTCCAATTCCCTGTTTTCTTTGAGACAACACAATTCTTCGACAGTCACGCCGAACACTTCCGCAATTCGGTAGGCCAACATTAGCGATGGACTATATTGTTCCTTTTCGATGGAAATAATCGTTCTGTTTGAAACATGGACCAAGTCGGCCAATTGCTGTTGCGTCAGCTTTGATTGTTTTCGCAGTTCTCTCACTCTTGTCTTCAATCAATTCCTTCCATAACATGAAGCTTACTTCTCATGAAGTTAACTTCATATTACCGCCAAAACGCGAATACGTCAACAGAAAAAGTGAAGTAAACTTCACCAACCCAGAGGTATGCGGGAGATGAATTCGCGCGGCTCCCCGCTGACGGGGTCGACGAAGCGCAATGACCGCGCGACCAGTTCCAGCGGCGTGGAGAAGTCGTCATAGGCGCGTTCGACGATACGCGGATAGAAATCATCGCCATGGATCGGCAACCCTATCGAGTTCATGTGCACGCGCAGCTGATGGGTCTTGCCGGTGAGCGGGTGCAGCTCGTAGGCGCGCAGACCGTTCCTCCCGTGGCATAAGCGCCCGCCCATCGAGGGATATCCTTCCGCCGCGAGATCGATCACCGTCTCGGCATTGACGGCCTGCGGCTCCTCGAACGCCTGCAGCACGCCACGCAGCTTGGTGATGTGCGAACGTCGGCGCAGCGGGAACACGGCAGGAGGGTCCAGCCGCTCGACGGTGCCGTATCGCGGCCGTGTCGTCGGCCGGCACGGAGCCAGGCATTCGTAGGTCTTGCTGACCTTCCGGCCCTGGAACATCATCTGGTATGCGCCCCGCAGCGCTGGATCCCTCACGAACACGACGATGCCGGCGGTGAGCCGGTCCAGCCGATGCGCGGGCGTGATGTCCGGCTCGTCGAACATCTCGCGAAGCCGAATCAGCGCGGTCTGCCGATACCACATGCCGCGCGGGGTCGTCGCGAGGAAATGCGGCTTGTCGATGACGATGATGCCGGCATCCTCATACACCACGTCGATATCGAACGGGATATGGGGCTCCTCACTCACCCACCGGTGCGGCCTGTCCACAGCGCTTTCCGTCCGTCGGCTCTCACCGGGAGCGCATGTTCTTGTAGCGCATGGCACGCAGCGCCTCGCGCTTGTCCTGCTCCTCACGCAGCGCCTGGCGCTTGTCGAACTCGCGCTTGCCTCGTGCGAGGGCGATCTCGGCCTTCGCCCGACCATCCTTGAAATACAGGCTGAGCGGCACGATGGTGTACCCCTTGGCCTCGATCTGACGGGACAGTTTGACGATCTGCTGCGCATGCAGCAACAGCTTGCGCTTGCGCTTGGGCGCATGGTTGTTCCACGTGCCGTTGAGATATTCGGGGATATTGGCACCTTCCAGCCACATTTCACCCCGACGGTCAATGGAGACGAACGCCTCGGCGAGCGACGCCCGTCCCTCGCGCAGCGACTTGACCTCGGTCCCGGTCAGCACCAGTCCCGCCTCGTACTTGTCCTCGATCAGGTAATCATGCCGGGCCTTGCGGTTCTGTGCGATGAGCACAGTGCCCTGTTCCTTTGCCATGGCCTTCCTCTTCAATCACTCACATCAACACAGACATCATGAGACCAGACCCGCTTGCACGGGCCGTGACCGGACGAATCGGAAAACACCACCCGGAACTCAGTAATGCACGTATTGGAAATTACCAGCATTGTAAATCGTGCGCCATTGCGCCACGCCCTGAAGGCTGGCGCCGCACTCGGAGATCAGCACGGATCCGTCGCTGTTCACACGCTCGACGACCGCCACATGGCCGTAACGGCTGTTGGCGCCGAGCTGGCCTGCACGGAACACCATCGCGGCGCCGACGTGCGGCGTGCGGTTGACCAGATAGCCGAGGCTGCGGCCGGTGTTCGCCCAATCCTGCCCATTGCCCATGTATGAGCCGGTGGGCAGATGGTAGTAGTACACGCGGCGACGGTACGCATACCACGTGCACTGGCTCCACGGGTAGGCGCTGCCGCCCACCGTGTTGCCGGTCCTGTGCCCGTAGCACACCGGCATGCCCTCATAGCAGTTGCCGGGCACCGTGTAGTTCATGCCGTTGGCCTGTCCCGATCCGCCGGGCTGGGATCCGCCCGAACCGGAACCATTGCCGGAACCGGAACCGGGCTTGCCGGAACCGGAACCGGGCTTGCTGGAGCCGGCACCGGAACCGGAGCCGCTGCCCGACCCGCTGCCGGCGCCGGGCTTGATCTGCTGCTGTCCGCCGGTGCCGGCATTCGCCGAACCGGTGTTGTTCTGCACGCTCCACGAATCGATCTCGGCCTTCATCGACACCAGTTCGGCGGCCTCCTGTGCTTCCTTGGTGCTCAGGCTCTTCTTCTGCGCTTCCAGCTGGGCACGTTCCTCGTCGCTCTTCTTGCGCAAGGCCTCCAGCTCACTCTGCTTGGACGCCGCATCCTCAGCGGCCTGCTGCGCGCTGGCCGCCTGGCTGTCCGCCTGGCCCTTGAGCTGGGTGATCTCGTCCTCGATGGCCGTGAGACGTTCCTTGCGGTTCATCGACGTGCTGAGGCTGGTGGCCGCGGCGTCGGCGGCATTCGCCTCACTGCGTGTGACAGCGGCATCCGACTGCATCTTGTTGACGAAGTCCTCGGTCGTGGTGGCATTGGTCACCACGTCCATCAGGGTGGAGGCGTCCGAGCCGTGGAAGCTTTCGCGCGCGAGCTGAGCGACCGCATCCTTGGCGTCATCGTAATCCTCACCGGTCTGCTTGATCTTCTCCTCAAGCGAGGTCCGGTCGTTCTTCGCCGCCTCAAGCCGCGCCGTAGTCGCCTCTGCGAGGCTCTTCGCCTGTTCGGCCTTCTGCTGGGCCTCCTGTACGGCCTTCTGCGCGGCGGGAATCTGGTTCTCGGTCAGGTCATTCAACGAGATGATGAGATCGGCAAGTTTGGAATCGACGCCGGTCAGCTGCTTCTTGAGGCTGTTGTGGTTCGATACCTTCTGCTGGTATTCATACTCCGTAACCGCAGCGGCCTGCTCGGGCGGGGCGACCACGGCCACCGATCCCGCCCCCAGGGCCATTGCGGCGGCAAGCGCCAAAGCGGTGAACGTACCCCCACGTTTCGCCATCTTCACCATTGTTGTCGCCCTTCCATTAATGCCGTATTTGAACGTATTGTAACGAATTAAACTGGATAAATGCGCCGCGTGTCATCCGGCAGCGAAATGATTCATCTCACACTTCGCGCATCCCGGACGACACGCGGCGGCAAGTCACACCTTGAGATAGCGTCGCAGCGATACCGCGGACGCAACCGCCGACAGCAGCATGGCCCCCACCACCAGCACGGGGGCGGTCAGCCACACCGTCGTCTGCGTGATGAACGGCATCCACTGCACGCTGGTCGCCAACCAATCGGTGACGAACACCTTGACGATGCCGCTCAGCGCGCCGACCGCCAGCAGCGATCCCAGCAGGGACGCCACCACGCCCTCCAGGATGAACGGCAATCGAATCGTCCAGTTCGAAGCACCCACCAGACGCATGATCTCTGTCTCGTTCTTCCGGGAGGCGGCGCTCATGCGAATCGTCGTCGCGGTCAGCATGATGGCGACGACCACCATGACACCGGCCAGCACGACGGTGACCACGGTGGCCCGGTTCAACACCGAGAACACCGGGTCGAAGATCTGCCGCTGGTCGACAACCGCCTCCACGCCCGTGCGCCCGGTCAGCACCTCCGACACCACCTGGTATTTGGTCGGGTCCTTAAGCTTGAGACGCAGCGAATCCTGCATATCGGAGGCGGTGAGGGTACGTCCCTCGTACACGCCGTTCGGGTACTGCTTGAGGAACGTGTTCTTGAAGAACTCCTCGCGGCTCATATACGTGATCTTTGACACGTCACTGCCGAGCTCGTTGTTGATCACGTCCTCAAGATCCACGATCTCCTGCTGGGTCGGCGCCTTGCCGGTCGAGCAGGACGCCGACTGGCTGGTGCCGTCCGGGCACAGCCACACCACGACCTCGACCTTGTCGTACCAGTCGCCCTTCGCCTTGGTGATCTGCGCCTGTATCAGCACGGACGCGCCGATGAACACGAAGGAGATGAACGTGACGAGCATGACCGAGATGATCATGGACACGTTGCGCCGCAGGCTGGTCCAGGTTTCAGACAGGATAAAACGCATTCTCATCGATTGTCCTCCTCGTTGCGAGCACCGTCGGCATCATCAGCGCTACCGGCCTTTCCGGCATGCCTGTCGCGATGCCCCGGTTGGGCCGGCGGCGCCGGCGGCAGCTTGTGCGCGCGCCTCGGCTTCGTCTCGCCCCCCTCATCGGACGGGGAGCCCGGCTCTGCCGCTGAACCGGCCTGTTCGCTTTGGGATGTGGATTCATCCTGAGGATGCTCCGTCTCCGGCTGACCATGCGGTGCGGCATCATCCGCCGAATGCGGCGGTTCCGGCGGCTCGTGCCGTTCCGGCTGGGCGGCGTCCTCCGGCTGCGCGGACCGGGCATCACCCCGAGCCGTCGCCCGGTCGCTCGACTGAGCCGCGGCATCGGAGTGTTCATCCCCGCCCTGCTCGGCGCGGGCCTTCTGCTCCTCCTGCGCGGCAATCTGCTCAAGCGACAGGCCCTTGCCCCAGGTCAGCGTGTCCTCCACCGACTGGAACGCCTCACCGTAGCGGCCGGTACGCCCCGAATGCACGGAGCTCGCCAACCGGGCGATGCCTTCGTTCCGGATATTGCCGCTGACCGCCTTGGCGACCACTTCGATACCCTCGACTGCACCCTCCTCGCCACGGGCCTCGATAGTGGTGACCTGTGCGTCGAACGAGCCGGAATCAGGGCGGAAACGCGAATCATCCGACTGCCCGCTGATCGCCTCATGCGCCTTGGACGCGACATCGCTGTCGGGGAAGAACTCGGCGGAATCATACGAGCCCTGGGCCTCGTCGCGCACGATCTTGCCGGTATGCAGCTCGATGACGCGCTTGCGCATCGAGTTGACGATCTCCTCGTTGTGCGTGGCCATCACGATCGTCGTGCCGGTGCGGTTGATGGCGTCCAGCACCTCCATGATGCCCAGCGACGTTGTCGGATCGAGGTTTCCGGTGGGCTCATCGGCCAGCAGGATCTGCGGATGGTTCACATACGCGCGGGCGATGGCCACACGCTGCTGCTCACCGCCGGACAGCTCATGCGGGTAGTTGTTCTCCTTACCGGTCAATCCCACGGTCTGCAGCACCTGCGGCACCAGCGACTTGATGGCGGACCGGCGCGTGCCGATCACCTCAAGCGCGAACGCCACATTCTGCCACACGGTCTTGTTCGCCAGCAGCTTGTAATCCTGGAACACGAATCCGATGGAACGACGATACTGCGGCACCTGACGGTTCGTCAGACGGCGAAGATCATTGCCGGCCACTCGAATCTCGCCGTCCGTGGCCTCCTCCTCGCGCAGCAGCAGGCTCAGCAGCGTCGTCTTGCCAGAACCGGAAGCACCGACCAGAAACACGAAATCGCCACGTTCGATGTCGAGGTTGACATCATCCAACGCCGGCCTCGTACCCTTGGGATACACCTTGCTCACATGATCCAATGCGATGAGTGCCATATCGTCTCCTCACTCGCCCCCGGAGCCGGGAGCCAAGTCACGGTTTACTCTTCCTCTTCGGCCGCCTGGCGACGCTGCTCGTGACGCCAGCGGATACCGGCTTCGATGAACGCATCGATATCGCCGTCGAACACGGCCTGGGTCTGGCTGGTCTCGCAACCGGTGCGCAGATCCTTGACCATCTGGTACGGGTGAAGCACGTACGAACGCATCTGGTCACCCCAGCTGGCCTTGATATCGCCCGCGAGCTCCTTCTTCTTCTTCGCTTCCTCCTCGTGGCGCAGCACCAGCAGTCGGGACTGCAGCACGGCCATGGCGGCGGCGCGGTTCTGGATCTGCGAGCGCTCGTCCTGCATCGTCACCACGATGCCGGTGGGAAGGTGGGTGATGCGCACCGCGGAATACGTGGTGTTCACGCCCTGGCCGCCGGGGCCGGACGAGCAGTACGTATCCACGCGGATATCGGTGTCCGGAATGTCGATGTGATCGGTCGCCTCGACGAGCGGCACCACCTCGACGGCGGCGAAACTCGTCTGTCGACGGCCCTGGTTGTCGAACGGGCTGATGCGCACCAGACGGTGCGTGCCGCCCTCCACGCTCAGGCGGCCATACGCATACGGCGCATCCACCTGGAACGTGGCCGACTTGATGCCCGCTTCCTCGGCGTACGACGTATCCATCACCTTGGCCTTGAACCCGTTGCGCTCGCAGTAGCGCAGGTACATGCGCAACAGCATCTGGGCGAAATCGGCGGCGTCCACGCCACCCGCGCCGGAGCGGATCGTCACGACCGCGGAACGCTCGTCATATTCGCCGTCCAGCAGCGTCTGGATCTCCATGTCATCCAGCTCCTGGGCGATGGAGCCGATCTCGGACTGAGCCTCGCTCAGAGAATCGGCGTCAGCCTCCTCCTGAGCGAGCTCCACCAGCGTCTCGACATCCTCGATGCGACGGTTCGCCTCGTTCAGGCGCTTCAGCTGCGCCTGAGCCGCGGACAGGCGGCTGGTCACCTTCTGCGCGTTCTCAGGATCATCCCACAGACCAGGCTTAGCGGCCTCGGTCTCCAACGTCGCGATCTGCGACTTCAGCCGTTCGATGTCCAACGCCTTCGCAATGGACTCATACTTCGACCGTGCCTCGCCGATTGCCTGTGAAAAATCAAATTCTGCCATCGAATACCACCATAATCATTGAACTTGTGAACGAATCGATTGTGTGACGACGCTGCCGACCATATGCGAAATCTCAAGCACCTCGCGTCACGGCAGGACGCCAATGATCGCGTCAAAGACCCGCATACACCGCGGGAATGACCAGGCTGCCGAGCATGGCCACGGCAATGACGATGCACACCGCACGCATGATGATGCGGCGGCGGCGCTCACGCTGCTCCCGTTCGGCCCTGTAGTCACTCATAGCTTTTCATCGTAGCCGCCCCGCTAGATTTTCTCCCGTGACGAAACCGCGCCACAATGATTCGGAACGGCAGCCTCATACGTGCCCATCTGCCCATAATATAGAAGCATCTACCGTTCATCCACCAAGGAGACAAGCATGACGAACGAACGCACCGCATGGGGCTGGGGACTGGCCAGCATCGATGCAGCCGGGAACACACTCGACGTCTGGTATCCGCAACTGACGCTCGGCGCCGCGCCCGAAGGCGCGAACCGCCCCAACCACGAGTTCGGGGCGCTGGCGCAGCCGCAGGCCGACGCCCGTGGCGTGCGCCGCGAACCGGTGTTCACCGTAAGCTCCCTTGACGACCCGATCGCGGATGCGGCCGACGCCTACCTGCGCCTGCACCTGCTCTCCATGCGCCTCGCCCAGCCGAACACCCTCAACCTCGACGGCATCTTCGCCAAGCTCACGAACGTGGTCTGGACCAATTACGGCCCGTTCGCGGTCGAAGACTTCAACGCCCGCAAGCTCGACGTCGAAGCGGCCGCCACCAGCGCCGCGCGCTCCTTCGCCGCCTCCGCCGGGCTTCCGGCCGCCGCTCCCGCCGCCACCGTCAACGTGCTGTCAATCGACAAGTTCCCACGCATGATCGACTACGTGGTCCCCTCCGGCGTGCGCATCGGCGACGCCGACCGCGTGCGTCTCGGCGCCCACCTGTCCGAAGGCACCACCGTCATGCACGCCGGCTTCGTCAACTTCAACGCGGGAACTTTGGGCGTCTCAATGGTCGAAGGCCGTGTCTCGCAAGGCGTCGTCGTCGGCAACGGCTCCGACATCGGCGGCGGCGCCTCCATCATGGGCACCCTGTCCGGCGGCGGCAAGCTCCGCAACTCCATCGGCGAGCACTCCCTGCTCGGCGCCAACGCCGGCATCGGCATCTCGCTCGGCGACAACTGCGTCGTCGAAGCAGGCCTGTACGTCACCGCCGGTACCAAGATCACCGTCTGGGACAAGGCCAAAGCCGCCGCCGGCGAACCGCTGGACGTCGTCAAGGGCGCCGATCTGAGCGGCAAAGACAACATCCTCTTCATCCGCAACTCCGTCAACGGCCGCATTGAGGCCCGCTACCGGAAGACGGGGATTGAGCTCAACGCCAAACTGCACAAAAACTGATTGTGCGCTGGCGGAGCGTCCTCTGCGTTATTCCTCGGGCGACATGTCTCAGTGCATATGGTTCTTCCGCCCCGGCGGCGAGGCGGAAGAACTTGCTCCGCGCGTTTCCGACCCGAGTGCAATGCCGCGTGTACAACGCCCGCGAAATGCCATAATGCGGACGTTGTCCCGCATAATCGCGGGAAACAGCACACACACCCGTTGCCGCAAGCCACGGGTATTCCTGAAAACGCTGGAATTCCAGCGAAACGCAGCAAGGCAAGTAGGGTCTCTAGGGAAATCGTTTGTACAACTTATGCATTTGACCGAAATGCATAAGTTGTACAAACGAGTCTGCAAACACAACGGCGTCGACGAACCGTCGACCAATCATCTCCGGAATACGGAGTAGTCGCCCAGCGCCACGGCAGGCTTCATCTCGGCGTAGTCGTGGTAGTCGATGCAGGCGTTCATGTACTCGTTGTGCTTGATGTCCAACGGATTCTCACTCTCCTTGAACACTTCGACAGCCTTATCATTGTCGTCGTAGATCACGTACACGTATCCGTACAGTCCGTCCGATTCCTCGTGCAGGAACCATGACTCGATATGCGCACCCTCAGCCGGCATCGTCGCATTCGCTTCGGCCAAGTGATCGTTCAGATATCGGAACCATTCGCGGGCCAAATCCTCTTTGCCCGGCTTGATGCGGAACCTGTCCAACGAGGTATACATACTCATCCCCTTGTCTCATCATGCATGACACGGTCATTGTACAGGAGGGACATGTATGGCAGCGAATGACGACCATCAGTAAACACTGCGAAAATGCCACATGTAACTCGCGAAAGCTGAATCGAATCCGGCGCGACACGCCCAAAATGTGGATAACTCGGCAGCCTTCGACCACATTGTCCGTTCCGCTGGACAAAAAGTGTCTCCGTCGCATAGATTGCCATCAAGGATGATCCGCCGTCGCCAGACAATTCGCGGCAACGAACCACCAGGAGGAACAATGACGTCCGCAAATCAGCCACACTATGAGGATTCGCCGCCGGTCACCGTGCAGTCCGCGCCGACCATGCCGACTGCGGCATCGGCCCAGTATTGCTCCTCATCGCATGATGCCTTGCGCACGCTCGGCTTTGCGCTGCTGGCGGCCGGCACAGTATCGGCACTGGCCGCAATCGCATGTTATATGTATCTCAATCGCGGCGTCTACAATCCCGCAGACGCCATCCTGCTGCTGGTTGAAGGCGTCGCGGCGTTGGCCTGCGTACCGCTGCTGGCGGCCGGCGTGGTCACTTCCGTCGTTGCATGGAAGAAACGCGATAAGTAAGAACAGCGGGGGCGCGAATTGGCGTTGGACCACCCCCAGTCGCTACGCGACAGCCCCCCCCCGCCAGCGGGGGCGACAGTAGGATGACAGCGCTACGCGACAGGCCGATTGGGTACGCTAGTCGGCGGCTTCCAGACCAGTTGAGGCATGCCTGGCGCGCATAAGTTCCAGTGCATGGGCAAGATCGGCCGGGTAGTGGGATTCGACCGACGTCCAGAGATGGGTGCGGGGGTGGCGAAACTCCAGCTTCATCGCATGCAACCACTGACGGTCCAGGCCGAGCTCCCCGGCCAGCACCGGATTGGCCCCATACATCGGGTCTCCGACCAGAGGATGCCCGATCGAAGAGAAATGCACGCGAATCTGATGCGTGCGTCCGGTTTCGAGATTCACCGAAACCAGCGTCGCCTCGCCGAATCGGTCCAGCACGTCCCAATGCGTGACCGCCGGCTTGCCCGACGGCGTGACGCAGAAGCGGAAGTCCGATACCTTGGCGCGGCCGATGGGCGCTTCGATGGTGGCCTTGTCCTCCTTGAGGTTGCCCTGGACCATCGCATGATAGGTCTTGACCACCTCATGCTCGGAGAACTGCCGCCGCATCTCCTTGTACGCCAGCTCTGACTTGCACACCAGCATCAGGCCGGACGTGCCCACATCCAACCGCGACACGATGCCCTGCCGCCCGGGAGCTCCGTATGAGGTGATGCGCACGCCGCGTTTGAGCAGGCTGCCCAATACGGTGGGGCCTGTCCATCCGGCCGAAGCATGTGCAGCGACGCCCACGGGCTTGTCGACCACGACGACATCGTCATCCTCATACACGATGGCCATGTCGAGACACACCGGTTCCGGCTCATGCCGTTCTTCGGCGATGTCGAATTCGACGGTCTCCCCATACAGCAGCGTGCCCGACTTGGCGATCGCACGATCCAGCACGCGGGCTTGGCCGGATTCGATAAGATCCGCCGCCTTGGCACGCGAGATGCCCAGCATCTTGGAAACCGCCACGTCGAATCGTGATCCCACCAATGCGTCGGGCGCCGGAACGAGACGGCTCATGAAGCGCTCCTCTCCGAGTCATCAGGCTGACGGCTCGAAACGGTCACCTCCGTCCGGGATGAGCCGGACGATGCATCCTGCACCATCGCTGACGAGTCCTGCGATTCGTCCGCCGTGCCGTCTGACTCCCCGTCACGCGCCACGTCACCGGCATCCTCCCCCAGATGCTCAATCCGATCGAGGTCCTTGCGACTGAACGGCACATCCAGCACAATCAGCACCACGACGCCGATGCCGGCCATCACCAGATAGATATCGGCGACATTGCCCACGGACCAACCATAATTCAGGAAATCAACGACCTTGCCATTGAGGAACCCGTCTGCATAGGCCACGCGATCGATCAGATTGCCGAACGCTCCGGCGAACGCGAACGCGAACATCACCGTCCAGCGCATCGATATCGTGCGTGCCGCCAGCACCGCCATCACCACGCACGCCACCACGGCGAGCAGCGAAATCAGCCATGTGCTTCCCGATCCGAGACCTAGCGACGCACCCGGATTATGAACCAGCGTCAACGAAAGCAGGCCCGGGATCAGCGGCACTGTACGCCCGTCGCCCAACGCCTGCTGCGCCCACATCTTGGTGAGCTGATCGATGCCCAGCGCCACGGCCGCCACACATGCAAAGACGGCTACGCGAACACGCAGCCGTCCTTGGATATCCTTCATCGACTATTCCGCCTGCTTGCCGATCTGGCTGTAGTTGTTCGTATCGGACACCTGACGAGACAGCTGGCCGAGGAACTCGGTCAGACGCGCACGGTATTCAGCTTCGAACTGCTTGAGGCCCTGAATGTTGCCCTCGATGACCTTGGACTGGGTGGTGAGCTTGTCACGCACCTGCTGCGCATACTCATCGGCGTTGGAGCGGGTCTTGCTGTCGTACTCGCCGGCGCGACGACGCACCTCGTCCTCATAGTTGTCGGCCTGCTGCTGCGTGTTCTCGCGGTACGTGTCGGCATCCTGACGGGTCTTCACCGAGTAGGCGTCGGCGTCGGAACGAGTGCGCTCCGAGTACGCGTCGGCATCGGAGTGAACCTGCTTGTTGTACTCATCGGCCTCGGTACGGGTGCGGGACGAGTAGTCGTTGGCCTTGGTGACCAGCTCGTTGTACTTGTTCTGGCTGGCCTCGGTGATTTCCTTCGCCTTGGCCTTGCCCTTGTCGACGTACTGGTCGTGCAGCTGCATGGCCAGCGTCAGCATGGCGGTGGCGCGCTCGGGCTCGCTGCTGGCAGCGGCGGCGGCACCAGCGATCTTCTGCAGGCTGCCGGTCTCCGTGCTCGGCTCGACCTTGGCGACCTGCTCGCGCAGCTGGTTCTCGCGCTGCTTGGACTCCTCCAGCTGACGAGCCAGATCGGAGGCCTGCGCGGCCTGCTGCTGCAACGCATCGAGGTGCTTCTTGGCATCGTTGAGCTGCTGCTGGTAGGAGGCGGCCTGCTGCTGCGCTTCCTGCAGACGTCCGCTCATGTCCCTGGCGCTGACGCGGTACTGGTCGCGCTCGTTCTGCACCGCGGCGAGCTGCGCGGCGACATCGGCCTTGCCGGAGGCCTGGGCGGCCTGCGCGGTCAGCTGGTCGATCTGGCCGCTGAGGCGATCCACCTGATCCTTGAGCTGCTCGTTCTGCTGGGACAGCGCGCGGTTGCTCTCCTCGGCTTCGGTGAGTTTCGCCGCAGCCACCTGAGCCGCCTGATCGTCCTTGCTGGCGACGGGCGCCGCGGACTTGAGCTGCTCGTTTTCGCTCTGCAGTGACTGTACCTGCGCAGTCAACTCGGAAATCTTGGAGTTGAGCTTGGCGACGTCGGGAGGAAGGGACTGCGTCGCCTGGCCACTTGCAACGGCCTGCTTGCCAAGCGCCTCGACGGTTTCCGTCACCTGATCGAGAAAATCGTCAACCTCGTCGACATCATAGCCTTCCTTGAAACGCACGGTCTGGAAGGTATGCTCCCGTATATCTTTAGGCGTCAAAAGAGCCATAAAACTTACACCTCGCTTTGGGCACGATGCCTCGCTGTGTTGGTATCACCTTCCGATGCTAGCACGAACCCTGAAAGAACTCTCGCCGTATGCGTGATTACGGCGCGATTTACACCAATATTCTCAAGGCGACAAGTGCGGTGTACAGCACGATGAAGCTGACGTCCATCGCTATAGGCCCCATCGGTATGGGCCGGATGTAGCGTCGCAGCCAGCGCAACGGCGGCTCGGTGAGCTGGTAGACGACATTGATCAGCGATGCGACGACGCCCTTGGGATACCAACGCGGCGCAAGCACCGACACCCAATCCAGGATCATACGGACGAACAGCACCGTGATATAAGCGTCGATAATCCAGTCAATCACCAGACGCACTATTGTGAACACCATGCCTTCCAGCCTATCAAAACGACATACAGCTTCATTGCCGTCAGCTGAACGTCAACTGGGCATTACCGCCGCCGCTGTCATGACGACGAATCGTCTACAGCCGCCAATCCGGCCGACCGCCGGCAGATCAGTCGGCGAACAGGTCGTGCGCCGAGGACGGCGCCTGCGGCTCCTCCACCTTGATGTTCACCTGGGCCGGGCTGAGCAGGAACACGCGCGGAGTGACACGCTCGATGGACCCGCGCACGCCGAAGACGACGCCCGCGGAAAAGTCCACGATGCGGTACGCCACGGCCTCGGAGACACCGGTCAGGTTGAGCACGACGGGCACGCCGTCGCGGATAGCACGCCCCACCAGCTGCGCGTCCTCGTAGGACTTCGGATGAATCGTGGTGATGCGGCTCACGCGACCCTGGAACGGATTCGACTCACGGCTGGGCGCGGATGTCGGCGACGATGGCGCAGCCTGGGACACCGGAGTGACCGAATGATCGTCGTCGAATCCGGGATCCTCATCCTGGATGTCCATCGGCTCGTCGTCTTCGGCAACATCCGCCATGCCCAGATACTGCATCGCGTTCTTCATAAACCCAGCCATGACTGTTCAGTTCCTTTCGGCTCAGCGCAGAAAATCAGGGATATCGAGGTCGCCCAGGTCACCGGAGGAGACGATATCGTGCTCGGAGGTCTCGTCATCGATCGGCATCGAAGCGGGGCCGCCCTTGCGCAGCGCGAAATCCGGCACCTGACGCGCCGCCGGATTGGTGGTGGTCATGGGCGTGTTCGCGGACGGCTGCGTGCGCACGGGGATGCTCGGCGCGACCGGCTGCTGCTGGTCGTGCGCGTGCGTCGGCGTGACGGGGTCCGTGGTGTGGGAAGCCGGGATGGATGCGGCGGTCGTGGCACCCTTCATCGAGGGTACGTTGGTGTTCTTGGAATCGGCGTCGAAACCAGCCGCGATGACCGTGACGCGGACCTCGTCGCCGTAGGCGTCGTCGAGCGCGAGACCCCAGATGATCTGGGCTTCGGGGTGGATGGCCTTGCGCACCAGCTCGGTGGCCGCAGAGGCCTCCTGCAGCTTGAGGTCGGTCGGGCCGGCGATGTTGATGAGGGCTCCGTGAGCCCCTTCGACGCTGGATTCCAGCAGCGGCGAGCTGATGGCGATCTCGGCGGCCTGCGTGGCGCGGTCCTCGCCCCGCGCGGAGCCGATGCCGAACAGCGCGGTGCCGGCGCCGCGAAGGATGGCGGTGACGTCGGAGAAGTCGACATGGATGTACGAGTTCATCGTGATCAGGTCGGTGATGCCCTGCACACCGGCGAGCAGCGCCGAATCGGCGGTCTTGAAGGCGTCGACGATGCCGATCGTGCGGTCGGACAGCTCAAGCAGCCGGTCGTTGGGGATGACGATCAGGGCGTCGACCTCCTTGCGCAGGTTCTCGATGCCCAGATCGGCGGAGGCGGAACGCTGCGGTCCCTCGAACGTGAACGGCCGGGTGACCACGGCGATGGTCAGCGCCCCCTGCTGATGCGCCGCGCGGGCGACGATGGGGCTCGCGCCGGTGCCGGTGCCGCCGCCCTCGCCACAGGTCACGAAGACCATGTCGGCACCCTTGAGCGCCTCCTCGATGTCGGACTGGTGATCCTGCGCGGCCTTGCTGCCCCGCTCGGGATCGGCGCCGGCACCCAATCCACGGCTTGAAGCGTCATTCAACGAGATCTTCACATCGGCGTCGGAGCGCAGCAAATCCTTGGCATCGGTGTTGATGGCCACGAACTGCACGTTCTGCAGGCCTTCGGCGATCATGCGGTTGACGGCATTACCGCCGGCTCCACCGACACCGACGACTTTGATGTTGGTCCTGTCGTTGAAATTGTCAGTCTGGGCAATCTCGCTCACCATTGTCTCCTGTCACTCACGGTTACGCATAACTCTATCGCAGAACCATTGATTATAAAGCTATTTTCTCGGCGTGTATCAACGTTTTTCCATCTCATTTGCACAAAACGACACACCATGGCCGCATTCGGCCCATGACCCGGATGCCGTCTCAGTATCCGGCGTCCATCGGATCGTCGCCGAACAGCGTCTCGCGCTCCTCGTGCGTGGTGACCCGAGAGTCGAGCCAACCGTACGGCAGATGCACTTTTTTTGCAAAGCGAACACGGCCGCGCGGCTTGTCCTTCACCCGTTCGGGGAAGGTGATGGCGGGATCGAGACGCGAGGTCTCGCGCTCCACGTCGGCGAGGTTCTCGCACTCCATGAACGCCCTGCGCGTCGTCCCTCCGACGGGGAATCCCTTGAGATACCAGGCGATGTGCTTGCGCAGGTCGTGCACGGCCATGCGCTCGTCACCGTCATAGAACTCGACGAGCAGCCGGGCGTGGCGCATGATCACGTCGCATACGGCCCCCAGCGTAGGGTTGACGCGCTCGTCGCTGCCCGCGAAGGCGTTCCTGATATCGGCGAACAGCCACGGCCGGCCCTGGCATCCGCGCCCGATGGCGACCCCGGCGCATCCCGTCTCGCGGACCATCTCCAGGGCATCGTCGGCGCCCCAGATGTCGCCGTTGCCGAACACCGGGATGTCCAGCGCGCCGACCAGTTCGCCTATGCGGCTCCAGTCCGAATGGCCGCCATAGTATTCCGCCGTGGTGCGGGCGTGCAGCGTGACGGCCGCGCACCCCTCCTCCTGCGCGATGTGGCCGGCTTCCATGAACGTCTCATGGCTGTGATCGATGCCGACGCGGATCTTGGCGGTAACGGGGATGTTCGCCGCCGAGCACACCTTCACCACGCGCTGAATGATCTCGCGGAACAGGTCGGTCTTCCACGGCAGCGCGGACCCGCCGCCACGACGGGTGACCTTGGGAACCGGGCAGCCGAAGTTCAGGTCCACATGGTCGGCCATGTCCTCATCGACGACGATGCGCGCGGCCTGCTCGACGATGGCCGGGTTCACGCCATACAGCTGCAGCGACCGGATGCGCTCGCTCGGCGCGAACCGGCACAGGCGCAGCGCCTTCGGATTGCGGGCGACCAACGCGCGCGCCGTAATCATCTCGGCCACGTACAGGCCGTCCGGGCCGTATTCCTCACACAGCACGCGGAACGGCCAGTTCGTGACGCCCGCCATCGGGGAGAGCACCACCGGCGTCGGCACGTGGATCGGCCCGAGATCGACTGGTGCCATCGTGACCGGTTCCTTCCCGGCCGGTGCGTCGGTGCGCGGGTCGAGCACGTCGGTCTCATGCGCGTCGACGGCGATGATCTGTTCAACGGTGTCTGTCACGGCTCTCCCCCACGAATCGGCACGGCTCATGCCATACATGTCTTGAATGTACAAGAGCCCCCTTGGTGAAAAGGGGGCTGTCCGAATGATGTTCAGCACCCGGCCCGGTGTAGTCGAGCCGGGTATCGATCAGTACAGGCCACCGGCCTCGGCGACCTTGACCGGGGCGGACTCGTCCACGCCGGTCTCCTTGGCGACGTCGGTGCCGCCGTCGGCGGCCTTGGTGCCGGTGATGCTGACGGGGCCCTCGGGGTAGCGCACGCGCTTCTCGGACACGCGGGCGGCCACGTAGTCGGCGACCTTGTCGAGCGCGACGCGCTCCTGCTGCATCGTGTCACGTTCGCGGATGGTGACGGCCTGGTCGTCGATCGTGTCGAAATCGACGGTGATGCACAGCGGCGTTCCGATCTCGTCCTCACGACGGTAACGGCGGCCGATGGCACCGGCCTCGTCGTAGTCGATCATCCACTCGTGCTGACGCAGGTCGGCGGCCAGATCGTGGGCGATGGACTGCAGCTCGGGCTTCTTGCTCAGCGGCAGCACGGCGGCCTTGACCGGAGCAAGACGCGGGTCGAGACGCAGCACGGTGCGCTTGTCGACGCCGCCCTTGGTGTTCGGCGCCTCGTCGACGTCGTAGGCGTCAACGAGGAACGCCATCAGGGAACGGGTCAGGCCGGCGGCCGGCTCGATGACGTACGGCACGAACTTCTCGCCGGCGGCCTGGTTGAAGTAGCTCAGATCCTCGCCGGAGTGCTTGGAATGCGCGCTCAGGTCGTAGTCGGTGCGGTTGGCGATGCCTTCGAGCTCACCCCAGTCGGAGCCCTGGAAACCGAACTTGTATTCGATGTCGACCGTGTGCTTCGAGTAGTGGGAGAGCTTCTCCTTCGGGTGCTCGTAGTGACGCAGGTTCTCGGGGTTGATGCCCAGGTCGGTGTACCAGCGGGTGCGGGTGTCGATCCAGTACTGGTGCCATTCCTCGTCGGTGCCGGGCACCACGAAGAACTCCATCTCCATCTGCTCGAACTCACGGGTGCGGAAGATGAAGTTGCCGGGCGTGATCTCGTTGCGGAAGGACTTGCCCATGTTGGCGATGCCGAACGGCGGCTTGGAACGCGAGGAGGTCATCACGTTCTTGAAGTCGACGAAGATGCCCTGCGCGGTCTCGGGGCGCAGGTAGTGCAGGCTGTTCTCGTCCTCGACCGGCCCGAGGTGGGTGCGCAGCATCATGTTGAAGTCACGCGGTTCGGTCCACTCGCCGCGGGTGCCGCACTCGGGGCAGACGATGTCCTTGAGACCGTTCTCGGGCAGCTTGTCGCCGTGCTTTTCGGCGTAGGACTCCTCCAGCTTGTCGGAACGCTGGCGCTTGTGGCACTTGAGGCATTCGATCAGCGGATCGTTGAACACTGAGACGTGACCCGAAGCGACCCATACGGCCGGCGGCAGGATGATGGATGTGTCCACGCCCACCACGTCGCCGCGGGTGACGACCATGGAGCGCCACCATTCACGCTTGATATTGTCTTTCAGGGCGACGCCGAGGGGGCCGTAATCCCATGCGGAACGGGTGCCGCCATAGATTTCGCCGGCGGGGAACACGAATCCGCGCCGCTTGGCGAGGGATACGACTTCATCGAGTTTAGAAACAGCCACAATGCACCTTCTGGTTTGAACGGTTTGGGGACTTAGTATGCTCGCACGAGTCTAACGGCAGACGGTGACAGCATGCCGCCTTGTTCGGCAGCATCCAACCTGCGGATATGCGGGTGCCCCGCCGGCATGATCGTCGACGGGGCACCCGGGGAGACTCGCGAGAGTCTCGTGTGGGTCAGGAGCGCTTGCGGCGCAACGCCATGACGCCGGCACCGACCGCCAGCATCGCGGCCGCGACGGAGGCGATGATGGCGACGGATGCGCCGGTCTTGCTCAGTGCGCCGCCATCGATGATGGCGATGATGCGGCCGGGCTTCTCCTTGAGCGCGGCGCGGGCGTCGTTGAGCATCGACAGCGCGTTGTCGATGTCGAACTGCGTGGAGTTGGCGTTGCCGATGACGGCCTTGGCATGCGCCAGGGCGGTCTCGAACGCCTTCCACGACTCGGCCGTGTACTTCGACCCGTCCAGCTTCTCGGCCTCGACCTTCTTGACCGCCTTATCCAGCGCCGCCTTGTCGACGGTGCCCGGTTCGGGCTTCGGGTCGGGCTTGACCTCGCCCTTCTCGGTCAGTCCGTCGCGAGCGGAGGTCAGGGCGCCAAGGGCCGCGTCCACATCCTGCTGGGTGGCGGAATCGCTGGCGATGACGGCCTTGGCATGCGCCAGGGCGGTCTCGAACGCCTTCCACGACTCGGCCGTGTACTTCGACCCGTCCAGCTTCTCGGCCTCGATCGCCTTGATCTTCTTGTCCAGCTCGGACTTGCTGACGGGGGCGGGTTCGGGCGTCTTCTCGGTCAGCCCGGCGTAGGCGTCGGTCAGCGCCTTGAGCGCGTTATCGACGTCCTGCTGGGTGGCGGAATCATCCGCGATGACGGCCTTGGCATGCGCCATGGCGTCCGCGAAGGTCTTCCACGAGTCGGCCGTGTACTTGGACGAATCCGGGTTCTTGGCCTCGATCGCCTTGATGGCCTTGTCCAGATCCGTCTTGCTGACGGTCGGGGCGGGCTGCGAGACGGTGATGTCGATGACCGCGGACTTGCCCTGGTAGGTGACGGTGACGGTCTTGTCGGTGACCTTGAGCTTCGCGTCGAGCGCAGGCTTGAACGTGAAGCCGCCGGCCGTCTGCGTGTTCCAGGTCACGGTGCCGGTGCTGTCGTCGTCATAGTTGAGCTGCAGCACCAGTCCTGCCGGGTCGAACGCGTCGCCGACCACATAGGTCAGCTTGGAAGGCTTGGTCTTGACGCTCACCGAGGTCAGCGTCGGTTTCGGCGCCGGGGCGTTCTTCAGTTCGATGGTGAACGTCTTGGCGACGGTGCCGGAGTACTTGTCGATGCCGCGCACGGTCACCGTGGCCGTGCCGACGGCGGTGTTGCCCGCGTAGTCGAGCAGGTAGTCCACGCCGTAGCGCAGCGTGGCGTCGCCCAACGTCACCGTCACGTCCTTCGTGGCGAAGGTGGCGTGATGGTCGGCGTCCACCTGGTCGACGGTCAGCTTGGCGGGCACGGTCACGGTCGCGCCGCTGATGTCGGTGGTGTCGACGGCCTTGCGCAGGCGGATTTCGGAGGCGGACATGAACTTGTCGTTGCCGGAATCCGCATAGGTGTGGACGGCCTTGAGCCGCACGTGCTTGGTGGTCACCGGCTGATTGAACTCGGCGAGCTTCCAGCCGTAATCGGTGGTCCATGTGCCGGAGCCCGCGTCGGTCCAGTTGGTGCCGTCATCGCTGACCTGAACCTTGTATTCGGTGACGGAGCCGTTCTTGCTGCCCGCGGGGCGCGGCAGGTAGCGCAGCGCGTCGAGCTTGGTGGGTTTCTGGAGCTCGAAGGCGATCCACAGGTCGTTCACGGTGGTGGGCGTCCAGTTGGAATGCCAGTACGTGCTGGTGTTGCCGTCGACCGCGAATTTCTTCGGGCCTTCGGTCGCGGTGCCGGACGTCTGTTCGCTGCCCGCGGTGACCGTCATGTCGGCGGCCGGGTAGTCGCGTTCATCGGAGTCTGCGGGGAATTCCTGCTCCGTGCCCAGGTTGATGGTGAAGGTCTTGCGCGTGACGTGGTCCTCGGACTCGGTGATCACGCGGATCACGTTGTCGTGCGCGGGCAGCACGGTGACGCTGGCGTTACCTTCGCCCTCGGCTTTGACGTCCGCGATGATCGCGGGCGTGTTGTAGGAGCCGGCGGCGAGCACGGAGTCGGAGACCTTCGTGCCGTTCACTGTCAGCGACGAGAGCGCGGCGGACGTGTTCGTGACGAACTTGCTGGTCGCGGTCTTCAGCTCGATCTCGGTCAGGCCGGCGCAGACCACGCCGCTGGGGGTTGTGGTGTCGGCGTTGGTGACCGTGACCTTGACGAACGTGGCTCCCACCGGAGCGAAGTCATAGGTGTACGGCTTGACTCGGTCGGACGACTCCTGGGCCGCGATGGTCTCCGTGGCAGCGAGATCCGTCCAGTTCTTGCCGTCCGCGGAGATCTGGATCTTCGTCTTGCCGGCGTCGGGGAACCTCACCGCGTTGCTGTCGCGGAAGAAGTACATGACAATCTGGCCGAGCTGCTGCTCGGTCGCGTACTCGAAGGTGATCTCGGCGGTGTTGTGGCCGGCCTTCGAGTACGCCCAGTTGGTCCATGCGGACGGGTTCGCGCCGCCGCCGGTATTGGCGTCGACGGTCGTGGAGCCGTCCTTGATGGCGTCCAGCGTGTCGGACTGCTTGTCGGCGGGGATGTTCTGAGTCAGGCGCAGCGCATTGCCGGAGACGCTGCTGCCGATGGTGACCTGCGACCGCTGCACGCGGATCGTCGCGGTGACCTTGAACTCCTTGCCGAAGACGGTGGCGGTGCCGGGGACCTTGACGGTGCCGGCCGTGTTGTACACGGTGTCAGCGGGCTTGGTCCAGTCGACGGCGAAGTTCGCGCTGGTCACGGTGCCGTCGGGCAGCACGGCCGGACGCGAGCCAGGCAGCACGGCGGGCGTGCCGACCGGTGTGCTGGCCGAATAGTTGAGCAGCGCACCGATCTCGTCGATCATCGTCACGCGCACGGAGATCTTCTGCCCGGCGACCGTGCCGGCCACGCTGAACGAACCGGCCTTGGCGATCTGGTCGTCGCTGACTGCGTCCCATGTGACGTTCTGACGGTCCGACGTGCCGTCGGAGTAGCGCACCTCGACATCACTCGGCAAAATCGGCTTGTTGCCGGTCTTGACGTAGTAGTTGCGCGAGTAGAAGAAGCTGCGGACCGTCTTCTCGGTGCTGGTGCCGGGGACGGCGGTGGTGGCGATCTTCACTGTGGATGATTGCAGACCGTCGGCCTTGGCGGTAACGGTGATCTCGCCCGCCTCCTTGGTGGACTGGACGATGGCGAGCACCTTGCCGCTGAACGCCTTGCGGTTGTCGGCCTGATAGGAGTCGTGATCCGGCGAGCTGCCGTTGTCGACGCCGACCAGTTTGCCGGCGCCCTTGACGTCGAAGGTGACGCGGTTGGCGGCATCGGGGACGATATGGCCGTTGGCGTCGGTCACGTCGACCTCGATGTACGACAGGTCCTTGCCGTCCGCGGTGATCGTCTTGCGGTCGGCATCGGCTTTAAGCTTCGCGGCCTTGCCGGTGGTGGTCACCGACGCGTTGCCCTCGGTGGACCTCTCAGGGATCAGCCTGTTGTTCTCGTCGTATGCTTCGGCGGAGATGGTGCCCTCGGCCCACGGCACGTTCCAGGTCAGGTACATGTTCTTGTGGGCGGTGGAGTCCTTGTCGGAGCCCTCGTAGACCTGATAGGTGTATCCGGCCGCGGTGGTCTTCTTGGTGAAGGACTTCTCTCCGATCAGTCGCTTTTCGGTGCTGCCCTTCGGTGTGAAGTACAGCTTGACCTTGGCCGCGTCGGTGTAGACGACGACCGGCACGTTGTTGCCGGAGCCCTTGGCGACGACGTTCTCGTTCCATGCGGGGAGGATGTGCAGCGTGTGCACGTCGTCGTTCCACTGGCTCTGATAGAAGTAATAGGTGTCCTTCGGGAATCCTGCGGTGTCGACGATGCCGAAGTACGAGTTCTTCGGCGACGGCCAGGAGCCCACGGCGCCGGAGCCGGTGCCGTTCCACGGGGTGGGTTCGCCGAGATAGTCGAAGCCGGTCCACACGTATGTGCCGGCGACGAAATCGCGCTGGACCACGTCGTACCAGGCGGAGCTGGCGACGGCACCCCAGCCGACTGCGGAATTGTCATAGCTGGTCAGCTGCTTGTCGCTTGACTGGGCGCCGCCGGTGGTGCGGTTGTAGATGCCTCGGCTGTTGATGGCGGACGCCGTCTCGGAACCGTAGATGGCCCATGAGGGGTGGTCCGTGCGGATCTTGTCGTAGTTCGCGCCGTTGGAGTAGTTGGTGCCGACCACGCCGCCGTTGGCGGTCAGGTTGTCGCCCATCGTGTTCGACTCGTTCCAGTTGGCCTTGATCTTGTTGTCGCCGTGGGTCATCGGGCGGGTGCTGTCCGCGGCCTTCGTCCATGCGACCAGCTTGGCGGAGGTAGCCGGGAAGTCCGAGACGCTGCCGCTGATGCCTTCCATCATCTCGTTGCCGAGCGACCACATGATGACGGACGGGGCGTTCCTGTCGCGGTTGATGGTGCTGGTCAGATCGAACTTGGCCCAGGTCTCGTCCTTGTCGCCACCCAGGACGGCGTTGTCACCGGCAATGGCCTGGCCGAACCACTTGCCGTAATCCTCGGTGTTGCCGTTCTTCGACCGGTTCCACATGTCGAAGACCTCTTCGACCACGAGGACGCCCTTCTCGTTGCAGACGTCAATCAGCGCCTTGGCTGCGGGGTTGTGCGTGGTGCGGATCGAGTTGACGCCCATCTTCTGGAGAATCTCGACCTGGCGCTCGATGGCGCGGCGGTTGGCGACCGCACCGAGCGATCCTTGGTCATGATGCATTGAGACGCCCTTGAGCTTGACTTTCTCGCCGTTGAGCGAGAAACCGCTGGCCGCATCGAAGCCGGTCCAGCGGAAGCCGTATTCGGTGTCGTAAGTGTCGAGCACCTTGCCGCCGTTGAGCACTTCGGTGCGCACGGTGTACAGGTTCGGGTTCTTGATGCTCCACAGCTTGGGCGAGGCGGCGGTGATCGTGGAGGTCACGTCCGCGCTGGCACCGGCCGCGATGGACTTGGATGCGGTGGTGACGGTGCCGATGGCGGCGTCGGTCTTGCCTCCCTTGGGGAACACGGTCTGCTTGAGGGTGATGTTCGCCGCGGCCTTGGTGTCGTTGGCGACCTTGGTGGTGAGGTTCATCGTCACGTTGCCGCCGTTTTGGGTGGCGAGGCTCGGGGTCTTGATGGCCACGCCGTTATTGCCGACGTGCACGCCGTCGGTGACGGTGAGGGTGACGTCGCGGTAGATGCCGGAGCCGGAGTACCAGCGGCTGGACGGCAGCCTGTTCTCGACCTTGACGACGATGGTGTTCTCCCCACCGAACTTGGCGTTGCCGGTCAGGTCGAAGGAGAACGGCGAGTAGCCGTACGGATGGGTGCCGAGCTTGACGCCGTTGAACCAGACGGTGGCGTTCATGTACACGCCGTCGAAGTTGATGGCGATGCGCTTGCCGGCGAGGTCCCGGTCGATGGTGAAGGACTTGCGGTACCAGCCGGTGCCGCCGGGAAGGTACGCGCTTTCGGCCTCATTACTCTGCGAGTACTTCTGCGTGATGCTGTAGTCATGCGGCAGGTCGACCTGCTGCCAGGCCGAATCGTCGAACGCCGGATCCTGCGCCTGCACGGAATCGGACAGCATGAACTTCCAGTTGGCGTCGAAATCCGAGGTGCGATTCTGCTTGGAATCCACGGCGCTGGAGTAGACCACCTCCGGCGTGGAGCTCATCTGCGTGGTGGAGTCGGATCGGGTGGCGTCCTCGACCGCCCACGCTGAATTTGTTAACAACCCTAACGGTATTGACAAGGCCACTGTGGCGGCGAAAGCCACGATGCGGCCACCAAGTCTGCGAACTGCCATAAACGTTCCTTCTTCATTGAATCCACGAGCGCCTGCCGCGCCGCTCTGTTGCTGTTAGTGTATACGCACCAATGCGATATCCACACGGTGATCATGAGAATGATATCTCATTACCTGTATTTCATGTAAATGCCATTAACAAAAACGGCGTGTCGCCATCGCCAATCCTGTATCCCCCATACAGGGCCGGAAAAATCGCAACGCAACGCATGCCGGCAACGAAAGGGCGCCATTACCACGTACCTTCAAGAAACGCAAGACACAATGTCCATATTGGGCCATAGCGTTGAAGGGCACAATGCAGGGGAACCCGCAGCAGTACGCGAGTTGAGAAAGGCCACACGCCTGACCCTTTGAACCTGTTGGTCAAGACCATCGTAGGGAGCAATGATTATGAGCGAGGAATCGCCGAACACGCGGATATCGCCGCAAACACAGCCATCACTGCACGAGCAGATAGCGGACGCGGTGCGCACGGTACGCGAGACTACGCCGCTGGCACAGTCCTTCACCAATTTCGTCACCATCAACCTTGTCGCCAACGCGCAGCTCGCCGCCGGCGGCGCGGCGGCCATGAGCTTCCTGCCGGACGACATCATCGACACCGCCACGATCAGCGGCGCCGACTACATCAACGTCGGCACCCTGCTGCCGTTCTACAAGGACGCGCTGCCGCAAGTGGCGAGGGCGTTCCACAACACCGGCCATCCCTGGGTGCTCGACCCCGTCGCCGCCGGCATTGGAGAGACCAGAACCGCCATATTGCAGTCATTCAAGCGCTATCCGCCGACCGTGATCCGAGGCAACGCCTCGGAGATCATCGCGCTCGACGCCATGTGGGGGCTGAACGAGGAATCCGCGACCGCTACCGCATCCAAGCCCGCCGGCGTGGAATCCGTCGACGACGTGGAATCCGCCATCGCACCGGCGCAGCGGCTCGCACGGTTCATGGCGAGGCACGGCGCCAACGGCACGGCGGCGGTGGCCGTCTCCGGTGCGACGGACATGGTGACCGACGGCGAACACGTGTACCGGCTGGCGGGTGGCAGCGCCATGATGACGAAAATCACCGGCGCCGGATGCTCGCTCGGCGGCGTCACCGCCGTGTATCTCGCCGTCGCGCAGCCGCTGATCGCCGCGCTCGCCGCCACATCGCTGTACAACACGGCCGGCGAGATAGCCGAGAAACGAAGCAACGGCCCCGGTTCGTTCCAGGTGGCGCTGCTGGACGCGCTGTGGAACGTTACCGCCGAGGAGGTGGCAGACCGCGCGATCGACATGCGATAGCCGCCCCTCCCGGTGCTCCCGATGAGTGGCGCCGGCATCATATTCTTCCAATAGGCATCATATTCTTCCAATAACACAATTAAAGGAACAACAGATGAGCAATGAATACCCATTCGCGTCCATGCGCGATTCGTTCGACCTGAGCGCGTACTTCGTGGTCGGCCCCCAGGACTGCAAGGACCGGCCGCTGACCGAGGTGATCGATCAGGCCTTGCATGGCGGCGCCACCTTCATTCAATTGCGAGCCAAGGGCGCCGACGCCTCTGAGCTGACCGAGATGGCCCGCGACATCGCGCAGATCATCGAGGACAACGAGAAGTCCGACTCCGTGGCCTTCGTGATCGACGACCGCGCCGACGTGGTGTGGCAGGCCCGCCGCAAGGGCATCAAGGTCGACGGCGTGCACATCGGCCAGAGCGATATGGAGCCGCGCGAGGCCCGCGCCCTGCTGGGCGACGAAGCGATCGTGGGACTGTCGGCTGAGACCGAGTCCCTGGTCCGACTCATCAATGAGCTGCCCGACGGCTGCATCGACTACATCGGCGCCGGACCTCTGCACGTCTCCTCCACCAAGCCGGAAGCCTCGGTGGGCGGCAACGACGGCTCCGGCAAGACCCTGGATGCCGCGCAGATCAACACGATCTGCTCCGCCAGCGAGTTCCCGGTCGTCGTCGGTGGCGGCGTGACCGCGGCTGACATGGCCATGCTGGCCGGCACGAAGGCCGCCGGCTGGTTCGCGGTCTCCGCCATCGCGGGCGCCGAAGACCCCGAGGCCGCCACCCGCGAGATGGTCTCCGGCTGGAAGGCCGTGCGCGCAGACGAGCGCCACGGATACGCCCCGCGCATCGTGACCCACACCCCCGCCACCGACACACAGGCCGCGCAGGAAGGCAGCGCCGCCGCCGGGGCCGAGGCCACCGAAAAGAAGTTCACCAACGCCAAGGACGCCAAGGACGCGCAGAAGCTCGCCAAGCAGCAGCGCGTCGACATCGCCGCCCGTGGGTCCAAGCAGCGCGACAAGGCGCACATCCGCAAGACCAAGTCTGTGCCGTTCTCCTACGAGTACGGCTCCTACGACCTTGAGGTACCCTACACTGAGATCAAGCTCTCCGACACCCCCGGGGTGGGCCCGAACGCCCCGTTCCACGACTACAACACCGAAGGCCCCAAGTGCGACCCGAAGGAGGGCCTGAAGCCCCTGCGCCTCGACTGGATCCGCGACCGCGGCGACATCGAGGACTACGAGGGCCGCCGCCGCAACCTGCAGGACGACGGCAAGCGCGCCATCAAGCGCGGCCGCGCCACCAAGGAATGGCGTGGACGCACGCACCAGCCGATGCGCGCCAAGGACCACCCGGTGACCCAGATGTGGTACGCCCGTCACGGCATCATCACCCCGGAGATGCAGTACGTCGCCACCCGCGAGAACTGCGACGTGGAGCTCGTGCGCTCCGAGCTGGCCGCCGGCCGCGCCGTGATGCCCTGCAACATCAACCACCCCGAAGCCGAGCCGATGATCATCGGATCCGCCTTCCTCACCAAGCTCAACGCCAACATGGGCAATTCGGCCGTCACCTCCTCCATCGATGAAGAAGTGGAGAAGCTCACCTGGGCCACCAAGTGGGGCGCCGACACCGTGATGGATCTGTCGACCGGCAACGACATCCACACCACCCGCGAGTGGATCCTGCGCAACTCCCCCGTGCCGATCGGCACCGTGCCGATGTACCAGGCGCTCGAAAAGGTCGAGGATGACGCCTCCAAGCTGTCTTGGGAGCTGTTCCGCGACACCGTGATCGAGCAGTGCGAGCAGGGCGTGGACTACATGACCATCCACGCCGGCGTGCTGCTGCGCTACGTGCCGCTGACCGCCAACCGCGTCACCGGCATCGTCTCCCGTGGTGGTTCCATCATGGCCGACTGGTGCCTGCGCCACCATCAGGAGAGCTTCCTGTACACGCACTTCGACGAACTGTGCGACATCTTCGCCAAGTACGATGTGGCATTCTCGCTCGGCGATGGTCTGCGCCCCGGCTCGCTGGCCGACGCGAACGACGCGGCCCAGCTGAGCGAGCTGATGACCCTGGGCGAGCTCACCGAGCGCGCGTGGGCCAAGGACGTGCAGGTCATGATCGAGGGACCGGGCCACGTGCCCTTCGACACGGTGCGCATGAACATCGAGCTGGAGAAGGCCGTGTGCCACGGCGCCCCGTTCTACACGCTGGGACCGCTGACGACCGACACCGCGCCGGGCTACGACCACATCACCTCCGCCATCGGCGCCACCGAAATCGGCCGTTACGGCACCGCCATGCTGTGCTACGTGACGCCCAAGGAGCACCTGGGCCTGCCGAACAAGGATGACGTCAAGCAGGGCGTGATCGCCTACAAGATCGCCTGCCACGCCGCCGACATCGCCAAGCACCACCCGCACGCAATGGACCGCGACAACGCGATCTCGAAGGCCCGCTTCGAGTTCCGCTGGCTCGACCAGTTCAACCTGAGCTACGATCCGGATACCGCCATCGCCTTCCACGACGACACGCTGCCCGCCGAGCCGGCCAAGATGGCGCACTTCTGCTCGATGTGCGGCCCGAAGTTCTGCTCGATGGCCATCTCGCAGAACATCCGCAAGGCGTTCGGCGGCGAGGCCGCCCAGCAGCAGATTGTCGCGGACGCCGTCACCGGCAAGATCCCGGAGGGCGTCGAGACCCCGGCGAACCCGGTCACCGACGACACCGTCGTGTCCGCCAACGTCCTAAGCCCCGAGGAGATCCTTGCCGGTATGGACGCCATGGGTGAAAAGTACCGCGCCCAGGGCGGCAAGCTCTACTCCAAGGCCAGCGAGTAAGCTCCAGCCTTCATCGGTAATGCCCCCCGCTAGCGGGGGGCATTCGTATTTGCGGCTCTTCCTCTGACGGGCGCCATCCCGTATCATGGATATACGTTGCTCAATGTCGAGAAAGGGATTCCATGAGTACGACGAACAACAGCCTTTCCATACTGTCGAAATCCGGTTCGTGGATACGCGGCAATCCCGGACGATTCGCCTGCATGCTGATCGTAGCCGTCCTTTACGGCCTGCTTCTGGCCTGTATAGTTCAGCCCGATTATGAGGGCTTCATGGCCGCTGCACTGATGATCAACTTCCTTGTTCCTCCAGTATTGCTTATCATCAATATCGCGGCTGCCTGCTTCAGGAAAAGCACTTGGAAATTCCCTCTCGGATGCGTAGCGGTCTCACTCCCGCTGCTGTTCGCTCTGATCCACGGGTTCGAAGGCGGTCCTTGCGCGAAGGCCGACGTCTGCACCTCGATTGGCGGATGGCAGCTTTCATGGGGCTGCATGGAGCAAATCGGATACTTCATGCTGGTATTCACCGTATTCTCATTCGTGGGATTCGCCTTGGTGCGACTCATCAAGCACTTCCTGCGGGCGCATCGGTAGCGCATCAGGTCGTCGCTCTCCCGCCGGTCGGTGACGGTTATGCGGGTGCGGCTGTGCGGATGAGGCTGTGCGGGTGCAGCCATGACGGCGAAGTCGCTGCCACACCAGGACGAAAAACACGTTTTTGACCGTGGTGTGGTACACGCCCGATACGGGAGGATTCGCACCGGACAGCGGAATCGGCCATTTTTCAAGGATTGCCGATATTCCTCTTGTACCACGGCAGCGCATGTAACCGGTTAAAACCGATTCCGCAGCAAGGTCCTGTGCCACACCACGCGCAAAACCGGCGTTTTCGACGTGGTGTGGCACAAAATCCTCGACTTGTCTCACACTTTGGAACAAAAGACTCCACATCCCAATCAGACCAGCAGACAAGACCCATCCCCTCCCGCTGGCGGGAGGTGGCACGCAGCACCGGAGGGTGGACAAACGGCAGAACGGATGCAAAACCGACGAAACACAAGACCACACCATCGCCCGCTACGCGGGAGCCCTCCGGGCCCTGCAATCAAGGACGGCCTGCGGCCGCCAGCGAGGGCAAGAACCAACCCTTACCGCAAGCAGGAGCCGAGAATCGAGCTCGCACCTAGTGCCGGCGTGCGCGGAACTCGGGCCGATGCTCGACGCGCTCGAATGCGGTCATGAGGTCACCGGCGCGGATCGCGGCACGCTTGTCCTTGGCGGCCACCAGTGCGGCTTCGGTCCAGATGGCGCACACTTCGGCGCCGCTCCAGCCCTCGGTGCGCTCGGCGACGTCGGTCAACGGCAGCTCGCCCTCGCATGACAGCGATGCGGCCTGCACCTGCAGGATACGCAGACGGTCATGCTCGCTCGGCATCGGGAACGGAATCTGCCAATCGAAACGCCCCGGGCGCAGCAGGGCCGGATCCACGTCCTCTATGCGGTTCGTCGCGGCGACCACCACCACATTGCCCTTGGACTCGAAACCGTCCATCAACGTGAGCAGCTGCGCCACCAGGCGCTTGCCGACGCCGTTCGTGTCGGTCTCGCGCGAGGAGGCGATCGAATCGATCTCGTCGAAGAAGATGATCGCGCGCTTGTCGGACTGCGCCGCGGCGAAGATCATGCGCAGCGTCTCCTCACTGTCGCCGACGTACTTGCTGACGATCGTCGGACCGGAGACAAGGTAGAACTGGGCGTCAGCCACGTTCGCGATGATGCGGGCCAGGTGCGTCTTGCCGGTACCCGGCGCGCCGGTGAAGATCACGCCCTTGATGGGCTTCGCGCCGATCGCCCGCATCTGGGCGCTGTTGCCCAGCTGCGTCTCGATCAGCTCCTTCGCGCGGGCGATCACCCGCTCATACCCACCGAACGCCGCGAACGTGAGCGACGGATCGGCACTCGGCGTGAGGCGGTACTGCTTGATGTCGTCATCATGGTCGGACTCCCCCGGCCGGATCGCGGTCGGCCACAGCACCCGTTCGATGCCGAACAGATCGGTGAACTCCACCGTGTTTCCGGGCGCGATGTCGACCGGATATTCACCTTCCAGCAATTCCAGACCATCCGAGGTCTCGATGACCACGCAGTCCTCCAGCGCACGGCGGATTACGCCGACACGCGGCTTGACCGGCCACACCGAGGGCGGCACCTTCGTATAGAAGTCCTTGCCGACCAGCAGCACGTCGCCGATGTCGAAGATCTCCTGGCTGGGGAACGTCAGCTGCGTGCTGTGGCCGTTCGGCATCACCGCATAATATGCGGTGCGTCCTTCATCGAAGCCGGTGATACGCGCCAGAACACCATCACGCCGAAGGATATCGTCATTCGCCATCTCGCCGCAGCTCTCCTTTATCCGTGGTCGCCGATCCATGGTCAGCGATTGCAAAACGACTCCATCTCACCATAGAAACAGCGCAATTTCAAGACCATCCGGCTACAATGAACGGCATGACAGAGCAACTTGACACAACAGCGGCGCAATCCACGCTGCCTCCGGTGCTGACCATCGCCGGCAGTGATTCGTCCGGCGGCGCAGGCATTCAGGCCGATCTGAAGACCATGCTCGCCAACGGGGTGTTCGGCATGAGCGCGATCACCGCGATCACCGCACAGAACACGATGGGCGTGACGGGTGTGCAGAATATCACACCGGACATGGTCGCCGCACAGATCGACGCGGTGTACACGGACATTCCACCGGCCGCGGTCAAGATCGGCATGGTATCGTCGGCGGAACTCATCTGCACGATAGCGGACCGGCTGGAGGCCCATCACGCACGTCATATCGTGCTCGATCCGGTGATGGTCGCCACGTCCGGCGCCAAGCTCATTGATGACGACGCCATCACTGCACTCACCGAGCGCCTGTTCCCCCTGGCCGAGGTGATCACGCCGAACATCCCCGAAACCGAGGTGCTGCTTGACCTGATCGCCCACCGGGGAGCCTCGCTGGACCCTGCGAAATGGGCTGAGGACACCGACCGTGAGAGCACGCGTATCGTGAGCGATACGGCGATGGAGGACGCCGGCCGCACCGTGTCGGAGCATTACGGCTGCGCGGTGCTCGTCAAGAGCGGGCATGGCGTGGCCGATGCGAGCGACCTGCTGTATGCCGATGGCGTCGCGACATGGATTCACGGCGTGCGCGTGGACAATCCGAACACGCATGGCACAGGATGCACGCTGTCGTCGGCGATCGCCTCGAATCTGGCCAAAGGCGAGGCACTGCCCGACGCGATCCGTCATGCCAAGGACTATCTGACCGGAGCGCTCGGCGCGCAGCTGAACCTCGGCCACGGTTCCGGGCCGATGGACCACGCATGGCACTGGCGCTGACCTGCACGCGGCAGGCGGATCCCTTATGGCGACGCCGGCCGGAACATACCGTATATACAGACCATCCAACACAGCAACAACCAACCAATCAGGGGGCATTCATATGACCATCGACCGCAACGCCGTCACGCAGGAAGTGCCGATCGACCCGGAAACCGGCAAGCCGTATCTCAACACCGTGGCGGCTATACAGGTCTCCGCGAACGGCGTCGGCTCCGAGGTGTCGCCATATGTGGCGCAGGCCGTCGAGGTGATTCGCGAATCCGGCCTGCCGCAGGAGACCAATGCGCTGTTCACCAACGTGGAAGGCGACCTGGACGAGGTGCTCAAAGTGGCCGGCGAGGCCGCCAAGAAGCTCGCCGAGCAGGGCTACCGCACGAGCCTCGTGCTACACATGGACATCCGCCCTGGATTCACCGGTCAGCTCACCGAGAAGCCGAAGATCGTCGATGCCATCCTCTCCGGCAAAAGCGAGTGACCGGCGACGAATAACCGCCGCCCTGCCTGTGCCCGCGACCGCCGCCAGATGACCGCCACCGAGCGATTGCATGGCACCGGCAGGCGGATGTCAATAGCGTGAACAATCCTGCGAAACCCGCGGATTGCGTGTATCGTTCTCCCTATGACGACGATGAAGGAGGTCGCCGAGAGAACGGGGGTGTCGGTCTCTACCGTTTCCTTGGTATTGAACGATCGCGACGAGGGCCGGGTCAAACCCGCCATCGCCGAACAGGTGCGCGCCACCGCCAAGCGGCTCGGCTACCGGCCTAATCCGCTTGCACGCTCGCTGCGCACCAGCAAGACGCGCATCCTGGGTTTCATCAGCGAGGAGATCGCCGCCACGCCCCATGCGGGCGGAATCATCCTCGGCGCGCAGGACGCGGCCAGCAAGTTGGGGTATATGCTGCTGACCGTGAACACCGACGGCAACAGCGACGAGGCGAGGGAGATCGCCACGCTGAAACGCTATGGGGTGGACGGGTTCCTTTACGCGAAGATGTCGAACCGTTTCACCGACGTGCCGAAACCGTTGCACGATTATCCGCTGGTGCTCGTCGACGCCACGGATCGCACCGGCCGGTATGCCAGCATCGAACCGGATGAAACGCTCATCGGCTACGACGCGACCAAGCGGCTGATCGACGCCTGCTGCGCGAGCATCGCCTACATCGGCTGCTCGGAGCCGATGCTCGCGCAGCAGGGACGGCTAGAGGGGTATCGCCGTGCACTGTTGGAGGCGGGCATGCCGTTCGACGAGTCGCTGGTGGTCGCCGTGCCGAACAACGGGCCTGCGTTGCAGACCGTGACCGACCTGTTCGAGCGGAGGCGGCCCGACGGGTACTTCTGCTTCAATGACGCCCGCGCATGGTACGTGTACGAGAACGCGGCGAGACGTGGCCTGGTCGTCGACCGGGACGTGTCCGTGGTCGGTGTGGACAACCACCGGGTGTTCGCCGAGACGCTGGAGCCGCAGCTGACGACCGTGGAGCTGCCGCATTATGAGATGGGGTATTGGGCGACGCGCAAATTGGTATCGCTGATCGAGGGTCGGGAGCCGGACGATGACGAACCGGAGACGACCGCTCCCCTGCCGCCGTTGGACGCCTCAATACCGGCGAAGATTCATTGCACGCTGATTGACAAGCAATCCGTGGCGCAGCGCTGATTCGCGGGGCCCGCTTCACGGCGTGCACGGCTCATTCCATGTGCGGCGGTTCGCGCCCCGGGCATGTTGGCTGTGACGGCGGCGGCATGCATGATGCCTCTGATGCCGTACGTCAGATGCGGCGGCATGCATGATGCCGCCGTCGATATCGTCCGCTGGTATCGTGCCGGCGGACAGGCCGGATCAGCGTCCCTTGCCGAACGCCCGAAGCCGGATGCCGTTCCAGTCGGGGCTTACGGTGAGCGGTGTGGCCGCGTTCATGCCGGCGGTCTTGGCGGCGGACTGGACCGTGCTGGAACTCGCCGCGCCGGTCCTGCCGGGCTTGGGGGTCAGCACCCAGAAAGGGCCATCATCGCCGACGACCGAATAGGCGTCCACGATGGTGTCGGACAGCTCGTCCTCGTCATCACCGTCCCGCCACCAGACAATGGCTCCGTCGACTGCGGAATCATAGTCCTCGTCGACCAGATCCTCGCCGGTCAGATCCTCGATCTTGGCGCGCACCGAGTCATCGACGTCGTCATCCCACAACCATTCCTGCACGATGTCGCCGGACTGGAAACCAAATTCTTCACCGTTCTGTGATGCCGTTTCATTCACGGTGAACACATTACCAAAACGCTGGGAACAGCGACGTTAACACTCCGAAAAACCGGATGTTTTTTGGGTTTTTCTCGCAATTGATACGGGACATGCCGATGGACGCGCACGTCTCATGGCCGATTCCCGTCCGTCCCGCTGCCACGTGGACAGGCCGGTTCCATGCTTCGTCCGGACACGTTCCGGCGGGCCGGGATGGGCGACTCACGATGCGGTGCAGCCGGCCAATCCGTCGGTGTGCCCCTGCCCGATCGCCACCAGAGCCTGATACGCCTCATCGAGCGTTGACACCTTGACGACATGCAGGCCCTGCGGCACGTGCCCTACCACCTCATTGCAGTTCGACTCGGGAGCGAGGAACCATGTCGCGCCGTCACGCAGGGCGCCCAGCATCTTGAGCCGAATGCCGCCGATGGCCCCGATCTTGCCCTTCGCGTCGATCGTGCCGGTGCCAGCGATGGTCTTGCCGCCGGTCTCATCGGCTTCGGTGAGCTTGTCGATGACGCCCAGCGCATACATCATGCCTGCGGACGGGCCGCCGATGTCGTCGACATGCATCGACACCTTCACGCCGGAGACGTCCATGCCCTTGCCCTTAAGATACGAGAGCGCGGCATTGGTCGCCGACGACTGGGATGAGTCCATCTCATGGGAGGATTCCTCGGCGTACTCCTCGCTGGTCTGCCCGACCGGGAACACGACCTCCTGCGGCATCACGGTCTGCTTCGGATCAAGCCATGCGACCAACGCCTGAGCGTTGGTGACGGGATACCCGGGCACGCCGGCGGCGTTGACGGTGACGAGCAGCAGCTTGCCGGAATCCTTGTGGGTTTCAGCGCCGGAGATGCTGATCACATCGGAGCCTGACGACGAGCCGAGCACATCCTGCGTCGGCCCCGGGCCCTCTACCGTATACGCGGACGGCAGCATCATCGTCACCACTGCCAGTATCACGGCGATGGCGCCGGCGAAATATCTGAGCGAGTGCGAGCCGAGGTAGTTGCGGATGCGCGAAAGTGCGCTGTGCGCGTGAAGTTGGTTGTTTTCATGCATATTCGCCATACCTCCCATAATATGGAATCAACTGACGTTAACACATAAGGCGGGAAACACCATGGATGAGAACGCGATGCGGCAATGGTTCATCGATTGCTTCGGACCGGTGCAGGGCGAAATGGCATGGAACCAGCTTTCGCAGCTGCCCGACGAGATCCGCGAGCAGCTGATGAGCCAGGATATCGGCAAGCTCCCCAAGCCCGAGGAAGTGCAATCGCTCATGCAGGCGTTCACCGCCGGCGGACTGAACACGTTCGGAGATATGAAGCAGACCGTGGAATCCGGGCCGATCAACGTGAAACTCGCCAAGTCCATCGCATTGCAGAAGGCGAACGCCGACGGCTCGCAGGGAACGGTGAGCGCGCAGTCGGCCGACATCGCGCGGCGGGCGCTCAGCGAGGCCAACCTGTGGCTGGACACGGCCTGCACATTCGACCCGACCTCAGGAGAGACGCAGATGCTCACACGGGCCGGCTGGGTCGAGGACACGCTGGAATCGTGGGCGAAATTCGCCGGGCCGGTCGCGCAGTCGATGAACGACGCGCTCGCCTCGGTGATCTCCGAGCGTCTCGGCAACTCGTTCAACGGCGAGATCGCGGGCATGTTTGCCGGACCGGTGCCGATTCCCGTCCCCGATGGCATGAAGGATCCCGGGCAGCTCATCAAGCTGCTGGGCAACACGTCATTCGCCATGCAGCTGGGGCACGCCGCGGGAGACCTGTCGCACGAGGTCAACGGCAGCTTCGACCAGGGCATCGCGCTGCTCAAGAACCCCGCGGGCGGACTGATCATGCAGAACATCGAGGAATACGCGACGTCGCTCGACATCCCCGTCGCGGAGGTGACGGCGTTCCTGGCGCTGCGCGAAGTCGCGCACGCCCGTCTGTTCGCAGGAGTGCCGTGGCTGATGCCGCGGTTCGAGGCGTTGATCGGCAAATACGCGCGTGGCATCACCATCGATCTCGACGCGATGGAGGAGCAGCTTCGCGATGCGGGCGCGATGGATCCGGAGTCGATCTCCGGCGCGGTGAACCTGACCAAGGTGGGCATCCCCGATACGCCCGAGCAGCGTGAGGCGCTGGTCTCGCTGGAGACGCTGATGGCGCTTGTCGAGGGCTGGGTGGATTGCGTGACGTGGCGCGCCGGCATGGCGCACATTCCGCATATCGAGCAGCTTCGTGAGATGATGAGGCGCAAGCGCGCGGTGGGCGGCCCGGCGGAACGCACCTTCGAGTCGCTGCTGGGCATGCAGCTGCGCCCCAAGCGCATGCGCGAGGCGGCGGCCCTCTGGGAGCAGATCACCGCGGAGCGTGGTGTCGAAGGGCGCGACGGCGCCTGGTCCCACCCCGATCTGCTGCCAGCATTGCCCGATGAGGCCAAGACCGTCGACTCCGGAGCCGCGGGGGACACGGCCTCAGGCGTTACGAGGGCCGGAACGGATGACGGAGCTTCCGTCGCAGGTGACACGAAGGACGGCACAAAGGACGCCGCGAACGGAGCCGAGGCGCAGAACGATGGCGGCGCCATCGACTGGGACGCCGAACTGAGCAAACTGCTCGGCGAGGACGGCGGCGAAAACGACGAAAACGATTCCGCCAAGTAACGTCACCACACACAAGCGTGCCCCCGCCAGCGGGGGCACGCGACATGCGCCTTGGGTCAGCTGAGGAAGCGGCTGGGAAGGCGATTGGGACGGGAGCCCTCGTCCTTGGCCCGCGCGTACGACATGTGCAATCCGTCCTCGGCGCGGGTGACGCCGACATACAGCAGCCTCCGCTCCTCCTCCAAAGCCTCGCCCGCAATCGATGCGCCGTAGGGAATCAGCCCCTCCGAGCAACCGACGATGAACACGTACGGGAACTCCAGACCCTTGGACGCGTGAATCGTCGAAACGGTCACCGATGAGGCTGCAGCACTCAATCCCTTGGCCTCCAGCAGGGCCAGACGGCTCTGCGCATCATCCGCGAGCGCCGAGTTCTGCCATCCGGAGTCACGCCTCACCCGGTATCGCAATCCCTCGGCCCGAAGCGCGGTGCAGATCGCGGGCTGCTGTGCGTTGATGCGCGTCAGCACCGCGCAATCGCCGGGATCCACACCGCCGGCGACCAGACGCGCTATCCGCGCGGCGATGCCCCGCGCCTCCTCCTCATCGGTGTCATAGCATGTGTGGCCCACACGCGGCCCGCCCGAACGCGCCGAACGCAGCACCAGATATTGTTCCCGTTCTGGCGCGGCGGCCAGCACCCGGTTCGCATACCGCACCACCTGCGGCGTCGAGCGGTAATCCGTGTTCAGAGTGACGTCGGCGGCCAGCGGGCGGAACTCGTCCGCGAAATGCAGCAGGTCATAGCTGCTCGCCCCGGCGAACGAGTAGATCGTCTGCGCCGGATCGCCGACCACGCACACGTTGCGGTTGTTTCCGAGCCACAGTGTCATCAGCCGATGCTGCAACGGCGACACGTCCTGATACTCGTCGACCGTCAGCCAGCCAATCGACGAGCGGATCGAGGCGGCCAACTCCTCGTAATCATCCATGACATGGCACACGAGCAGCAGAATGTCATCGAAATCGATCTGTCCGCGGACCGTCTTCTCCCACTCGTACGCCGTGATGACGTCGGCGAAACGCTGCGGATCGAGCTCCGCCGGCGGCTGACGGTGCGTCGCCGAGCACACGCGCGGATAGTCGTCGGGCGCCACCAGCGACACCTTCGTCCAGTTGATCTCCGCCCTGACGTCACGCACCTGCTGCGCATCGATGTCCGCGGCATTGGTGACCCGTCTGATCGCCCTCTCCACGTTCTCGCGCTGGTCGGAGGTCACGTGCGGCAGCGGCGTCTCGAAGATGTCGTCCCACACACGCCTCAGCTGCTGCAATGCCGCAGAATGGAACGTCGCAGCGGTCACGTCGTCGCCGACCCCCAGCGTCTGCAGCCGCGCGCGCATCTCCGCGGCCGCCTTCACCGAGAACGTCACGGCGAGCACCTTGCGGGCATCCCAATCCCCCCGCGCGCACGCATAGGCGATGCGACGGGTCACCGTGCGGGTCTTGCCCGCTCCGGCCCCCGCGATGATGCGCACCGGGCCGTCCAACGCGGTAACGGCCGACATCTGCGCATCGTCCAGCCCCTCAAGAATCGTCTCGCTCGATGCACTCATATCCTCCATTGTGGCGCATGCCCGGCCGATGCGCTGCCAGCATAGTGGGCAAACCGTGATTTTCCGCGAGTCATACGGCCAATTGCCTCCCGCGAGGCGCGACATTGTATTAGTGTGGGAGTGTGACTCAACGAAGCAAGCTTATGTTGGCGGCACTCGCCTCGGCGGCGATGCCCAGCATCGTCATGGCCGGCGTGCGAGACAGCGAACGGGCCAACGACACCGACGACGCCGCGGGCATCGATCAGGCCGTGATGCAGGATGCCGCAGGCAGGATGTATGACATATACGCATGCGACACCGAAGACGGCCGCAAGCGCCTGACCGGGCGCGTGCAGGCCGCCAGGACGCTGGAGCGTGCCAAGGATCCGGGCGGTCTCGGATTCGCCCTGGATACGGTGCTTGCATTCGTTGACGGCAGGGAGAAAAGCACGCTCACCGGCGGCGCGACCGTGATGGTGGCGGCGCACAACGATGGCGTCGCAAGACCCCTCGATCTGCTTACTTTGGATGATTGCGCGGCGATGGGCACGGCCATCGGCGCCATTCACCGGCTGCGGCCGAATTTCCTGCAGGCCGAATCGTATCCGGTATTCTCCACCGGGCAGATTCGCGCCCAGCTGACCGCCTGGATCAAGCGGCTGCGGCAGGCGGGCCATGTGCCGCCGGAAATCACGTCGAGCTGGGGCCGGATCATCGAGACGGAGGGCCTGTGGTCGTTCGTCACCTGCCCGGTGCATGGCGGGTTCTCGGATGGCGACGTGCTGTTTTCCGGCGCGACCGTCACCGCGGTGACGAACTGGCAGAACATGCAGGTCAACGATCCGGCACGCGATCTCGCGTGGATTTTCGGCAAGATTGACGAAGATCACCGCAATGCGGTGCTTGCGGCGTATGGCCGCATGATGGGTTCTCGTCTGGACGATCTGATCATGCTGCGCGCGAACCTGTGGCTGCAAATGGAGCAGGTCGGCGAGTTCATCGATGCGTTGAACCGGGCCGATAGTCAGAAAATCATCCAGTTCAAGGCGCAGGTGGAGCGGCTGGCCCACCAGCTCGGCGCATTCACGCGTAAGACCGCGCCCGCGACGACGTCGGGTGCCCAGTCGTCCAAGCCGCCATCGACCATCACCGTCGGCACGCTGCTCAATGACGACGACCGGCGCAAGGTCGCGGCCGCGACACAGGCCGGAGCGCGTGTGCCCGACGACATCGCCGACCCGAACGACAACACCGACGAGACCGACCGCACCGGTTCCGCGGACATCAAGGCGGCCGGTGAGTTCGATCCGCAGACCATGGGAATTCGGTACAGCGCTGAGACGGAACATGTCACGGCAACGGCGGGCACGACATCGGAAACGATGACGCTGAGCCGCGGGGACAGCGACGACACGGGCGATGCAGACGCAACAGGCGCCACGGACGATACCGACGACCGCACGCCGAACGCGACGCCAGCCGCCCATATCGAAGACGCCCCGTCCCAAGCGACGCCGGCAACGCCGGACCGACAGGACGGCGCGTCGGCGGCGCGCGACACCCCGACCATCGTCATCCCGCTGCTCGAACGTGAGGAACGCGCCATGCGTGACGCCCAGTCCGAGCTGCAGTCATCGCAAGGCAAGTAGCCTACAGCGAAAACCGTCACGCACGTCGATGGGAGCAATGCACAATGGCTTTCATCGGCACGCGTGCATGCGACTGAAAGCCCGTGGCGCAAACGGGCGTCGGACACATCATCCACCCAGCGCCTTCAACAGCGCATCATCCCGAGAGGAGCAAACATGGACATCGAATTGGGCATCGCCAATGTGGCGCGACCCGTCACCTTCAGCACCGAGGAGGACGCGGCCAGCGTCACCGAGGCCATCGAATCGGCGCTGTCGGCCGGAACCCCGATCAAGCTGACGGACGACAAGGGCCGTCGCATCATCGTGCCGGCGAACGCGCTCGGATACGCGCTCATCGGCTCCGAGACCAAGCACGCCGTGGGCTTCGGGGCGCTCTGACCGAACTCCGGGCTCAGATGGCTCCCCTCTCCCGCCTTTGTGCGTAGGCGGGAGTCGGCCGGATATGCAGTGACGACCGGGAGCGACCGGAGGGTTTGAACGCCCTGCGGCCGCTCCCGGCTTTGTGTTTTCTCTACAGCCGGGGTCGATGGTCGGTGTCAGACCAGGTGTCAGACCAGCGGAATCGCCCCTCGCCGCACGATCTCGGCCACGGTCTCGTCATCAGTCAGGTTCTCGCCCAGATGGTTCGGCTTGCCGGCGCCATGCCAGTCCGATCCGCCGGTGACCAGCAGCTGATGCGCCTGCGCGATGGCATACAGCCGTTCCCGCTGCTGCGGCGGATTGTCCCGATGCCATACCTCCAGCCCGTCAAGTCCCTCTTCGATCAGCGTCTCGATCTGGCTGTCGGACAGCAGTGTCACGTTGCGGTTCACCGCGCCCGGATGCGCGATGATCACCACGCCGCCGGCTGCGGCCACGGCGGCGAGCACCTCGTGCGTGGTCGGGGAGGGCGTGGGGATGTAATACTTCGATGTGGCGCTCACCGCGTCGGCGAACGCCTCGGACCGCGTGCGGTACACGCCCGCGGCGACCAGCGCATCGGCGATGTGCGGACGTCCGATCGTGGTCCGCTCCCCCTCGTGCACCTGCTCCAGCACGGACTGCCAGCTGATCGGATAATCCTCGCCCAGTCGCGCCACCATGGCCTTGGTTCGCTTCAGCCTCGCCTGACGTGTGCGCGCGAACAGGTCCGACGTATGACGGTCGTTGGGATTGTACTGATACGCGAGCATGTGCACCGACACCGGCCCATCGCACGCCGTGATCTCCGTGCCGCGCAGCAGGCGCATGCCCTCCTCACGCGCCGCGGCCTCGGCATCCGCCCATCCGCTGGTCGTGTCATGGTCGCTGATCGAGGCCCCGTGCAGGCCGATATGGCGGCTCAGTTCGACCAGGGACGCCGGGGTCTGCGTCCCGTCCGAATACACCGTATGGCAGTGGATGTCCCAGCCCGACCTCGGCGGCGCGGCGGCAAGTGCTAAACGAGTCATGTATCCATCGTAAGCTGTGTGCTGTCGGTTATTGCGCAAGGCGCGTCATAGCCCCGCGAAAATTTAAGAACCACCGTGATATCGCCGCGTTGTCAGCCACCCTCATCGCGGTCTCCTCGAACGTAAGGATGATGTATGACTCACAACAGCGATGCAGTCAAACAGGCTGACATCAGCGTCGACGCCGGGCTCACCGGCTGGCGTCATGGCGCGGTCTGGACGTATCTGGTCATGTTGGCCGCCTCCGCGGCGGCATTGTTCGTCTCCCTCATGCTGTCGGCGGAGACGCTGCAGCTCGCCCGCAATCCCGGCGTCAAGCTCGGCTGCGACGTGAATGCCGTGGTTTCCTGCTCGACCGTGGCGGAATCATGGCAGGCGGAGTTCATCAAATTCGCCGGATTGAGCTTCCCGAACGCCTTCTTCGGCATCGCCGCCGAATCCGTGTTCGTCACGATTGCGGTGATAGGCCTGTCCAAGGTCGTCGTGCCGCGTTGGTTCGCGCTTTGCACATGGCTGGGCGGGCTCGCGGCCTTGGCGTACGCCTACTGGCTGTTCGCCCAATCGATGTTCGTGATCCGCGCCCTGTGCCCGTGGTGCCTGGGCCTGATGTTCGCCACGACGATCCAGTTCATGGCGCTGTCGCACGCTACGGTGAGCGTGCAGCGGATGCCGGCGAAATCCAACGGCCTGCGCAAGTACTACCGGCTGAATTTCGATCTGATGGTGGACGTGGTCTGGATCATTGCGCTGATCGTGCTGATTATCGTCGTGGATGGGCCGGCGATTTTCGCCTGATACGAAAACGAGGCTCTCAAAACTCGAAGATAGAGAACCGCCATTGTTGGAAAATGGCGGTTCCTTTTTTGTATCTTCAAGTTTTGAGAGCCTCGATCGATCAGATCAACGTCACGTCCGCGACCAGAGTGGCCGAACCGGTGAGCGCGACGGTCTCATCGGTGACGTCCACCCGCACCGTGCCTCCCCGCACGGTGATGTCCCAGTGATCTACGCCGGTTTTGGCGCGCAGCGTGATCGCGGTGGCGCACAGACCGGTGCCGCAGGACAGCGTCTCGCCGCAACCGCGCTCATTGACGCGCATGGTCGCCTCTCCCGTCCCTGCGGCAGCGTCGATCTCGTCGACGCGCACGAACTCCGCGTTCTGGTCGGATTCCAGCACCGGTGAGACCTCCGGCTTGGTCACAAGATCCAGATCCTCGACCCTTGGCAGCGTGGACATCGCGTCTTCGATCACGCAGACCACATGCGGATTGCCCATGTCCACGAACGTGCCGCGGGCGGCTCCCGGCGTGCCGGGAATGGTCACCGTGAAGGCGTCAAGGTCGCCGCGCCGCCATGAGCCCATGTCCACGCGGAACACATCCCTGCCGTATGGCGCCACGTCGCCGAGCGGACGCAGCGTCTTGACGCCGGCGCGCGTTCCCAGGCGGAACGGCTCCTCCACCTGCGTCGATGCCACGCCGCACCGCTGGGCGAACAGCGTGATCGCCCTCGTGCCGTTGCCGCACATCTCTGCGAGCGATCCGTCGGCGTTGCGATAGTCCATGAACCACTCGGCGTCTCCGTCATCGCACGCTGCGACCTGCGCCTCGCTCAGATCGGCGACGTACTGCGGTTTCGTGAGCCTGAGCAGGCCGTCGGCGCCGATGCCGAAATGCCTGTCGCACAATTGCCGCACCTCATCGGCGGTCGGCTCGAAACGGCCGTCGGAATCCAGATACGCGATGAAATCATTGCCGGTCGCATGCGCCTTGGTGACGCTTTTCGGGATACTCATGACTGCCAGAGTACTCCCAGCCCGCGAATGGGCTGGCCGTCCGATGCATGGCTGCACAGCCGATGCGTTGCTGCACGACTGCTGCGCTTGCGGCCGTGCGACGACATCGTGCGCTGCGGCCGCAAACGCATGCGCCGGATAACAGTGTGCGATAGTATGGGGGCGTTCGATGACACGGCCTCCCGGCAGGAAGGCTTGGCCGCTAGACGTTGGAAAGGCGATGGGATATGACTTCGACGGCACCGATCGGCGTATTCGATTCCGGCTTGGGCGGTATTTCGGTGGTGCGACAGATCGTGCAGGACATGCCTCACGAGCGGGTCCTGTATTTCGGGGATTCCGCGAACGCGCCATACGGCACGAAGACCCCGCAGGAGGTGCGTCGGCTGAGCTTCGACATCATGGAGAGGTTCATGAGTCAGGGGGTCAAGGCGGTGGTCATCGCCTGCAACACCGCCACGTCCGCGGCGGTGAACGCGTTGCGCGACCATTACGACATTCCGATCATCGGCATGGAGCCTGCGCTGAAGGTCGCCTGCGATCGGGGCGACACCGCCGCGGGAGACGGGCCCGCACCTGCACGGCACATGCCGCAGCACGTCATCGTCGCGGCCACGCCGCTGACGCTGCGCGAACACAAGTTCGCCGCACTGATGGACCGTTTCAAGGCGAACAACATGATTTCGCCCCAGCCGTGCCCCGATCTGGTGGAAATCGTCGAAAGCGGAAGGCTTTGCGACCATGACCTGGTGATGCGCACCCTGCACCGGTATTTTGACGGCTATGACCTTCCGTCCATCGACTCGGTGGTGCTCGGCTGCACGCATTTCGTGTTCTACCGCGACTACTTCCGTGAGCTGCTGCCGTCGACGACCGCGATTATCGACGGCAATCGCGGAACGGTCCGGCATCTGGGCATGGTTCTGGAATCGTTGGGGAAGCTTGCTCCCGAGGAGATGGACGGCGGCGTCGAGATCGCGAATTCCGATAGCGGCGAACGCATCGCCGCGCTGTCACGAGAACTGCTGCACAGCTAGATCGGGCGACCCTGGCAGACACCGTGATTGTCCGCATAACGGGCGTACACTTGGACGACACTACGAAAGGGGACGACGATGACGGTGAAGGCGACGGACAACGGTCACAAGGCCACGGCCCACGCGGATACGGGCGCACGGGACGCGGGTGCAGCCGAGACGGTCGAATCGCAACGCACCGACACACAGCGCAGTGATGTATCCGCACAATCGAAACCCTCGCACAGGACGGCGCTGATCGATGTCGGCGGAGGCTTCCGCGCGATATTCGGAGCCGGCGTGATGGACCGATGCCAGGAGGAAGGCATCACGTTCGACCACTGCTATGGCGTCTCCGCAGGCAGCGCCAACATGGTGTCGTTCCTCGCCGGCCAGCACGGCCGCAACCACAAGTTCTACACCGAATACGCCTTCCGCAAGGAATACGCCAGCTTCGACAGCTATGTCAAGCACCACAATTTCGCGAATCTGGATTACGTATACAGCACGCTGAGCAATCACGACGGCGAATATCCGGTGGATTATGAGGCGTTCGCGGCGAACCCCACCGGGTTCACGGTGATCGCGTGCAATGCGTTGGACGGTTCCGCGAAGTACTTCGACAAGTCCGACGTGCATTACGATGATTTCAACATCATGAAGGCTTCGTCGGCCGTGCCCGTGGCCTGCGAGCCGTATGTGATCGACGGCGTCCCGTATTTCGACGGTGGCATCGTCGATCCGGTCCCCGTGCAGAAGGCCATTGACGACGGATATGACCGCATCGTGCTGGTGCTGACAAGGCCGAAGGACGTGCTGCGCGAGCAGAAGCGCGACATCGCGCCGGCGCGAATCCTTCGGCATTCCTATCCGGCCGCCGCCGAGCGACTGCTGAACCGATACGCCACCTACAACGACGAGGTTGCCTTGGCCAAGGAGTACGAGCGCGACGGCCGCGTGCTCATCCTCGCGCCCGATGACCTGTGCGGGCTCTCGACGCTGAGCAAGTCCTTCGAGGGACTGGAACTCATGTACCGCAAAGGCTACGCCGCCGCCGGCGCGATCGCCAACTACCTGGCAAGCTGAGGCGTGGCGCACACCCCCCAATTATCGTGCCGGGTGGGGAAGGCCACTCCTCCCCCACCCGGCGAAAGTCCCATTCCGACATGTTCGGATGGGACTTTCGCGGATAATGCCAGCGACTGGAATATCAGCCACTAGCTGCGGAGCCGTTAAGCGGGAAGCCCGGTGGACTTCCCATAGGCGACGCCGAGGCACGACAGTGCCGAGGAAACATGACGGTCTGCCGAAGGCAGTCCTTGGCTACTCCAGTTCCACCGCGCCGGTATAGAGCTGGTAGTACTCCCCACGTTGCGCGATGAGGTCGTCGTGCGAGCCGCGTTCGATGATGTTGCCGTGGTCAAGCACCATGATCACATCGGAGTTGCGCACGGTGGACAGGCGGTGGGCAATGACGAAGACCGTGCGGCCCTTCATCAGGTTGTCCATGCCGGCCTGCACGACCTCCTCGGTGCGGGTGTCGATCGACGACGTGGCCTCGTCGAGGATCAGCGCGGGCGGATCGGCCACGGCGGCGCGGGCGATGGAGATTAGCTGGCGCTGACCCTGGGACAGGCCGGAGCCGTCGCCTTCGAGCACCGTCTGGTAGCCCTTGGGCAGCATGCGGATGAAGCCGTCCGCGTTCACCAGTCGCGCGGCCTCGATGCATTCCTCATCGGTGGCGTTCAGTCGGCCGTAGCGAATGTTGTCCATCACGGTGCCGGTGAACAGGTTCACGTCCTGCAGCACGATGCCCAGCGAACGGCGCAGATCCGGCTTCTTGATGCCGGCCACGGAGATACCGTCGTAGAGGATCTGGCCCTGCTGGATGTCGTAGAACCGGTTGATGAGGTTGGTCACCGTGGTCTTGCCGGCACCGGTGGCACCGACGAGCGCGATCTTCTGACCGGGCTTGGCGAACCAGGTGATGTCGTGCAACACCGGCTTATCGGGATTGTAGCCGAAGGTCACGTCGGTGAAGCGCACATCGCCGCGCAGCAACGTGTAGCGGCCGTCCGGCGAGGTAATCGCCTGCTCCTTGGCCTTGACGGCCACTTCGCGCGCGGATCCGTGCAGTTTCTCGGCGGCCTTGAGCGACCTCGTGCCGTCGTCGCCTTCCTCGCGCTTCCACGCCCAGTGGCCGGTCTCGTGGTCGACTTCGGTCATGGTGCGGCCATCCTCGCCAAGTTCCACGTTCACGAGCGTCACGGTGCCCTTGTCTTCCTCGATGGGTTCGTCCATCAACTTGAAGATGCGGGAGGCGCCGGCGAGCGCCATCATCACCATGGTCAGCTGCTGGGAGACCTGGCCGATCGGGTTGATGAACGAACGGGAGAGGGTGAGCAGCGAGACGAGGGTGCCGAGGGTGAGCGGCTTGACGCCGGTCAGGCCGAGATCGTTGACGCCGGCCAGCGAAACGGCTGCGCCGATGATGGCGAGCAGGATGTAGAGCAGGTATCCCATGTTGCCGACCACCGGCATGGTGACGTTGCCCCAGGTGTTCGCTTCGGCGGACGCCTCGAACAGCTCCTCGTTCTTCTCGTCGAAGGTCTTCTGCGTGGCGTCCTCGTGGTTGAAGACCTTGATGACCTTCTGGCCGTTGACGGACTCCTCCACGAAGGCGTTCACGTCGCCGATCCACATCTGCTGCTTGACGAAGTAGCGGCCGGAACGGCTCACGATCTTGCGCACGATGAAGTAGAGCAGCACGGTGAACACGATCACGAACGCGGTGAACGGGATCGAGAGCCACAGCATGGACAGCAGCGCCGCCAGCGCGGAGACGATCGAGGAGAACATCTGCGGGAACGACTGCGATATCGCCTGACGCAGCGTATCGGTGTCGTTGGTGTAGTGGCTCATGATGTCGCCGTGCTCATGGCTGTCGAAGTAGCGGATCGGCAGCTTCTGCTGGTGGGCGAACATGTCGTCGCGGATCTTCTTGAGCGTGCCCTGTTCGACGGTGACGATCAGCCACTGCCAGGCCCAGGACGCCACGATACCGGCCAGGTACAGGCAGCCCATAAGCGAGATGGCGCGCAGCAGCGGCGCCCAGTCGGGATTTGTCTCCCCCACCATCGGCAGGATGTACGTGTCGATGAGGGACTGGAGGAACAGCGCGGATCCGGCCTGCGCGGCGGCGCCGATCAGGATGCAGATCACGATGGCGACGACGCGCCACTTGTATTGGAAGATGTAGCTGAAGATGCGCTTGATGGTGTCAGGTTCGGCTTTGCCCATGCCGGGTTTGCGGTTCTTGAAGCTCTGGTCGTTGCTCATCGCGTCTCTCCTTCCTTGGCCTCGGTCTCAGATTGCGCCCCGGCCGGCTCCGCGGCGACCAGCTCCTCGGGTCGGGCCTGGTTCTTGGTCTGGGATTCGTAGATGGACCGGTATTCGTCGCAGGTGGCGAGCAGCTCGTCGTGCGTGCCGGACGCCATGATGCGGCCGTTGTCCATGACGAGGATCATGTCGGATTCCTCGACGGAGGCGACACGCTGGGCGATGATGATCTTCGTGGTGTCGGGGATCTCGTTGTGGAACGCGTTGCGGATCAGCTTGTCGGTCTTGGTGTCGACGGCGCTGGTCGAATCGTCGAGGATGAGGATCTTCGGCTTCTTCAGCAGTGCGCGGGCGATGCACAGGCGCTGGCGCTGGCCGCCGGAGACGTTGGTGCCTCCCTGCTCGATGTAGGTGTCGTACTTGTCGGGGAATTCCTGCACGAATCCGTCAGCCTGCGCAAGCTGCGCGGCGTGGCGGACCTCCTCGTCGGTGGCGTTCGGGTTGCCCCACCTGAGATTCTCGGCGATGGTGCCGGAGAACAGCACGTTCTTCTGCAGTACCATGGCCACCTGGTCGCGCAGGGCTTCCAGATCGTAGTCGCGCACGTCCACGCCGCCGACCTTGAGCGATCCGGAGCTCACGTCGTACAGTCGCGGCACGAGCTGCACGAGGCTCGACTTGGCGGAACCGGTGCCGCCGACGATGCCGATGGTCATGCCGGAGCGGATCTTCAGGTTGATGTCGTCGAGTACGGGCTTTTCGGAGCTGTCGGAGTAGCGGAAGGTGACGTGGTCGAATTCGATGGACCCATCGGCCATGTCGGTCACCGGATTGGCCGGATCAGTCACGGTGCTTTCCTCCTGCAGCACCTGACAGATACGCTCGGCGGAGGCCTGGGAGATAATGACCATGATGAAGATCATCGACAGCATCATCATGGCCATGAGGATCTGCATGGCATAGGTGACCAGTGCGGTCAGGTCGCCGGTGGTCAGGCCCACGGCGGCGTTGTTGCCGGAGGCGACGATCTGCTGCGCGCCCATCCATGCAATGAGGATCATCGAGGCGTAGACGCACACCATCATCAGCGGGCTGTTGAAGCTCATGATGCGCTCGGCCTTGGTGAAGTCCTTGAAGATGCGCTGGGAGATGCGGCCGAACTTGCCCACCTCAAAGGATTCGCGGTTGTAGGATTTCACCACGCGGATGCCCTGCAGGTTCTCGTCGACCACGTTGTTGAGCGCGTCGTAAGTGTGGAACACGCGCTCGAACACGGGATGCACGAGCACGGCCAGACCGCACAGGCCGATCGCCAGGATCGGGATGCAGGCCAGGAACACCAGCGAGATGGACGGGGAGATGCGGAACGAGAAGATCCAGGCCACAATCACCATGATCGGGGCACGCACGCCCAGACGGATAATCATCATGTAGGCGTTCTGCAGGTTCGTCACGTCGGTGGTCAGTCGGGTCACGATCGAGCCTGTGGAGAACCGGTCGATATTGGTGAAGCTGAAGCCCTGAACCTTCTTGAACTGGTCCTGGCGCAGGTTCTTGGCGAAGCCCGCGCCCGCAATGGCCGCGAACTTGCCGGACAGGAAGCCGGCACCCAGCGAGACCATCGCACAGATCAGCAGGATCACTCCGAACTTGATGGTAGACGGCATGCTGCCGCCGGTGATGCCCTCGTCGATCAGCGAGGCCATGATCGTCGGGATCAGGATTTCCAGGATGCCTTCGACCGCCACGAGCGCCGGGGCCAGCAGACTGGCCTTCTTGTACTCGCGGATCGACTTGCCCAGCGTGCGCAGGACATGTTTCGGCTTGTCCGGTTCCACGGCTTTGCGCGCTTGCGCAATCGCTTCTTCGGTGCTGCTCACTTGTTCTCCTCCTTCGTGTTGATGACCTCCGCTTCCGAGTATTCGGGAGCCGCCGTTGACGGCGTCTGGGAGGATGTCTGATGTTCAAATTCATGTTGTGCGCGCTCGATGTTGGCACGCATGCGCTCCACGTAGTCATGCAGCGCATCTTGCTCCGTTTGCGTGAAACCGTCGACCAGAAGACGCTCCACACGCTCCCCGTTCGCTTTGAGATCGGCGACGATGGCGTCGGCTTTATCCGTCAGCACAATGCGCTTACATCGTGCGTCGTGCGCCACGGATTCACGGGAAATCAGCCCTTTCTTCTCCATCAGCGCCAGCACGCGGGATGCCGTGGAACGGGTGATGCAGAATTTCTGCTCGATGGTGTGCTGATAGATCTCCCGATCCCGATTGCGCGCCAGGAACATGATGATATGCGCGTTGCCGCCGGTGGTCTCCTTGGCGGAGAGCGGCATGCTTTCGCCCAAATAACGGTCGACGGCCTTACTCACCGCCCGTATTTCAATGCTGAGAATACGTTGCTCCATACCCCTCCATACCATGTCTGTCGATGCGAAAATCGCATTCCGAACATTCAGGCAACATAACATAATAATGCATACCATATACAACAGTTGCATATACAACAATCGGCGTGTTGAACAATTGCTCCCATCCGTCGATACTCCCATTCCAGCGTCCGCAAATGGGACTTTCGCGGGAATATAGGGTAATCGACAGCGAGAGAGCGGCTAACAGGCATAGCAAAGGGGTCTCATGGCTGACCATGAGACCCCTGATTGCTTGTTACGGGCGGGTGCCCGTCATGCCGTTACCGGCGGCGGCGAACGACGTTCACCGTGACGAAGCCGGCGGCTGCGAGCAGCAGCATGGCAACGCCGATGACGGCGACGCTGGCGCCGGTCTTGGACAGACCGTTGCCCTTGTCGCCCTTGTCGTTGGGCTTGCCCGCGGAAGGCTTGTCGCCATCGTCGGGCTTGCCGGTGTCGCCGGCCTTGGCCAGCGCGGCAGTGGCGGACTTCAGCGTCGTGAGCGCGCCGGAGATCTGCGCCTCGGTGGCGTCCTTGTCCTCCAGCACGGCCTTGGCGTTATCGAGCGCCGCGGCGAACACCTTCCACGAGTCGGCGGTGTAGTCCTTCTCGTCAAGCTTCGACGCGGATTCGACCTCCTTGCGCAGGTCGGCCTTCGGATCGGTCGGTTCGGGCTCCGGATCCTTGGCGGCGACCGTGAACGTCACCGTCGCCGTATCCGTCGACTTGTCCGAATACGTCACCGTCACCGTGGCCGTCACCGTCTTGCCCGCCTGCGCGTCCGTCGGCGTGAACGACACCGTACCGTCCGCGGCGACCGTGAACCCGTCACCCGCGACCGCGAACGTCGTGCCCGCCGGGGCATCCGCGGCGGCGCCGCCCTTCGTGAACGACACCGCGGCGGTGGCCTTCTCGCCCACCTTCGCCGCAACCGAAGCCGGATACGCCGCAGCATACTGCTCCGACAGGCCAGGCTCGGGCGAAGGCTCGGTCTTGGCGGCGACCTTGAACGTCACCGTCGCCGTATCCGTCGACTTGTCCGAATACGTCACCGTCACCGTGGCCGTCACCGTCTTGCCCGCCTGCGCGTCCGTCGGCGTGAACGACACCGTACCGTCCGCGGCGACCGTGAACCCGTCACCCGCGACCGCGAACGTCGTGCCCGCCGGGGCATCCGCGGCGGCGCCGCCCTTCGTGAACGACACCGCGGCGGTGGCCTTCTCGCCCACCTTCGCCGCAACCGAAGCCGGATACGCCGCAGCATACTGCTCCGACAGGCCAGGCTCGGGCGAAGGCTCATCGGCATCCGTGTAGGTGATGACCGGGCTGATGTGGATCGACGACTTGGAGGTGCCGGCCGCGGCATCCACCGAGAAGCGCAGCACATCGCCGACCGCGACCTTGACCGTGCCCTTGGCGGACGCCAGGCATTCGTTGAACCCGGTCGCCGTCGCGAAGGAATCGGTCATCGTCGCGGAGCAGATCACCTCGTCGTTCTTCAGCAGCTTCAGGACCACATCCTTGCCGTTGCTGCCCGACTGACGGATGTACGGCTCGACGTGCGCTCCGGTCACCTTGTCCAGCGTGACCTTCACGGAACCGGCCTTCGGCGCGGTCCAGGCCATCGCCGTCGCCGCGGAATCACCCGGATTGTCGGCGATCAGGCCGTGAATGGCGCTGCGGTTGGTCGGAAGGTTCTTGTTCTGATAGTCCACACCGACGCCGTAGTACTTGTCGTAGTACGTCTGCGGGTACACATCGGAACCGAAATCGGTAATCGTCTGCCATTTGCCGGACACCTGACGCTGCGACGTCCAGATCGGGCCCTGAGAGTCGGTCTTGAAGTCGTCGACCCAGTTCCAGGCGTTCTTCTGCACGACCGTGTAGTCGGCGGTGAAGGTGGAGCCGTCGGCGTAGAAGCGCAGCACGTCGCCGGCCTTTACTGCCGCGGCGTCCTCCAGCTTGGTGCCGTCACGGTACACGGCCTTGAGGGCCGAATCCGGCTCGGCGGTCACCAGGGCCAGCAGATCGGCGACGGTGGTCGGGGTCTTCGCGGTGAACGGCACATAGATGACGTTCGCGCCGTCCGCGGTGCCGGTCTCCAGCTTGGAGGTGCCGAGCGCCGCCGGAGCGGTCACGGTGAACGTGGCCGTCGCCTCGATGGACTCGTTGGTGTCGGAGAAGGTGACCGTCACCGGCACGGTGATGGCACCGGCCTGGGTGCTGGTCAGCGTGACCTCACCGGTGGCGGCGTTCACGGACGCGCCGGCCGGGGCGCCCGTGCCGAGCGCGAACTTGGTGCCGGCGGGGATGGACGCCGCGGCGCTGTCCGCCTTGAGCGTGAACTTGGGCGTGCGCTTGAGCGCGACGCCCGCGCCGCCGGACACGGCCGGGTACAGCACGTTGTACTTCTGCGCATTGGACTTCTCGACGTTGAAGGTGACGGTCGCCTCGTCGGTGGTGTCATCCGAGTAGGTGACGACCACGGTCGCGGTCTTGGTGGTGCCGTACGCATTTGCGCCGGGCGTGTAGGTGACCGCGCCGGTCGCGGCGTCCACGGCCACGCCGTCGACCGCGGTCTTCAGCGCGTAGGACTTGACGCCGGTCGGGGTGGCGGCGGCGCCGTCCTTCGTGAACTTCACCGTAGCGGTGGCCTTGGTGCCGACCTTGGCGCTCACCGCGTCGTAGGAGGCAGTGTACTGCGCTGTCTGGGACTCGACGGGTGCCACATCCTGATAGGTGACGACCGGCGAGGCGTACAGGTCCGGAGCGGCCGCGCCACTGGCCGCGGTCGCCGCGATGCGAATCACGTCGCCGGCGTTCACCTGCACCGTGCCCTTATCCGATTTCAGGCAATTGACGAAGTCGTCGTTCTTGGTCTGCGCGGTGGAGATGTCTGCGGTGCACAGCGTCTCGCCGTTCTTGGTCAGTGCGAGCGTCACCGTGCCCGAAGCGTTGGCGTTGCGCCGCTGCGGCTCGTTGTCGCGGCCGAGTGTGACCTTCACGGTGCCGGCCTTCGGGGCCTTCCACACGATGGCGGTGCCGCCGGCCGCACCCGGGTCGTCGACCAACAGGCCCTGACGCCCGGGGCGGTCAGCTCCCACCGCCGGCAGGTCCGACAGGTTGCCGGTGAGTCCCGCGCCGTAGTACTCGTTGTACTTCGACATCGGGTACTCGGTGGAGAACGTCGTGATGTCCGTCCAGTCACCGTCGGCGCCATTCTGCTTCTGGGAGTTCCAGACCACGCCCGTGGCGGTCTTGAACCAGTCGACCCAGTTCCAGGCGTTCTTCTGAGCGATGGTGTATTCGATCGGCGTGTTCGAAGTGCCTTCGACCTCGAAGCGCAGCACGTCGCCGGCCTGGATCGCCGCGTCGGCCGCCAGCTTGTTGCCGCCACGGTACACGTTGGCGACTGATCCGTCACCGACCGTCAGGCCCGCGCGAAGCTGCTTGACTGTGGTCGGGTTCTTCGCGGTGAACGGCACGTAGACGACCTTAGAGCCGCCGACCGTGGCGGTCTCGTACGCGTTGACCTTGCCGGAGACGGAGAGCACGTTGCTTTCGACGGCACCCAGGTCCGGGGTTCCCTTGATGGTGTTGCCGAAGAAGTCGTTCGTGACCGCGTAGTCGTTCATGTCGGAGATGACCTTGCCGGCATTGATGGCCGGGGAGCCGTCAACGGGCTTGTATCCGTCGAACTCGCTGCCGGAACGGCCATAGACCGAACCGTTGGCCTTCGGCGCGCTCGGCGCGTGTCCGGCATTGGCCAGCACGGTCGCCACATCGGCGACCTCGACGGCGTTGGAATCGGAGGCGGGCCTGTTCGCGTAATTGACGTACATGTTCTTGTCGTACGTCTGGCCGCCGTGCTGGTTGCCGCGGTTCCACGTCTCGGTCTTCTTGGTGTCGGTCGCGTTGATGAAGATGTTGTTCTCGAACTTCGCCTGGCTGTTGGATCGGCCGGTCAGCACCGCGCTGTCCTTACCGATGTAGACGGTGTTGTTGTAGATGTGGTTGCCCGGACCGTTGCTCGGCAGGTCGAACACGCCGCGGCGGTCGTTCTGCGAGATGTTGTAGCGGAACGTCGTGTTGATGGCGTACTGGTTGCAGATCATCAGCGAGGCGAACGAGTTGCCGTACGAGTAGTTGTACTGGTACAGCGTGCCGTCGCCGTAATCGGCGTCCCACGCCTGGCCGTCGCCGTTGCCGTGCTCGGAGTTGAGGTTGTTGTACATCTCGTTGTACTGGAAGATCGGGTCCTTGCAGCGCCAGGGCCAGATGCCCGCCGCGACCCAGCCGCCGTACCTGCCGCCGTGCTCGCGGTCATGCGGGTAGTCGACGTCGTTCATGTGCTTCGAGACGCTGTCGCCCACGTTGTACTGGATGACCGGACGGTCGCAGTACATGAGGGTGATGGCGTCGCCGCCCGCACCCTTGACGTAGTTGTTCTCGATGGTCACGTTGGTCTGGCCGTACTTGGCGATCAGGTCGTCGTCGATGCTGCCGTCGCCCCACGCCGCGTCGATGAAGTTGAGGTACGCGGTGTAGCCCACGGCGATGCCCCAGCGGTCCACGTCCTTGACGATGTTGTTCTTGATGGTGATGTGGTCGAAGCGCGAGATGTGGTTCTGCAGCCACGTGTTGTCCGCGGCGTTCTTGTTCTCGCGGGCGTAGTGAGCCATGAAGTAGATGCCGCCGTTGGCCATGTGCTTGTTGTAGATGTTGCCGTCCACGTCGTGGATGTTCAGGCCCTCAAGCGTGACATGGCTCATCGTTGTGCCGTTCTCCGCGATGCCGGCCACGCCGGTGCGGTCCATGCGGTCGGCCGAGCGGTCGAGCTTGGTGCCATCCGAATCGGCCGTGTCGGTCCACTTCCACGTGTCGATCGGGTCGTAGACGTCGGGGTCGTCATTGGTGATCTCCAGGTTCTTCACCGTGATGTACGACACGTCCTTGAGCAGGATGGCCGAGGAGACGGTGCCCTTGTTCTGGTGGTTGCCGACCGACGCACGGTAGTTCTGGTACCACCGGCTGCCCTTGACGCCGTTCGCCGCGATGACCGGCTTGGCGGAGGCGTCGCCGTAATCGGCGATGGTGATGGGCGCGTCGGCGGTTCCCGACGTGTCCTTGATGTGCAGATACTGGTCCTGGAACGTGGAGCCACGCTCCAGCAGCACGGAGTCGCCCGGCTTAAGGTCGGTCGCGATGGCGTTGACCTTGTCCAGCGTCTTCCAGGGATGGTTCTGATCGGTGCCGGCGTTGCCGTCATCGCCATGCGTCGATGACACGTAATATGTCGTTCCGGTCGACGCCGCCGCTGGCGTCGCATCGCCCGCGAGCGCCGAAGACGGCGCGATCAACGCGAACGCCGTCCCCAAAGCGACCGATGCTGCGATCATCCGTGATCCTACATGAGGTTTCATCGTTGTCCTTACTGTTATTGGAGAGTCTCCGTTCCCCTCCTCGTTGCGGGGGGACATGTCGGCGATCCGGTCATCCATGACGATGCCCCCTTCCGGGGTCATTCACGGACTCGCCACACCACCAATATGTAAAGAGACTTTACAAGTTCAAAAGTATAGCGGTACCCATAGGCTACGGCAATGGGGTATGGCGTATTCGGCATTTCGTTAACTGTCATAACGTCACCCTTGTACCCCCTGAACGGAACCCGGGAAATCAGTCGCAATATCCAGCATTCGGACGCAAACCAGCTATCGATTCTTTGTATAACGACACCGCCGTGGCCGATGGAATCTACAGGTACGATATGCCCCATGACGACACCGAGAATCAGTTACGCGCATCTGCTCGCCAAGCCGAATCCCAAGCACATCGACAGTCTGCTGCGATTCTTCGAGGAAGGCCGTTCCAAACGCGGCACGGGCGGTTTCGGCGTGGAGATCGAACATCTTCCGGTGCACAACGGCGACGACACCGCCGTCAGCTACTACGAGGAGAACGGCGTCGAAACGCTGCTCAAGCGCATCGCGCCGTACTACGACAAGGAGAAAGAGTACTGGGAGAACGGCCATCTGGTCGGACTCGGGCGCGAAGGAATCGCCGTGTCGCTGGAGCCCGGCGGTCAGGTGGAGTGCTCGCTGGGCATCCTCAAGACGCCGCAGGAACTGCTGACGCTGTATCGTTCCTTCCGGCGCGACATCGATCCCGTGCTGGACGAGCTGGGCTTCCGTCTGGTCAATTACGGCTACCAGCCCAAGTCGAGCTTCGCCGACGTCAAGGTCAACCCGAAGGACCGTTACGACGCCATGACCCGCTACCTGGGGCGGGTAGGCCAGTTCGGCCCGTGCATGATGCGGTGCTCGGCCTCCACGCAGGTGAGCATCGACTACGTCGACGAGCAGGATTCCATCGACAAGCTGCGTCTGGGCACCATCATCGGGCCGATCCTCGCCTGGTACTTCCGCAATACGCCGTATTTCGAGGGCGCGCCGAACCCGTGGCCCCTGCTACGCCAGCGCATGTGGGACTATCTCGACCCCCAGCGCACGAACGTGATTCCCGGACTGTTCGATAAGCGGTTCGGCTGGGAGGAGTACGCCATCGACGTGCTGTCCACGCCGCTGATGTTCGCCGATCTGACGCATACGCCGGAGGCCAGGAGCCTGAGCGGCAAGGAGCTGCATCACCCGGCGTTCTATGAGAACGCCGGAGAGGTGTATCCCGACCGCGAGCTCAACCCGTACGAGATCAACCACATCATCTCCACGCATTTCAACGACGTGCGTATGAAGAACTTCATCGAGCTGCGGCATTGGGATTCGCTGCCGATCGAGCGCGCCGAGCGGCTGACGGAGATCATCGCGTCCCTGTTCTACGTGCCGGAGAACAGGGAGCGGCTGGAAAGCTACTTCGAGGATATCCGCGAAGAGGACGTGTTCGAGGCGAAGGCGAACCTGCAGGCGCGCGGCGCGCAATCGGCGCCGTATGGCCAGCCGCTCGAATTCTGGAAGGAGTTCCTGGGATTGGAGGGCCTGTTGGCCGACGAGCCCGGCGATCCGAAGCATCCGAACGTATTCCAGGAATAACCGGAATCCAAGGCGACGACCGGCGGACATGATTGTGGGGGCGTTCCTGCGCAATGCGGGCGACACCCCGCAATCATGTCCGCCGCGTATCATGACGGCATGAAGCAGTCACGAAAATGCGGATCAGGCTCTCCCAGCAAGGCAACGGACGGGAGCGGCCGTGACGCCGCGAAGATGGGGACGAAAACCAATACGAGAACCCGCGCGATCATCGTCGTCGCGGCCATCCTGCTGATTGCGGCCATCGTCGGCGCCGTCTTTCTCGTCCGTTCGCTCACGGCGAGCCCCGACTCGTCAAAGACAGACGACGCGCAAGCCAACGCGACGCAGGCCTTCCCGAAATTCTCCTTCGGCGACACCACCATCACGCAGGCCGAATTCACCCAGGCGTGGTCGTCGCAGCGCACCGCCGCCGTCAGCTATTTCAAGCAGAAACACGACGTCAACCTCAACGCCCAGGACGCCGACTGGACCGCCTCATACGGCGGAGAGAAGCCGGTCGAATGGCTGACGAAACAGACTATCGACACACTGCGCTTCCGTCACGCGGCGTACCTGATCGCAGTCTCGTACGGGCTGGTCGACGACGACTCGTACACCGGCATCGTCAAGCGCATGGAAACCCTCAACGCGAACAACCGGCAGAAACGTGAAGCGGGGCAGGTCATCTACGGGCGCAGCGAATACGACATCGCCTCATACATCGACTACGAGATGACCGCGCTGAAGAACGACTACGTCGACGACGCCACGAAACCGGGCATGAACCCGAGCGAGACCGAGGTGCAGGAGTATTACGACGCGCACGACTGGACCGTGGACGGGGTCGAGGGCAAGGCGCCGCTCGCCGATGTGAAAGCCAATGTGAAGACGGCGCTGCGCACGGAACGCTACCGCGAGAGGGTTCAGAGCAAGGCCGACAAGATAGACGTGTCGACCCTGCCATGGAAGAGGCTGTACGCCTACGCGGCGACCCTGGTCGGCTGATCGCCGGGCCGAGGCTGATCCGTCAGTCGGCCGCGGTCAGCTTCTGGTGGTTCTTCTTCGCCGCGGCGATCATCAGCTTGATGCGGTTGAGCTGATTGGCCTGTGAGGCGCCGGGATCATAGTCGATGGAGACGATGTTCGCGTCCGGGTGCAGACGGCGAATCTTGCCGAACATGCCGCGGCCGGTCACATGGTTGGGCAGGCAGGCGAACGGCTGGGCGCAGATCACATTCGGGCAGCCAGACTCGATGAGCTCCAGGATCTCGGCGGTCAGCAGCCACCCCTCGCCGGCCTGCACGCCCACCGAGGTCACCTCGGAGGCCTTCTTGACCAGCTCGGGCATCGGCAGGTCCTGGCTGAACTTGCCATGCGCCAGATCGATGGCCGCGCGCACCGGGTTGAGGTAACGGTCGAGACCCCAGCGCATGAGCGAGTACAGCTTCTGGTTGCCGCCCATGCCGAGGTTCTTCTCGTTCCAGTCGGTGATGTACGGACGCGTGGTCATGAACTCCATGATGCCGGGGACCACGGCCTCGCAATCCTGCGATTCGATGACGTCGACCACGTGGTTGTTCGCGTCGGGATGGTACTTGACGAGGATCTCGCCGACGACGCCGACGCGCACCTTGCGCGGGATGTCGCGCAGCGGCAGTGCGTCGAACGATTTGACGATCTCCTTGAGCAGCGTCTGGTACGGCAGGTAATGCTTGCCGATCTTCTTCTTCGCGGTATCGGAGAAGCCGTGGTGCTCGATGGTCTCGCGCACGATGGTGTCCCACATCTGGTACAGCTTGTCGGCGCTGCCCTTCTCGACCTCGTACGGGCGCACGCGCATCAGGCATTTGAGCAGCAGGTCGCCGACGACCAGCGCCTTGATGGCGCGGTGCAGCAGCGTGGGCGTGGCCTTGAAGCCCGGGTTGTCCTCGAAGCCCTGCGTGGACAACGCGATGACCGGCACCTGCGGGTATCCGGCGTCGATCAGCGCCTTGCGGATCAGGCCGAAGTAGTTCGTCGCGCGGCACATGCCGCCGGTCTGCGTGATGGCGAGCGCCACATGGTCGGGATCGTACTTGCCCTTGACGATGGCGTCGACGAGCTGGCCGATGACCATGATCGCCGGGTAGCAGGCGTCGTTGTTGACGTACTTGAGGCCGAGTTCGACGTCCTCGCGGCTCGCGGTCTTGAGGATGTCGAACTTGTATCCGCCGGAGCGGATGACCGACTCGACCAGCGACATGTGGATCGGGCTCATCTGGGGGCCGACGATCGTGTAGTCCTTCTTCATCGACTTGCCGAACGGCACCTTGTTGGCGTACTTCGACATGGTCGCGGTGTTGTGGCCGGATTTCTTGGCGGCCTTCCTCGCGGACTTGCTGTTCGGCGAGGTGTCGGCGAGCCGCGACTCGGCCTGCGCCGCGCGGTGGGAGGCGTCCTTGACGGCCTTGGTGAGCTGCGGGTTGCTCTTCATCACCGTGTCGAGCATGACCTGACGGCCGGGCGTGGGCGCCTCGGATCCGGTCTTGCGGAAGCCCGTAGAATGCGGGGCCGGCTGCTCGGTGGCGTTCTGCTGCTTCTCCGCGGCCTCGACGGCGGCCTGCGCGGCGGCGAGCTGGTCCTGGGCGGCCTTGAGCTGCACCTCGGCGGCCGCGAGCTCCTCCTTGGCCTGACGCTGCGCCGCAAGCTCGGCCGCACTGGGGCCGACCGGTTGGTCCTGCTTGTTCGGCAGCACCTGCTGGCGGGATTGGGACTGGGCCTGTGCGGCCAGACGCCGCTTGTTGGCCTCGCGCTCCTCGACGGCGGCCTTGAGCGAACGCAGGCGGATCTTCGCCGCTCCGAGGTTGCTCACCTCATCGATCTTGAGCAGCGTGTACACGTCGGCCTTGTCGGCGAGGATCTCGGCCACCTGATCGGTGGTGATGGCGTCCAAGCCGCAGCCGAAGGAGTTGAGCTGCACGAGTTCGAGACCCGGGTAGGACGCCACGAAATGCGCCGCCGCGTAGAGCCGCGAATGGTAGGCCCACTGGTTGGTGACGCGCAGCGGCATGCGGGAGACGGTCACCTTGCGGTCGCCGACGTGGCGGAAGCCGTTCGCGTTCTTCTTGCGCGGGTCCTCCTCGCCTTCCGACAGGTAGTCGCTCAGATGCAGGTTCTCCCCCGGCTGCAGTTCGCAGATCGAATCCTCCGAGAGCACGACCATGCCGAGCGCGCAGATCGTCTCAGGGATGCCGTGGTTGACCTCGGGGTCGATGTGGTACGGGCGCCCGGCGAGCACGATGCCCCGGCAGTTGTGCTCCTTCATGTAGGCGAGCGCCTTGAAACCTTCCTCCTGCACGTCGTTCTTGAAGATCTTGTCCTCGGCGTACGCGGCCTTGACCGCGGTCTCGGCCTCCTCGCGGCTCACGTTCGCCCACGCGAACTCCTCGACGATGCGGTCGACCATGAGCTCGTGGTTGGCGAGGTTGAAGTACGGGTGCATGTAGCGGATGCCGTCCTCGCGCAGTTCGGGCATGTTCGCGCCGATCACCACCGGGTAGTTGGCCACGACCGGGCAGTTGTAGTGGTTGTCCGTATTGGGCACGAGGTTGTCCTCGTAGCTCACGCACGGGTAGAAGATGTTCTTGACGCCCTTGCCCAGCAGCCACTTGATGTGGCCGTGCACCAGCTTGGCCGGGTAGCAGATGTTCTCGGAGGCGATCGATTCGATGCCGGTCTCGAACAGCTCGTGCGAGCTGCGGCCGGAGATCATCACCTTGAAGCCGAGCGAGGTGAGCAGCGTGAACCAGAACGGGTAGTTCTCGTACATGTTGAGCACGCGAGGGATGCCGATCTCGCCGCGGGTGGCCTTCTTGTCGGTGAGCCTGCGGTAGGCGAAGCAGCGCTTGTACTTGTAGTCGTACAGGTTCGGCCTGTCGGAGCGCTTCTTCTTCGCGTCGCCGCCGCGCTCGCAGCGGTTGCCGGTAACGTAGCGCGAGCCGTCGGCGAACGTGGTGATGGTGAGCTTGCAGTGGTTCTGGCACAGCTTGCACACGTCGCGCTCGGAGGTCATCGACATGTTGTCGAGGTCGTCGCCGGACAGGATGTTGGACGCCGTGTGGTGCACGCCGTCGATGACGACCTCGTGGTCTTGCTCCGCGCTGACATCGTCGCTGCCGGCCATATCGGCGGACTGGCCCTCGGAGACTTCGGCGTCGTGGTCGTGCGCGTCGTCGGCCACGTCCTCGTAATGCATGCGCGCGGTCAGGGCGGCGCCGAACGCGCCCATCAAACCGGCGATGTTCGGGCGGGTCACCTCGCGCTCGGTGAGCAGCTCGAAGGCGCGCAGCACGGCGTCATTGAGGAACGTGCCGCCCTGCACGACGACGGTGTCGCCGAGCTCACCGGAGTCACGCAGCTTGATGACCTTGTACAGCGCGTTGCGCACGACCGAATAGCACAGGCCGGCGGCGATGTTCTCCATCGACGCGCCTTCCTTCTGTGCCTGCTTGACGGACGAGTTCATGAACACCGTGCAGCGCGAGCCGAGGTCGACCGGATGGTCGGAGTTGAGGGCCGCCTGGGTGAACTCCTGGATGGTCAGACCCATCGACTGCGCGAAGGTCTGCAGGAACGAGCCGCAACCGGACGAGCACGCCTCGTTGACGGCGATCGAGTCGATGACGCCGTCGGTGATGGCCAGGTATTTCATGTCCTGGCCACCGATGTCGATGACAGCGGTGACGCCGGGGCTGACCATTTCGGCGCCGCGGTAGTGCGCCATGGTCTCGACCACGCCCTCGTCCAAGTGCAAGCCGGTGGTGATCAGTCCCTCGCCGTAGCCGGTCGCGCAGGATCGGGCGATCCACGCGCCTTCGGGCAGCTCGGACTGGATCTTCTTGACGATGTTGATGGCGGCGGTCAACGGGCTGCCTTCGTTGGTGGCGTAGCTGGACCATACGATCTCGCGGTCGTCGTTGACGAGCGTCGCCTTGATGGTGGTCGAACCCGCGTCGATACCGAGGAAGTGCGGGCCTTTCGCGCCTTCGAGCGTGCCGATGTGGATGTGTTCGCGATGGTGGCGCTCGTTGAACGCCTCGCGCTCCTGGTCGGAGGAGAACAGCGGGGGCATGGTCGGCGTGTTCGCCGGCAGGTTCTTCAGGCCGTCGAGGGCGGCGATGATGTCGTCACAGGTGCGCGGCTCGAAATGCACGCCGTCGACGTCGATGCCGTCCGGCTCCCCAGCGATCAGCGCGGAGCCGTATGCGACGTACAGGTGGGCGTCGGTCGGCACGATGAACTCGTCGACCTTGCCGGCGAGCGCGCGGTGGAACGCCTCGCGCAGCTCGGACATGAAGAACAGCGGGCCGCCGAGGAAGATGACCGTACCGTGGATCGGGCGTCCGGAAGCCAGGCCGGCGATGGTCTGCGTGGCCACCGCGGTGAAGATCGACGCGGCCAGATCGGGCTTGGCGGCGCCGTCGTTGATCAGCGGCTGCAGGTCGGTCTTCGCGAACACGCCGCAACGCGACGCGATCGGGTACAGGGTCTTGTAGTCCTTGGCGTAATCGTTGAGGCCGGAGGCGTCGGTGTCGAGCAGCGTGGCCATCTGGTCGATGAATGCGCCGGTGCCGCCCGCGCACGAACCGTTCATGCGCTGTTCGGGAGTGGGCTTCAGGTACGTGATCTTGGCGTCCTCGCCGCCGAGCTCGATGATGACGTCGGCCTGCGGGTATTCCTCGTCGATCGCGCGGGTCTCGGCGATGACCTCCTGGATGAACGGCACGTGCAGGTTGTCGGCGAGCGTCAGGCCGCCGGAACCGGTGATGGCGAGACGAATGGGCTCGTCGCCGCGGCCGAGGTCGACGAGCGTCTGATGGATGTCCTTGAGCAGTCCAGCCACCGTGGCGCGGACGTTGGCGTGGTGACGTCGGTAGTCGGAGAACAGCACGTCATTGAGCGCATTGGTCTGATCGAGCACCACGGCCTTGACCGTGGTCGATCCGATATCCAGACCCACGCGCAACGGCTTACTATCGTGGCTTTCGGCCGCGGTATTCGCTGTATCCACCATCTGTTACCTCTGTCTTCGATTCGGGACTTCCCGCTACTTCCTTATGTAATGTAGTCCGAGACCCCTCCTAACGAGCCGTCGTATGGCGTGATTTCGCTAACAAACGCAAAACGGAAACTCGACGGTTTCCCCACGATTGCGGCGTTACCCCCCCCATTATCGCGCATTCGGGGGGGGGTGAGCCGAGCATGCCAGCAGGCTGGTGGTCTTATGGACTAGTGCTATTGACCACCCCCAGTCCCGCCCAAATCCCTGATATGACGGCCACGCCGGCGACGACGGCGGGTCATACCCCGGCCGCAGTATCCGAGACCTCCAGCGGACCGGGCACGCCGCTGCCCGCGAAAACGTCGACCACGCCGTCCCGCACGCCGCGCATATACAGACACGCCGCGCATATACAGAGTCGTCCGCCCCAATCCGGTGCCCAGCATGCGCGATCACCCTTCCCGGAAACAGAGCATCATCACATGGAACAGCGGACTCACGCGAGGCCAGATGAATGCGGGGAGAAGCAAGGCCATGCCGATGGCGGGCGAGACTGTCAGGATGGCCGCGATCAGGCCGACGGCATCGAATCCACTGGATGGATGGCAAGGCCGGCGGCGCCGTCACGACGCCTGCGCGCCCTCGCCGGCCTCGCGATCCTTGAGGTACATTTCGGGGATGTCGCGCTCCTGGTCGTGGAGCTTGGCCCAGACGACAGGCCTGCCGGCGGCCAGCGAACGCGGCACGTCGAGGATGCGCTGGTTTCTGGATCCGCGGAACTGCAGGAGGGAGTCGTGCTGGTCCTTGAGGTAGCGGCCGTCGACGAGGATGTCGATGAGCTGCAACAGTTCTAGCTTGTCCGGCGTCTCACCGGGGCGCATCAGCTCCTCCCACGTGTAGCCGGTCCAGCACCAGATGTCTTTGTCGTGGCCGAACTCGCCGCGGATGCGCCGGGCGAGCGGCAACAGGACGGGCGTATTCAGCATGGGTTCGCCGCCGAGGAACGTGATGCCCTGGATCCACGGCGCCTTGAGGTCGTCGACGATCTTGTCTTCGAGCTTCTGCGTGTATTCGTGGCCGGCCTGGAAATCCCAGATCGACGAGTTGAAGCATTCGACGCAGTGGAACGGGCAGCCGGAGACGTACAGCGAATTGCGTACGCCTTCGCCGTCGGTGACGATGAAGGTCTTGTAGTCGGCGATCATGCGCTTGGACATGCGCCGCCCGTCCCACTGGCCGGAACGGGGGTTGTTGGTCAGTGATGACGGCACTCCGGGTCCGCGGCCGGTCTCGCCGGCCGCGAAATCATGCAGCGTCGACTTCCTGTCCATCATCATCCTCCCTGTCCAACCGTAACGTTGCGCGCAACGAGCGAGGGTCGCCGGTATATGTTGTCTGACCGTAAGCTCGGCCGAACGGCCTTGAGTGTGTCAGACAACATATACCGGCGACCCTCGCGGACAGCACAACGCGCGGTACCGGCAGTTACTTGGCCTCTTCGAACCACTCGCGCTCGGAGCCGTCCGCCAGCGTCACGTGACCGGTCTCGCCGCTCATGTGCTTGACGCGGTGGGAGATCTCCTCGTGACGGCCATGCACCATCGGGCGCTGCACCGGGTTGCCGAGGTAGCCGCAGGTGCGCTTGGTGACGTTGCACTTGTCAGGGTCGCAGTTGCCGCATTCAGGGCACTTGAAGCCCTCGTCGGTCGGCTCGAAGTCGCCCTGGAAGCCGCACACGAAGCAGTGGTCGATCGGCGTGTTGGTGCCGAGGTAGCCGATGCCGATGTTGTAGGCGTAATCCCACACGGCCTCCAGCGCCTTCGGGTTGTCCTGCAGGCACGGGTACTCGCAGTAGTTGATGAAGCCGCCGGACGCGAAGTACGGGAAGTCCTTCTCGTAGTTGAGCTTCTCCATCGGGGTGGGCTGCAGCCACACCGGGTAGTGGAAGGAGTTGGTGTAGAAGTCGTGGTCGGTGACGCCCTCGATGCGGCCGAACTTCTCGCGGTCCATGCGGTTGAAGCGGTCGGTGAGGGATTCGGCCGGTGTGGAGTACACGGAGTAATGGTAGCCTTCGGCCTTGCTCCACTGCTTGCACAGTTCGCTCATGCGCTTGACGATCGACAGCGCGAACTCCTTGCCCTGCGGGTCCCAGCCGTGGTCGCGGATCCAGTCCTTGCCGTAGAAGACGGCGGTGGCCTCGGCCAGGCCGATGTAGCCGAGCGACACGGTGGCGCGCTCGTTCTTGAACAGCGTGTCGACGTTGCCGCTCGCGCCGAGGCGACCGAAGGCGCCGAAGCGGAACAGGGTGGGCGCGTTGACCGGGGTGGCCTGCTTGCAGCGCATGATGCGGAACTGCAGCGCCTGGTGGGCGACCTCCATGCGCTCGTTGAACAGCTTCCAGAAACGTTCCTTGCTGCCGTGGGATTCGATGGCGATGCGCGGCACGTTCACGGAAACGACGCCGAGGTTCATGCGGCCATCCTCCTCGTCCTTGCCGGTCTCGGGGTTGATCCAGCCCTGCAGGAAGGAGCGGCAGCCCATCGGCGCCTTGAAGGAGCCGGTGATCTTGACGATGTTCTCGTAGAACACGACGTCCGGGTACATGCGCTTGGTGGCGCATTCCAGGGCGAGCTGCTTCAGGTCGTAGTTCGGGTCGCCGGGGTCGGCGTTCACGCCGTGGCGCACGGTGAACACGAGCTTCGGGAAGATTGCGGTGTGGTGGTCCTTGCCGAGGCCGCGGATGCGGTTGAGCAGGATCGCGCGCTGCACCTCGCGGGCGAACCAGTCGGTGCCCAGGCCGAAGCCGACGGTGACGAACGGGGTCTGGCCGTTGGAGACGCGGTTGGAGTTGATCTGGTACTCCATCGTTTGCATGGCGTCGTAGATGGACTTGCGTGTGCGGACCTTGGCGAGGATCTCACGCTCCTGCTCCAGCTCGTCGACGTCGGTGTGGAACGGCGTGTCCATGGGCAGCGGCTCGCGGGAGCCGAAGTGCAGCTTGGCGGGCTCGTTGGCCTTGGCGTTCTCGACCTGACGACGGGCGAACTCCACCGGCATGCCGTCGGGGATGGTCTCGCGGGCCTCTTCGAGGAACTTCTCGTAGTCCTTCTTCGCGTAGGCGGCGAGGTGCTCGTCGGCACGGTTGGCGGTCTGGCCGCCGTACTGGCTGGAGGCCACGTCCTTCATGATCTGGGTGATCTGCGTGGCGGCGATGGCGATGGACTTCGGGGAGGCCATCGGCGCGTTGCCAAGCGTGAAGCCGTTGGCGAGCATGTCCCAGAAGTTGGGCAGCGAGCAGTTGGACTGCGCGGTGAACGGCGAGTAGTCGGCGTCGTGGAAGTGGATGTCGCCCTTCATGTGCGCGTTCGCGACGGCCGGGGGCAGCATGTTGAACGCGGCGGCCTTGGAGACGGCGCCGGCCAGAAGGTCGCGCTGAGTGGCGTAGACGTTGGCATCCTTGTTCGCGTTCTCGTGGATCAGCGTCGGATCCTGGTTGATGAAGCGGGAGACGGCCTCGTTGACGTCCGTGGCCTTGGCGCGCTGGATGTCCTTGTCGAGACGGTAGTTGGTGTAGGCGCGGGCCACGTCGTACAGGTGGGCGTCGATCAGGGCGTGCTCGACGAGGTTCTGGATGTCCTCGATCTTGGCGGGGCCGTTGTAGCGCTCCGTGATCTCGCCTTCGATCTGGTCGGCGAAGCCGCGGATCAGCTTCTCCTCCTCCGGGCCGACCTGCTTGTCAAGGTCGGCGAAGGCGGACTTCACGGCGCTGATGATGTTTATCGGGTCGAAGTCGACGACACGACCGTCACGCTTCTCCACCAGCACCTTGGAGGAGGTGGCGGTACTGGCGTTCATCAGCAGAGCATCCATGTCCTAATCCCTGTCCTTTCGTGATTCCCGGCATGTCTTGCGGCGGTCGCCGATCCGAAATCACACGTGTGTAAGTTGTTTGTTCTCTGATGACTATACGACATGCCACCCCTAGATATAGTGGGGAAACGCCAAAAACAATCCTAGATATGCACATTTCGGCGGAATAGAGCCGAAAAGAACATCCGTGTGATTTACTTCACGGTATGTCGTCAGCGTGTCGCGGCGAGACCATCACCGAAAAGCCGGCCAACAATGATACCGTCCGACGGCGACGCTCTCGCAGGCAGAAAAACTTGTCCTTTCTGTACGTAAACCTTGAAGACATGAATCAGGAACAGGACCTTGCAATCGCGATGCAGCGGCCATCGGAGGGCGGCGGGGAGCGCATCCCCAAGCCCTTCGACCAACTGCCGCGCCTGGCAGCCGAGACCACCGCGGACAACCCCTGGCCAGTCAGCGTACTGAGCCAGAAATTCCATACCGCGGTGGAGCGCTGGCCCGCCGCGTGGATCGCCGGGCAGATCACGGAGATCAACACGCGCCGCGCCGGCTCGGCGTATCTTACGGTGCGCGATGACGTGGAGGACATCGCCATATCCGTGTCCGGCTGGCGGGCGTTCGCCTCGAAGGCCGCCTCATTCAAGCAGGGCGACCGCGTGGTCGTGCATGGCAAGGCCGACATCTGGGTCAAGCAGACGCGGTTGAGCTTCATCGGCGACGACATCCGCAAGATCGGCTCCGGCGGCGGACTGAAGGAGCAGATCGACCAGTTGCGCATGAAGCTCAAGGGCGAGGGCCTGTTCGACGCGGACCGCAAGGTGCCGCTGCCGGAATTCCCCTCCTGCATCGGACTGATATGCGCCCCGCACGCACGGGCCGAAGGCGATGTCATCACCAACGTGCGGCTGCGCTGGCCGACGGTGCGGTTCAACATCGTCCATGCTTTCGTACAAGGGCCGCAGTGCCCGCAATCCATCGTCGAGGCGATTCACCGGCTAGACGCCGACCCGGACGTCGACGTGATCATCGTGGCGCGAGGCGGCGGCTCGTTCGAGGACCTCATCGGATTCTCGGACGAGGCGGTGGTGCGCGCCACGGCGGGATGCGAGACGCCGATCGTCTCCGCCATCGGGCATGAGGACGACTGGACGCTGATCGACCTGGCGGCGGACCTGCGGGCCTCGACGCCGACCGACGCGGCGAAGAAGGTCGTGCCCGACGTGCACGAGCAGTGGCAGCTGATCGGCAATGCCATCGACCGCATGCGCATGCGCATCGACGCGCGCGTCGGCAACGAGATACGGCTGGTCGAAGGGTACGCGAACCGGCCCAGCCTGACGCAGCCGCTGACCATGCTGGAGCCGTACCAACGGTTCGTCGACGACGCGCGCCGCCGCATGGACATCGGCCTGACGCGCATCGTGGACGACGCCAGCCTGACCGTGGAGAAGCTGCATGCCAGCCTGACCGCGCTCAGCCCGCAATCCACGCTCGACCGCGGATACGCCGTCGTCCAGAACGCCGACGGGCACGTCATCGACGACGCCGGAAAGGTGAGCGCGGGAGACCATCTCACGCTGACGCTGCGCAAGGGGGTCATCACCGCCACCGCCCAGTAGCGGAGTGCCGCACGGCAGCAGAGTGCGGGGCAGATATCAGCCGCATAACCATATATATATGACCGTTATCCAATCGAATACGACACGCATACACGACAGAAGGAGACCATCATGACCAGCAAGAACGCATCGGCGGCGAGCGAGCCGGCGACCAGCCTGACCGACAAGGAGCGCGAGGCCATCGCGCAGATGCCGTACGAGGAGGCCCGCGACAAGCTCATCCAGGCCGTGCAGGCGCTGGAGGCCGGCGGATTGAACCTCGACCAGTCCATGCGCCAGTGGGAGATCGGCGAAGCGCTTGCCAAGCGTGCGCAGAGCCTGCTGAACGAGGTCAAGGCCAAGCTCGACGCCGCCCAGGCCGAGCAGGCCAACAGCGCCGACACCGCCGGCACCCAATCCAACCTGGACTGACGGGGCACCCTACGCGGGACGTTGCGTCCATAAGCGCACGCGCCACGGCGAAGTCCGCGCGAACTTATGGACGGAAAACACGAGGTTTGCGCCCATATGTGCGCGCAGCCGTCGTTTGGGCGAGCACTTATGGACGCAACGATGGCGTGCCGAGACCATCTATGTCCCCATATGCGTGGTGACGCACCGCCGTAGTGCCACGCACCGTAGTCGCACTACGCGGCATCCGTCATCACCCGACGCCTACCACAACATGACAACGTCGCCGTAAGGTACCGCCCCGATCAGCCGGCCGTCACCGCCGTCACTGCACGACGATGGTGGCGAGCAGCGCGGCGTGATCCGAGCCGGCGACCGACTTGACCTGCATCTGACCGGCGATGATGTCCTTGTCCAGCACGATATGGTCGATGCCGGCGAACCGCGGCAGCGGCAGCTTGTTGGACGGCCAGGTGAACGTGAACCCGTGCCCCGACTGCCGCGCGGCGTCCGAGAACCGGTTCCCCAGGATGTTGCGGAACGGCGTGTGGTCGGTCGTGGCGTTGAAATCGCCCATGAACACGTAGCGCGAACCTTCGCGCGAGCGCATGGATGCCAGCTCGTCCAACGAGCGCTTCCACCGGCTCCAGTAGCCGGGAATCGGCGCGGTGGTATGCACGGAGACGAATCGCAGCTGGGCCTTGCCGCCGCCGAACGTCACGGTGCCGCCCGGCATGAACGACGCGCTCGACCCGACCTCGTCATCGACCGGACGCCCGAGCTCGGTCGCGGACCAGATGCCGTTGCCGTAGACACCGTCCGACGACGAAACCTGCGAATACGGCAGATAGCTGTGGATGCCCGCCTCGTCGAGCTTCTTGACGAAATCGTTCGTCGTCTCCTGCAACGCGAGCACTTCGACGCGCTGATCCCGCACGATGTCGACGATGGCCTTCGCGTCCGCATGGCCTTTGTAGACGTTGAAGGTCATCACGCGGGCGATCATGTCGCCGGTGTCCGCCCGGGTCGATGCCATGGCCGCGTCGACGGCCGCCGGCAGCTTCGTGGACGCGCTGAAGAACGGCCACTGCCACCACACCTGGAGGCCGATGCAGGCGAGCGCCATCAGCATGGCGATCCAGCGGCGCGAGATGACCGACAGTATCAGCGCGAGCACGGCGAGAATCACGAACCACGGCGTCGCGGATACGATCACGGGGATGTACGGCAGCGCCTGCAGGTCCTCGGGGAGCATGCGCAGGACGCTGCACGCCAATGCGAGAGCGGCGAATATGACCGACAAGACGCCAAGGAGACGGTGGCGTCGGCCGCGTGGGGCGCTTGTTTTCGCGGCGGGCCTTTTCGCAGTGCCGGACGACGCGCCGGACCGCCGAGCCGTAGGCGTTCCGTGATGATCCTCGCGCGTTTGCCATTCGCCACTCCCCTGTCGTCCGTCAACCGGTACGCAACGACATGTATTCTTCCAGCCGTCGCGCATACAAGCTCATACGATAACGCCCCGGAACCGCGGACGCCATCGTTCCCGAGAATCATTCCCCATTCCGGCACGTATGCGCGGCGGCCTGCGGGCTTCACACTGCGCACGATACGCGCATATCCGCCCGACATGTATAATAGTCATTCGTTGCCCCGGTAGCTCAGGGGATAGAGCACCGCTCTCCTAAAGCGGGTGTCGTGCGTTCGAATCGCATCCGGGGCACCCATTCGACTGGAAGACCCGAGCAGAACGAGCGGAACCGTGCCCGCTGATATCAACGGGCACGGTTTACCGAATCATTCGGTCATCCTTGAATAACTATCGAGTCTATCGCCCGGATCCCAATCCCCGCGCATCCATACCATACGAGACATTTCGGGAATATACCGTCACTGTGCGAGGGTACCGTCACTGTGTGAGGGTACCGTCACTCTGTGTGTGCACGCGCACAGTGGCGGTTGTTGAAATCCCTTATTTTCCAATGGTTTTGAAGGGTGCCGTCACTCTGCGAGTTTTGAGAGCGCCATTTTTCGACATCGTCGTCACAGACCTTCCAGTGACGCCCGATAGCATGCGTGCAGAACAGTGACCGACCGGCATCATGCATGACATCCCCGTGCGCGTCACCTCCAGCACCGCCGCCGACAGGACGGGCCAAGGCGGCATGAGGAGGGCGGCAGCGCAGCGGGGATGATGATTCCAACCAGCCACCGGGGAAATGGATGATCTCTCACGATGATGGATGGGACGGTGACGCATGGCAACGCTGAAAGACGTGGCGAAGGCGGCGGGGGTATCGCCGAGCACCGTGTCGTACACGCTTCGCGGCGGCGCCTACGTGTCGCAGGAGACCCCGGGGCAGGTCTGCGCGATCATCGAGCGCAACAAGAACACCACGCCGGTCGACATCCTGCACTGACCGCCCCCTTCACCCGGCTCGCCTTGGCTCGGCTCCGCCGCCATCCCGCGAAAGTCCCATCACGACCAATGTACATGGGACTTTCGCGGGAAGAGGGCGGGGAATGGTCAAGCGCCGCGCGGCAATCAGCAGCAGCCCGTCTCGCGGTGATCAGTGGGAGGCCAGCGCCGTGATCCGGTCAAGGAACTGGCTCTTGAATCGCGCAATGTCGACGCGCACGGCCACCTGCGTGGTCTTGTGCGAGTAAGTGAGCCGGTCGTGAGCGCGGTCGCCGATGGTCCTGCCGCGATACGCGCCCTCCAAGTCGACCTGCAGGTTCATGCCCAGCGTGGTGACCAGCGTCGGGTCGAGCGCCGCGGCCACGGCAAGCGGATCGTGCATGCCGCACCCCTCCAGCTCGGGCTGCGTCGCCGAATACGCGTCGATGTAGAAATCCGTCATGCCCGCCAGGAAATCACCCGCCGCGGTGCCCAGCCGCCGCCATCGCTCGATGTCGCGCCGCGTGAGCACCGCCTGATGCGTGACGTCAAGGCCGATCATCGTGGTTTCCACGCCGCTGCGCAAGATGGCGTCGGCGGCCTCCGGGTCCTGCATGATGTTCGCTTCAGCACCGGGTGTCACATTGCCCGGCACGGTCAGCGCACCGCCCATGAACGTGATGGAACCGACGAGCTCGCCGATGCGCGGCTCACGACGGCAGACTTCGGCGATCGTGGTCATCGCGCCGGTGGGCACGATGACCAAGTCCTTGCCGTACGTGTGCGCCGCGTCGATGATGAAATCCGCCGCAGCCGTCGTTTCCGGCGAGCGCCGCGAATCGGGGATCGTCATGTCGCCGATGCCGTTGTCGCCGTGGATGCGCCGCGTTCCTGCCGACGGCGAATAGCGGAAGCTTTCCGGTGCGGTCGACGGACGGTCGAGACCGGGATACACCGACACTTCGGGATGCCCAAGCAGGTCGGTGACGGCGAGCGCGTTGCGCATGCCGGTCTCGACGGTGACGTTGCCATAGGTGCCGGTGATGCCGATCAGCCGGACGTCATCGGCCTGTTCGCTTGCGAGCGCATACGCGATTGCCAGTGTGTCGTCGATGCCGGTATCCAAATCGAGAATGAGTTTGCGTGTCATGCGGGTCTCCTTTGCCTTCCGTATTCTACGCCGCACACCTATGGCGACTGTCAACCGGCCTCGCCGCGTCCCGTCAGACGAACAGGCTCATGTCGCTGGTCTCGCCGGAGCCGAGGAACGTTGAGACGCCGCCGAGCTCCACTCCGTCGATGAGCTCCTCCTGATGGATGCCCATGATGTCCATCGACATCTGGCATGCGACCAGGCGCACGCCGTGATCGGTCGCCTGCTTCATCAGCGATTCGAGTGATTCCACGTTCTTGGATTTCATGATCCAGCGGATCATCTTCGCGCCGATGCCGCCCATGTTCATGCGCGAGAGGCCGAGCTTGCGCGTGCCGCGCGGCATCATCATGCCGAACATGCGCTCGATGAGCGTCTTCCTGACACGCACGCGCTTGAGCTTGCGCAGGATGTTGAGCCCCCAGAACGTGAAGAAGATCGTGACCTTGCGGCCCATCGCGGCGGCGCCGTTCGCCATGATGAACACGGCGATGGTCTTGTCGAGGTCACCGCTGAACACGACGAAGGTCTTGTCATGGCGAACGTCGCCGCCATCCGGGTTGAAGCCGGTCTGCTGCGGTGCGGCGGCGGGAGTCTCGGCCGATACCGTCCGACCGGCCGGCGACGACGGGCATGCGGCGGCCGGAGCGCCGGGGGCCGGCATGTGCGCGGTCTTGTCGATGACGACATGAATCACGCCGTTTTCGTCGCGTTCGAGCGAGACGAGATGGTTGCCGGTGCGTTCGCACCACACCGCGATGTCTGACAGGAAGGCGTCTTCGGTCGCCTCGGCGGTCAGTCGGGTTCCGATCGGCAGCGGGCGCAGCGTGTCGGCGACCTTCACGATCGGACCGGGGCACTTGAGCCCTTTGGCGTCGACGAATACCGCGTGAGGCTGCGCGCCGTCCGTATCTCCATCGCTGCCGTGCGAGGCGGCCGAGTCGGCGGCCCCCGTCGACTTGCTCTCATGCTCAGGGCCGCGCAGGGATATCTGCTGCGCCGCGGCCGGGATGGAGAGCGTCGCGGCGCTTCCCTTCGCCTGCTTTTCGGGCCGGGCATCACCATCGTCGACGTCGTTCTCCCGCTGTTGCGGCAGAGAGGCGAGATACTCCCGATACGCCTGGAATCCGCCGTCAAGGTTGATGGCGTCATAGCCGCGATCGGCAAGGATCTCGGTGACCTGCTCGCTCCAATCCCCCACCCGGCAGAACACGACGACCGGCTTGTCGTTCGGCACCTGGCTCAGCCTCGTGCCGATCTGGTTGAACGGGATATTGATCGCGCCATCAAGGCCATGGACCAACACCTCGTCGGGCTCGCGCAGGTCCAGCAGCGTCACCGTGGATTTGTCGAGCTCAGCGAATCGTGCCGGCGTGATGCGCTTGATGGCATCGCCGTCGTCGTCCGCCAGCGGTGAATCGATGTGCTTGTCCGTCATGTCAGATGCTCCCCTCATATGTTCGTGGCTCATGCCAGCGCCTGCGCGCACCGTGCGCCTTTGGCCGCCGCAGGCGCACGGTATCCGTTCATGAGCCTATGCCAGATGTCTGGCTCCCGTTGCAGCGTGGTGATAGACGCCGGTGATGGCGCGTTATTAAACGGCGGAATCGCCGTCATTCACACGCCGCACGCCGGCTGGATGTATCGCGCCGGATCCAGCGTGGTTATGGTCGGATGCTCGCCGCACACCGGGCAATCGGGTTCGCGCTCCGGCAACGGCACGGCGCGGCACGTCATCGCCAGCGCGTCGAACGTCATCAGCCGGGCGGTCAGCGGCTTGCCGACGCCGAGTATCAGCTTCACCGCCTCCACCGCTTGCATGCTGCCGATCACTCCGACCACTGCGCCGAGCACGCCGGCCTCCTTGCAGCTGGGCACCTCGCCGGCCGCGGGCATATCGCGGAAAATGCAGCGGTAGCAGGGGCCTCGCCCGGGCACATACGTCATGAGCTGGCCCTCGAACCGCAGCGCGCCACCATATATATACGGCTTCCCGGCAAGAACGCAGGCGTCGTTGATGAGGAATTTCGTCGAGAAATTGTCCGCGGCGTCGACGATGACATCGTAGCCGGCAATCAGCTCGGCGATATTGCCGGCAGATACGCGTATGTGATACGGCTTCACCGTCACGTCTGGGTTGATGGAGGTGACGGTTTCGGCCGCCGATTCGACCTTCGGCATGCCGACGTTGCCGGTGCCGTGAATGATCTGACGTTGCAGGTTCGACAGGTCCACCACATCATCATCGACGATGCCGATCGTGCCGACGCCGGCGGCCGCCAGATACATCGCGGCCGGCGATCCCAGACCGCCCGCGCCGATGACCAGCACTCGTGCGGCGAGCAGCTTCTTCTGTCCGCGTACGCCGATCTCCTTCAGAATCAGATGCCGCGAATATCTCTCCAGCTGGTCATCCGTGAAAGCCATGTCCTTCTCCCCTGTCAGCGGCACCCGTCCGCGACGTCGCCCGACTCGTCGATGTATGCACAGCATAGCGTAACGGAGGAACGGTATTTCGCGCGGGGAGCACACGGACGGCCGTTTTGTGACGATCATCCCCGGCGGGCGCCCGGATGGGGTTAGGATTGGAGCAATGCGCACAGGCGGGCCTGCCGCCGGAGGCGAACACAAGGAGGCCGATGATGACTGCTGCACACCTGACCGTCGCACACTGCGGCGAGGTATCCGCCCTGACGCTGGGACTGCCGGCCTCGGCGGCGATTCCCGAGCAGAAGGGCACGCTGCCGAAGGGATTGTTCGTGGCGAAGGCGCCGGTATCGTCCAAACTCAAGCAGCGACTGGTCAACGACATCGCCTCGATCACGATGCTCGCGCTGCTGCGGCCCGCGAACACGGCGATGGGCGCCGGCAGCGGCAAGATGCCCGAGGTGCTGGTGATTGGCCTGCGCGTGAACACGCCCGGCATCCCCGTCGAGGTGATCGATCTGATCGCCGGACAGCGTAAATCCGGCATCGTGTTCGTCTGCGTGCACGAAGGCGAGTCCGAAGGCGCGGTACGCGAGGAGTGTGCGCTGGCCGTGCGCCGCAACGTGCCGGTCCGGGCCGGTCATGTGCCGATCACGAAAGTGTTCTCCGGCGAATGGAGGCCGTCCGGCGAGGTCACGCTGGAACTACCGGAAGGGAACGCCGACGGAGGCGCGAAGACGATGGACGACCTGTGGGATTCGCTGTGCGCGCAGGCGATTCTCGATTCCGCGGACGGAGCCAATCTGGACGCGAGAATCGCCCGCCGGGACCAGATCGTCACGCTGAAAGCCGCCGAAGAGAAGCTGTCGCGTGATCATCAGCGTGCCAAGAACCCCGCCCAGCGCAACGAGATTTACGCCAAACTGCATAAGATTCGCACGCAGCTGGCACAATTGGAGCAGTAGCTGCCCCGTCACCGGCGCGGCATCTAGACGCTGCGCGCAGAAACCGCAACGGTCAGAAACCCAGCCGCGTGCGGCCGAACTGATCGAGCCAGCGCAGAATCGCGCCCTCGCGTAACGCCCACGGGCAGATCTCGACCTCATGCACGTTCAGGGACCTCATGATCTCGTCGGCCACGATGCCGCCGCCGACGATCTGCATCGTGCGCTCCGGCGTGATGCCCGGCAACGCCACGCGCTGCTCCGGCTCGATGGCCGCAAGCCGGGGAATCCAGTCCTCCAGCTGCTCGCGCGTCATGATCCACGTGTCCTCGCGCCCGGACTGGCGCAGCACCGCGCCCGCCAGACGTGCCAATGAGCGGAACATCTTTGACGTGCCCACGGCATGCGCCGGATGCTTGGATTTGGGGAACTCGTCGGGCGGCGAGGAACGTCAGGCGGGCCTCGTCCGTTCCCGACAGCACGGTCACGCTCTGGCCGATGCGCTCTTCAATCTTGCGCAGGATCTTGTTGCTGTTGGGAGCCTCCTTGATGGCCGACGTGGCCATCGCGAGCAATTGCGTGATGTCGTATTCCTCGGCAAGTTCCATGCACTGATCCACGGCGGTCAGAATCGCCTCGATGCCGGACTTCTTGATCGACCCGTCATCCTTGACATACTGCATCAGCCGCACCGTGGATTTGGTGCTGGCCTCGGGATCGGGTCGCGCGCCGGGCGCAGCGTCGACGATCAGCATATGAATCGTGTTGGAGCCGATGTCAAGCACGCCCAATCGAGTGACGCGCGAACGCAAATTCACCATAGCATCTCACTGTATCACCGGCGCGGCCGCAGCATGCGCGCGGTGTTCCACCCAAGGCCGGCCGCGGTTATCGGAGAATCATCGCAGCGAGGCGACGAACTTTCCGAGCCGGGACAGCCCCTCCGTCAACGCCTCGCGCGACGCCGCGTAGGACAGCCGCACATGCGTGTCCGCGGTCGCCGGGCCGAAATCCCGTCCCGGAGTCAGCGCCACATGCGCCTCTTCCAGCGCACGCTCGCAGAACGTCCACGCGTCCAAACCGGTTCCCGCGACGCTGAAATACGCGTAGAACGCGCCGTTCGGAACCACTTCGAGCGGCAGGCCGATGCGCTCCAGACCACTTACGACGATGCGGCGGCGGGCGAGCAGCTCCTGTCTGCGTTCCTCGCACACCGCCAACGATTCGGGCGTGAAGCAGGCGAGCGCAGCATGCTGGGTGGGCGTGTGCGCGCATAGATAATAGTTGGTCGCCAGATCGTCGACCGCCTCGATCGTGTATTCGGGCACCACCGCCCAGCCGAGACGCCAGCCGGTCATGCCGAAGAACTTGGAGAAGCTGTTGCAGATGATCGCGTCCGGGTCGGCGAGCAGCGCGGACCTGACCTCGCTGCCATCGGGCTCCCGGTCGGCGAGGTCGAGGTATGTCTCGTCGATGATGCGCCACGCGCCGCGGAATCGCGCCAGATCGCACACGCCTTTGAGCACGTCGAAGTCGATGGTCGTGCCGGTGGGGTTGGACGGCGACGTGACCATCACCGCCTTGGTGCGCTCGCTCCACGCGCGGTCGACCAGTTCGGCGTTGAGATGGAAGCGGGTGGCCGCGCTGGTCGGCACGTCCACCACCACGCCTTCGAAGGAGCGGATCAGTTCGCGGTTGCACGGGTAGGACGGGTCAGCGACGATCACCTCGTCGCCGGGGTCGACAGTGAGCGCGGTGGCCAGCAACAGTGCGGCAGACCCGCCTGCGGTGATGACGATGCGGCGGGGGTCGATGTCGACATGATGGCGTTCATGGTAGAAGTCGGCGATGGCGCGTCGCAGCTCGAGCAGGCCCAGCGCAGCGGTGTACGGCAGCGCGCGGCCATCATATTGCTCTCGCATCGCGTCGCGCACGGCGGGCGGCGCTCCGAAATCCGGCTCCCCCAGACTCAGCTTGATGACACTGATGCTGCGGGCGATCATCTCGTCGGCCCTCTCGCCGAACACCATTGCCCGGAACGGCTGCGCCTCGCGTGCGCGTCGTGACATCGTCGGCTGTTTCGTCTCGCTCATCATGCATCACCCTTTGCCGTCCATTCGGTACTGCCACCGATTGTAATTGCCTACCACCCTCCCGGCAAAGTCCCGTTTCACCGGGCGTTCATGGGACTATGGCCGGATGTGGAGCCGGTAATCGGAGAATTATACGATGGAACCGCCTGCATTGACGGAACCGGCCGCATTGGCGAGGTCAGCAAGCTCATTGGACGCCATGGAACCAGGCACGGTGATCTCGGTGTAGAGCCGTTCCAGACGCGCCTCGCGCACGGGCTTGGCGAGCTCGCACTCCCAGACGACGATGACATGCCATCCGGCGGATTCGAGCGCGGCGTGCTGCGCGATGTCGCGGTCATGGTTGCGGGTCAGTTTCGCGGTCCAGAATTCCACATTGGATTTGGGAATGGAATACTTGGAACATCCCTGATGCGCATGCCAGAAGCATCCGTTGATGAACACGATCGTATGCCATTTGGGCAGAACCACGTCGGGATGGCCGGGATAGCGCCTGTCGTTTTTGCGGAACCGAAGCCCCCGCGAGAACAGGTACCGGCGCACGAGCACTTCGATGCGGGTGTCCTTCCCGCGGATATGCGACATCGTGTAGCTGTGCGTGCCCCGCTCATACCGTTCGCCGGGCTTGGCCTTCGCGCCCGATTTGCCGGATCCACCGGTCTTCCTCGCGGCCTTCCTCGCGGCCTTTCCCTCGGCCTTCCCCGCAGCCGTCATCTCATCGCCGGCGCCTTTCGCCGCATGCCGCCGCTCGTCATGGTTTACGCTTTGTTCGCTCACGGTCTCCATTATCCGCCATTGCCGACGTCGGAGCGTCAATCGCGATAGACTACACGTACGCTTGCAACCACGGAGCGGAACCAGGGAGGCAGAATCATGGATGGCTCAACCACCTCGATCAGCGTGGATCCGCGGCAACAGCTCGACGACGTCGTGGATTTCGTCAATGACAGCTGGCTGGCATCAACGGATTTCGACGGGCCCACGTTCCTGTGGAACCATATGATCTCCGACGCGTCCGCCCAGGACGACGACAACCGCAACAATGTGCCCGTCGCCGCTCCCAACGAGGTCGCCGACGTGATCGGGTTGACGATGCAATGGTACTTCGACTCCATCTCATCCACCGTGCCGACCGCCGAACGCACCGAGGACGGCGTGTCCATGCCGCGCAACGACATGCCCACGTTCCGCATCGATTCGCAGGCGTTGTCGGGAGTGGATGCCGTGGTCGGCAACGCGCTGATGAGCACGCGCTGGGTCGACGCCACCACGAATCTGGCGAAGTCGGTCGAGATGACCGCGCGATTCGTGGGCAACGCGGCGGACCGGGACGGCGAGGGCTTCGACTATCTCAAGGAGCTCATCCAGAACGTGCGCGTGTACATGGATTCCGTGGCGCGCAACGCCGACCCGCAGGACGGGGAGAAGGCGCTGCGACTGATCACGCGGGTGGCCTGCAACGAGGATTTCCAGCTGAACGCGACGCAGATGGTGGAGCTGCTGTCGTGCGGCCTGTCGTTCGCGCAATGGGACGATACGCGCATGTTCGCCTATGATGCGCTGAACAGCGCCCTTGACACGATGGATCGTTTCGCCAAGGAGGCCGCGACCGGCTCGACGGCCGACGCTTCGGAACTCATCAAGCGTACGGTGGCGCTGTCGGCGCACCAGCAGTTCGAGGAATCGATCATGTTCCTGCGCCATGATCTGATGCGCGTGAGCGGTGATGCGGCCGACGCCGACCGCTTCTTGGTGAGCCACCACGAATCGGAAGCCATGGCGGATGCCTACGCGGCGCGCCTTATCGCGGCGGAGCGCTGGGATGAGCTCATCGGCTTCATCGACATGGTGGAGCGCGACCGGCCGAACCAGTACACGGTGATGTTCCCGGAGGATCTGGTTGCGTATGAGTGGGAATCCCTGCGCGAGGCCGCATTCGAGGCGCTGGGACGTTGGGACGAGCTCAGGGCGATGTACCGCGAGCGCATCGTCGAGGCGTACGACCCCTCCGACCTGCACACCATCGCACAGCTGCGCGCGATCAGCGGCCGGGATTGGGCCGGGCAGGTGCGGAGCATCGTCACGGCGTACGATGACGGATCCGGACGCTACGCCCGCAATCCGATTTACGAGCGGCTGCTCGTCAACGAGCGGCTGAGTGCCGAGGCAGAACGCTACTGCCGTACGTTCCCCGACGCCCGCGCCGATCTCGCGGCGGTATTGTGACGCGCTCGTCCGCCGCGATGGATCGCCGAGCCTAAAGCACGTATACGGTTCGTGTGCAATCGGCTCGTGGGGGGGGTCTTCGCGTTCGCCGGCTGGACAACTCCCGCATTATCGACTTTTGCGGCAGTTGTCCAGCCGGCAGCGATGACCCACACCGACACGATTCAGCAAAAACGGCTTAACTGCAACGTTTTTCCGCAATTATTCTGCGAAATAATAGTGTTTTGCGCGTGTGGCGCCCTGATTTCGCGGGACAACACGCGCAAATATCGATAATGCGGAAGTTGTACAGCAGTTAGCCGTAACCAGCCGCGACCAGAGTCGGCCCAGCCCCGGCCTACAGCTCGAAGCCGAGTTCCTCGGCGGCGTCGGTCGGCACGGGGTCGTCGCACCAGAAATCCTCAAGGTTCTCGTAGGTGGTCAGACTGCGAATCTCGGCCTTGTCGATGTACAGTTCGCCGCTCAGGTGGTCGGTCTCATGCTGGAAAATGCGCGCCGGCCAACCGTGCAGACGCTCCTCATGCTGCTTGCCGTTCTCGTCGGCCCAGCGTGCGGTGATGTCGAGCCAGCGCCTACGCACGGCCTGATATCCGTCGAAGCTCAGGCAGCCTTCGTAGAAGCTGCGGGTCGCGTCGCCGATCGGCTCATAACTGGGGTTGATGATGACGTGGAACGGGAATTCGGCGATTTCGCGCGGATCGTCCTCGTCGTCGCGCACGTGGTCCTCGACCACCGCGAGCGCGAGCCCCAGGCCGATCTGTGTGGCGGCCAGGCCGACTCCCGGCGCTTCCAGCATCGTCGTGTGCATCGTGTCGATGAGCTTGTTCAGCGTGCCCTTGCTCAGCTGGCCGGAGTATTGCACGGTCTGCTGGCGCAGCACCGGTTCGCCGGCCTGCACAATCGGCAGGATTCGCTCCTTGCCACCGGTTTTGAGGAGCTGTTCGACCTCACGATTGAGTTCGAGGTCGACTTTCGTGTTTTTTCCGAACATACGAATGATTCCTTGGTATTGCGGTATTGCCGTTATTCGTTCTACAGCGCGAGCTCGTCGGCCACGACTTTGGCGAGCCGGTCGCACACCTCGTCGGCCTGCTGCTGCGTGGCGGCTTCGGCCATCACGCGCACGAGCGGCTCGGTGCCAGACGGTCGCAGCAGCACGCGACCGGTGTCGCCGAGCAGCTTCGACTCCTTGTCGACGGCGGCCTGCACCGCCGCGTTGGTGGTGGCGGCCATCTTGTCGACGTTCGGCACATTGACGAGCTGCTGCGGCAGCTGCGGGAAGTCCGCGGCGAGCTGCTTGAGGCTCTTGCCGGATTTGACGACCTCGTTGCACAGGGTGAGCGCGGTCAGGGTGCCGTCGCCGGTGGTGGCGAACTCGCGGTTGATGACGTGGCCGGACTGCTCGCCGCCGAGCGTGTAGCCGCCGCGGAGCATCTCCTCCAGCACGTAGCGGTCGCCGACCGCGGTCTGCACGGTCTTGATGCCCATGTCCTTGAGGGCGAGCTTGAGTCCGAGGTTGCTCATCACGGTGACGACGAGCGTGTTGTCGGCGAGCTTGCCGGCCTCCTTCTTGGCGCGGGCCAGGATGCCCATGATCTGATCGCCGTTGACCATGTTGCCGTCCTCATCCACGGCGAGGCATCGGTCGGCGTCGCCGTCGAACGCGACGCCCATCACCGCGTCGGTGGCCTTGACCATGGCCTGCAACTGCTCGGGGTGCGTGGAACCGGCGTTCTTGTTGATGTTGTATCCATCCGGGGATGCGTTGATGACCAGCACTTCCGCGCCGGCGCGGCGCAGCGCCTCCGGAGCGACCACCGATGTGGCGCCGTTCGCGCAGTCCGCCACGATCTTCAGGCCGCGCAACGGCTTGGGCTGGGTCTTGTCCGGGTTGAGCGGGGCGATGGTCGACACCAGATGGTCGATGTACAGGTTCGTGGCGGTCACCGTCTCATGCGAGACGCGGCCAACGCCCGCGCCGGTCGGACGGTCCCAGTCCTGACCGAGCACGGCCTCGATGTCGTCCTCCTTGCTGTCGGGCAGCTTGAAACCGCCGCGCGCGAAGAACTTGATGCCGTTGTCGGGCATGGGGTTGTGCGACGCGGAGATCACCGCGCCCATCTCGACGTTGAGCACGGAGGTCAGGAACGCGACGCCCGGCGTGGGGATGATGCCCGCGTCGATCACGTCGAAGCCGCCAGCAGACATGCCGGCGCACAGCGCGGACGCCAGAAAATCACCGGACACGCGCGTATCACGGCCGATCAGCGCACGACGGCGGCCCTCCGGCAGGCCTTCCCTGACGGCACTGTTGCCCAGCACGCGCACGGCGGCATCCCCCAGATCAAGCGCCAGACGCGCGGTCAAATCCCTGTTCGCCAATCCACGAACGCCATCGGTTCCAAACAATCTCGGCATAATCTGCGATTCCTTTGCTTCGACGGCTTCCGCCGTCTCTTCGACATACCGAGCACCATCGTAACCGGCCGGCGGAGCGATTGCACCCATATCCATGAATACTGCCCAAATCACGCGCAATTGCCAGTTTCGGAGAAAGGCATGTGAGAGAATACAAGCAGATTCGCGAGTCATTTGCCAATGAGAGAAGGGGCCGATTGGGGCTTTCTCTGCTGTGGTCATTACCCTGAATGCCGTCCATGTCCGCCGGAGTTTCCATTGCCACCATGGTTGTCAGGGGCTGGGACTCCGGAAGCCGGTTCAGTCGGCGGGTATGGTTGCGGCGGAGCGAATCCTTGCCGGGGGACCTGCTGAGGATATGGCTGCTGCGGCTGGCTAGGTGGCTGTTCCGGCACCCGGTTCGGGGCAGGCGGAGCCTGGCCCCCACTCCCCTGTGATCCACCAGGATATGGGCGGGATGGCACGGGTCCGTTGGGGTATGATCGAACACTGCCATATGCCACACCGGATACGGGAATCCGCACGCGCGTCCTACGCCGCCGAGACACCACCAGGGCGATTATCACGCCCGTGGCTATAACGGCCACGCCTGCGCCGATCACGCCCCACAGCCACACCGGCATGCCGGACGAAGCGCTCTGCGACGGGTCTCCTTCGGGCTTGGCCTGCCCGTTCGGTGTCGCGGTGTTATTGGTCGAGCCGTCGGCGGTGTTCGTGGCGGAGTATTGCATGCAGTCGGAGCCGCCGTCTGATCGGCACTGCTCCACCTTCTTCCACGCCGTCTGCTGACGCTCATACTCCCGCCCGATGAGCCCGGCCTCACACGGGACATTATCCGCCGCGGTGCCAACGCCGTCCAGGTTCGTCTTGCAATCCTGCGTGTACCAGTCCTTCAGATCCGGGTATTGGGCGGCGGCCTTCATCTGGTATTCCAGAATCGGGTTCACGTCCTTGTACTGCGTCGGATCGACCGTCAGCAGCGCGTTCAGGCCCACCTCACCGAACCCGCGTTTGCGCTCCGGGTCGATGACCGGCTTGCCTTTGCCGCTCTTCGTGTTGCGTATCAAAGACTGGATGATCTGGTTGCCCGTCGCGTCGGGCCACTTCTGCATGGCCAGCGCCAGGTACGACGACAATACCGCGGCCGCGGTCGACGTGCCGCCGTTGCCCACGCGGTTATCGCCTTCGGCGACGTAATTGATGGGCTTGAGCACGTTCGCCCCGTACGACAGCACCGCCACGTTGCCGTCCATGACGTCCGAGGTGGAAGCCAGGGTGCCGGACTCGTCCACGCTGTTCACCATCACCACGCCGGGGAAGGTCTCCATGCTGCGCGGGTCGCCGGTCAGATCATCCAGGCCGGGGGTGGTGTCGTTCGCGCGCGCTCCGACCATGATGATTCCGTGCCGCAGCGCATCCACATACCCGGCATAATCCGTATCGTCAAGACCGCCGCTCTGGGACCGGTTGATGATGCGGGCTCCCCAATCCACGGCCGTCCTGACATCGGCGCCATTGTCGCTCGACGCATCGCCCAGCTTCTTCGCGTCGCACAACGTCGTCGCCGCGGTGGCGCTCGTCCCCATGGTCGTGATGTGCAGTATCCTGGCCTTGGGCGCCGCGCCCAGCATCCCCGCCTTGTCCAAGGTGTAATTGCCTCCGTCCCCCACGATCCATGACAGCATGTCAGTGCCGTGCGATGAATAGTACCCATCGTCACCGGCCTTGATCGTCGCGGTCAACGGCCTGCCGCCCACCTTGCACTCGACCTCGTTGCCGTCCATACCGGAGAACCGGCCCAGCCTGTACGTGATGTCGGCGTCCTTCAACGCGGGGTAATCCTCGACCGCCTGCGTATCCAGCACCGCCACCTTCACACCGGAACCGTCAATGCCCTGCTTCCATGCGGAAGCCACCGTGTCGTTCACCACCGGCCAACGCCCGTCATCCGCCGCGAAGGCACCGGGCGTGAACGCGCAAGGCAATACGCATGCCAGCGCGAACGCGCATCCGGCCTTCACCCTCGACCAACGAGAAACCATGAACCTGCCCTTCCCGGCTCACGCCGTCTTTGGATGATATCGCCGAGGAGTTTCATGATGAACCCCCTACAATCCGAAAGTGTACTCTCATGAAGCTTTCAGCAATACCCCTTTCCCGTAACATTTCGGTATACGGGCAGCGAACGGCGCAGTCGCAGGGGCGCGGCATGTGACGGCACGGTACATCACGCCGGACAACGTCCGCGATTACGCATTATGCAGGAGTTGTACGACGGCAGATATTTAGGCACGATAAGAGAATGGCTTGAAATCAACGATTTCGCGGTTCAAGTCACTGTACAACACGTATATTTTGCCCGTTTGCGGGAGTTGTACAGCGCCGTAGGTGCACAACATCTGCGTTTCGCTGATATGCGGGAGTTGTACAACGAATCACGGCAACACGGCGATACGGCAACACGACGACTCTGCCGCACCGCCGGTACATACTCATGCACGCGAAACGCCCTTCGCGCGAACGGCGGCCTTGCAGGCGCACGTTACGCGAAGGGCGTTTCGTATGGGTCGGTCGCGCCGCCTTACAGCGCGGCGTTGAAGTCGCGCACCTTGAGCGTGCGCTGCGAGGATTCCACATTGCCGCGCACGATGCGCTTCAGGGCGTTGTCGGCATCCTCATGGTCGGCGAGCCACCGATGGCCGAGTTCGACCAGCGTGGCCGGGTCAGCGTAGTACGGGTACAGGCCCTCAAGCAGCGCCTCGGCCATGTGGAAGCTCTTGTTCTTCCACACCCAGTCGACCACGTCGTAGTACTTGGCGGCATACGGCTCGGCCAGGTCGGGGCGCGGAGTGGCGGCGAACCCGCGGGCCACGGCCTCCAGCTGCATGTTGGTCAGGTCGGCGTTGTTGAGCGCCTCGTTCCAGGCCCACTCCTTCGCGGCGGCGTCGCCACGCACCGCGTGGGCGCCGAGCGCGAACTCGCGGTTCTCGGTGGTGTCACGCTTGGCGAGCTGCGCGTCGATGCCGGCCTGGTCGATCAGCTTCACCGAGGAGAGCGCGTTGATGATCGTCCACGTGAAGTTGTTGTCGATCTCCAGTCCGACCACGATCAGCGAGCCGTCGAAGAGGCCCTGCGCGTGCTCGGCGAACTCGGCGTCGCCCTCCTCGCCGTAGCCGAGGTACGCCGTGACGAGCTGGAACTGCTGGTCGGATCCGCCGGGAGCGGCGATGACGAGCTTCCACAGCTCCTTGGCGACGTGCTTGACCACGTCCGCGCGGCGATCCGGCGCGGTGTAGTGCCACGCGGTGGTGCTCATGCAGCTCAGCGCGTAACGGAACGTGGTGGACTCGGTCTCGGTGGCGAGCAGCGCCAGCGTCGTGTCGATGAACTTCTCGGCGGCGAGATCGCCGTCACGGGTCATGTCCCACAGCGACAGCCACACGACCGCGCGGGCGAGCGCATCATCGAAACGCTGCAGGTTCGCCAGGGCGAACGAGAGCGAATCGGCGTCGAAACGCAGCTTCGTGTATGTCAGATCATCGTCGTTCACCAGGATGAACGCGGGGCGCTTCTTGCCGGCCGCGGCGGCGACCACGGTGGATTCGCCGTCCACGTCAAGCTCGAAGCGGTCGGTGCGCACGATCTTGCCGGTGGCCGGATCCTCGTCGTAGAAGCCGACCGCGAGGCGATGCGGGCGCAACACCGGGTGCTCGGCGGGGGCGGTCTGGTTGAGCGTGAGCGAGGCGATGGTGCCGTCCGCGTTCTCCTCGACCTCGGTGGCGATCGTGTTGATGCCGGACTCCTCCAGCCACTTGGCGCTCCACGCCTTGAGATCGCGGCCGGACGCCTTCTCCAGCTCGTGCAGCAGGTCGGCGAGCGTGGCGTTGGAGTATGCGTACTTGTTGAGGTACTGGTTGATGCCCTGGAAGAACTTCTCGCGGCCGACGTAGTACACGAGCTGCTTGAGCACGGAGGCGCCCTTCGCGTAGGTGATGCCGTCGAAGTTGACGTACGTGTCGTTGAGGTCGTTGATCGGGGCGACGATCGGGTGCGTGGTGCTCAGCTGGTCCTGGTTCAGCGCCCAGCTCTTCTCGCCGGAGCAGAACGTGGCCCAGGCGTCATGCCATTCGGTGGCCTCGGCGGTGGCGAGCGTGGAGGTGAACTCGGCGAAGGACTCGTTGAGCCACAGGTCGTTCCACCATTTCATCGTCACGTAGTCGCCGAACCACATGTGGGCGAGCTCGTGCAGCACGGTCACCACGCGGCGCTCGGCGAGCGCGTCGGTGACCTTCGACTCGAACACGTACTGGTCGCGGATCGTGACCATGCCGATGTTCTCCATCGCGCCCGCGTTGTACTCGGGCACGTAGATCTGGTCGAACTTGGCGTACGGGTAAGGCACGCCCCACGTCTTGGCGTAGAACGCGAAGCCCTTCTTAGTGATGTCGAACAGGTAGTCGACGTCCTTGGCGAACGCGGGGGCGAGCGCCTGGCGGCAGTACTGGGCCATAGGCACGGTGCGGCCGTCCTCGTTGAGGTAGGTGGTGTGCCATTCGGCGTACGGACCGGCGCAGATGGCGGTCAGGTACGAGCTCATGATAGGCGTGGTCTCGAACGTCCAGCTGCGGGCGGATTCGGGCTCGTGGTCGCCGAGCACCCCGTCTGCGGTGATGACGTCGTCGACGTCCTCCTTGGACTTGACCGGCATGTTCGACGTGACGATCCACGACTTCGGCGCGAGCACGGTGAAGTCGAACGTGGCCTTCAGGTCGGGCTGGTCGAACACCGCGTACACGCGGCGCGCGTCCGGCACCTCGAACTGGGAGTACAGGTAGATGTTGCCGTCGGACGGGTCCACGCTGCGGTGCAGGCCCTCGCCGGTGTTGGAGTACACGCAGTCGGCCTTGACGGTGACCTCGTTGCGGCGGCGCAGGCCGGTGAGCGCGATGCGGTTGTCCTCGAACACCTGCGCGGGGTCGAGCGCCTCGTCGTTCAGGATGATCTCGGTCACGTTGTCGGCGATCAGGTCGAGGAACGTCTCGCTGCCCGGCTCGGCGCCGAAGCAGATCGTCGTGGTCGAGCCGAACGTGCGCGCGTCCCGGGTCAGATCAAGCTGGACATGGTAGCTGATGGGGGCGGAGACGATGGACTTGCGTTCCTCTGCTTCCACGCGGGTAAGGTTTGCACCTGGCATATTTTCTAACTCCTTCTGATATGTCTTCCCGAAAGAAGCCGGGACCGTCACGACAGAAAAAGGAACAAGGAACCGTTCACGCGGTTCCCTACTCCTCGCTGAGACGTTGACGTTCAGGCTTGCTTCTGGATGTATGCCGGCGTCACTTGCGTGAGCCGAAGCGGTTTACTTGCTGGGTTCTTCGATGATGTCCTGGGCGATGTCGGCGACGACCGGAACGATCATCGGCTTGCGGTGCAGCTGTCGGGCGATCCATCCGCCGAGCGTGCGGCGCATGATCTGCTGCAGTCTGTGCGTGTCCTTCGTCCCCTGCATCATCGCGTCCTGCAGCTGCTCGACGATCTGATGGCGGATCTTGTCGAACTCGCTTTCGTCTTCGGCGACCGCGTTGAGGAAGATCTTCGGGCCGGTGACGACTTCGGAGGCCTCGGTATCGACCACGACGAAGCTGGACACGAAGCCTTCGGTGCCGAGGATGCGGCGCTTCTCAAGCTCCTCGTCGGTGATCTCGCCGACCGAATCGCCGTCCACGTACACGTAGCCGCACGGCACGGAGCCGACGACCGCGGCCTGACCGTGGTACAGGTCGACGACGTCGCCATCCTCCGCCAGCACCACGTTCTTCGGATCGACGCCGGTCTTGACGGCGATCAGGCCGTTGGCGACCAAGTGGCGGTTCTCGCCGTGGATGGGCATCGCGCATTTGGGCTTGACGATGTTGTACATGTACAGCAGCTCGCCCTCGTTGCAGTGACCGGACACGTGCACGGCCGCGTTGTCGCGGTTGACGACGCGCGCGCCGAGCTGCACGAGCTTGTTGATGACCTTGTACACGCCGTGCTCGTTGCCCGGAATCAGAGAGCTGGCGAGTATCACCGTGTCGAACTCGTTGATGGTGATGTCGCGGTGGTTGCCGTCGGCGATGCGGCCGAGTGCGGCCATCGGTTCGCCCTGGGAACCGGTGCACATGAAGACGAGCTTGTCGTCCTGAATGTCGTTGGCCTGCTTCAGGTCCACGACGGTGCCTTCGGGGATGTGCAGGTAGCCGAGGTCGGCGGCGATGGACATGTTGCGCACCATCGAGCGGCCGACGAAGACGACCTTGCGCCCGTACTTGTGGGCGACGTCGACGACCTGCTGGACGCGGTGCACGTGCGAGGAGAAGCTGGCGACGATGATCTTGCGGCTCGCCTGCGCGAACGCCTGGTCGAGCGCGGGTCCGATGGAGGTCTCCGGCTTGACGAAGCCTGGCACCTCGGCGTTGGTGGAGTCCATCATCAGCAGATCCACGCCCTGCTCGCCGATCTTGCCGAATTCCACCAGATCGGTGATCTTGTGGTCGAGCGGCAGCTGGTCGAGCTTGATGTCGCCGGTGTCAATCAGGGAGCCGGCGGGCGTCTTGACGTACACGGCGAGCGCGTCGGGGATCGAGTGGGTGACGGTGACGAATTCGAGGTTGAACGGGCCGACCTTGAGCTTGTCGCGTCCCTTGACCTCCACCATGGTGGGATGCTGGTTGTGCTCCTGGCATTTCGCCTCAACGAAGGCGAGGGTCAGCTTGGAGCCGATCAGCGGGATGTCCGGGCGCAGCTTGAGCAGGTAGGGCACGCCGCCGATATGGTCCTCATGGCCATGAGTGAGCACGAGCGCGTCGACCTTGTCGAGACGGTTCTTGATGTAGCTGAAATCGGGAAGAATCAGGTCGACGCCCGGCTGCTCCTCTTCGGGGAAGAGCACGCCGCAGTCGATGAGCAGCAGGTGACCGTTGTATTCGATTACGTTCATGTTGCGGCCGATTTCGCCCAGACCGCCGAGCGGCGTAATGCGCATCGAACCCTTGCGGTACTTCGGCGGGGCGATCAGGACGTCGTCCTGCTGGGGAGCGGTGGCCTGGCCCTTGAACGAGCCGGCGTTGCTGGTGTTGCGATTCGCGGATCCGCGGCGGCGCGACGCGCCACCGGAACGGGACCTGCGTGAGTTGTTCTTCTTTTGTTGTTCTTGTGCCATTCTCTATTGGTTTTCTGTTTCTTTGTTTCCGTCTGTGTCACGGAAACGACGTTATCTGCAACCGCTCGCCCGTGTCCGCCGAGGCCGTTCGCATCCGCGACCGGAACGGCCGTTCCCGGAGTCGGACGATGCCGTAATCCGGGTGCATCCCGAGCGAGGCCGGTGTGGCCCGGTCAGAGCAGTCCCGCTGCTTTCATGCCCTCTTCGGCCTTGGCCAGTTGATCGGCGTCCGGGCCGATGTTCGGCAGGCGCATGGCCGTGGAGGAAAGATAGCCCTTGATTCTCAGCGAGGCCTTGGCCATGACGGCCTGGTAGCCGTCGCCGTTGAGCGCGTGGACAAGCGGGGCGAGCTGGTTGGCGAGGCGCTGCGCCTGATGGATGTCGCCGCGGTCGAACGCCTCGACCAGCTGGCGCATCGGCGAGGAGGCGACGTGCGCGATCACCGAGATGATGCCCACGGCACCGATCGACAGGAACGGCAGGAACAGGCCATCATCACCCGAATACCAGGCGAGGCCGGTGCGCTGCTGCTTTTCGACGGCGGCGGCGAGGTCGCCGGTCGCGTCCTTGACGGCTTTGACATGCTCAAGCTCGGCAAGACGGTCATATGTTTCGACGCGGACTTTCAGTCCGGTACGGCCGGGCACGTCATATACGATGATCGGCCTCTCGGCCACGGAATCGACGACCTTGTAATGGCCGACCACGCCGTCCTGGCTGGGGCGCGAGTAGTACGGCGTAACCACGAGCACCGCGTCGGCTCCCGCCTCCTGCGTCTGCTCGACCATGCGCACGGTGTGCGCGGTATCGTTCGATCCGGCACCGGAGATCACCGGGACATCCACGACCTCCTTGACGGCCCTCACCAGCTCGACCTTCTCCTCCATGTGGGTCACGGGGGATTCGCCGGTCGTGCCGTTCACCACCAACCCGTCGGCGCCGTCGGCGACCAATTGCTTCGCCAGAGACTGCGCGGCCTCGAAATCAACCGTCCCATCTGCTTTCATGGGGGTGACCATTGCGGGGAGGATGCGTCCGAACGGAGCCGGGTTGAGAAGATGCATAGTACCGTCACTCATATCTCTTTACCGTACTTGGCAGCAAGGACGCATCGCCGTCACCCGTACATAATATGAACGCGTCCCGGATCTCCTTCATCCCACCAAAGTCCCATCCAGACCCCACCAAACGGGACTATCGCCGGATGGGGGATGCCAGGCCAACGCTTTACAGGTCGAGGAACTTGTCGAGGCCGACGGTCAGGCCGGCATGACCGCCGTCGGCGACCTTGCGCACGGCGAGCAGCACGCCAGGCATGAAGCTGATGCGGTCGAAGCTGTCGGCGCGGATGGTCAGCTGCTCGCCCGCATTGCCGAGCAATACCTCCTCATGCGCGTTGAGCCCGCGCAGACGCACGGCATGCACGTGCACGCCGTCGACGACCTGCCCGCGAGAGCCGCCATCCGTCTCGGTGGCGTCCGGCATGGCGCCGAGGCCGGCCGCCTTGCGCGCATCCGCGATGGCGCGGGCGGTGTGGATAGCGGTTCCGGAGGGCGCATCCACCTTGGTGGGATGATGCAGCTCGATGACCTCTGCGGACTCGAAGTACGGCGCGGCGACCTTGGCGAAATAATCGGCCAGCACGGCGGAAATCGCGAAGTTGGGCGCGATGAACACGGCCTGATCGTCACGGGGAGCCTCGGCGAGCGCCGCCGTGACCTTGGCGAGTCTCTCATCGGTCCAACCGGTGGTGCCAACCACCACGTCGACCCCCCGCTTCACAAGCGCGAGCACATTGTCGAGCGAAACGGACGGCACGGTGAACTCCACCACGACATCGGTGTTCTCCGGCGTGATCCGCATCAGGTCATCGCCCGCGTCGAGTGCGAAGGCGAGCTGCATGTCCTGCGCACCGTTCACCGCATCCACCACATGAGATCCCATGCGCCCTTTGGCGCCGACCACTGAAACCCTGACCATCACACGACCTTTCCGAGCGAAACCGTCCGTAACTTTTCCAAAATTCCCTACCAATATATAGGCATGCCGGCCCATGGTCCGGCCACCTGTCCGTAAGCTGGGTCACATCCCGGCTCCGACCGGTTCGGCGCACCGTTCCACAACGCACTGATACGGCTTCATAAATTTTGGCCCTGTTAGACCAAGGTTGACTTTTTGCCTTGCAGTGTGGTTACTGGGTAGCTACAATGATGGTAGGTATGAGAACGGGCAAGGTGGCGCGTATAGCCGATAGGGTCAGGAAGGAACTTGGCGAACTGACGCCACAGGAGCGCGATCTCGCCATCAACCGCGTGAACACGCTGCATGCGCGATTGGAGGCTTTCATGTTCGGCTTCCACGGCGTGTCAACGAAATACCTGCAAGCCTACCTGGACTGGTTCCAATGGCTCGTCGCGTTCATCGACGGATTCGGCAAAACCGACGATGATGGGCTGCTCGCCCGCCAGCTCGGCAAAGGCCTGTATCGCATCCGCCGCCGTGACTGCCAGCGCATGACACCACCGTACATGGATTATTGGCGGAAAGCCGCATGACACCGTGCATACGATGTACAGTCGGAACAACCGACAAGCATAGGAGGCGCATATGGCGAGCATACCCACCACGACCATGAGGATAGACCCGCAGCTCAAGGAGGAATCCAGCCGCGTGCTCGAAGACCTCGGGCTCACCCTCTCCGGCGCGGTCACGATCTTCCTGAAGGCCGTCGTCAGGGAACAGGGACTCCCGTTCGAGGTCAAGAAGGAAACGTCGAATGGCAGATAAGGTCATCCGCATCAAAGACCTCCGTCCTCAAGACGTGCGCGGATTCCGAGGTGACACCGTGAGTGCAGATGGGCTCGTGGTCGGAGGACAACTGGGACCGTATCATGGCCGACTACCAGTCGCGCCACGAACAGGCCATCGAGCAGCGCGACGAGGTGCTGTTCAAGGGACATGACCTGTTCAAGCTCCCCCAGCGCGAACTGCGCACGATACGTCCGCAGATGCAGTACATCTTCCAAGACCCGTACAGTGCGCTGAACCCGCAAATGACCATCGGGCGGTCCATCGGCGAGCCGTTGCTCGAACACCGGCTTGCCACGAAGGCGGACGTGAACGACAGGGTCGCGCAGATACTGGAGATCTGCGCAGGAGCGCGGGCGAGGGTGACGGCGTCGGCTCAGGTGCTCAGACCGGCGCGAGCCTGTACGAGCGCAGGCCGTATGCCAAGGCGATTGTTGACGGCACGGCGACGCGCTTCTGCGTCATCGCGTTCCACGGCGGGTACATGGCTGACGGACGTCAGCGCCGTTTTCGGGCGAGGAACCAGCCGAGCAGGGCGAGCGGCACCGCGCACAGGGTGACGATCCACGGAATCATCATGCTCATGTGCGGACTGGATGCGTCCAGCACGGCACCGGCGATGGTCGACCCGAACGAGGTGCCGACCGAGCCTGCGGTGGTCACCCACGACAGTCCTTCGGTGAGCGAGCGCGCGGGCACGATGTCCTTGACGATCAGGTTGCCGGTAGCGAACAGCGGGGAGACGCACAGGCCGGTCAGGATCTCCATGACGCCGAGGATCAGGAAATTGCCCATCACCATGCGGAACACCACATAGCCGACGGTGAGCAGCGTCAGGAAAATGACCATATGCCGCCAGTGCGAGCCTTTCATCTCCCGGGAACCGAAGATGACCGCCCCGATGCAGGAGCCGACCGCGAACATGGCGAGCTGCAGGCCGAGGAACCGCTCCGCGCCGGCGGCCTTCATCGTGGCCGTCATGGACACGTCGAATGCGGTGAAGCTCATGTTGAACACCACGAACACGACCAGCAGTGGCAGAATGCCCCGATACGTCAGTACATTGCGCGGCTTGGCGGAATAGGGCCGGTGCAGACGACGCAGCCGGAAACCGTTGTCTTCGGGGGAGGGCGTCGGTGCGGCATGGTCTCCGGCCGTCTGGAGTGCGGGAGCCGGCTGACCGGTGACGGCGTTCGACTGCGCGTCCGGTATTTCGGCGGCGACGACGTCAATCGGCTCCAACACGGGCGGGACGGTGTTCTTCAGCGAGAAGAACACCGCTCCCCCGATGCCGCAGGCCAGCGTGGGCACGAACAACTGCGACACCGGGTGCACCGAGGTGGCGAGGAACGCCGCCAGAATCGGACCGAAGATGAATACGATCTCATCGATGGCCGCTTCCAGCGCATACGCGGTGTTGAGCAGCGACTCGTGTTGCGAACCGCGCAGCGCATACGCCCAGCGGGTGCGCACGAGGGCGCCGAACGAGAACTGGGTCAGCCCCATGCATATGGCCAGCGCGAACAGCACCGGGATGGGCACTCGGGCGAGCGCCGCCAGTGCGAACGCAAGCATCGCCACTATCTGCACGCCAAGCGCCACCGGTCCGACACGCCGCTGCCCGAACCGGTCGAACAGGCGCGCGTAGAACGGCGTGACCGCGGCGACGGCGAGGATGTACATGGCGCTCATCGACCCGGCGACCGTCCAGTTGTCGTACATGTGGTTGAGCGCGAGCACGATGCCCAGCGACATCATCGAGATCGGCAATCGGGCCACCGCTCCGGAGATGCAGAACGCCTTGGCGCCGGGAATGCGGAACAGTTGCGCGTACGGCGACTGCGATGCGACGGATCGGCTCTGCTGTTGAGCCCCGCTCATCGAGTGTTCTCCGGGGTTCCGGCGTAGATGAAGATGTCGTCCATGTCTGCGCCATCCTCGGGATGGTCCGCCGCATATCGGGCGGCGATGCAGTTCAGCCCCTTGTGGTCGTAGAAGCTCACGTCGCAACTGGAGTCGGTGTGCAGGTAGAACCGGGCGACCTGGCAATTCGCGAAATAGTCCATCGCCTGCCGCCAGAGCGAACCGCCGACGCCGTGTCCGCGAGCGCTTTTCGCGACGAGGAACAGCTCGATCTCGCCGCGCGCGACGTCGTTGATGTCGATTTCGCGTTCCATGCGCAGTTCCATCTCATGCCATTGCTCGGTCTCGGACAGGGTTTTCGTGCCGAGCGTCGACCGGTTCAGTTCGCCGTTGATCGCGGCGAGTTCCTGCTTGGCTTGCGGGAAGGCCAATGGCTCGCCGGCGACGCGCGACAGTGTGACGCCCATGAAGCGGCCGTCGAGTTCGGCGATGATGGCGCGGGTGGTCGGTTCGAGGTAGTGCAGCACGAAGTGCCGGGATATCTGCATGGACACCGGCGTGCCGGCGGCCGCGCTGCACTGACCCCATGTGCGGTCGAACTCCCGGACGATGTCGTCCAGATCATTCCAACGCATGGGCCGGTAGGTCACCGATTGCGATGGTTTCATCTCCTCGGCGGGCACTGTTGCCGTTGCCGGCGTAGATGCGATTGTGACGCCCGGCACCTCCTCCGGCGTGACGTCAGGCACGACGTCAGACATGACGTCACGCTGTGGGTCCGTCCCGATCGGCGTGCTCTCCGAGAGGGTGCTCTCGTCATCGGCGGATGGCGTGGCATTGGTGATGGTGGCATTCATGACGGTGTTGTCGTGCGCAACCATGGTTCTGCTCCTTTGTGGTTGTTGCGTCCGGCACGTGTGCCCGCCCACACGGTGCACCAAGGGTCGCGGCATCCCTCCCGGCATGACGGCTGCGGCGCGTTCCATCCGCAGCGTGTGCCGCCCCCTTGGCGGTCACCTAGTCATTGTCGGATCCTTCGGGAATGCCGGAGCTCAACTCGGCTAGGATCTCTTGTTCGGTTTTCGCGCGGGCGTGCAGCTCGCGCGCGCCTTCATCAGGCTCACTCAGATAGTAGAGGGTGGCGTCGATTCTGTCCAGCGGCACGTGCTCGATGTACGACAGCAGCAGCCGATACCAGTCGAGCTGCACAAGCTTGTGTTCGATGTCCTGCGGCTTGCGTGGCTTGCGCCCGGTCTTCCAGTCGACGATGGTGTATTGCTTCGTCGGATCGTTCGCGTCCAGTCCGCCGTGGAACACCGCATCGAGTTTGCCGTTGACGATGACGTCACCGAGCTGGGGAATCGACACGACGATCTGGCGTTCCGCCCACGCCGGGCGACGCTCCGACCACGTCGATTCGGCGAGTCGACGCTGCCATACGGTGAGCTGTCGTTCCTTCGCCGTCAGTGTGTCGGATTTCATTTCCAGTTCGGACAGATCGTGCAGCAGGGATTCGCGGGTCACCGGCTCGCGGCAGGTGCCGGCCGTACCGGTTTCGATGCTGCTGGAATCGTATGCGCCGATGCCGTCTGCATCTATTGATTGGCCGTCGCCGTAGGCGTTGATAAATTGTTCCGCCCATGCGTGGAACAGGGTGCCCGCCTCAGCGGCGGGGGATGCGACGCGCGGGATAGGCCGGATCAGGCCACGCCAATAGCCGCGTTCCTCGCGCTGGGTCATATGTCCCGCTCTCGCCTGCAACGCGGTGACGTTCTGCCGTCCGTGCTCCAGCAGGTGCTCCGCCTGACGGCGGACATAGCGGTCGATCTCGCGCTCGCCTCGGCCGAAGGACCATGGCATCAGATCGGGGTCTTCAACGAGCATTCGGGCGCGTGCCAGCAGGGAGTCCGCATCGTCGGTCACAAGCCCGGAATCGCCGGACAGCCCGCCGGTGAGCTTCGACAGGGTTTCCTCGGACAACTTGGCCGGCCATGTCGGGTCGCCGGCCTGTTCGCGTTCCTCCAATGGGGCATTCCACGCCTCTTCGACGACATCCCGCTCATATTCGGTGGCGTGGTCGCCGACGAAGAACCCCTGCGGCCTGTCCACACCCAGCTGGTCCAGCGACGGGTGTGCAGACGCACCTGATGCCGCACCGGCCACCGCCAAGTCAGGGCTACTGTCGGCAATGGCATCCGCATTCTCGGAGTATCCCGCGCTCCCGCTCTTGCACGCGGATACCAGACCGCTCTCATGGCATAGCGAGTCCTGCATCTCCGTCCAGAATACCGACGGCTTCGAGGCACTCGGTCTTTTGCCGGGACGGTTCAGGTACTGGCTCGGGTCTCGATCCAGAATCGAATACTGGCTGTAGGTGAGCAGCGCGTCTTTCTTGGCCCGGGTCAGCGCCACATATGCGAGTCGCCGTTCGTCAGCCAGCAGACGTCGGCCATATTCCTCTTCCTGGGTGAGATACCAGCTGGACGGGTCGGCGACATCCATATCGTCTCCGATGTCCTTGCTGCGCAGGTCTCCGTAGAACTCGTCGTCGATGACTTCGACATCGTCCAGGGCACGCAGCGTTTCGACCGGGGCGTCATCCGGATTCGCGTCGTGCGGGAAACGTGGCAGGATACCGGCATCGACGCGCACGGGCGCAGGTACCGCGGCCGGGTCGTCCGCCCATGAACGAACCGTCGCCTTGTATTCCGGGGGAGTCCACGATTCGCCGGCACCACCGCCGGGATGCTCCGCGTCCAGCTCGACATGCAAACCGCCCTGATTGCTGGGGAACACTCCTGATTGCATGGACACCACGGCGACGGCGTCCCATTCCAATCCCTTGGCCTGATGGATGGTCATCAGCACCACGTCCGCAGGAGTGTCGGGCACCGCCGCGGTATCCTCCTCTATCTGGCCAAGCGAGTCAACCCATGACATGAATCCACGTAAAGTCGGATTCACGCCTTCGACGATTTCCTGCGTATAGGTGTCGACCAGTGCGGCGACCGACTGCAGAGGCGAACGCGCCTGCGTGGGGTTCACCGGCTGGGAGGGGTTTTTGACCGCCTGGGCGACGATTGTGTCGATGTCGAGGTTCAAGGCCCGCACCGCGGCGTCAATCACTTCCTTCAGCGGGTGATTAGTCACGGCATGCACACGCTGCAGTACTTCGCCCGCCTGTATGATACGGCGTGATGTCGTCTCGTCGAATCCGCCGCGACGCGACAGCAGCGACGGCAGGTCATCCCGCATCATCATATCGATGAGGAACACCGCATGCGGCACTCGATCCCGGTATTGCTTAACGATGGCCTTCACCTGCGGGTCGGCGAACGTCGCGATGTCGGAGCCACCATCCGCTTCCGAAACGAGACCGGAATCAATGGACGTGGAGGCTATTGCCTCATCATGACCATCATCGGCACGAGCGCCATCGGAACCTGAACCTATGATGCCGGATTCGACCAGTGCACGGTAGCGGCATTGGCTGTCGAGATCTTCGGCCATGCCGGCGAGGCGGGTGAGCGATTCGGATCCCAAACCGAATCGCGGCGTAGCCAGCAGCCTCATCAACGACGCTGAATCGGTGTGGTCGGCGGCCGCATGCAGCAATGCGATCAGATCCTGGACCTCCGGCCTCTCCAGCAGCGCGGAGTAGCCGACGACCAACGTCGTCAGGCCCGCCCGTTCGAGTTCTTGGGCGAATTGCGCCATGTGCGTCTTGCCTCGGAACAGCACCGCCACATGCGGGGTATCGGAGGCGGCCGTGGCGGCGTCGTCCTTCCGGTACCGTGCGATGGCCTGTTTGGCGAAGCGTGCCACGGCATCGACTTCCTGGCCGAAGGTGGCAAATCCCAGCACGCCGATCGTACCTTCCGCGGCGTTGTCCATCGCGGACAGGTTCGCGACATCCACTTCGCGCATCAGGGAGCTGCCGGCCCGCCGTGGCGGTATGCGCAGCGGCTCGGTGAGGTTGTTGGCGGCTCTGAGCACGATGCAGGTGTTGCGTCGCGTGACGCTGAGCGGGTATGGTTTCGCGTCGGAGGGCATGCCGAAGTCCTTTTGGAACATGCGGAACGCTCCGGGACTGGCACCACGCCACGCATAGATCGACTGGAACGGGTCTCCCACCGCGTTCACCGCGGATCGCGACAGCCCGACGCCATCCTTGGACCACTCTCCGGCGCTGCGCGCCGCCTCCCGCCAGCGGGAGGAAGACCTATCAGCATCGGCATCAGACTGGGGGTGGAACAGGGTGGCGAGGAGCATCGCCTGCGTGGTGGAGGTGTCCTGGTATTCGTCAAGCAGCACGTGCGTGTAACGGCGACGGTACCGCTCCCCGATGGAGGGGAATCGCGCGACGAGCTGGTAGGCGGCAATGGTGAAATCGCTGAATTCCGCCATGTTCTGAACCCGCTTTTCCCGCTCGTATTCCTCGACGAGCGTCAGCAGCGTCTCCCGACGCCGGGTCACGTCGCGCAGCTGTGCACACTTGTACACGCATATGTCACGAAGTTGCGCCCGGTATTCCTCCTGTTTGGCCGCGAAGGTCTCCTCCGTGTCCTTCTTGTTTTTTGTCGGAACCTTGGCCTTCGGCGCTTCGTCAGGAACCGGCGTATCGCCAATGGCGATATCGAGTTGCGCGAGGAATGCCTGGTCCCAAGCCCGCACACGGCCGATGGCCTCGTCCATCGTTGTTGTGCTGCCACCGATCATGGCGTTGCCTATGGCATGCGACAACCCCAGTACCCCATTCACCACGGTCTTGAACGCCCCGAGATCCTGCTCGAAGAGGATGTCCATGTGACGGCCGACCACGGTGGTCGCCAGCTGTATGGCACCGGCCTGGCTGAGCGGCTGCGTGTTCTGGTCGAAGCCGACAAGCAGGCCGTATTGCCGCACGATGGTCTGGAAGAACGCATCGTACGTCGACACCTCCGGCTTGAGGAACGCCCGGTTCGCAAAGCGCTCGTCTCCCCCGTCCGCCAGCACGGCGGCGGACACGCGCGACAGCAGTTCCGACGCGGCCTTGCGCGTGAATGTGAGGCCGAGGATGCGCTCGGCCGGCACGCCCTGTGCGATGAGGTTGATGATGCGGCGGGTCATCGTATAGGTCTTGCCGCTGCCCGCTCCGGCCACGACGAGCACGTCATCGCCGGTGGGCGCGTTGACGACTTTTGCCTGCTCGGGGCTGTCGGTAAATCGTGGTGCGTTCATGACTGCCTCGTTTCGAAGACGGTGTTGATTTCGCCGGCGCATGCCGGGCATGCCGCTTTCATGCGGCAATACTGGAGATGATCCGGTTTCGGCCTTGCCTGTATATGGGTCGACCGACTCGCCGCGGCGGCGTAGAACACTCTCGCGATCATGGAGAGCGACCATACGGCCTGCGTGCCGCGCATGCCGAGGAACTGTCGCCATGCCGCTGCGCTTACACCGGTCGGAGGCTCTTCAATCAAATCGGGAGCATCCGAAAGCTTATCGAGGGTCTTGTAGCGGTTCCGCGGCATGAACGATGACGTGTTCAGACTGCCATCGGCGAACAGCGCCGGCTGGTACATTCCCTCCTGCGCGTTGCTGGTTCCGGATGTCGCGGGTGCATCCTTCTGTGCGACATGGAACAGACCACTTTGCGCGATGTCCGGCATGACTTGCAGCGCTTCGGCTCCGCGCGGCCCGTTTTCCGGGAATGCGAGTCCCAGTTGGTAGCAGACCAGCTGAAGATCGTTGAATATGGCCTTGGTCGAAGGCACCTTCCCGGTCTTGTAGTCGATCAGGCGAACGTGACGCTTCCCGTCGGGCATGATTCTGGTCTCCATACGGTCGATGCGCCCGGACAGACGCACGGTCAGCCGGTCGTTCATGGCTTCGGGCCACCCGCCAACCAGCGATCCCATGATGGCGGCGAGTTCATCGCGGCCGATCGGGTCGACGCCGTCCATCGCGTTATAGGCGGCAAGAATGTCGTCCAAGCTGAATACCGCAATGAACGAACGCTCGCATTGTGCGCTTTCCAATGTACCGATCTGGAAGTTCTTGACGTTGTTTACCGGGTATTCGTCGGTGTTGGACATGACGAAGTAGCTGGCGATGTGGCCCAGTACGTCATGCGCGGTATTGTCCTTGCGCGTCGCGTTGTATTGATCGGCCGGGTTGGTGTTGGCCGTCGGATCGTCGCGCAGCTCCTCATAGATGGCGATCATACGGTCCCGTACCGTGCTGACGCGTTCCGGAATCGGCAGGTCATCGCGCCAGTCCGCCGCGTCCAGGCCCTCGTTGCTGGCGGTTTCGGCGACGGCGTGGATCAGCGAGCCGAACGAGGTCGCCACACTGCCGGCGCGCGGACCAGTGAACCGGTTTTCCATCATCCAACAGACGGGACATCCCCAGATGCTGTCCACGGCGGATGGCGACAATGTTGCGATCCGCGGCACCGATGATTGGCCGGTTCCCTCCGCGGCCTTGTCCGGTTCCGGAGCCGCCGCCCGCGATCCCACCGTGCGGGAGCCGGAAGACGCATCCTCGACCTCGTCGAGGAACGGCCAACGCGTGATGTCAGCGGCTTCGACACCATTGTTTGCCAGCAGTCGCAGCGCATCCACGGCATCTTGAGATTCCTTGGAACCTCGTGGGTGTACGGCGAGCGCCACGCGGGCGGCGGCGACCAGGCCGCGAGGATCGGCGTCCAGACCTTGGAGCCGTCCGGCTTCACCGACCTGGGTATATTCCCGCCCTTCGGCCGACGCATGCCGTTCGCGGTTGAATCGTTCCGGTATGTATCCGTACAGGAAGTCAGACGGGGTCAGATCGTCGTTGTACACCGCACTTGCCGTGACCTGCTCCGATGCGCGGGTCAGCGCGACCAGCAGGCTTTTCTGCTCCGCATACAGCACGGATTCCAGTTTGTTGTCGCCATGCTCTCCGGAATCATCGGACAGTCCTCCATACAGCATGACATCAGCCAGATCCTCACCACCGAACATCGTGTTTCGGGCTGCCAGGTTCGGCCATATGCCTTGCTGGATGGCCGGAATCCACACCAACGGCCAGTGTCTCCCCGAGGAGCCCGCCGGCGTGGTCAGCGTCACGGCCTCGTCGATGGGGGCCACTTTGGCCAGGGAATCCGCTTCGATGCGCATCGCCCTCACCTGCGCGAAGAATTCGGGCAGATCCCGGCTTGCGGCCGAGCCGGATGCATAGTCGAACAGCCGCATGGCCGTATCCAGACGGTCGTTGGCGGCACGTCCGGCATCCGTGTTGTTCAGGGCCTCGCGCTGCCAACGGGAGGCGACGTCGCACGCGTTCCAAGCCACGGACAACGCATACTGTGGTTCCTTCGCCGGCAGTTGTCTCAGGCCTTGGGCCACCGTCCCCACCAGATTCCACAGGTGGGCAAACACGCGGGAATGCGGGTCTCCCCGCCCGCACACCTCCTGAACGGCGGCGAGCACGTCATCGGCGGTTATACCGGACGCGCCCTTCGTGCCCGCCCCGACAGCGGAACCGGCATCGTCGACAACGTCACCTGTACCGCCTAGACCGGCGACACCGCCATGCATCGCATGCGCGTCATCCGCGAATTCCAGCAACAGGTACATGGCATCGACGCCGAACTGGAGCTCGTCGCCTTGCGGTGCTTTGACATCGATGATCGTGTCGTCGGTGATGGTCTTCCGATCGCGCCCGGAGACGGCCCATTCGCGCCATTGCTCCCATCCGTGCATGAGCCTGCCCAAGGCATGCATTCGAGCGGTGTCACCAGCAATTCCAGCGTCCCCGGTCTTCCCCGCATCGTCGGCGGCACCGCCAGGCACATCGTCGGACGCATCCCCCTTGCATATGTCCTCGCACGTGACGATCTTGCCGAGTGATGCCAACGCGTTCATGGCGGCGTCCACCGGCTCCAGCCTGGCCGGGTATCCCTCATGATCCCGTCCGCCGCCGACGCTGACCAGCGGGCATCCCATCACCGTGGCAACCCGAGAGCGCACATACAGTGCGGTCTGCTGCAGATTCATGCCCAGCGCGGGCACCGTCTGGTTCCTGAGCATCGCCAATTCGAGCAGCGCGAACAATCCCTGCACGAACGGCTCGTCCTTCAACGGTCGTGTGACCGATGAATACCGTACAGGCACGCCGTCATGACGCAGCCGTTCGCCGATCGTGCGCACGGTGGCGTTGTCGTGCGCGATGACAGCCATGTCGTTCCAGTTGCGTCCTTCAAGGATGTGGGCTTGCTTGATGCGCCATACGACGTCTTCCGTCTCTTCGTCGGCCGAGCGGTACAGCGCGGTTTTCAGACTGCCATCGCCCGGCAGCGGATCGGCCTGGGGCAATGCGACAATCGGCAGGCTCGCCGGCAGCTGCGGCAATTTGCCCGGCCTCTGCGGCAGAGGAACCGTCTCGTCCTGCGTGGATCGGATGGACAGGGAGATACGGGATGCGACCAGATCGCGATACGTATGACCGTCGACGTGGTCCACCGCACGCTCCTCAACTCGGCCATTTCCGGCACCGCCAGCCGGCAGACGAACCATGTCGGCGCCAAGCTGACGACGAATCTGGTCGAACAGGTATTCCGGATATGACCCACGGAAGGTCTGCACGGCCTCGTCCGGATTGCCGACCAGCAGCAGCCGCGTCCCCGCACCGCGCAGCGCCTTCAGGAACGTGAACCCGGCGAAGGTGAGGTCCTGACAGTCGTCGACGACCAGCAAACGCGGCAGATCGTCATCGCCGACCATCCCGACCGCCTTGGCCCCCTCGACCAGCAGACGAGACGAGTCCAACCGGTACTCGCCCGGGTACATACGACTCACCGCGGTCTCGTATTCGCGGCGCAACGCGAACGCGAGACGCCACTGCACATGCAAACGCTCGACGCGCGGCGACCAATGCCTCAACGCCGACAGGGCCGTTCCCTCACGATCCTCGGAAACGCCCAGCTCATCCATGCGGGCCAACATGTCGCGCAGCTGCATGACGAAGGCGGCATTGACGCCTACGCCGGAATCCGCATCACCACCCTCGCCGTCGTTCCCGGCCACGGCATCGGCCAGCACGCCGTCCCAATCATCCCTGGCGAAGTATTCGCGCAGCAACGAGCACGTGCCGCATGGATCCCCCGCCCGCACATGAGCCACATGGACGGAGCACACCGAACGCAGCAGCGCATCCTGCTCGGCGCCGTTCAGCAACCTCGGCAGCGGCTCGCCCGACCTCGAACGCATGACGGTGATCAGCCGGAACGCGATGGCCGACAGCGTCGTGACCGGTCGCGCCTGGGAGGTCGCCCCCAGCTCGCGAATCACCTGATCGCCTATCACATCGGCGATCTGACGCCCGGATACCGTCATTATCGCTCCGGATTCGCCGAACCGTCGCAGCCCGGCCATCAAGGCGTCACGGGCCAGCGTGCTCTTGCCCACGCAAGGAGCACCAACCACCAGCAGCGCCTTGCCGGATTCCCCCTCAAGCAGTGCTTCAACCGCCTTCATGGCACCTCCATTCCCGTCGCCGGCCCCGTCGTCCGTCAGACAGTTCCTCCATCATATGCCAACAATCGAAAACCGAACCATATGTTCCGTTTTTATATCAGTTTTATTCTGGACTAACTGCGTCATCGCACGGCAGCTCCTGCCTGCGGCGAGCACTCCTCAGCGCTCCCCATCAAGGGTTGTGCGTGGGAACACCTCGGAATAGACTAAGAAGAAGAGATGTCGTAAGGGGGATAGCCAAATGCCGGCACAGCCAACACCGCCGCGGATATCCGGCTATGATTTCATCCAGCCACTCGGCACCGGCGCCACAGCCAGCGTATACCGGTACCACCAGCGCGTCCCCAGCCGCGACGTCGCCATCAAGGTCAGCAGCGCCACCCTCGACCCCCGCGCAGCCGCCCGATTCCGCAATGAGGCGAACTACATGGCGGAGCTTTCCGCGCACCCCTACATCCTTTCCATCCACGACGCCGGCGTGACCAGCACCGGACTTGGCTACATCGTGCTGGAATACGCGCCCGGCGGCTCCTATAAGGAGCTGATCCGCAAGCGACCACTCACCGCCGACCAGATGCTCGACCTGGGCATCAAACTTTGCAGCGCCCTGTTCACCGCGCACTGCAGAGGCATCCTGCACCGCGACATCAAGCCCGCGAACATCCTCATCACCCCGCAGGGACTGCCGGTGCTCGCCGATTTCGGCATCTCCACGAATGTGTATCAGGCGGGAACCCAGACCGGTTTCTCCGTGCCATGGGCCGCGCCGGAAGTGCTGACCGGACGCAGCGGCGGCACCGAAGCCGCCGACATCTACTCCTTGGCGGCGACCCTGTACGCCACACTGACCGGCCGTTCGCCGTATGAGCATGGTTATCAGGCGCATACGCAGCAGGAACTCGCGCAGGTCATCGTCAGTCGCCGCCTGCCGCCAATCGGCCGCCCTGATGTGCCCGCGGACGTCGAACGTGTACTCGCCAAGGGGCTCGACAAGAACCCGGACAACCGTTACGGCACGGCGCTGGAATTCGCCCGCGCGATGCAGCAGGCGCAACAGGCCTACTACGACCATGCCACGCCCGTCACCGTGGAAGGCGTCCCCGAATATCCCAGCAGCATGACCGGCAAGCGCCGCGTCGCGCCCGGCCCCGCGAACGTGACGCGAATGGACGCTCCCACCGGTGCGTGGAAGAAGCCGCTGGCCATCACGGCCGTGGTCGTGGCTGCGCTGACGGCGGTCGTCCTGACGTTCGTCTTCGTCGTAATGCCGCACATGGATGACACCGCGACGCACAACCGCACATCGGTCTCCACGCCGGGCGCCACCGGCGACTCCAACGGAACGGACGGCAATCCCGACGACATCACGGGAGCCGAAGTGGTGCCGACGCCCGAAAACCTGAACGGAACCTACGACGGCACCACCGTCACGTTCACCTGGACGAACCCGCAGCCCAAGGACGGCGACATGTACGCATGGTCGCCGGTACAGGGCAATTCTGCCACTTCCGGACCCAGTACCAGCACCAACATCGTGGCCGACCGCAAAGTCGAGCTGCATGACGTGACCGACAAACAGACCTGCATCGAAGTGAAGATCGTGCGCAGTGACAAGCAGATGTCCCAGAATCCGGCCATCGCATGCGCGGTGAGGCAATAGGAACGCACTATATGAAGGACTGCACCATGCGGCACGGCATTGCACGAGAAGCGAGCGAACGAGAGAGAAGAGGATGCCATGAGCAAGCAGCCTAACCAGCGCCAACGCGAGCGGGCGTTCCGCTCCTCCATGCGCCGCCTGGTCTCGCCTGACGCGCACCGTTGGGCGATGCCCGTCATCGCGCTCGTCATGCTGATCGGCATCATCGCCGGCGCCATCTGGGTGAGCTCCATCACCCGCCAACACGTGCATCTCGACGACGGCACCGTTTGGGTCACCTCGCTCAAGAACCGCAAGGCGGCCCGCTTCAACGTCAAGCTCAAGGAACCGGATTCGGCGGTGGCCTCGTCTGCAGCCCGTTTCGACATCGTCCAGCACGACAGCGACACGGTGCTCACCGAAGGCGCGAAGGCCACCGGCATCTCCTCCGCCACGCTGGGTACCACCGGCAGGACGGAGACCAAGGGAGACACGACCGCGGTGACCGGCGGCGGCACCATCGCCTTCCTGAACACGAAAAACGGCAACGTGTGGGTCGGCCGCAGCTCCGACCTCAACTCCGTCAACCCCGCCACCAGCGACCCGTCCATGCGGCTGGGCACCGGAGGCAAGATCGCGGTCACCCATGACGGCACCGTGTACGGATACCGGCCCTCCGACGGTACCGTGCTCACGATGCAGGATCCGACAGGCAAGGCCGTGCAGGGTAGCTCCCTCACCGAAGGGAAGACCGTATCCGCCGACGATTTCACCGTGGTGGACGGCACCGCGGTCGTCACATCCGAGGGCAGACTGTACTGGCACAAGGGCAGCGCCGACACCGGCGCCAACAGCCCGTTGACGCTGCAATACCCCGACACGGACGGCCGTCAGGAGTCCTGGGTCGCGGCCGCCGGCAAGAACGGCCTGTACCTGGTCGAACTGGGCAAGGGAGAGAAGAAAGTCAACACGCTCACCTCCGGCGGTGCCGGAGACGCAGCCAAACCGGTCTCCACCGACGGCTGCGTGTCGGCCGCGTGGGCGCAAAGCGCGAACAATTACGTGCGTGTATGCTCGCCGAACGTCAGCAACCCGGAATTTGGCTCGCTGCAATCGGTCAGCGCCACGTCGGATTTGGTGTTCCGCACCAACCACCGCCTGACCGTACTCAACGACGTGGTCGACGGCAACGTGTGGAACCCTTCGGACTCCACCAAGGTCATCAAGATACAGTGGAACACCATCCAGACCGAGCAGACCGCCCAGCAGAAGCAGAACGACCAGTCCGCCAACAACCAGCGCAACTTCAACAAGACCTGTTCCGCGCAATCCGGGCAGATCAAGGCGCAGGACGACGAGATCGGCGCCCGCGCGGGCGGACAACAGATCCTCGACGTGCTGCGCAACGACGAGCAGACAGACTGCTCCGTGCTACAGATCACCAAAGTCGGGGCCCCGGCGGGCGGCGATATGACCGTATCGCCGGTGTACGACGGCCGGTACCTGCAGCTGGACGCCTCGGCGGCCTCGGCCGGCACGGTGACGTTCACCTATGACATCAGCGACGGGCGCGGCCAGACCTCGACGGCCAAGGTGACGGTCACGCTGACCGACTCGTCCGCCAATCACGCTCCCAAGCAGGCCGACACGCCGCCCGAATACGACGTGGAGCAGGGTGCCACGTACACGACGAACGCACTCGGCAGTTTCCAGGATCCCGACGGCGATCCGATGACATTGGTGTCGGCGGTCCCGCAGAACAGCGACCAGGTCGTCGTCTCCACCCGCGCAGACGGGCAGCTCGTGTTCAACACCGGTTCCGCCACCTCGGGGCGAGTGGGCGTGCAGGTCACCGTCTCCGACGGGCAGAACACCGGCACCGGCCTCGTGTACTTCTCCATCCGCCCGGCAAACACGCTGCCGGCGACCATCGACGCCGTGGTCAAGCAGACCACACCGAACACCGAGACCACGGTCAACCTCAAGCCGTACGTGCATGGCACATCGGCGCAGCCCGCGCAGCTGTCCACCGTGGAACCGCCCGCGAAAACCAGCGCGACCATGAACGCGGCGGACCTGTCCTTCACATTCAAGGCCACCGCCACGGGCACGTATTACGTGCCTTACACCGTCACCCAAGGCTCCATCCCGTCCACCGGCCTCGCACGTCTTGAGGTGCAGCCGGCCGCGGGCAAATCCGCCAAGCCAGTCGCGGCCAACGATGTGGCGCTGCTCGGTTCGAACAACACCGCCATCGTCGAACCGCTCGCCAACGACGTGGATCCGATGGGCGGCGTGCTGTCGGTCACGTCGGTCGATGCCGACCCGTCGCTGGGCATCAAGACCGGCCTGGTGAGCCACAAGCGCGTGTATCTGACCGCACGGCAGGTGCCGACCAAGCCCGTGGAGATCACGTACACCGTCGCCAACGCGGCCGGCTCATCCACCGGCACGATAGTGCTGCAGCCGCCGGCACTGACCGCCGGCAACTCCGCGCCCAAGGCGTCGAACGTCAACACGCAGGTGCGCACCGACGGCATCGTGTCGGTGAACGTGCTCGACCATGTCTCGCATTCCGACGGCACCACGGTGACGCTGCAGCAGAAGCTGCAGTACGACAAGGACACGTTCAAGGGACTGGTGTTCGTTTCCGGCGACACCGTGCGTTATCAGGCTTCCAAACAGACGGGCGTGTTCCCGGTGACCTACACCGTCAAGGACAATCTCGGCAACTCGGCCTCCGGCACAATCACCATCACCGTGCATCAGAAGGACGCCAAGAACAAGGCCGCCCCCACTCCGCAGGACGTCGAGGCGCAGGTGGCCGCGGGTCAGAAAGTGCGCATACCAATTACACTGACCGGCATCGACGTGGACGGCGACGACGACCAGCTGCTCGGCCTGGGCAACAAGGCCCCGCAACTGGGACGCATCACCGAGGTCGGCGCGAACTACATGATCTACGAGGCGTACGAGGACTCGTCAGGCACCGACACGTTCTCCTACGCGGTGGAGGATTGGACCGGCCAGCGCGCACAGGCACAGGTCAGGGTGGGCGTGTTCCAGGGCGCGTCCGACTCCGGCGTGTACGCGCGGGACGACGAGATCACGCTGCGCCCGCACACGGCGGCCACGGTGCCGGTGACGCTCAACGACATTTCCGGGGACAACACCGATCTGACCGTTTCGAAGAAACTGGAGTCACAGGGTATCTCCGGGGCGAGCGTGAAGGACAACATGATCTCGTTCACCACGCCCGACCAGGCGGGAACGTTCTACATCATGCACACGGTCGCCGATAAGGCCGGCCTGAGCGACACCGCGACGTTGACGGTCAACGTCGACCCGAATGCGACCATCGAGCCGCCCACCGCCTATGACTACCGCGTACCATCCGCCGCGACCATCGACAAGCGGACCGTCGAGGTCGATGTCTCGCAGTGGATCGCCAACCCGTCCGGCACCGCGAACGAACTGAAGGTCGGCGTCGACCCGTCCGCCACCGACCACGCGAAGGTCAAGGGCGGCGAGAAGTCGTCGGTCATCTCCGTGGATCTGACCGACGAGGCCCGTTCGGTGCCGTACACGGTAACGAACACGACGTACGGCATCACCTCCACCGCGTTCATCCAAGTGCCCGCATACGGCGTGTTCCCGCCGACGCTGCGTCCGAAGGCGCCGCCGCTGAAGGTGAACTCGCGCGAGACCATCACCATCAACATCGCCGACTATGTGCGTGTGGGCGCCGGCAAGACCGCTTACGTGCAGTCCCCCGAATCGGTCAGCGCCACCAAATCGGATGGCGGCGACCTCTACGTGAACGACACGACGCTGAAATTCACCGCGCCGAAGGATTACAGCGGTCCCGCCTCGATCACGTTCACCGCGGCGGACGGCAAGGGCAACGACAAGACGCAGATCATCAACTCCGCAGTGCTGACCCTGCCGATCACGGTCATCGGCCGCGAAGTGCCACCGCCGACCTTCTCGTCGTCCACGATCGACGTGGTGGCAGGTGAGGATGCGAAGATCATCGACCTGACCGCGCTGACCCACTCCCCCGCTGGCACATACGAAGATGAGAAGCAGTACACATATTCCGGCGGCAGCGAATCGGGCGGCATCACCGCGCGCGTCAGCGCCTCCGGCCAGTTGACCGTCAGCGCCCCCAAGGACGCTACCGTGGGATCGCTGGCCAGCATCCCCGTGACCATCATCTATTCGGGCGGCACGGTCAAGGCCGGCATGACCGCCCGCGTGGTGCAGTCGAACCGCCCGCTTGCCCGTATCGGCGCGAAGACGGTGAAGCTCAAGGCCGGTTCGACCGAACGGGTGGACCTGTTCTCCGACGCCTACAATCCGTTCCCGGATTCGTCGCTGACCGCCATCAGCTGCAAGTCCGACGATTCGGCGAAGCTGACCGTGAACTGCTCTTCGAACGGCAACATCAGCATCACCGCCGGAACCGATATCGGCGCATCCTCGAACACCGTGCTCGTCACCGTGCAGGACGGCACCCGTTCGCGCGACCGACAGGTGACCGCCACCATCACCGTCTCCGTGGTGGACAAGCCCGGCGCGCCGCTGCTCTCCCCCGTCTCCGGGCAGCCGGCTGACGGTTCGGTGAACCTCTCGTGGACCGCAGGCGCGGCCAACGGCAGCCCGATCACCGACTACGAGGTCGATTGGGACGGCGGCAGCAAGTCGTGCGGCGCGGTCACCACCTGCCAGATCACCGGGCTGACCAACGGCAAGGAATACTCGTTCACCGTCAAGGCGAAGAACGAGGTCGGCTGGTCGAAGCCGTCTACTTCGGTCAAAGCCATGCCCGACAAGGTGCCCGATCCACCGAAGAAGGTCACCACCGAGGCCGGCTACCAGCGTGTGACGGTCAAGTGGGATGTTCCGGATTATGTCGGTACGAAGCCGGACAGCTACACGGTGACGCTGACCGGTTCGGGCGGCGGTTCCGTCACCAAGGAGACCTCCGGCAATTCCCTAGTGTTCCCAATCGACAACAGCGCCACCGGCGATGGCACCTCATACACCGCCACCGTCAAAGGAAAGAACCGTGCCGGCGAAGGCCAGCCCAGTGCCGCCAGCAACGCGGCGACGCCCTGGGGCGACCCGGACGCGCCGACGGTCAGCCTATCGGTAATAAAGGGCAATACATTGAAGGCCACGCTGACGCTCGGCAACATGCACAACGCGGGATGTTCCAGCGTGGAACTGAGCGGCGCAATCTCCGTGTCGGCCCCCTGCGGCACCCATACCTTCACCGATACGATCAGCCGCGATCAGTGGTATGAGGAGCTCAGTGTCAAGGCGACCGTGAACCCGCAGCAAAGCGGCGCCAAACCAGCTTCGGCTGACTCGAACAAGGTGACGCCGCAGTACAAGATACAGCCTCCGAAAAACCTGCAGGTGACGCTCAAAGGTAACGAGTGCTCCGTGTCAGTTGGCGGTAATGGCGAGCATGACGGACTCTCCATTTTCGCCAACGGTCAGGAGTACAGAGGCAACGGCGATTCAGCCGCCGCAACTTACCGCATCAACCCGTGGGAAACCTGCGGCACTGTATCAGCTACGCAGTCGTTCAAGGGGCACTCCAGCGAAGCCATCATATTTGACGGTAAGGGCCTTGTATACAAGACCCCAGCGAAGATCGAACCGCCTACGCTGGCGTGGAGCACGACAGACCGTAACCGCATCACGGTGTCCGGCGGCAGCGTGAACCTCTACGGCCAGCCGGCAACGGTCCTTGTCGCGTTCTCCACTACCAGCGGCAAGACGACCGGTGAAAGTGATTGGAACGTCACATGGAGCACAGCTTCGAAGCAGGGGTACATCGATATCTCATCGTTCAGGATCGACACGGAAAAGCTGTATTGGTACATCAGCGTGACCGGTGCCGACTCCGCGCTGAACACCGCCAACGACATCAGGGAAGTCCAAGGAATGCGCAAACCGGCCGAGGGATCCGGAACGGTCACGGAAGGCGTAGACCCGAGCCGCATCCGACGCCGGTCGTTCGGTTCCATGCCATCCATCAGCACACTGGCCTCAAACCGACCATGATTTATCAACCATCCATCAACCGATACGACAACACCGTCCACCACACACATCAAGGAGTATCACGATGAGCGAGAGCAACGAACTCGACGACGCCACGCAACTGTCCGACAGGACGGTGTTGTCGGACAAGACCGTCCTGTCGTCCGGCAACACGGCTCAGTCCGCCGAGGCCACGACGAATGCAGCCGCACCGAGCACAGTGAAAAACAGTGCCGGGGAAAACGCAGCCGAGAAAAACGACACCGCGGAAGGCAACGCGGAAAAGAGCACAGTAGCGCAGTCCGCCTCATCAGCGAGCGGCGATGGGACTGAGGCCTCCGATGAGACGGTGTTGTCCGACGGCACCGTGATTTCCGAGACACCGCATGCCAGGGGCGGTGCCGCGGTTGGTGAGGCCGACAAGTCGAAGGGGGCACCGACCGTGGCCATTCCTACGTTGCCGAAGCGCCGCGGAGGTGCTGCTGCCAGCAAGGCAATCCGAGGCAAAAAGTCGGCACAAGCCAAGAGCGTACAGAACAAGTCGGCGCAGTCCCCGGTGCAGAACAAGACGAACGGCGAGGCCGTCTCGCCCGTCAGTGACACCGGCGACAACACCACGAACAACGGCCCGACCAAGACCGGCGTCGATCTCGATGCGACGCAGCTGAGCTCCATACAGCACCCGACCACCGCACCCGCGGCCAAGATTCCGAACGTCGCCTTTCCCAAAGCCAGAACCGCGAATACTCCCGTGGCGGCAGCCGCGCGCCCAGTGACCGCGAACCCGGCCATCGCGAACACCAACCCGCAGACCCCGGCCAGCGCCGACGACATCGCCTACTTCAAGCAGGCGTTCGACGCGCTGCTCGCGAACGTCTCCACCGTCGTGGTCGGCAAGGCACATCCGATCCGTCTATGCCTGACCGCCCTGCTCGTCGGTGGCCATGTCCTGCTCGAAGACAACCCAGGCACCGGCAAGACTCAGCTGGCACGAGGCATCGCGAGCTCGATCAACGCGTCGTTCAAGCGCATCCAGTTCACGCCCGACCTGCTGCCGTCCGACGTGGTCGGCATCACCTTCTACGACCAGAAGCACGGCGAGTTCGAGTTCCGCGAGGGCCCGGTATTCGCGTCCATCGTGCTCGCCGACGAGATCAACCGAGCCTCGCCGAAGACCCAGTCCGCACTGCTGGAGGTCATGGAGGAACAGAAAGTCACCGTGGACGGCGTCACGCACGACGTGCCGCAGCCGTTCATCGTGATCGCCACGCAGAACCCGATCGAACAGCTCGGCACATACAAGCTGCCCGAAGCCCAGATGGACCGTTTCCTCATCAAGACGTCGGTCGGGTACCCCGGCCATCAGGTAAGCGTCGACCTCCTGCGGCAGGTCAACATCCGCGACCGCGCGCAGACCGTCTCCCCCGTGCTCGCCGGCGATGACATCCTCGCGCTGCGCGGCATCGGAGAGCGCATCCACATCGACGACAACATCCTCGAATACATCGTGCGCATCGTCGAGGCGACCCGTCATGACGAGAACATCGCCATCGGCTCGTCCATGCGAGGCGCGTTGGCGCTGACCCGCTGCGCGCGCATCTGGGCGGCCTCCGACGGGCGCGGATACGTGGTGCCGGACGATGTCAAGGATCTGGCGGTCGCCGTGCTGTCGCACCGCATCAAGCTCACCGCCGAAGCCACCTTCGCCGGTCTGACGACGGACGAGGCCATCAGCCGGATGCTGGAGACCGTGCCGGCGCCGTCGCTCGGCGCGTGAAAGGCGTTCCATGCGCAGGCACAACGACAGTTCATCATCCGAAGCAAGGCCGCAGAAGCCGCGGAAACCGCGCAAGCCGAAACCACGGAACGAGCGAGGCCAACAGGCATCGGGCAAGTCGGCGCGTCACAGGCGACGGCTTAGCTCGGCACGCCTGTGGCGCCGCTGCAAGCGCGCGGTCAGGCGATTCTTCACCTCGTTCATATCCCCACTGGGCTGGACCGTGGTCGTCATCGGCATCGTATGCGCGGCCGGATTCCCGTTGGTTCGCTGGCATGAGCTGCTCGCCATCGCCGCGGTGGCGCTGATGATGATCCTCTGCGCCATCGTGCTCTCGCTTGGCAATACCGGGTTCAAGGCGTCCATCGCCGTGTCGCGCCGCCGCGTCACCGTCGGCGACGACGTCCATGTGACCGTGGACATCGACAATCCCGGGCGCACCCCCACCACGACCGCACGCGGCGACCTGCCGTTGGGCGAGGCTCACGAGCGGTTCGGCATCCCCATGCTGGCGCCGGGCCAGTCCAAGCAGACCGATATCGAGTTCACCACCGTCTCCCGCGCCGTCCTGACCGTCGGACCGTTGAACATCCGCAAGGGAGACCCGTTCGGGCTGGTGCGCCACGAGAAGGCGCTGGCCGAACGCATCACCGTCTATATCCATCCGAACATCGTGCGGCTCAACACGCTCAACGCCGGCGTCGCACGGGATCTGGAAGGCCAGCCCAGCGGTCAGATCGTCGACGACGACCTCGACTTCTACGGGCTGCGCGAATACGAGCCGGGCGACGACGTGCGCAACGTGCACTGGCTCAGCTCGGCGAAGACCGGCACGCTGATGATCCGCCAGTACGAGGCGACGCGGCGGACCGACACGAGTATGACGCTCGACGTGAACCCGCAGGATTACGTCAGTCAAGAGGAGTTCGAGATGGCCGTGAGCGTGCACGCCTCGCTGGGCGTGCAGTGCCTCAAACAGGACCGTCCGCTGCAGACGCATGCCGGCAGCGCGCATGACACGCCGAAATTCCCGATGGGGTTCCTGGACGATTGCAGCGCCATCACCCCGCGGACCGACGACAACCCGAATCTGGTGGAGAGCACGCTGCGACACTCGCCCGACAGCTCGTTCTACTTCTTCACCGTCGGCTCGCTCAAGCAGCTCGACCATATCAAGCGCATGGTGCTCGCGCTGCCGAAATCCGCCACGTGCCTCGTGCTGCAGACCTCGCCGGGCGACGTGCGCGCAATCAAGCATTTCACGGACTTCACGCTGGCCACCGTCGGCTCGCTTGACGACCTGCCGCTCATCATGGAGGTGCTCGCATGAACGATGTGATCGACAGCTCACTCGGCTCGGACTCCGCCACGTCAGCCGTGGACGCCCTGCCCGGCCAGGTCGGGCAGACCAGGCGTCCGTTCTCCGGTCTCGGCTCGACCATGACCGGCACGGGCACCACCACCGGCTCATGGGCGGAATCCACCCATTCAGTGATCTGGCTGACACGCGGCGGCAACCGTCTGCCGCTCGCCCGCGTCGGACGCCGCTCCTGGGGCACGAATCTCATCAGCGTGGCCGTCATCGCGCTGACGTCGCTGATTGCCGCATCCAATCTTCTCGACGTGTACGGATCAGCCGCCATGTGGGCCGTCGCCGCTGTACCGGCCACCCTGCTCGGCGCCCTCATCGCCTATGCAGGGACCGCACCCGCGCTGCGCCTGTGGTGGCAGATCGTGTTCCTGATCGTTGCGCAGGGCGTCATCGGCCCGGTCATCGCGCTGAACGACACCGCCATCAGCCATGTGATTCCCTCTGTGGAAACGCTGTCACAGGGGTTCGTCAGCACCTTCGGCGCGTTCAAATACCTTATCGCCGTACCGCCGCCGACCGGTTCCGGCGATGGCAGCCTGATGGCGGCATGGACGATATGCCTATGGCTGTCATTCCTCGCCGGCGTGTTCGCCATCGGCGACAAACGGCAGCTCAGCGTGCTGAGCCTGCTGCCGATCGCCATCGAACTGGTGGTCTGCGCCCTGTTGGGCACGCAGACCGGTTTCCAGCCCATAGCCTCCGGCGTTCTCATCGGCCTCATCATGATCGTCTGGCTGTCGTGGCGATGGCAACTTCTGGAACTGGGACGCTGGATCAGCGCCACGATCATCCTGCTGCTGGCGGCCGGCCTGGGCGTGGGCGCATGCATGGTCATCGGGCAGTCACGTCTGATCCTGCGCGACTACTACGATCCGCCGCTCAGCCCGTACGATTACGCAAGCCCGCTCAGCGGCCTGCGCTCCTACGTCAAGGACCACAAGGATGACACGCTGCTCACGGTCACGAATCTGCCCGAGGGCACGCCGGTCAGGCTCGCGGTGATGGACCAGTTCGACGGCAACGTGTGGAACCTGTCCGACTCCACCGAAGCCTCGGACTCATCCGACTACCGACGCGTCGGCACCCGCATCCCCAATACGGTGGACGGCAAGAAGTTCACCGCCACGTTCACCATCGACAAGGGTCTGAGCGACAAATGGCTGCCGCTGGCAGGAGCGGCGAGCAGCGTCGACGTCACGTCAGCGGGAAAGACCGGAGGCGCCAACGGAAACGGCGGCGGCGAATCCCGATCCTCCGCCGGCCACACGCTCTTCTACTACAACGAGAGCACGCAGTCGGCCATCATCCCGGCCGGGCTGTCCACCGGCATGACCTATACGGAAAGCGGCATCATCGCCCCCACACCCACCGACAAGGAGATCGCCAAGGCCAACGCGGCGGTCACCAACCAGCCGGGCACCAAGGACGTGCCTGACTCGGTGGGCAAGTTCGCCTCGTCGGTGGCGGGCGGCGAGGACACGGCCGGCGCGCAGGCGCAGGCACTGGTCGCGCAGCTCAAGGATTCTGGTTGGTTCTCACACGGCCTGACCGGCGACTATCCGTCACTGCCCGGACATGGCAGCTATCGCATCAACGCGCTGCTCGCTGGATCCGCGATGGTCGGCGACAGCGAGCAGTATGCCTCCGCCATGGCGCTGATGGCCCGCGAACTCGGCCTGCCATCCCGCGTGGTCATGGGCTTCCTGCCCAAGAACGACGACGGCGACATCAGCAACGACCGCACCGAAACGGTCAACGGCACCTCGACCGTCAAATTCACCGGCAACGACATCGAAGCATGGGTGGAGATCAATCTCGAAGGCTACGGCTGGGTCGCGTTCTATCCGACGCCTAAAGAGACGAAGATACCCGACGACAACCAGAACCTCACCCCACCCAACCCGCAGACGCTGGTCCGACAGCCTCCCGTGCCGCTCACCGACCCGCTGCGCGACGAGGAGCAGGCACACGGCAAATCGGCGCTGGCCGGCGAGGATGCCACCGATGAGCCGGCGGCATCCATCTGGAGCACCATCGGACGCATCGCGGCGAAAGTCGCCATCTACGGCAGCCCGGTATGGATACCGCTGCTGATCTGTCTGCTGATCCTCGCACTCAAGACCGTCGCCCTGGCCCGCCTGCGCCGGCGCGGCGACGCGCGGCAGCGCATCACCTCCGGCTGGCAGGCCGTGCACGCGCTCGCCGGGCAGAGCGGCATACCCGTCACCGGCACGCGCCGCGACCAGGCGCAGGCCATCGCACGGCAGCTCAACATCGACGGTGCCCCACTGATTGCGTTGGGACGACAAGCCGATTACGCGGCGTTCTCCGGCCAGCCGGTCACGCCCGAACAGGCAGGCGCCTACTGGCGTTCCGTACTGACGACCCGCAAGCTCATGCTCGCCTCGCAGTCCTTCATGCGCAGGCTGCGAACCCGCCTGTCATTGCGCGGAGTTTTCCATAACGTTCGTATACTGTCAAGTATTCGTACATGGCGGCACGGAGACAAGAGGAAGCCAGACGGGCGGCAACCCGCCAAACAGCGGCCCGTCAAGCGGAAATCCTCCACGAAACAGCCCGCTGGCCAGAAGCCCGCCACGCAACAACCATCCGCACGGCAACCCTCCTCACAGAAAGGCCGACAGTCATGAACGACATGCAAATTCACGTGGCAGCGGACAGCAACATCGGCCTGAGGCGACGCGCCAATCAGGATTCGTTCATCATCGACGACGGCGTGTTCCTCGTCTGTGACGGCATGGGCGGCGGCGTCGGCGGGCAACGGGCCAGCAGCGCCGCGGTGGATCGTTTCGAGACACTGGCGTCACGTTTCAGCCGGAGCCGCACGACCATCGGGCGTACGATCGACCTCGCCCAAGCCGACGTGCTCGCCATCGGCCAGGAGCTCGGCGGCGTGTCCGGCACCACGGTGACCGGACTGATCGCGCCAGGGCGAATCGAACGGGACGCGCCCGGCGATGTGGCGCTCGACATCAACCCCGACATGGACTGGTACGTCATCAATATCGGCGACTCGCGCACATATCACATGGATGCCGACAGCGACGGCCAGTGGGACGCCTCCACGCTGTGTCGCATCACGCGCGACCACTCCCGCCGTCAGGAGGCCATCGACTCCGGTGAGATGCTGCCGGAAGATGCCGTCATCATCCCGCGCAACATCATCACCCAGTGCATCGGCGACCCGGACGGCATCAACCCGGACTTCTTCGCGGTCCGACCGACCGGCAGGTTCATCATCTGCTCGGACGGCCTGCACGGCGAAGTCGATGACGCCGCCATCGCCGCCACTGCTGCGGCATGCGCGGACCCGCAGACCGCCGTCGACGAACTGATCCGCATCGCTCTGGAAGCGGGCGGTACGGATAATGTCACCGTAATTGTTCTGGACATAACGGGCGAGTATGCTGGGCAGAAGGTGTGGCATGCCAGTAGGCTCGCGCAGCAGGAGGATCTCGAAACGGTCAGTGACGAGACGCTTGACACCATACGCATCCAGAAACCGGCCAACCAAATCTGAACATCAAGGAAAGAGGTCACGATGGTTGATTATGACAAGGCCGTCGCAACAGTGCAGGATCCCAATGCCGATCCGGTCTTGCTGGCGAAAATCGCCTATGAAAACCCGGAATTCGGCGCCAATGTGGCAGTGAACCCGCGCTGCTATCCGGGATTGAAGCGTTGGCTGGCAACGTTCGGCGATGAGCGCGCGCGGCAGACGCTTGCGCAGATGGGCGTCACCGCCGAGGACGGCCCCGTGGCCGACGCGCAGCCGGCGCAGGATGTCGCCGCCGACTCCGCCGCTGCGGATCAGTATTCCGCAGATTCGTACAGCGCGGACCAATATTCCGCAGATTCGTATGCGGCATCGGCCGCGCAGCAGCAGCCGGCACAGGACCAGTACACGGCGGCGCAGTACGCGGCGCAGCAGGAGCCCCAAGCCACCAATCCATACGGGTACACGGCTCAGATGGCGCTGGAGACCACAGATCAGGAGCTCATCGCCAAGATCGCGCAGTACGCGCCGGAATTGCGCCCCTGCATCGCGCGTAACCCCAGCACCTACCCGGCACTGGTCGACTGGCTCGCCCAGCTGAACGACCCCGCGGTCAACGCCGCCCTCGCCACACGTCAGTGAAAGGAGCCGCTGACATGGCAACGATTCCCTATCCCCCGGCACCCGAGCTGGGCAGGTACGCAGACGATCCGGTAGACAAGCCTGCCGCAGTCTCTTCCGCAGCGGCGGAACCATCCCCCGTCTCATCCTCCACCGCCAGCCATGCGGCCAAGGGCTCGTCCGACGGCGATATCGAGGACTGGGACAGCACGGTGCTGTCGTCGTCCTTCACCGCCAAGGCGCCGCGGAAGATATACATCCTGCACAACGACGCCACCGGCCAGACCATCGTCATCGACAAGAGCACGCTGCTCGGACGCAAGCCGTCCATGGACGTGCCCGAAGGCGCCAAGGCCGAGAAGGTCGAGGATCCGACGCGTACCACATCGCGCAATCATGCCGCGATCAGCATCGATCAGAACGGCACGCTGTGGATCGAGGACTACGGTTCCCTCAACGGCACCTACATCATCCGCGACGGGCAGGAAGCGCAGGTGCTCAAGGGCAAGCCGCGCGAACTCGACGCCCCCGCCACGCTGCGTATCGGAGACCAGTTCTTCCAACTCACCGAGCGCCAGTAGCGGCATTGCACTGTCCATCATGTGAAATACCATCCGGCGAGAGTCCCATCCAACGACGGAAAACGGGACTCTGACCGGATGCAATCGATTCGACGATACGCACCCAGAATGTTTCACGGGATGTTTCACAGAGTATTTCGCGTCTATGCATTCTCCCGTAGACATTCCCGCGCTTCGCATATGACAAAGCGGGGCCCGGAACCACCGCAATGGTTCCGGGCCCCGCTTTCACAGAGCTAGGACAGAGCTAGGACTCAGACGAGATCGTTGCCGGAGTCGGCGCCGAAGTCGTTCCCGCCCTGATCATCGATGAAATCGTCAGGATTGAAGTCGTCGCCGAGCTTCAGGTCACCGAAGTCGATGTTGGAGAAGTCCACATCGGACAGGTCGGCATCGGAGAAGTCGGTCTGCGAGCCGTCCATGTCCGCGCCCAGCCCGAAGTTCGGGTAGATCGTGTCACGGATGGCCTTGTCGGGCTCCACCACGGCGTTCTGGTAGCGGGCGAGGCCAGTACCGGCCGGGATGAGCTTACCGATGATGACGTTCTCCTTGAGGCCCTTGAGGTCATCGACCTTCTGGCTCAGGGCGGCTTCGGTGAGCACGCGCGTCGTCTCCTGGAAGGAGGCGGCGGACAGCCACGAGTCGGTTGCCAGCGAGGCCTTGGTGATGCCCATGAGCTCCGGACGAGCGGCGGCCGGCTTGCCACCGTTCTTGATGGTCTCCTTGTTGGCGGCCTTGAAGCGCGCCTGGTCGACGAGCTCGCCAGGCAGCAGCGGGGTGTCACCGGAATCGATCACGGTGACGCGGCGCAGCATCTGGTGCACGATGACCTCGATGTGCTTGTCGTGGATATCCACACCCTGGGAACGGTACACGGTGTGCACTTCGTTCACGATGTTGACCTGGGCGGCACGCGGGCCGAGGATGCGCAGGATCTTCTTCGGATCGACGGAACCTTCGACCAGCTGGTCGCCGGCGGCCACGTGATCGCCGTTCTTGACCAGCATCGGCGCGCGACGGGTGTCGGTGTAGACGATCGGTTCGACGCTCGTGTCGTCCGGCGTCAGCGTGATCTGACGGCCGTGATCGGTGTTCTCCACCTTGACCACGCCGGCGAACTCGGCGATCGGCGCCTCACCCTTCGGGGTACGGGCTTCGAAAAGCTCGGTGACACGGGGAAGACCCTGGGTGATATCGGACGCGGCGGCCACACCACCGGAGTGGAAGGAACGCAGCGTCAGCTGAGTACCAGGCTCGCCGATGGACTGGGCAGCGACGATGCCGACGGCCTCGCCGACGTCCACCAGCGTGTTGGTGGCCAGCGACCAGCCGTAGCACTTGGCGCACACGCCGCGCTTGGACTCGCAGGTCAGGACGGAACGCGCCTGCACCTCTTCGACGCCGTGCGCGACCAGGTCGTTGAGCACGTCCATCGACAGGGCGTCGTCGCGCTTGTACAGCACGGTCGTGCCGTCGGCCGGGTCGATGACGTCGGCCGCAAGCAGACGGGAGTAGGGGCCACCGTCGGCGGCCTTGACGAGCGTCAGGTTGCCGTTCTCGTCGCGGTCGGCGACGCGCATGGTCAGACCGCGCTTGGTGCCGCAATCCTCCTCGCGCACAATCACGTCCTGCGAGACGTCCACCAGACGACGGGTCAGGTAGCCAGACTCTGCGGTACGCAGTGCGGTATCGGCCAGACCCTTACGAGCGCCGTGCTCGGAGATGAAGTACTCCAGCACGGACAGTCCGCGGCGGTAGTTCGACTCGACCGGTCGCGGAATGATCTCGCCCTTCGGGTTGTTCACCAGACCACGCACGCCGGAAATCTGGTTGATCTGGGTCATGTTGCCTCGTGCACCGGACTCGACGATGATCGAGAGGTTGTTCTTCGGGTCGAAGTTCTTCTCGATGGCCTTGGAGACTTCCTCACCGCACTTGGTCCACACGTCGATGATCGCCTGGCGGCGGTCCTCTTCGGTGTAGAAACCGAGGTCGTACTGCTCGTTGATCTTGGCGACTTCCTCCTCGGACTGGGCGACCAGCTCGTTACGCTCCGGCGGCTCGACGACGTCGGAGAACGCGAAGGTCACGCCGGACCAAGGTGCGCGGGTGAAGCCGAGATCCTTGAGCGCATCCAGCGAGGCGGCCACCTGGGCGGTGGAGTACCGGGTGGAGATGTCGTCGACGATCTTGGCGAGCTTCTTCTTCTTGGCCTGCTCGTTGACGAACGGGTAGTCGACGGGCAGCGTCTCGTTGAAGAGGATGCGGCCCATGGAGGTAGCGAACAGCACGCTGCCGTCGTGGAAGCGCTCTTCCTTGACGACGTCGGGGCTGCCCGGTTCCGGATCCACGACGGTGATCTCGCGGGGCTCCCAGCCGGTCGGCAGCACGAAGTCCTTCGGCAGGCGGATCAGCACTTCGGCCTGCATGTCGATCTCGTGCAGGTCGAGCGCCATCTGCGCCTCAGCGTATGAGGAGAACACGCGGCCCTGACCCTTGGCGCCGTCCATGACGGTCGTCAGGTAGTACAGGCCGAGGATCATGTCCTGGCTAGGCATGGAAACGACGTGGCCGTCGGCGGGCTTGAGGATGTTGTCGGAAGCGAGCATCAGCGAGCGGGCCTCGGCCTGTGCCTCGGCGCTCAGCGGGAGGTGGACAGCCATCTGGTCGCCGTCGAAGTCGGCGTTGAACGCGGCGCAGGCGAGCGGCGGCAGGTGGATGGCCTTGCCTTCGACCAGGATCGGCTCGAACGCCTGGATGCCCAGACGGTGCAGCGTAGGCGCACGGTTGAGCAGCACGGGATGCTCGGATATGACCTCTTCGAGTACGCCCCACACCTCGGAGTCGCCGCGGTCGACGAGACGCTTGGCGCTCTTCATGTTCTGCGCGAAGTTCATGTCGACCAGACGCTTGATGACGAACGGCTTGAACAGCTCCAGCGCCATCGGCTTCGGCAGACCGCACTGGTGCATGCGCAGCGACGGGCCGACGACGATCACGGAACGGCCGGAGTAGTCGACTCGCTTACCCAGCAGGTTCTGACGGAAGCGGCCCTGCTTGCCCTTGAGCATGTCCGAAAGGGACTTGAGCGGGCGGTTCGAGGCGCCGGTGACGGGACGGCCGCGGCGGCCGTTGTCGAACAGGGAGTCAACGGCTTCCTGCAGCATGCGCTTCTCGTTGTTCAGCATGATCTCGGGCGCGTTGAGCTCGATCAGGCGCTTCAGACGGTTGTTGCGGTTGATCACGCGACGGTAGAGGTCGTTGAGATCGGAGGTCGCGAAGCGGCCACCGTCGAGCTGCACCATCGGGCGCAGGTCCGGCGGGATGACCGGGATGACGGTCAGCACCATGGCCTCCGGCTTGTTGCCGGTGGTCAGGAAGGCGTTGACGACCTTCAGGCGCTTGAGGGCGCGGGCCTTGCGCTGGCCGGAGCCGGAGTCGATCTCCTCGCGCAGCTGCTTGGAGGCGGCCTCCAGGTCGAAGTCCTGCAGGCGCTTCTGGATGGCTTCTGCACCCATACAACCCTCGAAGTAGTCGCCGTAGCGGTCCTGCATCTCGCGCCACAGGTCCACGTCGCCTTCCAAGTCGCCCGGCTTCAGGCTCTTGAAGCGGTCGAACACGGCGTTCAGACGCTGGATCTGATCGTCGTAACGCTGGCGGATGGCGGCCATGTCGCGCTCGGCGCCGTTGCGCAGCTTGGTGCGTGCGGGGCCCCTGCCCTCGCCTTCGGCCTCAAGCTGGGCGAGATCCTCCTCGACCTTGCGGGCGCGGTTCTCGATCTCGTTGTCACGGCGCTTGGCCATGTTGTCGATCTCGGTATCGAACTCGTCCTGCAGGTCGGGCAGGTCGTTGTGGCGCTGCTCCTCATCCACGCTCGTGACCATGTAGGCCGCGAAGTAGATGACCTTCTCCAGGTCCTTCGGAGCGATGTCCAGCAGGTAGCCGAGACGGCTCGGCACGCCCTTGAAGAACCAGATGTGGGTGACGGGGGCGGCCAGCTCGATGTGGCCCATGCGCTCGCGGCGCACGCGGGACTTGGTGACCTCCACGCCGCACCGTTCGCAGATGATGCCCTTGAAGCGCACGCGCTTGTACTTGCCGCAGGCGCACTCCCAGTCGCGGGTGGGTCCGAAGATCTGCTCGCCGAACAGACCGTCCTTCTCGGGCTTCAGGGTACGGTAGTTAATGGTTTCCGGCTTCTTGACCTCGCCGTGGCTCCAATTGCGGATGTCGTCGGCGGTGGCCAGGCCGATCCTCAGTTTGTCAAATGCGTTGACGTCCAGCACTCTGTATTGTCCTGTCTTTGAAATTGATGTTCAATCACGTTTCGTCCGGGTCGTCCGGCCCGCCGCGCCGCGCGTTCGCTGCGCGGCCGCGGGCCGGACGACCCGTGGGGAATCACTGGTATTCGGGTTCCGGGGCCTTCTGGTCTTCCTTGGCGGCGGCGTCGGGGCGTGCGCCGATGTTGAAGCCCAGGTCAGCGCTGGAGGAGGGATCGTCGTCCTCGTCCTTCATGTCGATGGCGACGCCTTCGGCGTTGAGCACTTCGACGTTCAGGGACAGGGACTGCATTTCCTTCAGGAGCACCTTGAACGACTCGGGGATGCCTGCCGGCGGCAGGTTATCGCCCTTGACGATGGCACCGTAGACGCGCACGCGGCCGTCGACGTCATCGGACTTGGTGGTCATCATCTCGTGCAGCGTGTAGGCGGCGCCGTAGGCCTCAAGGGCCCACACCTCCATCTCGCCGAAGCGCTGGCCACCGAACTGAGCCTTACCGCCCAGCGGCTGCTGGGTGATCATCGAGTACGGGCCGGTGGAACGGGCGTGGATCTTGTCGTCGACCAAGTGGTGCAGCTTCAGCATGTACATGTAGCCCACGGAGATCGGCTTCGGGAACGGTTCGCCGGTGCGGCCGTCGAACAGGCGCGCCTTGCCGTCCTCGCCGACCATCTGGTCGCCGTCGCGGTTCGGCAGGGTGGACTTGAGCAGGCCCTTGATGACGTCGGGGCGCACGCCGTCGAAGACGGGCGTGGCGACCGGCGTGTTCGGAGCGCCCTTTTCGGCGCCCTTGGGCACGTACTTCTTCCACTCGGCCTCCAGATCGGGGTCGAGGCTGATGTCCCAGCCGGAGTGCGCGATCCAGCCGAGGTGCAGTTCCAGCACCTGGCCGAGGTTCATTCGCGAAGGCACGCCCAGCGGGTTGAGCATGATGTCGACCGGGGTGCCGTCCGCCAGGAACGGCATGTCCTCCTCGGGCAGGATGCGCGAGATGCAGCCCTTGTTGCCGTGGCGGCCGGACAGCTTGTCGCCCACGGTGATCTTGCGGTGTTGCGCGATGTACACGCGGATCATCTGGTTGACGCCGTTGGGCAGCTCGTCGCCGTCCTCCTCGGCGTCCTCGCGGGTGATCTCCTTGACCGCGATGACGGTACCGGTCTCGCCGTGGGGCACGCGCAGCGACGTGTCGCGCACCTCGCGGGACTTCTCTCCGAAGATGGCGCGCAGCAGGCGCTCCTCCGGGGTCAGCTCGGTCTCGCCCTTCGGAGTGACCTTGCCGACGAGGATGTCGCCGGCCTCGACCTCGGCGCCGATGCGGATGATGCCTCGCTCGTCGAGGTTGGCCACCGCGTCCTCGCCGACGTTCGGCAGATCGCGGGTGATCTCCTCGGCGCCCAGCTTGGTCTCGCGGGCATCGATCTCGTACTCCTCGATGTGGATGGAGCTCAGGGTGTCGTCCTGCACGAGGCGCTGCGAGATGATCACGGCGTCCTCGTAGTTGTAGCCGTTCCACGGCATGAACGCGATGAGCAGGTTCTTGCCGAGGGCCAGGTCGCCCTTCTGGATGGCGGGGCCGTCAGCCAGCACGGTGCCGGCCTCGACGCGCTCGCCGTCCTTGATGATCGGGCGCTGGTTGTAGCAGGTGGTCTGGTTGGAACGCTGGAACTTGGACAGCTTGTAGGAGCTGGTGGTGCCGTCGTCGTTCATCACGCGGATGATGTCGGCGGACACGTAGGTGACCACGCCCGGCTTGTCGGCGATGATGACGTCACCGGAATCGTAGGCGACGCGCCATTCGGAGCCGGTGCCCACCAGCGGGCGCTCGGACTCGATCAGCGGCACGGCCTGACGCTGCATGTTGGTACCCATCAGCGCTCGGTGGCCCTCGTCGTGCTCCAGGAACGGGATCAGGGAGGAGCCGATCGAGACCATCTGACGCGGCGACACGTCCATCAGGTCGACTTCGCTGACCGGGACATCGACCGCCTCTTCCTCGTCCTTACGGGCAAGGGCCTGGCTGTTGACGAACCGACCGTTCTCGTCGATCTCCTGGTTCACCTGGGCGATGACGTGGCCGACTTCCTGATCAGCGGTCATGTGCACCACTTCATCGGTGATCTGGCCGTCGACAACCTTGCGGTACGGCGTTTCGATGAAACCGAACGGGTTCACGCGGCCGAACGTCGCCAGCGAGCCGATCAGACCGATGTTCGGGCCTTCAGGGGACTCGATCGGGCACATACGGCCGAAGTGGGAGGCGTGCACGTCTCGCACTTCCATCGATGCGCGGTCGCGCGACAGGCCGCCGGGGCCCAGAGCGGACAGACGGCGCTTGTTGGTCACGCCGGCCAGCGGGTTGTTCTGGTCCATGAACTGGGACAGCTGGGAGGTTCCGAAGAACTCCTTGATGGTCGCATTCACGGGGCGGATGTTGATCAGGGACTGCGGGGTGATGGCCTCGGCGTCCTGCGTGGTCATGCGCTCGCGCACGACGCGCTCCATACGGCTCAGGCCGGTGCGCAGCTGGTTCTGGATCAGCTCGCCGACCTGGCGGATACGACGGTTTCCGAAGTGATCGATATCGTCCACGTCCACGTGCAGGTCGACATCCTCGCCGTTGCGCTTGCCCGGGAAAGTCTTGCCGCCGTCGTGCAGGGTGACCAGGTACTTCAGGGTGGCGATGATGTCGTCGCGGCTCAGGGAGCGGTCGTTGATCTCGTGCTCCAGGCCAAGCTTGCGGTCGATCTTGTAGCGGCCGACGCGGGCCAGGTCGTAGCGCTTGGTGTTGAAGTAGAAGGAGTCGAGCAGGTTGCGTCCGGCCTCCGGGGTGGCGGTGTCGGACGGGCGGATCTTGCGGTACAGGTCGGTCAGGGCCTCGTCCTGCGTCTCGATGGTCTCCTTCTCCAGCGCGTCGAGCACGAGCGAGTAGCCTTCGAACGCATCGCGGATCTCGGGCTTGGTCATGCCGATGGCCATCAGGAAGACGATCGCGGACTGCTTGCGCTTGCGGTCGACACGCACGCCGAGCACGTCACGCTTGTCGATCTCGAACTCCAGCCATGCGCCGCGGCTCGGGATGATCTTCGCGCCGAAGATCTCCTTGCCGGTGGCGCGGTCCCGGCTGCGGTCGAAGTAGACGCCCGGGGAGCGCACGAGCTGGGAGACGATCACTCGCTCGGTGCCGCCGATGATGAAGGTGCCGTGCGGGGTCTGCAGCGGAAAGTCGCCCATGAACACGGTCTGGGACTTGATCTCGCCGGTGTCGCCGTTCTCGAATTCGGCGTTGACGTACAGCGGCGCCGAGTAGGTGTAGTCCTTCTCCTTGCACTCCTGCACGGTGTGGCGGGGCTCCTCGAAGTACGGCTCGGAGAACGTCAGGCTCATGGTCTGCGCGAAGTTCTCGATCGGGGAGATCTCGTTGAAGACCTCGTCAAGGCCGGACATGTGGGGAACGGTGTCGGTGCCGTTCGCCTCGTCCTCCTCGACGCGCTTCTTCCAACGCTCGTTGCCGATCAGCCAGTCGAAGCTGTCGGTCTGCACGCCCAGCAGGTAGGGCACGGGGATGGGCTCGCGGATGGAGCCGAAATTCACACGGTCCGACGCCTTGTGCAGATCAATGTCATGCTGGTCGGCGCGTGCGATGATGGTGGTGGTATTCGTCGTAGCTTGAGTGTCAGCCAATGGACGTTCCTTATCGCTCGCTAATGTCGTTATCGATATGTTCCCGGAAACGCCGCAGATGGCCACCATATGCCGAATCGCGGGCGTTTCATCTTTGTCGACATGCCCGCTATATGACATGCACTTACGCAAATTCCAAATTTTAGCACAAATCAGCCGTCGGCGCAACATACATCACATGCGCGACACGCCGCACGCTGCGGCCGGACGCGGCAACCGCCGAGCCCGCGGCGAGCGGCCCGCTCAGGGCCGTCGCCGCACCTGACCGTCACTGCACCTGGATGGTGACCGGATCGCTGACCGCCTTGTGCGCGTTCTTCAGACTCAACTGCGCGGTATATGTGCCACGGTCCACCTTCGGCAGTTTGCTCTGATCCTCCACGCACTGGTCCCCCGTGCGGGAGGCGCCCCATGTCATCTTCTGCGACGTCCTGTTCATGTCGCTGGTCTTCGCCAGCAGCTGACGGTTCGGGTCAGCGGGGCAGGAGTCCGAACTGTATATCGTCTGGTCGCCGGACGACACCGTCAGCAACACATCCGACAGATCCAGCAGGCAGCTCGACGTGCCTTCATAGCTGATGCTCGCCGTGAAGTCCAGGGAACCTCCCACCGGAACGCCTTGGGAAGCCGCCGTCAGCGACAGCTTCACATCGGACGCACCACAATCATTGACGCCGCTGGTCTTCTTCGGCGCCGGCACCGATTCACGCGCGATCGGTGTGGGACGCAGCAGGCTCATGCCATCCACCACGCCGCGGCCGAGACTGTACACGCAGAACACCACCAGCGAGACCGCGGCCAGCACAACGACCAGCGCGACCGCACGGCGACGACGGTACATCGCCCGTCGTTGCGGGCTGACGACGCGCTTGCGCGGCTTTTGCCGCGAACCGGGTCGCGGCTGACGGGTGGGCTGAGTGGGCATGCCGTCCAGTCTACCTCAGGCACGCTCTCAAAACTCGCAGATAGAGGGGTTTTCGGGGATAAACCCCTCTATCTGCGAGTTTTGAGAGCGCACTTATTGGGGTAACCGCAACGAACCATCCGGGAGCATGTCGACCAGGCCATCGTCGTCGAGGGAGGCGATGCATTTGTCGAGCTGGACGTGATCCGGCCACAGGGATTCCAGGCGTTCGCGGGCGAGGATTGGCTCAGCGCGCAGCGCGTCGAGGATGATGCCGCGCACCTGACGGTCGGTGCCTTGGAAACGCTGGCGCGGGCGGGTGCGTCGCTCTCCCAGCCCGGGGCGGCCCGCCGCGAGGAACGCGCAATGCTCACCGATCGGGCACTGGTCACACAGCGGGTTCTTGGCCGTGCACACCAGCGCGCCGAGCTCCATCACGGACTGGTTCCATATGACCGATGGGCGGGTGCTGCGCTGCGGCACCTCGCGGATTGCGGATTCGGGGGCGTTCACCGTCTCGCGGGCATTCGCGGCTTCGATGGCATCACGAACGTCCGTCTCATCATCCTGCGGAAGGACTCTGCCGGCGAGCGCCCGCTCGGCCGGACTGGCCGCTCCCCCGCGCGATTCGACTCCGAGGAATACGCGCGACAGCACCCGGCGGATGTTGGTGTCCACCACTGCGATGCGCACGCCGAAGGCGAAGCTCAGCACCGCCGAGGCGGTGTAGTCGCCGATGCCCGGCAACGCGGTCAGCTCGTCGTAGGTTTGCGGAAGCCGGCCGTGGTATTGCTCGAACACCACGCGGGCGCACTCCTGCAGCCGCAACGCCCGGCGCGGGTAGCCGAGCCGCCCCCACGCGGTGATGATCTCCGCCGTGGAGGCTCCCGCGAGCGCGGTGACGTCCGGCCACACGCGCATCCAGTCAGTCCAGTATGGCACCACCCGACTCATCTGGGTCTGCTGGCTCATCACCTCGCTCACCAGCACGCCCCAAGGCGTCGCGCGCCCGAATCGCCACGGCAGGTCGCGGGCGTTGGCCTCCCACCATGCGGACAGCAGCGCCCGCACGCGAGGCACAGCGCACTCGCCCACAGGTTCGGCCGGCGTATCGTTCCGTATCTCTGGCATCGCTCCATTGTGCACGGCGACCGCTACATCATCACGGCGCCGCGCGATTTCGCCGATTCGGCGGCACAACCTTACCTGCAACGGGTCGCTCGCTGCGGGTAAAAGCATTCGCCCGGATTCGGCAGAGTGTTTGTGGGCCCGCAAGCGCAGGGCGAATCGGCCCTGCATCAGGGGCACGGCATGGGAACGGCTGGTCTCATACCGCGGCTGTCCGCCGTAGTAGAAGTTGTTCTTGTTCCGCCAGGCGGCGTCACCGTTGCTCACTGCGGTCAGCCCCTCGGTCCGTGAGGCGGGGGCGATCCGGTACGCGCCGCTCTCGGCGCCGTACAGGTCGTCGAAACGCGTCACCGGCTGCCCCTCGGATTGGTACACGCGCACCCAGTCGACGAGGAAATTGCTGTCCTGCTTCGTGGCCTGCTTCGTGTAGTCGACGTCGCCGACCCAGCCGTCGCCGACCTGCATATCCAGAATCGGGAACATCGGTCGCGAATGCATGCCGTCGACGTCCTTGCCGGCCGACGTGGGCGTCGACGACACGCCTATGCGGACCAGCGGATAGGTGCCCGGCTTGAGCCCTCGTGGATGCGGTAGCGGTTCTTGTATTCGAACTGCAGCCACCGCTCGCCGGTGCTGTTGTGCACGGCGTAGTTGTCGTCCTGCTTGCCGTCGCTGATCGCCGCGATGTTGGTCGGGGCGAGGCCGTACACATACGGCAACTTGCCGAGCGCGATGTTGCGCGTCTCCTGCGCGTCCGGCAGGGTCCCGCCGTCCTTGAGCTTGTCGATGACCTCGATTTCGCGCAAGCCCACGCCGTTGCTGTATCCCCATGAGAAGTTCGTGTTCTGGATACAATGGCCCTTCTGCCAGATGCGCACGTACCGCGCGGTGACGGGCGTGGTCAGGTTGATGGTCTGCACGGCGAGCTTGGTCGCGGCGGTTTCCTCGACGTCGGCGGTGCCGAACAGCACGTTCGCGTCGGAGAAGTCCTCGTTGGAGGACACTTCGACCTTGATGCGCTTGAACGTGTTCAGCGCGTTCTCATACCCATTGCGGTACAGGTTGATGGAGTGTATCTCTCTCGGCTCGCCGAAATCATATTGCGGGTATACGTCGTCCCAGCTGGCGTATCCGTTGTTTTCCGCGCTGCCGTTCTCTTCTCCGGCAATGATTTTGGTGATGTTGCTGTCGGTCGGGCCGAATCCGGTGTCGCCGTCGCCGATCAGATGCGCGCTGCTGGTCGTGGGCAGTTTGCCGGTAAGTATGTTGCCTGTGGTGGGTTCGGCGGCCACCGCGACTGCGGCTGCAACCGAAACGGCCAACGCGCATGTGGCGGATATGGTCGTGATACGGCGGAATAATTGTCTCATGGTCTCTCCTTCGAGCAGCTGTTACGGGTATGGGCTGTTTTAAGCTCGAAGGTCGAAGGTCGAAGGTCGAAGACAACCGGCAGAGACAAGGCGGGATGATGAGCGAAACCAAGGGTGCGGAAGAGGCCGAGGCGAAGGTCGAGAAGATGTTCGAGTACGGCTACCGCAAGTCGAATTATGGTCCCGACGAGCTGGTGACCGACGCGCACGGCAATCCGATCAGCGTTGTGGACGCGATGCTGTCGGCCGAGAAGGCTGCCGCGACGGAGACGGTCACGCCGCATCTGTGCTATTACAGTCCGCGCATCCCCGGCAATACCGGGTCGGCGATTCGCCTGTGTGCGGTGACCGGCACCATCCTGCATCTGGTGGAGCCGCTGGGGTTCAATCTTCGCGATACCAAGCTGCGTCGTGCCGGGCTTGACTATCATGACATGGCTCACGTGGTGTTGCATCCGAACTTCGACAATCTGGTCGAGTCGATGCCGAATTCGCGCATCATCGCGTTCACCGCGCATGCGACGAAACTGTATACCGAGGTCGAGTACAAGCCGACCGACATTCTGCTGTTCGGGCCGGAGCCGGGCGACATTCCCGACCCGATGGACATCATGGCCGGCCCGCACGTGGCCGAGCAGGTGCGGCTGCCGATGCGCCCGAGCCTGCGCAGCCTGAACCTCACCAACTGCGCCTCCATCGCCATCTACGAAGCCTGGCGCCAACTAGGGTTCAAGGGCGGAGCGTAGGGAGGAAGCCCAGTGGGCTTCCGAGTAGCGACGCCGAGCGAACGCCGACAGGCGCGAGCGAGGAAAACACTGAGACTCGCGCAGCGAGACCACAATTGCAGGACGGAGCGTAGGGAGGAAGCCCAGTGGGCTTCCGAGTAGCGACGCCGAGCGAGTCCCGACAGGGACGAGAGAGGAAAACATTGAGACTCGCGAGGCAAAATCACAATTGCCGGCAGTGCGCGAGCACGAAGTGCGTCACTGTGCGTGGAAGTCGTCACTGTGCGTGGACGCACACTCAGTGACGATTCCTGAAAAACATTGCAATATCAAGGGTTTGCCGGTACGTCACTGTGCGTGGGCACACGCACAGTGACGCTGCCCACGCACAGTGACGCGTTGTTAGCGTATGTGTAGCCCCTTATACCTCGCAATCCATGACGATTTCCACGTCACGATGCATTTCCCGGTCGGCATGAAGCCCTCGGAGGCGTGGTTTAAACAGCGCAACCATTCCACTCACCGCTTGAATCAATATCCGATATCTCTTATCTCGATCCATGAGACAAGTCGCGGATTGCGTGCCATACCAGGGCAAAAACACCTATTTTTGCCCTGGTGTGGCACAGGTGGTTTCGACATCGATTATCTACAACAGACGGTTTCGGCCATTTTCCAATGATATCGTGAAACAACCAACTGCCACGACATGGATTCTAGGCGCTTACATTTCATTCTGTGGCACAAATTGTGCCACACTAGGCTCAAAACACCCCTTTTCGCCCTGGTGTGGCACACAATCGAGGACGAGACCGCTCCATAAATCACACCCGGCCATCTGCGAACCCCAGCCGAGCCCACGACCATGTCAGAACCGCGCCTGGCACAGGGCAAAGTCGGCAAGACGGCGCAACAACAACATCTACCGACGCACGTCGAAGACCCACACGGCCCACGTCTTGGTCATACGGCCGCACGAACACACGATGTTCGCGCAGGCTCTTGCGGCCGGAAAGGCCTCTCATGAATCCACCCAATTTGACCTCGCCATTGCCCGGTCTGGCCTCTCCCGCAGGGCCGGCCGGCAACGAGCGAATCACAACGACTTGCCTGGTATCAGACTGCACGGCCATATCCCAGCTGTGGCAGACGCGAACCCGGTCCAGATACGCCGGCAAAGCCCGCTGATCCCACCATGCGTCTTCAGTCCACAACGCGTAGCGCAGCGGAATATCCCGGCGCCCGGATGCGGCGAGCACGCCAAGTATGCGGGACTGTCTGAGACGATGACGGCATTGCGGTGCACGTTCCCGCCGACGGCCTTCACGATATAGTCGGCAGGCATATCGTTCGCCGGATCATAGATGTTCCGCGCACCCTCGCCCATCAGCGGATAATCGATCAGCCGGATCAACGTCATTGGGAACTCGAAATGAATCCAATACCCCGACGACACACTGCGCACCTGCGACAGCATCTGCGCGATCCACGGCGCGTGCGCATACGACGGCGAACACGATCGCATTGATGATGGTCACGACGAGCACCGCATAGTAATGCAGGTACGCGCCGGCGAGGGAGAACAGCGCGAATCCGATCCACTCGTTCACGCGCACGGGCCCACTGCCGCGCGCCTTGATGCAGATGCGCATCGCGAACAGGAAGCACATCGCGACGGCCAGCACCGCCCATGAGTACATGCGAATCTGGAACGCCATGCGCATGAACGGCGGGGCGAGGCACGCCAACGCCGCGAACAGCCGTGCGGCGCGCGCTCCCCAGTCCCGGCGCTCATCGCGTATCCGGCGACGACCAGTGCACATGATGCCGCCGCCGACATCAGACGGTACGCCACCACATGTTCGCCGAACACGAGCCGCACCAGATTGAGCAGCATGTAGTAGCCGATCGGATGCACGTCAAGCGAGCCCAGATTCCATATGCCGCTCCACCCGTGCGAGGTGAGCGCCACCGAATAGCTCTCGTCATACCAAATCGCGTGGCCGAACGCGGGAATCAGTAGGTACGCACAACCGACGGCCAGCAACGGAACCACACTACCCGTCAGCAGACGGCGCAGGCGACACGGCGACACGGACGGCACGGCAGCGGAGAACGGGACGGATGCCCTATGCCGGATGAGGCCAAATCGGATGATGCTTGTGTCTGATGCATGTCATGCGCCTTCTGCCGACGTCATAAATTCAACGTCGTTTTTCTCTATTCCCCTACGCTGCAAGTGTATGCACAGTAACCTGATGCCCAGCAAATTCCCCGCCGATATTCATCAGTACTCCACTGCTGGAATCGGTGACGGGGAGGGGAAGAAAACGTCAGGCGGCTTGGATGGAGATAATAATGAAAGCGGCCGTTCCCGCGCACATGCGGAAACGGCCGCTTGAGATATCGGCACTATCAGCTCAGCGATATCGCTGCGACACCGGCTCACCGAGGAGCGCCGCGCAGCCCGTCAGTTCTTGAAGCTGTGGATCGGGGCCGGGATACGGCCGCCGCGGGTCACGAACGCCTCGCAGCTCGTCTGGTTCACCGGCATGATCGGAGCGTAGCCCATCAGACCGCCGAAGTTGGCCATCTCGCCAACGCCCTTGCCCGCTACGGGGATCACGCGCACGGCGGTGGTCTTCTGGTTTACCATGCCGATGGCGGCCTCGTCGGCGATCATGCCGGAGATCGTGGCGGCGCTGGTGTCGCCGGGGATGGCGATCATGTCAAGGCCGACCGAGCACACGCAGGTCATGGCCTCCAGCTTCTCCAGCGTCAGGCAGCCGGATGCCGCCGCGTCGATCATGTTCTTGTCCTCAGAGACGGGGATGAACGCGCCGGACAGACCGCCGACGTAGCTCGACGCCATGATGCCGCCCTTCTTGACCTGGTCGTTGAGCATTGCCAACGCCGCCGTGGTGCCGGGAGCGCCGACCTGCTCCAGGCCGATCTTCTCCAGCACTTCGCCGACCGAATCGCCGACCGCGGGCGTCGGAGCCAGCGACAGGTCGATGATGCCGAACGGGATGCCGAGGCGGCGCGAGGCCTCCTGAGCCACGAGCTGGCCGACGCGCGTGATCTTGAACGCGGTGCGCTTGATTGTCTCGCACAGGAACTCGAAATCACGGCCGACCGCCGCGTCGAGCGCGCGAGATACCACGCCGGGGCCAGACACGCCGACGTTGATGACCGCATCGCCTTCGGTCACGCCGTGGAAACCGCCCGCCATGAACGGGTTGTCGTCGGGCACGTTGCAGAAGGCGACGAACTTGACGCATCCGTAGGAGTCGTTGTCGGCGGTGCGCGCGGCGATGTCCTTGATGATGTGGCCGAGCAGTTCGACGGCGTTCATGTCGATGCCGGTCTTGGTGGAGCCGACATTGACGGACGAGCAGACGATGTCGGTCTCGCTCAGCGCCTTGGGCAGCGAGCGGATCAGCAGCTCCTCGGCGGGGGTCATGGACTTCGACACCAGTGCGGAATAGCCGCCGATCAGGTCGACGCCGACTTTCTTGGCGGCACGATCGAGCGCGTGCGCGATCTTGACGAAATCGTCCTCGCTCTTGCACGAGCTCGCGCCGACCAGCGAGATCGGGGTGACGGTGATGCGCTTGTTGACGATCGGGATGCCGTAGTCCCGCTCGATCGCCTCGCCGGTGGCGACCAGGTCCTTGGCGTAGGTAGTGATCTTGTCGTAGATGTTGTCGCACACCTTGTCGACGCTGTCCGCCGCGCAGTCAAGCAGCGAGATGCCCATCGTGATGGTGCGCACGTCAAGCTTCTCCTGCTCGATCATCTGGTTGGTCTCACGGACCTCCATGATATTCAGCATGATTCGTTCCTTTCGAGACTCAGACGCGGTGCATCTTCGTGAAGATCTCCTCGCGCTGGCAGCGGATGCGCACGCCGATCTGCTCGCCGAGCTTGTCCAGGTCCTCGACGATCACGCCGAACTCGTTGTCCGCGCCGGAGTAGTCGACGATCATCATCATGTTGAAGAAGCCGTCGATGATGGTCTGTGAGATATCCAGCACGTTGACCTTGTGATCGGACAGGTACGTGCACACGCGCGCGATGATGCCGACCGTGTCCTGGCCGACGACGGTGATGATTGCCTTGTTCATGGGACTCCCCCGCTCGAAACCGATTACTGCAAGTAGTGTCAAGTATATGGAGCGGGCGTGAAATACTGCCGAACCGTCCATTTGGGCGTGTCCGCAGGCCATCGGCCGAATCCGACGTCGGCATTGTTCACGCGGGGATCATCCAGGCGCAAACGGACAATCGTCCACAATGTGAGCAGTATTACCATCGCTTTCATAAGTCGACTACACCTTTACATCAAGCACAGCGGTGTGTGAGCGCATCGCTGGGGCCACAAGCTCGGGCGACGACGCCCACGCACCCCGCTACCCGCGAGCATATCGACCACGCACCGCACAATCGGTCGCGGCGTCGGCTCGTATCAGAGATTGAATGAATTAGAGGGGTTAGACTTTCATGTCTGCTACTGCTACCGCGGCCGTGTCCAAGGCCGGTGCGGTGAAGAAGGACTCGGTTCCCGAGATCATCGCCGCCTCCATGGTCGGCACCGCCATCGAGTTCTACGACAACTACTGCTATTCCATCGCAGCCGCCAGCTATTTCGGCACTATTTTCTTCCCGGCCGCGTCGAAGGCCAATCCGGCGCTGGGCACGATGTACGCGTTCCTGACGTTCGCCGTCTCGTTCCTCGCCCGCCCGTTCGGCTCCATGCTGTTCGGCCACTTCGGCGACAAGATCGGCCGCAAGACCACGCTGGTCGTCGCCCTGATGACGATGGGTATCTCCACGTTCGTCGTCGGCCTGCTGCCAGGCTATGAGCAGCTGGGCGCCTTGTCCATCGTCATCCTGTGCATCTGCCGCGCCTGCCAGGGCGTGGGCCTCGCCGGCGAATGGTCCGGTGCCGCGCTGGTCGCTACCGAGAACGCCCCGGCCAACAAGCGCGCCCTGTACGGCTCCTTCCCGAACCTCGGCGCCCCGATCGGCTTCTTCTGCGCCTACGGCCTGAACCTGCTGCTCGACTCCACGCTCGGATCCACGGCCATGCAGGCCTGGGGCTGGCGTATCCCGTTCCTGTGCTCCGCAGTGCTCGTCATCATCGGCCTGTACGTGCGTCTGCGCATGACCGAGACCCCGATCTTCCGCAAGGCAGTCGAGCAGGACCGCGTGGTGAAGCACCCGCTGCGCTCGCTGCTGCCATACTGGAAGGAAGTGCTTCTCGGCACCTTCGCCATGGGCATCACATACTCGCTGTTCTACGTGCTGGGCACGTGGTCGCTGAGCTACGCCGTCAAGGTCATGAAGCCACCCTTCAGCCAGAACGAATACCTGGCCATGCAGATGGTTTCCGTGGTGTTCTTCGCGATCTTCATCTTCGTGACCTGCATCTACTCCGACAAGCTCGGCCGCAAGACCGTGCTGATCTCCACCACGCTCGCGACGCTGGTGTTCAGTCTGTTCGCCATGCAGTCCCTGCAGCACAACGTCCTGACCGTGATGCTGTTCCTGTGCGTCGGCTTCGCGCTGATGGGCGGCCTGTTCGGCCCCTGCGGCGCCTACCTGCCCGAGCTGTTCCCGACTCACGTGCGTTACTCCGGCGCCGGCCTGAGCTACAACCTCGCCGCCATCCTCGGCGGTGCGTTCGCCCCGGCCATCTCCACCGCACTGGTCAAGTCGACCGGCGCCGTCGAGTCCGTCGGCTGGTACCTCGCCGTGATGTCCTTGCTCGCCCTGATCGCCCTGTTCCTGATCAAGGAAAGCAAGGACGAGGATTACGAGAAGTGATCTGAGATAGATAAAAAAGGGAGCGGCGAAATCCGCTCTCTTTTTTTATCGGTTGTCGCAGCGAACGGTTCTCAATAAGAAAGGTGCGAGCCTCATCGCGCGCGAAACGAACAAAACAATCGGCGGAAGTCCGGAATTCCGGGCTTCCGCCGATTGTTCATATGTGCGCTTTTGTGAGGAATCCTCGCACGTTTCTTATTGAGAACCGTTCGCTGCGATAATCAGGCCTCGCGACTGGCGCTGGGCGCGGCAACCGCCGGCAGGGCGCGCGGCGCATGGAAGCCACGAGCCTCGAACTCGTCGGCGATCTTCTGCGCGACTTCCTGGCTGCGACCCTTGTCGACGAGCGCGATGATGGAGCCGCCGAAGCCGCCGCCGGTCATGCGCGCACCGTAGGCGCCATTCTTGCGGGCCACATCCACCGCGACATCCAGCTCGGGCACGGTGACCTCGTAATCCGCGGCGAGCGAATCATGAGAGGCGTTGAACAGACGGCCGGCGGCCTCGATGTCACCCTGGGCGAACGCACGCACGAAGGAGCGCACGCGCTCGATCTCGGTGACGACGTGGCGCACGCGCTTCTTCATCGTCACGTCGGGCAGGGCATCCAGCGTCTCCTTGAGCGCCTGGAACTGGTCGTCGGCCTTGGAGATGCCATCGGCGGCGACGCGCAGATTGGCGACGCCGAGAATGCGGGCGGCCTCCTCGCAGGTGGCGCGACGCTGGGCGTACTGGCCGTCGTTGAGCTGGTGCGGTGCCTGGGTGTCGACCACCAGCAGCTCCAGACCGTACTTGTCGAGGTCGAAGGCCTGCTGGGAGACGTTCTCCAGCGGAGTGAGCTCCGGACGGCAGTCAAGCAGCAGCGCGTGGCCTTCGGTGCAACGCATCGAGGCGTTCTGGTCGAGGCCGCCGGTGGAGGCGCCGGCCATGTCGTTCTCGGACTTGATCGCGGCGTTGATCAGCGTCACGCGGCCCGCGTCGGAGGAGCCGTAGCCGAGACCATACACGTCGTCCAGGGCCAGCGCGGTCGAGCAGGTCATGGCGGCGGACGAGCTCAGGCCCGATCCCAGCGGCACGCAGGACACGAACGCGGCGTCGAAGCCCTTGACCTGCGAGAAACCGGCCTCGCGAAGGGCCCAGGCCACGCCGGTCGGGTAGGCGGACCAGCCGTCCACGCCACGGGCTTTGAGGCCGTCGAGGTCGGCCTCGGCAACCTTGTCGGGCGCCACGTCGGAGACGACGCGGACTTTGGTGTCCTCGCGCGGCTTGAGCGCGATGAACGTGCGGTGCGGCAGCGCGATCGGCAGGCACAGGCCCGCGTTGTAGTCGGTGTGCTCGCCGATCAGGTTCACGCGGCCGGGAGCGGCCCACACGCCCTCGGGCGCGGTGGCATACATATCGACGAACAGCTTCGTCGCCCGTGAGACACCATCCTCGCGGGACAACGGCTCAATGAATTCAACAGCAGTCATTGGTGTTCTTTCTTCTGTGTGATGGCTATATATGCAGTGGATATTGCTAGGGGGAGCCCGGTTCGGCCAGACTCCCCCATAGAACGTTGTCAGTCGGAGATGTCGATCTGTCCAAGCTCATGGAAGCGCTTGGCGATGAGCTCCGGGGTGGTGTCGGAGATCCAGGCGGCCATGCCGGACTCGGAGCCGGCGAGGTACTTGATCTTGTTGGCGGCGCGGCGGAACGAGAAGAACTGCAGGTTCAGGCGGTAGTTCTCGCGACGCGCGTCGTGGATCGGGGCCTGATGCCAGGCGGCGATGTACGGCAGGTCCATGCCCTTGCCGTCGCCCTTGTCGAAGAACGCGTTGCCGCGCTTCAGAAGGTGCGAGTACATCGAGGCGAGGTCCCAGCGCTCCTGGTCGTTGAGCTGGTCGAGGGTGAGCACGTCGCGCACCGGAGCCACATGAACCTCAAGGGGCCAGCGGGCGGCGGCCGGCACGTAGGCGACCCAGCTGTGGTTGCGCATCACGACGCGCTCCTCGGCTTCGAGCTCGGCGTTCATGATGTCCTTGAGCAGGTTGCCGCCGGTCTTCTCGTGGTAGGCCTCGGTGTGCTGGAGTTCCTTCTCCATCTTCGGGGCGATGAACGGGTAGCAGTAGACCTGTCCGTGCGGGTGGGCGAGGGAGACGCCGATCTCGGCACCGTGGTTCTCGAACGGGAAGATCTGCTCGATGCCTTCCATCTTGGAGATCTCGGCGGTACGGAAGGCCCATGCCTCAACAACCGTGCGCAGGCGGGACACCGGCAGGTCGGCCGGCAGGCCGTCCTCGTTCGGGTCGAAGCAGATGACCTCGCAGCGGCCGGCGGCGAGCTTCTTCTCCCACAGCGGGTTGCCGTCGACGTAGGTGACGTCTTCGGAGACACCGGGCACACGCACCATCGACGGGAAACGGTTCTCGAACACGACGACGTTGTAGTCGGTGTCCGGCACCTCGCCGTCCTGGTACGGGTCGCCGGGCTTGCGCGCGGCCAGCGGGTTGCCCTTGGCGGTGGCGCCGGGGCCGGCGGTGATCGGGCGGTTCATACGGGCGGTGGCCATCGGGATCCAGTCGCCGGTCAGCGGGTCGCGGCGCATCTGCGGGGCGGCGTACGGCACTTCGTTGCCGTCGGCGTCCAGGTGCGGGGCGAAGCGGTAGTCCAGCGGGCGCGGGTCCTTGAGCTCGCGGGTCTTGGCGCCGGAGACGTATTCCGGATCGTCGTCGAGATAGAAGAAGTCGCGTCCGTCGGCCAGCGTGGTCGGCGTGATGCGGATATGCTCCTTCGCATACTCTCCCGGGGTGTAGTTGGTGATTTCTGCCATGGTGTCACTCACTTTCTTCGGTGTGTTCGCTCTGGTGCGCCAGAACGAGTTCCTTTACCAAATCCCTTGTCTTGGCGATGGACTCGTGGTCGAGGCCATCGTCGGTGATGACCGTGTCCACCTGGTCGAACCGGGCGAACAACGATAGTGATGTACAGCTCCACTTGGTGTGGTCGGTCAGGATGACCGTACGGTCGGCGATGCCCATCATCGCCATGTCGGTGGCCGCCTCCAGCGAGTTCGGCATGAGGAAGCCACGGGGAATCGACACGGAATGGGTGCCGAGAAACACGGTGTTGACGCGCAGCGACGCGATGACCTTGTCGGCGATCGGCCCGACCAGCGAGTTCGACCGCGTGGTGACACCGCCCGTTACGATCACCTCCACATCCTTGGATTCCAACGCCTGCACGAGCTCGGCGACCGGAATCGAGTTGGTGAGGATGGTGATGCCCGACGCCTGCTGGCTTTCCAGCAGATGCTGCGCGAACACGTAGGCCGTGGTGCCGCCTCCTATGGCGATCACATCGCCGGGGGCCACATATTGCACCGCTTCACGTGCGATGGCGTCCTTGAGACCAATGTCCATCTGCGACTTTACAGAGAACAGCGGCTCGCTGAGCAATGCGCTGGTGCTGACGGCACCGCCATGCACGCGTTTCAGCAGACCTTTGTCAGAGAGATCGGCGATGTCACGTCGAATGGTCATCGCGGAAACGCCGAGCTCCTTAGACAACGCCGTGATGCGCACTGCGCCGCGCGTACGCAGACGGCTCAGTATCAAATGTTGACGTTGTGAGGATATCATGTGAACATTATCGCACATGTTCGCGCATAAACCAAACCAATATGTGCGTTTCGTAATGTTTGACATGCGTGTTGCGCACATCACTTCCATAAAAACGAACAAAACATCACTTTTACCGCACTCTCCCCCACCCGCCGGATCCGACCGCACCCGCGCAACCGCATCGTTGCCGTTTTTTCGCGTGCGTGACACAATGGAGGGCATGGCTTATGTTTCGGAAAACTTCTGGCACGACGCGGTGAACAAAGCAACCACCGACCTGTTCACTTTCGGTTACAAGAACATCATCAAACCCAATTTCGTCTTCAACCACACCCCCGATGTGGCGCACGACCAGATGATCGAGTTCTGCAACGTCACCAAACGCATCCCGCCGCTCATGTGGCTGCTTCGCGAGATGCTCGACTACACCGACCCCGTGCTGGAGACCACCGTGATGGGCGTCGACTTCGCCAACCCGTTCGGCCTGTCCGCCGGCCTCGACAAGAACTGCGACATGCCGGTGCTCATGGACAACGTCGGCTTCGGCTTCGAGACGGTTGGCTCCACGACCTCCCGCGCCAGCGCTGGCAACCCGAAGCCGTGGTTCCACCGTCTTCCGGAATACGATTCGATGATGGTGCACGTGGGCCTTGCCAACGACGGGTCCGACAAGGTGATCGACCGCGCGGAGCAGGCGTGGACGAACGCGAAGACGATGCAGGTGTCCGTCTCCATCGCACGCACCAACGACGACAAGTGCGGCGACCTAGACGAAGGCATCGAGGACTACTGCATCTCCATGCGCCGCGCGGCCGGACGCAGCGCCATGGTCGAGGTCAACGTGTCATGCCCGAACACCCATGCCGGCGAGCCGTTCACCGCCGACCCGGACGCGCTCGACCGCCTGTTCACCGAGCTCGACAAGATCGAACGCCCGCAGCCGACGCTGGTCAAGATGCCGCTCAACAAGACGTGGCCCGAGTTCAAGGACCTGCTCGACGTGCTTGCCGAGCACAACGTGCAGGGGCTGAGCATCGCCAACCTCCAGAAGGACCGCACCGGCCTGGAGATTCCGCAGCAGTGGGAGGGCGGCCTGTCCGGCGGCCCGTGCACGGTGGCCAGCGAGGAGCGCATCGCGCAGGTCTACCGTGAATACGGCGAGCGTTTCGCCATCGCCGGCATCGGCGGCGTGTTCACCCCGCAGCAGGCATATCGCAAGATTCGCAACGGCGCCAGCCTGGTCATGTTCATTAGCGCACTGATGTACCGCGGACCGCAGCAGATCACCGTACTCAAGCGCGGCCTCGCGGCGCTCCTCAAGCGCGACGGCTTCGAACACATCAGCGACGCCGTCGGCATCGACGCCTGATCGACGCAGCCGTAGACCACCTCCAGTCATGCGTAGCATGACTGGAGGTGGTCTACGTTTATCTGCCGCTCAGTCCTCAGGGAAGGCGCCGCGGATGTACTGCGGCTGGTAGGGTGCCTTGGAGACGGGCACGCCGAGCTTGGCGGCGGCGCGCAGCGGCCAGTACGGGTCACGCAGCGCGGCACGGCCGATCTCGACCGCATCGGCCTGCCCCGCACGCAGAATCTTCTCCGCCTGCTTCGGCTTGGTGATCAGGCCGACGGCGGTGGTCGGTATTGCGGCGCGTTCGCGCACCTGATCGGAGAACGGCACCTGGTAGTTGGCCTTGACCGGAATGCTCACGTCGGCGATGATGCCGCCGGTGGACACATCCATCAGGTCCACGCCGTGCTGCTTCAGCACGCACGCGGTATCGACCGTCTGATCGAGATCCCAGCCGCCCGCGGCCCAGTCCGTGGCCGAAATGCGCACCAGCAGCGGCACCGTGTCGGGAATCACCTCGCGAATCGCATCGGCGACCTCCAGCAGGAACCGCATGCGGCCGTGGATATCGCCGCCGTACTCGTCCGCGCGCTCGTTGCACAGCGGGTCAAGGAACTGCGAGATCAGATACCCATGCGCTGCATGAATCTCAATCGCCTCGAAACCGGCCCGCACCGCACGCTGCGCGGCATCCCGGAACGCCGAAACCAGACCGTGAATCTCTTCGACGCTCAACGCGCGCGGATCGGTGAGCCCACGGTACGCGATCGGGCTCGGCGCGACCGTACGCCATCCGCCGGCATCCTCGGGCACACTCTTCCCCTCGAAACCGACGCCGAAGCAGCCAGTCGACCCCTTGCGTCCGGCATGGTTGAGCTGTACGGCCGCCACCGCGCCGGCCTGCTTGATGCCGTCGACGATCCAATGCCAGGCGGCGACCTGATCGTCGTTCCACAGTCCCACATCGCACGGCGAGATACGCCCGTCGGCCGTCACCGCGGTGGCCTCGGCGATGATCATGCCGAATCCGCCCATCGCGCGGGACACATAATGCTGGTAATGGAACGGCGTGGGCTTGCCGTCCCGCGCCACCGCCGAATACGTGTCCATCGGCGGCAGCCAGATGCGGTTGCGCATGGTAACGCCGCGCAACGTCATCGGCTGGAACAGCTGCACTCCCCCTTTGCCGCCCTTGGCCTTCTTCTTCCCCTCAGCGTTCATGGTCGTCCTTTCCTCGACAATTCGCATGGCTCCCAATCCGCGAGCCGGGAAGTCGGGATGCTTCCAAACCACGGCGAGGCAACCACCGGTCTAATCATCTCACCGCGCACAGACTCAAGCACGACTCGCGCACCGATGTTCTCCGCCTGCACAAAGCGTCGGAAATCAGGCAGGGGCCGTATGAGCGTTCATGCTCATACGGCCCCTGCCTCACGCGGCGAACCGCCGCTTTCGGTGCATCGGCCCGCCGGCTCAGCTCACCGGCTCAGCTGCCAGACCACCGCCCGTCACTGCCCGCCGGTGGTCTGGCCGCCCTCGGTCTGATTGCCGCCGGTGGTCGTGTCGTTCTGCGTCTGCGTGTACTGGCCGCTGGTATCGCCCGTTCCGCCGGTTCCGCTGGTCGTCCCGTCTGTCGTGCTGGTACTCGACCTTGACGATTTCGAGGTCGAATTCGAGGTTGCCGAGTACTTGCTTGACGGCGTGCCGTAATCGACGTTGGGCGCATTGATCGCGGTGAGATACGTGTCCATGAAGTTCTTCCACGTCGGGGTCGCGATATAGGAACCGAACCATGTGCGGTGGTATACGCCGTTAATGGTCTTGTTGTCGAAGTCGCTGTTGCCGTCGGCGTTGCCCACGGCGACGAACGCGGCGATCTGCGGCACGAATCCGCCTGTCAGCATGTACGTGTTCTCGTTGGTACCGGTCTTGGCGAACGTCTTGCGGTTGTTGGCGAGCTGGGCGGTCCTCGCCTGGCCGTTGGGGCGCACGACGCCCTGGTTCATCGCGTAGGCGACGGTTTCGGCGATATCCGGGTCGACGGCCTGATGGCAGTTCGCCTTGGGCACGTCAAGCTCGGCACCGGTGGCGTCGGTGACCTTCTTGATGGCGATGGGCGTGCATTCGACTCCCTTCGCGGCGATGGTCGCGTACACGTTCGCCATGGTCAGCGGCGCGGCGGACACCGTACCACCGATGATCAGCGGGGCCTGATAGGCGCCGCCGTTCGCGGTGTCGTCCTTCAGATGCATGTTCATCTTCTGCTTGGACGCCTGATGGAAGCCTATGTCCTCGGCGGCCTGCGCGATGGGTTCGAGGCCGATGACCTTCGCCATGGCGGCCTGCGTGGTGTTGTGCGAGTTGACCAGACCGTCGAGCGGGGATTCCGCGTATCCGGGCGTGCCGCCGGAGTTCTTCACGTCCCAGGTATTGACGCCGCGGAAGCCGGGAATGTCACGGTATAGGTTCACGACGCCCGGAGCCGGTAGCACCTCGTTGATCGAGTGCCCCTTGCGCATCCAGGCCACCAGGTTGATCGGCTTCCATGTGGAGCCGACCGGGAAGCCGCTACCGCCGCCGTCTATCTGGTCCACGGCGAAGTTCATGGCGGTTCTGGCCGGATCGTTGTTCGCTTCCGGCGACGTGTCGTATATCTTGTTGATGCCGAAGCCAAGCACCTCGCCGGTGCCGGGCTTGATGGCCGCCATCATCACTTCCATCTTGCTCGCGTCGTCCGCCGGGATGGCCGCACGCGCGGCCTTCATCGCCGCAGAGTTCGCATTGACGTCCATCGTCGTGTAGATGTCGAGGCCGCCCTCATACAGCAGCTTCTTGCGCTCTTCGATGGTCTTGCCGAACTCCTTCGAGTTGAGGATCTTCTTGGTGACGTAGTCGCAGAAGAACGCCGCGTCGCCGGACGCGCTGCACCCCGCCTGCGCATCCTGCAGTTTCAGCGTGTCCTTCAGCGGCTTCGCCTTGGCCTCGTCACGCTGCTTTTGGCTGATGTACTCTTCCTGATACATCAGGTCAAGCACGATGTTGCGCTCCCTCTGGGAGGCCTTCTGGTTGCTCTCCACCGAAGGGTCGAAGGCCGCCGGGTTCTTCGTGATTGCGGCGATGGTGGCCGCCTGCACGATGTCAAGCTTGTCGGCCGTGGTGCTGAAGTATCGTCGCGCGGCCATTTCCACGCCGTAAATGCCACGGCCGAACTGCGCGATGTTGAGATAGCCCTGCAGAATCTCCAGTTTCGAATACGTCTTCTCCATCTGCACGGCGATGAGCATTTCGCGCAGCTTACGCGCCACGGTCTCCTCGGATGCATGGTATTCGGCGATCGGATCGTTGTCCTCCTGCGCCTGCAGCAGCAGCACGTTCTTGACGTACTGCTGGGTCAGCGAGGAACCGCCCTGAGTGGCGCCCTTCTTCACGTAGGTCGCCACGAACGCACGCATCACGCCCTGGATATCCACGCCGGCATGCCGGAAGAAACGACGGTCCTCACGCGAGACCACCGCCTGGCGCATCGGCTTGGAAATCTTCTTCAATGGCACGACGATACGGTTCTGCGCATAGAACGTACCGATCTGCGTCGTACCGTCCGACGCATACAGACGCGACTGCTGCGGCAGGTCGGTCACGTTGAAATCGATGCCCTCCACCTGCAGCGACGGCACGATGGCACGCACCACGTTGTTCGATGCGAACACGGCGGGAAGGAAGAACGCGCTGGTGACGACGCCTCCGGCGAGACAGAGCAGCACATACGCGAGGAACAGCGACAACACACGTTTTGCGGTCAGGGATTTCTTCTTGGGCATGGTTGCCATTCTAGAGGGGCGTCTCTACCGGGCACGTCATCCGAACGACTGATTCCCAATCCCTCACAGGGTACTCACAAACCGGTCAGAAGACTGTAAAACGACCGGAAACAAGCCGAATCATCCCCCAACGGCCGCTGGAACGCCGGGCGTTCACCGCGCTCGGCGCAGCCGTCACCGTTGCGAGCGCCGAATCAGCATGCCCGGCTGGTAGATGATGATCGACCGGCCCTCGCGCGCGATCCACCGACGGTTCGCAAAATCCATCAGCGCCTTGTTCACCGTCTCGCGCGAAGAACCGACCAACTGGGCGAGCTCCTCCTGCGTCAGGTCATGCGGCACCTTCAGCCCGGCTTCCACCGGCTCGCCGAACCGCGCGCCGAGGTTGAGCAGTGTCTTCGCCAGGCGGGCGGGCACATCCATGAACACAAGGTCGGATATGCGCTCGTTGTTGCCGCGCATGCGATTCGCCAGCACCTGCAGCATGTCGATGGCGACGCGCGGGTGCTCGTTGAGCCACGCGAACAACGCGTCATGCTCCAGCCATGCCACGTGCGTGCCGTGGGTCATCGCCACGGCCGTGGCGGTACGGGGGCCGCCGGACGGGTCGAATACGGGAATCTCGCCGAGCAGTTCGCCGTGCGCGTGGATCGACAGCAGCTGCACGCGCCTGTCCTTGGATTCGCGGATCAGCTTGACGCGGCCGCGCTCCAGCAGATACATGCGGTGGTCCCTGTCGCCCTCGCGGAAGATATAGTCGCCCTTGTCGAATACGGCCTCGTGCAGGTAGGGAATCAGCTCATTGGCCTGCTCCGGCGACACCTGTTTGAACAACGGCGTATGCAACAGCTCGTTGTCCTCTTCGGGGAACGAATTCGGCCCGATTGCCCTCATGACGCCTCCTGGTCACGTTTCCGACATGCCGGCACCTCGACACGGAGCCCCTGCGATATCGCGACGACGGCGCACCATCCGCCACCGCATCCGCATCGGCGTCCTCGCGACGGAATCCAACCCGTCGCGTCTCTGTCTTCGGTCGGTTCTGTCATATTGTAGCCTAGTTTGCACCGGGACCGTCCGGTTGCGTCAGACAGTCCGCCAGACGCGCAATCAGCCCGTCGCGGCTCAGACCGGTCTGGGCCCGCATCGGGTCCACTCGCTTCACGGCCGATTTCACGGCCTTGTCGGACATCTTCTCTCCGGAGATGTTCAGCACGCGGGTCATCTTCACGGCATCGATATCGTAGGCGAGCGTCACGTGGTGGAGTATCGAACCGGGGCCGGAGCCGATGGGCGGGAACCTGCGCTGGGCCGCGCCGCCGATCTTGCCATGGCTGGAGGCGATGTCGTTGAGACCGGAGAAGCCGACGTCGAGGCCGAGGCCACGCAGCGCGGCGATCAGCCACATGTCGCACAGACGGTACGATTCCTCGATGTCCAGGTCCGCGGCGAACCAGCGCGGCGCGTACAGCGAGTACGTGATCGTGTTGCCGGGCTCGATGAACATCGCGCCGCCGCCCGTGCAGCGCCGTACGACCGTGAAACCCTCCTTCGCGGCGACGTCTTCGTGCACTTCGTCCGGAATCGACTGGAACCGGCCGACCACCACGGCCGGGGACGCCCACTGCCAGAACCGGATAGTGGCAGGGCGCTCCCCCGCGGCCACCTCACGGGACCATTGCACGTCGACATCCATCTGTTCCTGCGGCCTGCGGGGCTTGTCCACGACGATTTTCGGCGCGAGCCGATGCCAGCGTTCGTGCCACTCGCCGGGGAATGCCGGCGGTGTGAGACCGCGGGACGCTTGAGGCGCCGAGGCCGCCGGCGTAATTGTGACAGACGAGGTCGGAACAGCCGATGCGGCGGACGGCGTTGCACGCCTGCGCGCGTCATGCGCCGTCGCGGAGGCGGGCGAAGCGAGGCGCGAGGATGCCGGTCGCGCGGCGTCCCGGCCGCAAGCCGACAGCGCGCGGCGCAACGCGGTCAGTATCGTTTCCGCATTCGCGCCGGTAACGGATACATGCTCATCGCGTGCGATGCGTTCAAGATAGGAGACGGTATCCGGATCATCGGGCGGCGTATCGCACTGTGTTATATCACGCTGCACTATATCGAGAAGCGCCGCATTCAGACGGCGCAGATACCTGTCGACCGCGGCATCGTCACCTTCAACGAAAAAATCACCGTCCACGCGACAGCCGACGACGTGGCCGTTATCCGGCGCGCACGCCACTGTCACCCCGACCAGCTTGCCGCCCGGGCGCTTGCATTCCCCACGACTTTCGATATTCACCCGATACACGTTACACGCCGAATCTGTCCGCGTGGTCGTCTCAAACCCCGATACACGAAGTCTCGCTTTGCTCGACAGCCCGCCAGCGGGACCGAGATATAGGCCCCCGCTGGCGGACTGTCGAGCAAAGCGAGACTGGGGTGGTTCACGCCACCGCCGCGTTACAGGCGAGCGAGAATATCCTCGCCGACCTGATCGGTGGAGCGAACGGTGGAGCCCAGCTCCTCGATATCAGCCTCGACCGCCGTGTCGATGCGGGCCGCGGCATCGTCGAAGCCAAGATGGCGCAGCAGCATCGCGGCCGACAGGATGGCCGCGGTCGGATTCGCCTTGCCCTGACCGGCGATGTCGGGCGCGGAACCGTGAATCGGCTCGAACATCGACGGATACTCGTTGCTCGCGTTGATGCAGCCGGACGCGGAATAGCCGACGCCGCCAACAACGGCACCTGCCTCGTCGGTGAGGATGTCACCGAAGAGGTTGTCGGTCAGGATCACGTCGAAGCGCGACGGATCGGACACGAGGAAAATCGTGGCCGCATCGATGTGCTGGTAGTCGTGCGTGACCTCCGGGTACTCTTCGCCGACACGGTCGACGATGCGCTGCCACATGTCGCCGGCGTTGACGAGCACGTTCTTCTTGTGCACCAGCGTGATGTGCTTGCGACGCTTCATCGCCAGCTCATAGGCGTACCGCACCACGCGCTCCACGCCGTACGCGGTGTTGATGGAGACCTCGGTGGCGACCTCGGCAGGAGTGTCGCGACGAACCGCTCCGCCGGCACCGCAGTATAGGCCCTCGGTGCCCTCACGCACCACGACGAAATCGATGTCGCCGGGGTTCGCGAGCGGCGAGGTGACGCCCTTGTACAGCTTGGACGGACGCAGGTTCACGTACTGGTCGAGCGCGAAACGCAGCTTCAGCAGCAGACCACGCTCCAGGATGCCGGCCTTGATGCGCGGGTCACCGACAGCACCGAGCAGGATCGCATCGGTCTTCTTGATGCGCTCCAGCTCCTCGTCCGGCAGGATCGCGCCATCACGCAGATAACGCTCCGCACCCAGGTCGAAATTCTCGTATTCGAAATCAGCCACTCCCTCAGCAGCCTTTTCCAGCGCCTTCTGAGCCCAGGGGGTGACTTCCTTGCCAATGCCATCGCCGGGGATAACGGCGATTGTATACTTCTTTGCCATAGCCAACAGGGTATGTGGCCGTGCTCGAAAACAATGCGCCCAGTCCGTCTAGTGGACAGACGGTGGAGGCGACGTGATCTTCGCGCATGGTCTGTGCGGCATGGTCTGTGCCACAGAATGCCGAAAAACGCTATTTTGACCGTGGTGTGGTACACGCCCGATATGGCCGATTCCGGGCTTCACAGCGAAATCGGCCATTTTGCAAGGATCTTTGATATTCCTCTTGTACCACAACAAGGCATGTAACCGATTAAAACCGATTCTGCGGCAAGGTCCTGTACCACACCACGCGAAAAAACGGTGTTTTTGACGTGGTATGGCACAGGAACCATCATTCATTCCACTATCCGGCACAGCAAAGTCCGAATGCCGGAACAACCATATGATCCCCACCCGCGGGCCCCAAAAACATATCCCCTTGCAGGCGGGGGCGCGATATGGAAGCCCCGCAATCAGGGACGGACGTCGGCCGCGGCTAGCGGGTCAGGCCCATGACGGAGAGGCACCAGGCGTTTTCGTAGCTGACTTCGCGCCACTGCTTGTAGCGGCCCGAGGTCCCGCCATGACCGGCCTCGACTTCGATCTTGATGATCGCATCGATGCCGGCGGCTTGCAGTCGGGACACCCACTTGAGCGGCTCGACGTACAGCACGCGCGTATCGTTCATCGACGTGGTGGCGAAGATACGCGGGAACGGCCGCAACGATTGCCTCTGCAAAAACCGCGTGGACGCCGCGCCCGCACCGGCCTCGCCGCCCGCGCCCTCCGGCGCGTTTTCGTATGGCGAATACGATTTCATGTACCGGTAGACGTCCGCGTCGTGCAGCGGATCGCCCCACTCGTCCCACTCGGTGACGGTCAGCGGCAGCGACGGATCGAGGATCGACGTCAGCGCATCCACGAACGGCACATCCGCCTCGATGCCCGCATACAGTTGCGGCGCCATGTTCGCAATCGCACCCATCAGCAGGCCGCCGGCGGAGCCGCCGTACGCCACCGTCCGACGCGCATCGGCCAACCCTGCGTCCTGCAGCGCGGCGGTCACGTCGATGAAGTCCTCGAACGTGTGCCGCTTGTTCAGGCGCCGCCCCTGCTCATACCAGGCGCGTCCCATCTCGCCGCCGCCGCGCACGTGCGGCACGGCGTACAGCACGCCGCGGTCGAGCAGGCTCAGGCGAGCGACTGAGAAGCCGGGGTCCGAACTGATCTCATAAGCGCCGTACCCGGTGATGAACATCGCGCCGGCAGCGGCCGGCTCATGGCCGCGCCGCCACACCAGTGACACGGGTATGCGCTCGCCGTCACGAGCGGTGACCCACACCCGACGCTCCATGTACTCGCGCGGATCGAAGTCGCCCAGCACCCGCGCCCGCTTGAGCAGCTCGTCATGCCCGGTCGCCGGATCATACTCATGCAGTTCGCCCGGCCGCGTGTAGCTGGAGAACGTGTACCGCATGCGCGGCGCATCATACGAGGGGTTTCCGCCCGTTCCGATGGAGTACAGACGATGGGTGGCTCCCGGCAGCGTTCCGCCCGCGGCCTCGGCTGCACCGTCATCGGCCCGCCCGGGCACGTCCCAGTCGCCGTCCAGCGCCGGCGGCATCAGCTCGCGGAACGACCATGCACGCCCGGCGAGGAAGTCTTCGGCCGCCTGCGTCTTGGTCATCGCCGCCACGTGCGGCAACCCGTCCGTGCGGTATGCGAGCGTCACGAAATGCCGGTGGATGGCGATGCCCTCGATGGCCAGCCCGTGCGCCCCCTGCAATATCCGGGGGTTGGCGGGATTCGAGTAGGCCGTCCCGGCCGGCTTCGCGCCCGCGCCCGCCTCCATGTCGTCGCCGCGCGCGCACCCGTATGGCGAGCCGACTGCCACGCGCACGCCTTCTCCCAGCGTATACGGCGGCTGATGGGTTCGCATGTCGATCACGTCGATCTCGAAGTTCGGATCCTGAGCATTGTGGTACACCACGGCAACCGGAATATCGGCCCCGTCAGCCCCGGCACCTTCGAAGCATGCGAAGCTCACGTCATATTCCACGTCGTCCTTGCGCGCGATGAACACCGAGAACTCGCCTTCCGGCGTCGCGGTCGGCAGCATCCACACTTCGGACGAAGTTTTGGACGCGGAGCAGATCACGATGCTGTGCTCGTCGAAACTCATGCCGACCCCGACCCAGAACCGCTCGTCGTCCTCATGGAAAACGACTTCGTCCTGCTCGACCGGCGAGCCGACGCGGTGCCGGCGCACCTCGCACGGCCGCCAGGCATCATCAAGCGTCACGTAGAACACCCACCGCGCGTCCGGCGTGAAGCATGCCGCGCCGATGCCGTCAAGGCGCTCTGGCAGCTCATCGCCCGTGTCAAGGTCACGAATGCGGAAGTCGTACCGCTCGTCACCTCGCGTATCGACGCCGTACAGCATCCATCGGCCGTCCTTGCTGACGGACAGGCCGCCCAGCGCGAAGAAATCATGCCCCTCGGCCTCGCGGTTCGCATCAAACACCACCTGCTCGCCCGGCAGCGAACCGGCTCCGACGGCGCTCCCGCCCTCATCGCCGGCTCCCCCGACTTCCGGAGGTGTCCAATCGTCCTCGCCGCGCACCGGCACCCGGCACTGCACGGCGTACTGGCTGCCTTCGCGGGTACGCGCGAAATACCAGTATCCGTCCATGCGCACCGGCACCGACATGTCGGTCTCCTGCACATGCGCCTTCAACTCGTCGAACAGCGTGCCGCGCAGCCCCGCCAGCCCCGCCATGCGGGCGTCACAGTACGCGTTCTGCGCGGCCACATAGTCGCGCACCTCGGGTGACTGCTTGTCTCGCATCCATTCATACGGGTCAATCACGGCGTCCCCGTGGAACACGCGCTTCACCGGTTCACGCCGGGCGATGGGAGGTCGGCAAGCGGCGACGCCGCCGTTCGTTTCGTCTGTCATGCTCGTGATTATACGGCCCGACTTGAGACAGCGGCGAACTTCGCTCTTCGGGAAGTCACTCCGCCAAGTCCGTTCGTCCGAGTTTCTGCTTGAGGTACGGCAGCATGGTCTTCATGATGTTCGAACCAGTGGTGCCGGTGAACACCGGCACGTCGGTGACGGGCATCGGCTGCGTCGAGGTCATGCCCATCATCGACGACAGACCCGTGGCCTCACGGGGCGACAGCTGCCGTATGCCGATCGCCAGCACACGGCCGGGGTATCGCCGAGCGATGGTCGCATACGTGGTCGGGTCCTTCTGCCCGTCATCGCCGATCAGGATGAACCGCATGTCGGGGAAGTCCGCCATGAGCTGTTCGGCGAACTCCAGCTTGTGCTGCGGACCGGACGGCACGAACGTCTTCGGGCGCGGGTCGAGGTCGCGCAACAGCAGCGGTCCTTCGGGGAAGCCGTGATACGAGATGAAATGCCGGATCGATCCTTCCACGTTCCAGGGGGACGTCGACAGGTAGAAGAACGGCGCGTCGGGGAACATGTCCTGCAGTTTGGTGAACAGCACGCTCATGCCCGGCACGGAGTTGCGCTTCTTGGGGTTCAGGAACAGCAGGTTGTATGCGGCCTTCCACAATATCGGCGCCTGCGTGACCATAACGGTGTCGTCCACGTCGGAGATGATGCCGACCTTCGCGCTGGAGGGGATGGTGAACAGGTTCGCCGAGACCTCCGGCCGCCCCTTCACGCGATAGGTGACGCGGTGAACGCCGGTCTCCAGCTGATGCTCGGCCACCAGATCGAGGTATCCGCTTTCGTCGGACACCGCGTATTCGCTGCCGAGATCTCGCACGGGATTGAATTCGTCATATCGCTCGGATTCGCCGATCTGCACGGTTTCCAGCGGCGTCCCGTCTATGCTGATACGCACCTGCACGCGGGACGCGGGAATCGCCAGCATGCCTTTGATGCCGCGTGTCAGTGTGCCGGCGTTGCTGTGCTTGGGCGCGTACACGGTGCGGCAGATCAGCCTAGAGTAGACCTCGGTGCCATAGCCGACGTACGGGTCCACACGCGGGAACCAGTCGAGCTTGCGCGCGACGGCGGTGGACAGTCGCACCCACAATCCGAACGTGCCGGTGACGGCCCGGCGCATGCGGCGCACCAGTACCGGCTGCACCTCGATGCGCTCGTGCCGCGACGCGGCGTCGAACGTGGTGACGACCGGGCGTGCGGGAATCGGCACGGTGAGCATGTCGTCCTGCGGGGAGCCGGTCTGCCCGGACGGGTCGTGAGCCGCGTTGTCCGGATCCGATCCGTCATGTATCGGGCCGTCATGCCGCAGCCCGTCATCCCGCCCGCCGAGAGGGCGCGCTCCGCCCCGGCGTGGTGTGTTGTCGTGTGCGATGCTCATGGGTTCCGCCATCCGTTATCACGTTAGCTGTATGTCAAATATATCCGTCGGATATGTCGTCGTCATGTACCTTCGTCACCGTCGGCCATCGCCGGCTTGCGTTGTCGGTCGCCGACGGCGGTGCCGGTCACTGGGCGATCTTCGCGTAGGATTCGGCGTCGAGCAGTTCCGGCTCGTCATCGTCCAGCTCGATCTTCAGCAGCCATCCTTCGCCGTACGGGTCGTTGTTGACGACGGAGGGGTCGTCCGCGGCGTCATGGTTGACATAGCGGATGGTACCGGCGACCGGGCAGACCAGCGGTTCGACGGCCTTGGCCGATTCGAGCTCAAGGACCTCGTCGCCGGCCTCCACGCGCGTGCCCTCGTCCGGCAGGTCGATGAAGACCAGCTCGCCAAGCTGCTGCTCGGCGTACGCGGTGATGCCGACGATGGCCGGGGACACCGAATCGTCCACCCACACGTGCTCTTCCGAATACTGCAGGTGATCGGGGATGTCAAGGTTCAACGGGTTGTCGATTGCGTTCTCGTCACTCATGCCCCCCAGTGTACCGCACAGCGCTTATCGATGGGGCTGACCCTGAGCCGGCCGGCGAGGCCCCGAAAACGCAGCCGGCCCCGCCGATCGGAAACAATGATCGGCGGGGCCGGCATCAGCGGTATAGTCAGCGCAATCGCCTGAAAATCAGCGCACGGCGGAGGTCGGCGTGGTCCCCACGATCTGCACCATGGCGCCGATCGGCAGGAAGTCATACACCCACTTGGCGTCCTCGACGTGCATGTTGGTGCATCCGTGCGACTTCGGAGTGCCGCTGGCGATGCCCGCGGTGTTCCACGGTGCGCCGTGGAAGCCTTCGCCCTGGTTGTAGTATGTGACCCATGGCACGTTCGGCGTGACGTAGCCTTCGCCGCGCATGGTCTGCGACTGGTACTTGGTGTGCACGAAGAACGTGCCGTTGTCGGTCGGCGTGGATGGCTTGCCGGTGGAGACGATGAAGGTCTTCACCAGGGTCGAGCCCTTGTAGGCGTACACCTTCTGCTCGCTGAGATTGATGACCATGTGAGGGTCGCCGTTGGGCGACGTGTAGTCCACCTTGCGGCTTTCGGTCTTGTGGTCGGTCACCTTCACCGTGGCTGTGAGCTCCGCGCCCCTGCCGGCGTTCAGCGCGTCGAGCACCTGCGCGGCGGTCTCGTCGGTGCTTTGGACGGCCACGCCGTCGACGCCCTTCTGCATCACGGTCAGCACGGTACCGTCGGTGTTGGTGATGTTCTTCTCGACGACCATGTCCTGGTCGAGTTTCTTGGCGAGGTTCTGCGACAGGTATGTCTTGATGGCGTCCTGATCGTATGCCAGCGTGATGGTGCCCTTCTGGATGTCGGGCTTGACCTGGATCCACTTGGCTATCTCATCGGCGGGAAGCGTGAACGTCTTGCCCTTGGAGTTGCCGATGACCAGCGACGACGTCAGTCGCTTGTTGGCGTCGTTCGCCGCGCTCGTGGCGGTTTCGACGGTGATGGGCATGGCGACGTCGGAGTACATGACGCTCAGTTTTTGTGCTTCACCGGGCTGGGAGACCGCCTTCTTGACGGCCGCGATCACGTCCGACGGGTCGGCTTCCTTGCCCTCGTTGCCTTCCGTGACGATGAACTTCTTGGAGTTGGCGTCGTAGCTGATGTTCGAGGCGACCGCGCGATCCTGCTCCTCGACGAGCTGCTCGGTCAGGTAGGTGCTCAGCTTGTAGTTGTCGGTCGTGGCGGACAGCCGGACGTCCTGCTTGGCGAACGGGTTGATGCGGGTGAACATGTTGCCGGATTTCGCGTCCAGCAGGTTGCGCACGGTCTGCTTGACGTTGACGGTCACGCCGAGTTTGTCGAGGCCCGCCTTGACGTTGTTGCCCTCGGAATCGGTGACGGTGATGGCCGAATCGGACACGGCCTGGTTGACGATGCCGGTGAGCTCGCTTTCGGTCTTGCCCATGACGCTGACGTTGCCGAATCGGACGCCCGGGGCGACGCGGTCCTGGAAATACCAGTTCGTGCCGAAGAATGCGGCCACCAGCAGCACCAGCAGTGCGCCGATGATGCTGAACGCGATGATCATGCCGCGCTTCGGGTTCTTCGTCTTGGCCGCGGACACGCCCTTGCCCAGCGCGGCGTCATCGGCCGGGTTCATGGCGACCGCGGCGAAGGCGACGGTCGCGACGTCGTCCGCGGCGGGACGCTGCGGGACAAAGGATGAAGTCGCAGGTGCGGCGGGCTGCGGCTCAGGAGCGGCCTCATCGTCCAGCTCGGCCAACGGGTCGAAAGCCTGAGTCTCCTGCGACTCCTGCGTCTGTGCGGAGGCCGCATCCGCCTGCCGCTTCGCCTGAGTCTCCTGGACCAGACCCGCCAGACCGGAAGGCTCAGCGTCAAACGTCGACCCGTCATGAAGGACGGGCATGTTCAGAGGCGGGATGTCCATCTGATCATCCAGCGGGAAGACTGCCTGCGTGCGCTCGTCTTCCTGATTATCGTCTCCCGTGTATTCGTTAGCCATTCCTGTTCCTTTACTTCGACTCTCTGGCTTCACTATAACACCCGGCAGCCATACGAATCATTGTCGCGCGGCGCATGTCACAGTTCGCGGCCGTACCACTCCTCAATCATGTACCGGGCGATTGTGGATTTGCCGGGAGCTTCCATACGGCCCTCCGACAATTCGATGGTGTATTCGTCACGGGTCACCCAGCGCGCGGTCTCCGTCTCCTCGCCATCCACCAGGATGTCGGTGCTCAACGCCTGCGCCTTGAACGCCATCATCAGGGACGCGGGGAACGGCCACGGCTGGGAGCCGAGGTAGCGCACCTCGCCCAGGTCGATGCCGGTCTCCTCCTTGGCCTCGCGCCGTGCCGCGTGCTCAAGGTTCTCCCCCGCCTCGACGAATCCCGCCGACACGGAGTACAGCAGCGGATTGCGCCAGGCGCTGTTGTGCTGCAAGAGCAGCCGGTCCTGACTGTCCACGATCGCGGTGATGACAGCGGGCTCGATGCGGGGGAACAGCAGACGGTTCCCGTCGCCCGCGTTCGTGCACCGCTGCGACCATCCACCCATCGCCGCCTTGACCGGAGCCCCGCAGGAGGGGCAGAACCGCTGCCCGGCGTACCATATGCTCAGGGTCACCGCGGTCGTGGCCTGTCCGGCCTCGCGGGCGTTGGCGTGCGCGGCGAACCCGCGCAGATCCACCCAGTCGAACCGTTCCACGGCCTGTTCCAGTATGTCCAGTCTGTCAGGCGCGACCGCACCGGGAGCATTGCCGTCGGCATCGAACGCCGCGTCGGCGCCGAGCGACGGCGACGGAATCGCCGAGGCCGCGCCGGGGGCCGACATCCGAGTGATGTCGAGCGCCACCACATGCTCGTTGCGCAGCGCGCCATACGATCCCAGGAATATCGGCACCACTTCGGGGTGGACGGCCAGGGCGGAGCCCGCGTACGCGCCCGGCAGCGTGCTCAGCCTCATGTTCGCGGAGGCATAGTTGACGGCATTGCCCTGACCGCGCGGCACGGCCAGCAGGCCGCCCCGCACCAGGATGACCTTGGTGACGGGGTCGGCGAACAGCGTGTCGAACAGGTCCGGATCTCCGCGCCGGGCGACCTGATAATCGATGTCGCCCTGCGCCAGCGGCAGGAACGGCAACGTCTGGGTCAATGCCAATGGTGAAAACATCACTTCACACTCCTCATGTATCCATCGTCAATCATCGTCGCGGCAGGTCACACCGCCGGCGCCACCGGCACCACCGCACCGCGGATGCCGTGTCCGGCCGACTGCGCCCGCGATCAGTCGCGCAGATGCACGCGTCGCACCAGATCGAGCAACGCGCTCGCCACCTGATCGGGATGCTCGACCGCGCTGAAATGCCCGCAATCCTCGATGACCATGAAACTCGGCGACGTGCCGGTCATCGCATCGGCGAGCGCCCGCATCGCCGGCCTGGGACTGAACGGGTCCTTGTCGCCGCACAGCACCGCCGCGGGAGCGGTGACGAGCGGCAGCTGATCGCTGAGGTCAGGCCTGCCGGCGGCCATGCGCTGACGCCAACCCACGCCCTGCGGCATCTGCTCGCCAATCCAGCGGGCGAACAGCGCCCTGCCCTCATCGGACTGCTTGAAGCTTGAATCGGACGGCGTCGCATCGGCGAAATGCATGACCGACTTCACGGTTTGCGTCGCCTCACATTCGCTCGCGCACGCCAGCCGGTTCGCGCGGGCCTCGGGGCCATCGGCGCCCGCTTTCGTGTCGCACAGCGCGAGTCCCGCGACCATGTCCGGATGGCGGCGCTGGATGTCCAGCACCACGTATCCGCCCATCGACAGTCCGGCCCATACGGCCTTGTCGTAGCCGGCGGCACGCACCAGATCGACATAGGCGTCGGCCATCAGGTCGAGCGCGTCCGTGAGCGCCCCGTCGGCCGCCACCCGCCCGCTGTCGGCCGGCTCGGGAATCGGACCGGTCCCGGCGCCCGGCATGTCCGGCGCCCACACTGTCACCGCCGGGTCGCCCGTCTCCCGCGCCTGCCGGGCAATCTGCTCCGCGCAGTCGTCCCACATGCGGTGGTCGACGGGGAATGCGTGCACCAGCACCAGCGGTGTCCCTTCCCCCGTCGCGTATACCGTATTGTTCAGCGTCATCATCGTTGCGCTCCTATATCGTCATCGTTTCATCGCCCGGTGTCGGCCACTGTCGTCGGCCGCCGTCCGCGGCCCATTCCCGCCGATCATGCCGCCGTCCGGCCGGCCCGCATCCTCTCGCGGACCGGCCGGATGGAGAGACGGCACGTCACAAATCCAGCCAGGCCAACGCCTGACGGACTATACGGCCATGTCCGTTCGTCATCTGCCGGATGAACGTCTCCATCATCCCGCCGCGCGGATCGACCCACTCGACGTCCAGTGTCTCGTCCTGCGGCTTGCAGTCACCGGCGATCGGCACCACATAGCACAGCGTTATCGCATGCTGCCGCGGATCGTAATACTCGCTTAGTCCCGGCGTCGGGAAGAACTCGGCTACGGTGAACGGCTGCAGGCTCTGCGGCAGCATCGGCAGCGCTATGTCGCCCAGATCCTTGGCGACGTTGCGCGCGATGGCCTCGCGGATGCTCTCATGGAACAGCACGCGGCCGGTGATCAGCGTGCGCTCTATGGATCCGTCGTCCGAGACGTGCAGCAAGGAGCCGATCCGGGAGACCCTGCCCAGGTCGTCAGTGCGAATCGGGACGATCTCCACATAAGCGATCGGCAGCTGCCGACGGGCACGACTGATGTCGGCCGGACCGAGCCAGCCGGGCGGATTGCCGTGACCGGACCCGCGGATGAAATCCTCGGGCGTGATGTCATCGAATTCGCCGCGCCGGCGGCCGGCGTCGAAATCGCCCTCGTCAGGTACTTCGTCATTCAAAACTGGCATGGTCTTAATTATCGCCCAACTCGCGTGACGACAACGTGTCGATTTCGACAAGGATTCCTGAATGCGATGTGAATCACGGAAAACGCGCGATGCGGGCGTCCGCATTCGTCCGTCGGCGTAGTTTGTTGAGTGGTGCTGGGATGCTGGGGGACGACAACGGATGGGAACATCACCATGACAACGAGGGAGGAAACGATCATGGCAACCGTTCAGCTCAATGCACAGGACTTCGAGAAGACCATCACCGACAACAACCTGGTGTTCGTGGATTTCTGGGCCACATGGTGCGGCCCGTGCCGCGCGTTCGGCCCCACGTTCGAGGCCGCGAGTGAGGAGAACCCCGACATCGTCTTCGGCAAGGTCGACATCGACGCGAACCAGGATCTGGCCAGCGCGGCCGGCATCCAGGCAGTGCCCACGCTGATGATCGCGAAGCAGGGCCAGATCATTTTCAAGCAGGCCGGCGCGCTGCGCGCCGAAGACCTTGACGACCTGATCGCGCAGGCGAAGGCGCTGGACGTTTCCGCCGCCGCGCAGGATTCGGCCGCTTCCGCCGAATAACCGACGATTCCCGGCGGATTCCGCGTTCGTGCGCCATGGCGGCCATGCGAAGGTGCCACGGGCACGGGCGGAATGCGGAATCCGCCGGCTCCAAGATTTCACAAGATCGTCATAGTGGTCTAAACTTGGATTTGGTGTGTACTCCGGTGCGGCGCCCACCAGCGTCGACGCATCACCCGCCCGTCGTGATTGACGGCCGGATTCGCCGAGGATTGTCCGTCAATCAAGGAGCATAATGGCCAGCCATCGCAAAACCAATGCACCAACGCTGCTGTCGCTGAGCAAACGCCAGTGGATCCGCATCGTAGCGATCGCCGCGGCGATCGTCATGGTGGTTGCGGCCGGCATCGTCTCCCGAAACTTCTACATCGGCCGTGGCCGCGGAACCACGGTCAACGAATACTCGGCCACCGACCTCGCCGGAAGCAGCGTCTCGCGAAGCAACAACCGTGCGGATCTGCGTGGCACCGACGCCAACACCAGCTATGTGACGGTGAAGATCAATGGCAAGTCCCGCTTCGTGCTGGGTGACAATTTCACCGACGTCAAATCCGTACTGGACGCGGGCAACATCACGTTGGAGCCGGAAGACAGCGTCACGCCGGCCCTGACCACGAAGGTGGACGAGTCCACGGTCATCTCCATCTCGCGTGCCGACACGCAGGCCGAGACCTCGGAGACCGCCATCGCGTTCAACACGGTCAAGAAGGAGACCACCAGCCTGCCGCAGGGTCAGCAGAAGGTGCAGACCGAAGGTCAGGAAGGCGTGCTGCAGACCACCAGCATGGTCACTCGCTCCGCGGGCAAGGTCATCTCGTCCACCGTCTTCGCCAAGTACGTCAAGAAAGCCCCTGTCGACAAGGTGATCTTGGTCGGCACCGGTTCCGCCGAAGAGGCGGCCGCGAACACACTCGGTGACACCGTCCCCTCCGGCGAGAAGCAGAAGTGGGCGCATGACTGGCTGCTGGCGAACGGTTACACCGAGGCCGACTTCACCGCCGCCAACTTCATCATCAATCATGAGTCCGGCTGGCAGACGAACGCCACGAACCCGAGCTCGGGCGCATACGGTCTGCCGCAGGCGCTCCCCGGCAACAAGATGGCATCCGCGGGTGCGGATTGGCGCACCAACTACCAGACGCAGTTCAAGTGGTTCGTGAACTACTGCAACCAGCGCTACGGCTCCATCACCGGCGCCTACGCCTACTGGAAGGCCAACAGCAACTACTGACGGCGGCGCGCTATCGTTTCTTCAACCGGCTCCTGCGGGGGCCGGTTTTTGTTGTCGCAAGACTCACCTATAAAGCCGATCGCAATGCGAGAAGGCCTGACAACTACGAATTGGCTGCAATTGCGTCGTTATGTGCGCGCCGAAACGACGAGTACGCGCACATAACGACGCAAAAACCTGCCGTTCACGGCAGAGCCGACAAGAGTGGGCAGTCTATATGAACCACCCCCAGTCGCTTCTCGACAGCCCCCCGCTGGCGGGGGCTGTCGAGAAGCGACTGGGGGTGGTCAAACAGGATGGCCGACCGCCAATCACCATCTATCAGTCGTCGCTACCTTGCGGGTGGGTCGGCTGGGTCTCGTGACCCCGCGAATCACCGATCTGCGAATCCGTGCTGCCGTTCAGGTCGTCGCCATTGTCGTTCTGGTCGTCCTGTTGTTGCTGTTGCTGGCGCTGCTGCTCCTGCTGGCGCTGCTGCTCCAGATACTTCTGCTGGGCGGTGTACTCGTTCATCGACACGGTCACCGCGTCTCCGGCGTCCTTCACATCGGTGATAGACTGCTGCATCTCGTTCAGATCGGCGTCATCCTGCTGCAGCAACGCGTTCGCCTGATCGATGGCGGACTGCAGCGTGGTCCTGGTCGAGTCGTCCAGCACAACGCCCTTGCTGTCATCGTAAATCTTCTGCGCGCCGGTGACGGCCGTCTGCAGTTCATGCTTGATAAACTCGACCTTCTCCGCCTTTCCGTCGTCCACAGCCTTGGTGGCCTTGGCGACGTTCGTCTTCGCCTTGGTGCTGGCGCGCGCGATCTGCTTGTTCTTGCTGGCATTGGCGTTCAGCGTCTCGGTGCCCAACGCCACGTCGCACGAGACCGGCTCGCTGGCCGAGGACGCCTTTGTGACCGCGCTGTTCAGCGTCTCCAGGACAGTCGGATCGGACACATCGCCTTGCGGAATCTGCTGCGCAGGCTTGGCTTCGCTGAGCGCGGACTGCAATTCGGAAAACGCCTTGTCGGCCTTGGTCTTCGAGGTCTTGCACAGGCTCGCCGCCTGATCGAGCTCGTTCTGGTTCTGCACGTGGCGCCACCACAGGAATCCGCCCGTAGCGGCGAGCGCCACGACAACGACCGCGACGACGGCGATGATGATAGCGCGGCGGTGGCCATGTTGCTTTCGAGAACTGCCGTCCGCCTTGCCGCCCGGCTCTCCGCTCCCATGAGGAGGCACCGCCGCGCCCGCCTCAGGCGGCAGTGGCACGGCCTGCGGCGTCATTCCGGCTGTAGGTGGCACGCTCTGCGTGGGCGTAGGGAAAGCACTCAACGGCTGTATCACCATAGTGACGTCGTTGTTGCCTTGCGGCTCTTCCTCCTCCGGCACGGCGGGGATATCGGACACGTCCTCCAGCCCCAGCGGATCGGAGGCAGAGACATGCACCGGCCGCACGGTGTCCTCCGGTTCAGGCAGGGGAACGTGGGGACTGGGAGCACCATACGATGGGCCGCTCCCCGATGAAGCGTCCTTGACGCCGCCCATCGAGGGGAACATCACGTCGGGGATGTCCCACGCGGGATTGTCGAGGAACTGCATGCCCTCATCATCTGCGGCCTGCTGTCCGGCAGCGCCGGCCCCCTCCTGTGCCGCGGGTTCCGTCTTGCCTTCTGCCGCAGTCGGAACCGGGACATTTCCGATGACACTCGTGGCGGCGCCGGCGGCATCAGCAGCCACGGCATCGCCCAGCGCTACGGCCTTATATTCGGCCGCATGCCGCTCGGCGCCCGGTTCAATGCCCTGCACAGCGTCACGCTCCCCTGTTTCGGGCAGTCCCGCGCCGTCGCCGGCATCGTCCCATTGCATATCACGCTCATGCGCTTCATGCTCGTTCATCATCCGCCCCGATTCATGTCCGCTTTCCGGGATTCGCCCGGCCTTCTGTTCCCTATTATGGCCGTTTCACCGGCATATTCAACGTTCACGCCATTATATACGGTACCGTCCTGACCATGTCATGCGCCGATACGCCCAGGTAGCATGTCATCGCTTCCACAGGCCATGAGCATCGTCACCGCGTCACCATCACAACCGCGTTGTCGCCATGGAAGGGCCACAAAACGCACGGTCGCTGGCGAGAGCCGCGCGACCTGCATAAACTGTCCAATCATTGCGTAAGTTTATGATGGTAGAGGAGATTCGCGGGGGATGGTATTCAGTCTTCCCGCGAGTTGGAACAAACGTGTTCCGCCGCGGGCGCAGGCTTGCGCGGCGAGGGCCTAGATGGGAGAGCAGCTGACTGCAAACAGGCCAAGTACACCTGTTGACAAGATGACCGACGATCTTCAGCAGTTTTTCCGCAAGATGGCCGAGGAAGAGGCGGAAGCCGGGGAATCGGCCGACGGCGGCACTGCCGGGGAGTCCATGGACAATGACGCGGATATGCTCGCGAACGTGGCGGATCCGGCCCCGCGGCCGGTCCGATTCTGGGTCAGGAAGGCCACGAGGGCGGCGAAGCGCATCGCAGCGGCGGCAGTGGCCACAGCGGTGGATCCTCCCGTTCCCATTCGCGCGGTTCGCGCAGCGGCGGCCGAAAGAAGAAGCGCCGTCGCCTGGCAGTGCTTCTGGTCGTCCTCGCCCTGGTGCTGGTCCTGGTCGTCTTCCCCGTGATCGCAATCTGGTGGTACGCGCACATGATCGACGAGAACATCGCGATGCGCAACGCGGAGGCCGAGGCGGCACTGTCCGGGCCCGAGCCGAACTCGGACGGCGCGTTCTACGCGCTGCTCATGGGCTCCGACAGGCGCAGCAACAAGGAGAGCGGCCGCAGCGACAGCATCATGCTGGTCCGCGTCGACCCGAAGCGTGCGCAGGCCGATGTCATCTCTATTCCGCGAGACATGATGGTCAACATCGGCGGTGGTGTCAGCAAGATCAACGCCGCATACTCATATGACGGCGCGGCTGGCGCCATCCGCGCGGTATCTAAGTTTGCGGGAGTGCCGATCACGCACTACATGGAGGTCGATTTCAGTCAGATGGTGGCACTGGTGGACGAGTTGGGCGGCATCACGGTGAACGTGCCGGAATCGTTCTCCGGCGGCAACGGCGGCGGGTCCCTGAAGGCCGGCACGCAGACGCTGAACGGCGAGCAGACACTCGTCTTCACGCGTGAACGCTACAAGGTCCAGGGCGGCGATTTCTCGAGAGCCCAGGCGCAGCGCATCGTGCTGACGGCCATCATCAACAAAATCCTGGATCAGCCGGTCACCAAGTGGCCTAATCTGGTACGTCGGTTCTCGAAGGGCCTGTCGACCGATATGTCCGTGACGGACTTCCTGTCCATCGGGCAGAAGTTCTATGGCAAGAGCGTGACGCTGAACACCGCCGGCTGCCCCTCGTACGCATTCGAGCAGGACGGCGTGAGCTACGTCGGCGTGGAATACGAGGAGTGGCAGGACATGATGCGCCGCACGGACGCCGGCCTCGGCCCGAAGAGCACCATCGACATTCCCGAGCCGCAGGCATCCAACAAGAAACTGGGTGCCGCGTCCAACGCCGAGTCGCCGAAGGACTACAAGGAGCTGGTGAACAAGTCACTGAACTCAAACAGTGTCATCGGCAACGAGTGACGACGCCCCCCGAAGAAATCAGCCCCTCGAAACCGCTATCTGCATTTCGAGGGGTTGATTTTTGCGTCAACGGACATCTATCTGCGTTTCGAGGGGGTGCCGAAACGCGATATTCGAAGTATGACGGCCCGATGGCCATTGGAATCATGCGGTTTTCATGCCCCGGCTACTTTGCCACCAGCCCCTTGAAACGCAGATAGATGTCTGGAACCCGCCGAATCAACCTCACGAAGCACAGATACCGCCTTCTGCGACCCGGCCCACGCGAAGGACGGCCAGCTGCCATCGACTACGAACCAGCTGGAGGGAGGGGCCGACACCGCGGTCAAACGCATGCTCGACTGACCAACACAGGAGCCTATCCGAAGAGCACATGAAACGATGCTGCGAATGAGCGATCTATATGCTCACCGATCACCCCGACCCTGTGTCGTCCGTCATCCCCAATCATTGGAGGATGAGGAGGGAAAGGAGCGGCGAGGCCACGGAGCCGGAGCCAAGGTGTTTATGGTCAAATAACGTGTACGGCATCACCACCAAATCTGAACGGCGTAAGCGTTCATATTGGACGCGGACGGCGGCTGGAAACGGCATCGGCGGAAGAAAAGCGCCGGTGCCGTATGGTTCCTGATGGATTCCCGAGTGCCAGAAACCAACACATGGTCCTCGGGAGGAAAGGAATGACGACGCCGGTGCGTGTCCGGCAAAGTATCAGGCAGCTCGAGACGAAAGGCTGGATTGACAACGGCGTGTTGGACAATTCTTTAGAGGACGAGTCCTTGTTCGGTGAATTCCTTCGGGCTCCGGTATCCGAGGGTGGAGTGGAGTCTTTGGTTGTCGGACCACCACACATAGTCGTCGGGGTCGGAGCTAGTTGTTCCAGGCTGGTGTAGTGGTTCCGGTATATGAGCTCCTTCTTCAGGAGCCTGTTGGTGGATTCGACCACGGCGTTGTCGTACGGGTCGCCCTTCCCTGACAGCGATCTTCTGATGTCGAACACGTCGAGCAGCTCGTCGATCCTCGCGTTGCCGAACCCGCCGCCCCGGTCCGTGCGGAACACCTCCACCCCGGTCAGGGGGAAGTCGAGCGTGGCGAACGCGGCCATGACCAGGTCGGCGGCGCGGCCCGTGTCGGCGCTGTGGCCGGCGATGCCCCTGTTCGCCAGGTCGATGAGCGGGCACGCGTACGCCCACTTGCCGCCGACGCGCACGTACGTCAGGTCACTGGCCAGGTGGGCGCGCGGCCCGTAGCCGTCGAACTCGCGGTCGAGGATGTTCGCGAGCCCGGCCTCGTCGGCCCGCGTCTTGTGCGGTTCGGACGTTCTGCGCGCGTACGCGCCCGCCATGCCCCGCCGTTTCATGATGTTGACGATGCGCCTTCCGGAGGCGGTGACGCCCCTCCGCTCCAGCGCGGCCTTGATCTTCCCGGCGCCGCAGCGCTCATGGCCGTCGCGCCGGACCGCGTGCACGTCGCCGGCGATCGGGTCCACCCGCTCGGCTTCGGGATGTTCGATCATCCAGTAGCAGGTGGAGCGGGGAACGCCCGGTATTCTGCACTGCGCCGATATCGGACAGCGGGAGGCGTTGGCCCGTATCACTGCTGCTTTCGCGCGAATACCGGCGCCGCCTGTTCTGAAACGTCCACCTCCATCTCCGACTGTCCGTTGCGCTTGCGCAGCTCGACCGGCTCGTTCTGCTCGGGGGTGCGGTTGTCGGCGGCTTTCGTGGAGCCGCTGTTGCGGATGCCCTGGACCCAACGCTGCGGCGTGGAACGCGAGATGTCGTACTCGTCCTTGATATCGCGCGCCGGCTTGCCGTTCTCGTAAAGCCGCACGATCTGCCGCTTGAACGACTCCTCGTAGTGGCGGGGATGCTTCGGGTCGGCCATCGTCGGCCTCCAACCTCATGTCGATCGTCCCCCATCGGACTGTCTAATACAATGTAGCCAATCCAGAAGCCGGACCGGAGTGGGATGGGGAATCCGCCTGCACGACCGATTCCGCGCCGGCGCCTCCTCCGCCTTTGGGATGCCAGTAGGAAATGCCGGCAGGAGGATGGGACGCGCTGAACGAGCGCGCGGCGACCTTGCCCCACCCTGTCCCGCCTTCGCTCGTGTGGACCGTGTCCCCGTTCACCTGTTCCACGACGGCCACATGACCGTACACGCTACTGGAACCGCCGGCGCCCGGATTGAACACGATAATGCCACCCGCCTGTGCGCCCTGCTCCCAGCCAGCGTTCCTGGCGCTCGTGTCCCATTCGCCGCCATTACCCCAATACTGGCCGACGTCATGTCCCAATGACTTCTGCCGCATGCACGCCCACCAGGTGCATTGGAACCCATAATCGTATGGTGCGCAGAAACTCACCTGCCCAGGCCACATCTGCTTGATCTGATCCTGGTGCCTGCCCACCAGGCCCGTCCATTCGCCTGATGCCTGTGACGCCTGTACCGTGCTGGAACCGCCCGTGTTCTTGCACCCGCCCAGGAAGGCGAGCATATCCAACGGGGAACATGCTGTCAACGTGACCAGCATGCACGCAACGGATCCAAGAGCTGCCGGAAGTCGTCCCCACGCGCGGCGTCTCATCGGTAGTCCCCATCCACAGCGGCCCAGAACGGTTTCTGCCCGCCGACTGTGACCTCCACCGTCTGGCAGGGATGCTGCTTGGTGCCGACACCGACATGGGAGGCAGGATTCCAATACGCCTCGTCGCCAGGTTTCATCCTGGTGATGTCGATCTCATTGCCGTCCCGATCCACCACAGGCCGGCTCAGCGTGGCCGGACAGTACACGGTCACATGCCAATCACCGTCATCCATCGGAATCAGCACCGCGTCATACGCACGGCTCACGATTTCCTGCGGGTTCACGCGGGAATCCAACTGCAACCCGTCCGGGATCGGGAACCCGGTGGCGTCCGTGTACCAGTAGACGTTGTTCGTGATCGCGTCCGTGGCCTTCCTCGTCCATGCGCCGTCAGGAGAACACCCGTCATCCAGTTTCGCCGCCAGATAGTTGCTGTCCGCCTGGCCAGAGCACAAGCTGTCAGGTTGGAACCGTCGTTGCGCCCACCACCAACGCGACGCGTCAGAGAACGGATGCTCCACACCGCCCCCGTCCGCAGCCAGACCATTGCGGATCACATCATTCCACTCGTCATCGCTTGATTCGGGATCAAGCAGACGGTTCACGGTTGCCAACGCCGTGTCAATGGCTCCATACAATCCGGCCACCGGATGATCCGCCGAATAATCAGTCTTGCCATCCTTCGTTCCATAATCAATCTTGCCGTCCCGTATCGTGGCAAGGGACATGCGTTGCCGTGACCACGCTCCGGGCTTGGGGATCCCCGCCGTCTCCAGACCACGCCACGACCCGTCCGCGTCGTTCCCGTCGGATGACGAACCTTCCTCGGTCATGGAAGCATCCGTCTGGATCGAGGACTCGTTCTCGTCGCCGCCCCTCGTCCAATCAGTGACCGCGATCCCAAGGCGAGCACCAGCAGTATCGCAACCCCCATGCACGCGCCCTTCGCCCATTTCGACATCGGCTTGGGCGCCGGCCTCGACACCATCACATGCCGCCTTCCATACCATCAGACGGCCAGTCGCCGCCGGCAGCTGCCATGACGGGCTCGTCATCCGCAGAAGACGCAGCCTGCATCTCTTTGCGCATGTCTGAAGCAGCCCCCTCCGATGATTCAGATACGGCCGGCTCCCAGCTGTCCTTCCAACTGTTTTCAATCAGTTCTTCGATGGCGAGCAGTTCGGCAACCGTGTTTCCGGCCTTCCTTGCACGTTCACGGACCGTCTGCGCCTCATGCTCCGCTACTTGCAGACGGGCGCGCAGGCTTCGAAGGTTCACCAGCGTGGATGCGTACTCGTCCGCCGCTTTCTCGCGTTCCTCACGCAACCCGCGCACACGCGTCAGTACCTGGCGTTTGAAATTACGCATCTCGTTGTTCGGCTGCATCAGCATCTCCGTTCCTCATGGCTCTTTGCCTTGTCATCCGTCATGCTCCTACCTTCGACGCGCAGTGACGGAGCGGCCCCCTCTACACCTTTCAGCCGTTGGGAGACGTGTAGAGGGGCCGCTCCGGCATGACGCGAGAACCGATGGATGCTGGGAGACGACCATTGGACCGCTCATCCAGAGAAAGGGACAACATCTCATGGGACAATCAATGGAACATCTGCTCGGGATGATCGCCGACATAGCGTCATCGGTCTGGCAGTTCGCTCTGAACCTGCCGGGAGCACTACAAATCGTGTTCACCCTGGTCGCATTGATCGTGGCAGGCGTCTGTCGCATGGTCGCGATGCGGCTCAGCCACCCCGCCTTCACGGAAACGGACGGTTCCGCGGTCGGCAAAAAAATCATCCAGGTCATCGCCTACATCCTCATGGTCGTGTGTCTGCTTGCCTGTCTGCTCGGACTGGCAGCCGTGTTCGCGCCACTCATCGGCCTTGCTTGATCAGCCAATCCACGACCAGGGGTCGGAACCATATGACCTGCCGTATGATTCCGGCCCTTGCCTCGTTCTATCAGACACGATCCTTCGACAAAGGACCCATCGGTCATGACCCGACTCATCATCGCGGAAAAGCATTCCGTCGCTCAAGCCATCGCCCAGGCACTCGACACGTCTGCCATCAGGAAGGACGGGTATCTGCAATGCGCGGACACGCTCGTCACCTGGGCGCAAGGCCACCTCGTCAACCTCGCTACCCCGGACCAGTACCAGGACCACGATTGGGGGCGCTGGCGGATGGATACGCTGCCCCTTGACCCGTCACCTGACTGGAAACTTGTCGTCAACCGGCAGAAAGGCGCCGACAGGCAATTCAAGACCGTCCAACAGCTCATCCAACGAGATGACGTGACCACGCTCATCAACGCATGTGACCCGGATCGGGAAGGCGAGTCGATCTTCCGTCGCGTTATCCAATACCTCCGTCACCATGCCGGCGTGGACAAGCCGGCCATGCGTCTGTGGGTCGCCAGCCTGGAAGAACCCGCCATCCGACAGGCCCTGAGCGAGATGAAACCGGAATCCGCATACGACGGACTCGGCACAGCCGCCGAACTTCGTTCCAAGGCCGACTGGCTCATCGGCATGAACGCCAGCCGCGCTTACACGCTCGTCTACGGCCGGCGCTTGACTGTCGGCCGGGTCCAGACGCCGACCCTTGGCATGATCGTCCGACGTGACCGGCAGATTGAGAGCCACCGGCCCACTCCGTTCTGGAAAATCATCCTCGACATGGGCGGCTGGCATTTGACCAGCCAGCGCATCGACCAGGAGCCCCGGGCACGGCATCTGCTCGACATCATGGACATGCCTGGCATGCGCGTGACCATCACCAAAGTCGAGCGTAAGCGACAGGATAGGAAACCACCACGCCTGTATGATCTGACCGGCTTGCAGAAAGACATGTCCCGCATGCATGGGGCTCACCGGCGATCAAAGCCCTTTCCGCATTGCAGAGCCTGTACGAGCGGAAGCTGGCCACCTACCCGCGCACCGACAGCCAGTACATCACGCACGACGATTTGGAAACCCTCGTCCGACTCACCCAGAGAGACGACCGTGTCACCGGATTCATCACCCCAGACACGCGCCCCGACCAGCCTCGCCTGGGCCTGACCGTCAACGACAAGAAAGTCGCCGGCCACACCGCGATCCTGCCCACTCTCCGGGTCAACCAGACATGCCTGGCAGACTTGAACGAACAGGAACGGCTCGTTCTCACACGAATCGTACGTCGCATGTGGGAAGCCGTCAGCGACGACCAAATCGTGGAAATCACCACTGTGCAAGCCCGCATCAGCCCTGAATGCGGCACCACAGCCACCGGAATCACCGACGAGGATCTAGAGACAGGTTTCACCACACGCCAGGAGCAAGCCCTGCAAGACGGGTGGAAAGCCATCGAACCATCATGCCAGCAAGCAGAGGACACAAGCGACGACGAACCGGACAATGTCAGCCGACATGACACGATCCCGCCCAACCTTGTCGAAGACGTGACGCTCACCCCGGTCTGCCCGGCGGAGCTTCACAAGGGAGAGACCAAGCCTCCGGCACGATTCACCGACGCGACCCTGCTCAATGCGATGGAACACGCCAGCCGTTGGCTCGACATGAAGACGAAGAACGCGGACGAGTTGAAAGCCGCATTGGAGGACGACAGCACGCACGCCAGCGGCATCGGAACGCCAGCCACGCAGGCCGAGATCATCGAACGACTTGCCAGCTCCGGGTACATCACGCGCCAGGGGAAATCCATCGTCTCAACGCCGGAAGGCCGCGGACTCATCGATGTGGTCTCACCCAAGCTCAAGGACGTGGCGCTCACCGCCAATCTGGAACGCCAGCTCAGCCAGGTCGAACACGAGCAGACCGATCCTGCGCGAGTGGATAACGAGTTCCGCCATTACGCGGCAGGTATCCCCGCAGAAGCCAAGGACAACAAAACCGACCTCGCCTCAGTCCCTCATAAGCAAGACTGGGGTCCATGCCCCCGATGTGGTCAACCTGTGCGGAAAACCGGGACCGTGTGGCAATGCTCCAGCAACGTCAACGAGAAGGACATGCAAGGCCACTGGAAGCTCACCGGAGGATGCGGGTGGAAGCTCTTCGGCACCATCGCAGGCAAGCACCTCACCGACAGCACCGTGCGCATACTCCTGGACGGCGGCTCCGTCCACCTCAGGGGATTCACCAGCAAGACGGGACGTAAGTTCGACGCCATGCTCGTCCTTGACAAAGAGAAGGGCGCACGATTCGATTTCGATGACGACCAAGACCGGAAGAACCATCATGGACGTGTGCGTACTGCTTGACGGAATCATGCTCACCTACACCGGCCTCGCCAGCATTCCCAAGGCGAGAAGTCAGCTCGCAATCGGCGTGGGATTCGCCATGATCATCACAGGCACGACTTGCCTGTTCGTGTCGGTTCTTACTCTCATGACAGACGGCGTTGCCGCCACCACACACTGGTGGCAAGCCATCGCCACCGCGGCCATCGCCTGGCTGCTCAGCAGATACACCAGTCGCAGCCAAACCCATAGCGCACGAGCCCAACCAGTCTTGGAAACTTTTCAGGCCAAATTGACAATCCATTGGAAAGCATTTTCCAAGTCGCCGGCACAATACGGTGGAAAACGCTTTCCGCTGGCACGCAGATAGAAAGGAACAAGCCATGAGCTACGAAAACACGAATTATCACAAGCGAAGCGTGCTCATGAGGATGTCTTTGCATGTCGGAAACATGCTCGACCAGGCCAGCAAAGACAACCATGTCACGGAAGCATTGATCATCAGACTAGCCGCGACCATGGTGGAACCCGGGGAGCTGGCAGCAAAGAACAAGAAACCTTTCCGAGCACCCCGCTTCCGCACAGGCCACACCGACTGGAAGGATGACAAACAGTACCGTTCCGTCCTGGCGAAGCTGTCCGATGCGGAGTATGAGCTGGTATCCCGCGTCGCCGTCGGCATGGACATGGCCCGCGGCCCTTGGCTGGCCTTGAAAGTCGAACAGCTCCTGAGCAGCCCTAGACTGAGGGAGCTGCTTGAAGACGCAACCTACATAGAAGCCAACGAGAAGGCACAGAACATCCTCCAGCAGTCAAAAGGCAGCAGATAACGACCCATGGAAACCCTTTTCCACTCCTAGATGCCTTAATCTGCACCGCAGGTGCATCATCGAAGAATAACTAAATATCTTTATTCGTGCAGCGCGGCGTTAAACCAGCTGGTCACACGCCTCGGATGAGTGATGGCGGTACCCACCACCACCGCCCAGGCTCCGATGTCACGTGCACGCCGCGCTTGCCGGGGTGTATGAATGCGTCCCTCGCAAATGACTGGCACGTTTGGGAGTCTGTCCACCATGGACTCCAGCAGGCCCCAGTCCGGCTCGTCGGACATCGGCCGGCCGCCGGTGTAACCGGCCAATGTCGTGGAGATGAAGTCAAAGCCAAGATCGGCTGCCTGCAAGGCGTCGTCCAGACAGCTGCAGTCAGCCATGAGCACGGCGCCTTCCTCCTTCAGAACATCCACCGTCTGCCGGAGAGTCCTGCCGTCCGGTCGAGGACGCGACGTGGCGTCAAGGGCGACAATATCGGCACCTGCCATCATGCAGCAGCGTGCATGGCGCAAGGTGGGCGTAATGTACACTCCGCTCTCGCCTTCCTTCCATAGGCCGATGACCGGTACCGACACCTGCCCCTTGACCGCACTGATATCGGCCAAGCCCTGGCATCTGATGCCCGCCGCACCACCGAGTTGAGCGGACAGTGCAATCTGCGCCATGGTTTCCGGGTGTCTCATCGGCTCTCCCGGATAGGCCTGGCAGCTGACGATCAGTCCGCCCTGCAGTTGACTCACGAAATCACGCATATCGGATCCTTCTCCACAGCCGTGCCTTCATCGCCCTCGATCAGTCCGAGGTACTGGGCCAGCGGAACGGCCGCGCCCAGAATCGGAGCCTGAGCGCCCAGTGTTCCGGGCACTATGGGAATGTCCGACAAGGCATCGATCACCTGATCCTGATAGCCCTGTCTCACAGCGTCCAGCCACAGCTCACCGGCACCGCACACCGATCCGGAGAGCACGATCATCTCAGGATCAAGCATGTTGGCCTGCATCCCCAGGGTATTCCCAAGTGCACGTCCCGCCATGAGAACTGCGGATTGCGCGTCATTGTCACCGTTCCTTGCCATTTCGGCGATGCGATCGCCCCTTGCGTCCTTACCGCTGAGCTTGTGGTAGCAACGTTCGATGCCCAGTCCGGAGGCAATCGGTTCCACATGCCCGTACCGGCCGCACGAACACCTGATGCGGCGAGCATCCGGATGGCACACATGTCCTATGTGACCGCCAACGTTGTGGGCACCATGCAGAACATGACCGCCAAGCACCATCGCGCCACCGATGCCCGTGCCAACCGCGACCAGCAGCATGGAGGAGACATCGCGGCCCGCACCCCAATGCGCTTCTCCCAGCGCGTGCGCATGCACATCTCCGACAACGGAAACGGTTTTCCCGGTGGCGGCTCGCAATGCCGGCCCCAAGGGCATTCCCGACCATCCCGGCATCAGCGAGGTCGCGGATTCAATGGAACCATCCAGCGCAATCACACCGGCGGCACCGATACCTATGCCCATCACTTCCCGGTCGATTCGTCCCAGCAACTCGCAGGAGAACTCGACGATCCGCTGCAGCACGGCCAATCCGCCCTCCTGCGCCTGAGTGGGCTCCTGTACCAGACGGATCAGCTCAGGCATGTGCCCCGATGAGAATCGCAGGACACTACCCGCAATCTTTGTGCCACCGACGTCCAACGCCAGTATCAGTTTGCCCTCTTCATCGGTTCCGTCGTTCATTGTCAGACTCCCCTTTCACGAACATAAGTCGGGTGATTCATGATGCAGCCTCCCATCAGGTGATTTCAAGATTCATATCGATCTCGAACAAACGTCGCCATGGAAAACTCACTCGTGCAACCTGAAGAGGCAACGCCTTCGACAGCATCGTCTCATCGACCATGTGTTGCAGAAGGTTGCGCGTATGATCCTCGGCCCATCGCCGGCAGACGCCGATGTCCTGGTAGGATCCTCCGTGATCGGATACCTGGGCGTCAACCTGCCAGCGGACGATGCTCTGATAGAACACGTCTTCTATGATCCGGTACGCTACGTTCACGTTGAGCATTCTTCGATCAGTGTCGGTGCCACGGACCTGAGCGGCCACCGCCTGGGATATGGAGGTACCAAGCGTATTGCCGTTGGTGTTCCATCCGGCGTATGACGTCAGCGCAGGAATCATGCCGTCACGGTCAAGCTCATCGACCAGCAGGGGATCTCCGCCGTTCGCGAAGGCGCTGTCGGCCAAGGCCACGGTACGTTCCTGCACCAGCAGGCGTTCGATGGTGTCGATGAACGCCGGCAGATTCCTGTAGGAGTCATACGTGACGTCACGACCGTCGATTGCCTGAGACGCTTCCTGCATGCGTCTGCCCGGCACATTGACCAGCAATTCGATGTCTGCTCCAGAACAGCCGTCCCACACCCTAGCACCGGCAGCCCGAATGTGTCTCAGCACGGTCTCTCGCAGGGGACGATCCTCGTACGAGGGTACGATTCCGGCACCGTATTCCCCCGAGTATCGTGCTCGAATCACAGGATGCCGTTCCATGACATCGCAGATGGCACGCGACACGAGTGTCTGCCCGACCTCATCCGAACCCGGATACATTGCGACCTTGCGCATCAGATGCTGCGCGCATATGCTCCGCTGCAACGAACGCTGGGCACGCGCGGTGTATCCGTACGGGCTCGAATCGTCCTGGGGAAGGATCAGATAATCGACCGCCCCCTGTTCAACCAGACGAAGACAAGCCTGGTTAACGGCTAGATTCACGCTCCGACGATGCTCGTAGTCGTCAATCACGGATTGCGGAACAGCAATGTTCGCAAGCTCATCCTGCTCCGACTCGTCGAGTCCCTCACGCTGCTTCCGATCCGTCAACCATGCCCGGCGAAACAGCATTCGTCCGTACCGCGCATAGTAATCAGGCTCCTCCTCGCTGGAATCATACGAGGGTGCACGCATGATAGTGGAGGCGACATAGATGCGGAGGGTCGGATTACGCAGACGTAGCTCACGAATCACATCCAGACGTTCCAGAACCTCATCGGCACCCAAGTGGTGCAACCGTGACGGTATCAAGCCTCCGTACACCAGCAGGTCGATCGCTATGACGGCCGCGTTGCACAGCTTGGCCTGGTCCAACAGGAAATCATGCAACGCAGCGCAATCACCCGGCCTTTTCTTGTCCGGCAACAGCGACTGTGGCGGCGTGATCAGTTCGACGCCGCAGCCGGAGGCCAGCATCATGGGAAACTTCCTGTTGCAGGGCCTCTCGTCCAATGGCATGTACAGTATGCGCATGTCACTACCCCCGCATCAACATCAAACGTGACGCAAACAAAATCATCCCTTGAGACCGCCTTCCTGCAATCCGAGGAACAGATTCTTCTGGAACAGCGCGAAGAATATGACTATGGGCACGAGCGAGATGATCGCACCAGCAGCCACCAGTCGCGGATCCGTGTAGAACGTTCCCTGAAGCCGGTTCAGACCGAGTGTGAGCGTGTACTTCCTGTCGTCGCTGAGCACGACCAGCGGCCAGAGGAAGTCATTGTAGCTCCCCACGAACGAGAGGATGCCGATCACGGTCATCGTGCCCTTTACCTGCGGAGCAGCTATGTGGAAGAACCTCTGCCACATGTTGGCGCCATCAACCTTGGCCGCCTCGATCAACTCCTGCGGCACGGAACGGAATGCGTTCGTCATCAGGAGCACGTTCAGGGGGCCGATCAGGCCAGGCAGAATCAAGCCCAGCAGACTATTCGTCAATCCCATGGACTTGACCAGCAGGAACGTCGAGATCAGAATGCCCTCCGTCGGCATGATGATGGCCAGGACAAACAGCATGTAGCCGATGTTGCGCCATCTGAATCTCAGGCACCCGAAGGCGTACCCGGCCAGCGTACATCCGACGACGTTGCCCAGAACATTACCTGCCACGACAATCAGCGTATTGCCGAAATACCGGAGCAATGGCAGACGCCTGAACACCTCGACGAAATTGTTCAGCGTGAAATCCTTCGGAAACAGGTATGGCGGCAGGGAGTACACGTTGTCGTTCGGCCCCTTGATCGCCAGCGACAATTCCCATACCAGCGGGCCCGCCAGCAGAATGAACACGAGCGTCAACACTATGTACTGAACGACCACTCCCACGGTGACACGTCTTGTATTCATCATTCACCTCTGCGTGTAATCAGCTGTTGCACGATTGTCATGACACCAACGATGATGCTCACCATCATCGAACGGTGGCTCGCACGCCGGTTCCTGCACCGCCACCGGCGTGAAGGCAAGGGCTTCGGATATCCGACGATCATCATCGGCTCGCCTGAGAGCATTCACGACACCATCGTGCAGCTGCGCAACAGCAAGTCGCTCGGATACATCCCCATCGCGGTCTGCCCCGTCAAGGCGAGCGCAGGCAACACGCCAAACGCACCAAGACGACTCCTCTCGGTCCCCTTCACCGCAGACGACAGCGACGAGGCCGAACTGATCGCGCTGCCGCTGGACTCCCATCTGCCGATCACCGCGAAATACCTGAAAGCGCAAACCGTGCTCATCGCCGACGTACTCACCCGCGATTCGGAAACCATGCGTGCCCTATCGCTCGCCATGGAATCCATGGGCATCGAGCTCGCGCAGCCCGCGTCGCTGGCCGACCTGAGCGCCGCGCAGCTCCACTTCCGCAGCAATCCCCTGATGCCGGTGCTCACCGCGCAGCTCACGCAGTACTCCACCATCACGAGAATATTCAAGCGCCTGAGCGACATCTTCTTCTCTCTCATCGCGATCATCATCAGTTCGCCGATCATGCTGGTCGTCGCGCTGCTGATCAAGCACGAAGATGGCGGCCCCGTCTTCTTCCGGCAGCAGCGCATAGGCATCTACGGCAAGCCGTTTACGATGTACAAGTTCCGTTCCATGAACGTCAACGCCGAAGCCATCAAGAAGCAGCTCGCCGAGGAATACGGTATGGAGGACCGGTTCGTCTTCAAGCTCAAGAACGACCCGCGAGTCACGCGAATCGGCCATTTCATCCGCAAGACCTCGATAGATGAGATTCCGCAGTTCTTCAATGTGCTCAAAGGCGACATGAGCCTCGTCGGCCCGCGTCCGCCGCTGCCGGAGGAAGTGGCGCGCTACGGCACGCTGTATTCGGCCAGATTGCTGGTGAAGCCCGGCATCACCGGTCCGTGGCAGGTGTCCGGACGCAGCAACCTGACGCAGGAGCAGTCCGAATTCGTCGACGTGTCGTACATCCAGAACTGGTCGCTGACCGGCGACATCGCGATCCTGCTCAAGACCGTGGTGGCCGTCGTGCGCGGCACCGGCTCGTACTGACGGAGATGCGGCGGCGCGACTTCCGCACCGTCGCATCTCCGCGCCGCCAATATCTGAGTGCTCATATTTCCGTCTCCCCCTACTCTACTTCCGCTTCCCTGCGCCCTCCTCTCTGTGTTCTTCCATCCCACCCCTCCGTGGCCTTCCCTACATTTTTCCTCCGCGCCCTTCTCCCCCAACCTTCTCCCCACGCCTCCACCCGGGTTGCCCATCTGTAGGAGTAGTGTATATTGGTCGGCAGAAATGATGCATATACAACAATCCCTACGCAGCGAAACAGGGATGACGCATACACAGGCGCATGAGGCGGAACGGAGGAGAATACGGCACAATGACCAATCGCAGCGACAATAACGACAGCAGCACGGAAACCAGCACGAACGGCAAGAACCCGAAGAAAACCCTCGCAAAGCGCGGCGGCACAGCCGGCGGTAAACGCGTATCCACGCTGTCCACGCCGCTCTCCAGCAACGAAAGCTACGTGAACGGCCATCTTTCGCGCGTGGCCCTCGCTTCGCTTGCCATCTTGACGTTCATCACGTTCGTCGGCAACTTCACGCAGCTGCAGCTGTCCGCCGCGCTGCCGACCATCGTATCGGAATTCGGCATCTCCGTGACCACCGGGCAATGGCTCACGTCGATTTTCCAGCTGGTCATGGGCGTGATGGTGCCGCTCACCGCGTTCCTGACGCGCCGCTTCACCACCCGGCAAATCGTCATCGTCTCGATGACCGTGTTCGCTGTGGGATCGCTGCTGGCATGGGTCGGCCCGACGTTTCTGGTGGTGCTGGCCGGCCGACTGCTTGAGGCCGTCGGCACGGGCGTGATGTGGCCGGTGCTGCAGATCACCGTCTTCTCGATCTACCCGTTATCCCGCCGTGGCATGGCCATGGGCGCGGTCGGCATGGCCATGAGCGTGGCCCCCGCGCTGGGGCCGACTTTCGGCGGCTTCCAGACCGACAGTTTCGGCTGGCGTTCGATTTTCTTCACGCTCACGATGATCGGTGTGTTCTGCCTGCTGCTGGCCATCTTCGGGCTGCGTAACTTCGGGACGACCGACGACCATGCCAAGGCCGATTTCTTCTCTGTGGCCATGTCGGTGCTCGGCTTCGGCGGCCTGATGTTCGGGTTCACAAACATCGAATCGTACGCGCCGTCGAATCCGATGGTGTGGGGCGCGATGCTTGTCGGACTGTGCGGCATCGTGTGGTTCGTGGTGCGGCAGGTGCGCCGCGCGAAGGCGTATACGGTGGCCGTCCGGCAATCCGTGGACGAGTCGGACACCGCGCAACGCACCACTCCCGAACCGCCGCTGCTCGACCTTGGCGTGCTGCGCAACCGCAGTTTCACCGTCGGGACGATCTGCGCCGCGCTCAGCTTCTTCGCATTCAGTTCGATCATGGTGATCATGCCGCTGTATATCCAGAACGACCGCGGCTATTCGGCGACTATCAGCGGACTGGTCATGATGCCCGGCGCATTCGGCATGTGCATCTCGCAGTTCTTCGGCGGCAAGCTGCTCGACCGGCTCGGGGCGAGGCCGGTGGCGCTCAGTGGCACGCTGGTTCTGCTGTTCGGCACCATCATGATGAGTCTGATCGACAGCAACACGTGGATCTGGTGGGTATCGATATGGCAGTTCGTGCGCCAGATCGGCATGGGTTTCATCATCATGCCCATCACCACTTGGTCGCTCAACTGCCTCGACCCGACGGAGGTGTCAGCCGGGTCGGCGGTCACCAACACGGTCCGGCAGATCGCGGGTGCGATCGGAGCTCCCGTGCTGGTCATCCTGATGGAGACGCTGATTCAACTGCATGGAGGCGACGCAATCGCCGCGAGCATCTTCGGCACGCAGTGGACGCTGCGAGTCAGCGCGTTCATCGTGTTCATACAGGTGCTCATCGTGCTGTTCGGCGTCAAAGGAGCCGGTGCCGGATCCTCGCGGGACGTGGCGCAGCGGGCCATCGCGAGAATCCGCACGGTCTCGCACCGGTAATCGCAGCAAATTGGCGACTATTGTCACCGGACGATGACAATAGTCGCCAATTTGCGTAGGAACGTCACCGGTAACCGGAATCCAATTGCCAAACATCACGGCTCCGAACGATCCAGAGCCATCAGAGCGCGAAAGCGTCTCTAAGTGCGCGCCGAAATGACAAGTCCGCGCACTTAGGGACGCAAATGGCCCGGTTTGCGTCGCTAAGTGCGCACGGTCGTCGTTTCGGCGCGCACTTAGGAACGCTTTCGTCATATGCCATCCCTAATCCCGCATCTCGGAGCGGAATCCGCGGGAAATCGGCGAGTCTCGGCGTCAGTCGTCCACGTCACACACGCCCGAAAATCGTCAGCACGATCAGCAGCACGTTCAGCGCCACGATCAACGCCACCACGATCATGAAGATCACGTGTTTGACCGTCCCGTCGACCCATTCGCCCATAAGCTCCTTGGTGTGCGTATAACGCATCAGCGGAATCACGGCGAACGGAATGCCGATGGACAGCACCACCTGGCCGATGACCAGCGCCTGGGTAGGGTCTTTGGCGAACCACAGCACAATCAGCGCGGGCACCAGCGTGACCACGCGGCACGCCCACATCGGGACGTTGACATGCAGAAGACCACGCATGATCTCGGAACCGGCATACGTGCCGACCGACGTGGAACTCAACGACGAGGCCAGCAGGCCGATGGAGAATATCGTGCCGATCACCGGGCCAAGCACCTGCGTGATCGCCCGTTGCGCGCCGCCTATGGAATCCGTGCCGGACATGCCGTGCAACGAGTTCGCGGCAAGCACCAGCATCGCCAGATTCACCGTGCCGGCCAGCAGCAGCGCCCACGTCACATCGATCTTCGAACCTTTGAGCTGCATGGCGATCGACGGCTTATCGCTGTGCGTGTAGTAATGGTCGTTGACCAACGTGGAATGCAGGTAGATGGCATGCGGCATCACGGTGGCGCCCAGAATCGAGGCGGCCATCAGCACCGAATCGGTGCCTTGGAAGCGTGGGATCAGGCCCCGCACCACCGCTGCGGGATCCGGCGGGGCCACGAACAGGCCCGCGATGAACCCGAAGGTGATGACCAGCAGCATCACGATGATGATCCGTTCGAACGTGGTCTGCGTCCTGCCGCCCTGGAACCACAGCATCACCGTGGAGGCCGCGCCGATCACCAGGCCGCCGACGAACAGCGGCAGCCCGAACAGCAGATTAAGGGCGATAGCGCCGCCGATCACCTCGGCCAGATCCGTGGCGATGGCGATGACCTCCGCCTGCATGAAAAACATGAACCGTCCCGCGTTGCTCATGCGCTCCCCCAGCAGTTCCGGCAGGCTCTTGCCGGTGACGATGCCGAGCTTCGCCGACTGGTATTGAATCAGCACGCTCATCGCGTTCGCCAGCACCAGCACCCATACCAGCAGGTAGCCGTATCGTGCGCCGGACGTGATGTTCGCCGCCACATTGCCCGGATCGACATAGGCGACCGCGGCCACGAACGCCGGCCCCAAGATGCTGGCGAGCGCATGCTCGTGATGCTGGCGCCCGGACTCTTCCTCGGCATGGCTGCGTTCGATGTCGATCTCTGAATCGGTTTTGTCATCGATCATCTGACGATGCTCTTTCATTCCCTCATTCCTCTCATGCGCCCGACCCCTGGGCGCTACTCGATCCGCCTAATGGTATACACCGCGTTTGTAACAGACCGTCGAATTTCCCGCCACACGACTCCCCCGTTGGGCGGACTGCGGCATTTGTCGAGCGATGGGCTCTATTCCGCCCCTCACTGACTGGGGATCTGTTGCGCGGGGCATGCGCGCAGCACGGCGAGCATCGAACGTTTCTCGCTGGTGGTGACGGTCAGACCGTAATGCCGTTTGACGCCGATCTGCCGCGCGACGTATTCGCAACGATACTCGCCGTTGGTGGGAAGCCAGTAAGCGGCGGAGGCGGATCCCTTGTCCTGGTTGGCGGGGCCATCCACGGCGAGCAGATTGTAAGGGTCGTTGCCGAAGCGGTAGCGCTGGGCGGTGGTCCAGTCCCTGGCACCGGATTGCCAGGCGTTTGCGAGCGCCACGACGTGGTCGATCTGCACGGCGGCGCTGGTGTTTCGGCCGCGCACGAACAGGATGGTCTTCCCGGTGTAGGGGTCGGCGAGCGTACCCGAGGAGACTTGGCAGCGCTTGGCTGCGCTGAATATGACATCAGTCAGGTCGCGGGCGAGCACATCGTCGCGCACGTCGCAGCCGTCGCCATCATCGTCGGTGGCGCGGAATCCGAAGGAGTCGCGGTCGTAGCCGGTGGAGTCGGGCCGGTCGTCGACCTGCAGCCCGTTCAGCGCGTCCGCCGCCGGGCCGGAGGCAATGTATTCGCCGGTGATCTCGCCGATGGAGGGGCTGATTTTGGGCAACGCCAGACCGATGACGACGCCGAGCAGGGCGGCGATCGCCACCAGTATCATAAGACGTTCCAGCGGGGATGATCCGCGGAATCGGCGTTTGCGAAAATGCGTGCGCACGGTCAATCGGCCTGTCGTTGGTTCTGCGGTCAGTCTCGTGGGCTGCGCGGCGGTATCGTCGTTGGCTCAGGCGCGCGGCATAAACCCGGACTCACGCCGCGTACCTTTCTCCCCGCCGGATCAGGCGTAGGAGAACGTGCGAGGGTCGTGCCCCGCGCGTTCCGGACCGTCGAGCGCGTCGATGGCGGCATGTTCATCGAGCGTGAGCGCGAAGCCGAACAGGTCGAGGTTCTGCCGCTGACGTTCGGAGTGCACCGACTTGGGGATGATGATCGTGCCGTTTTCGATGTGCCAGCGCAGGATCACCTGGGCAGGCGACACCTCGTGCGCCTCGGCGATTCGCGCGATCGTGCCGTTGCCGGCCTTCAGGTCGGCGCCGCGAGCCATCGGGGAGTATGCTTCGACCGCGATGCCGTGCTCCTTGCAGAATGCGACGACTTCGCGCTGCTGCCAGGTCGGGTGCAGCTCGATCTGGTTGACCGCCGGCCATTCGCCGGTCTCCTCGTACAGACGGGTCAGATGCTCCGGCAGGAAGTTGCACACGCCCAGCGTCTTCACACGGCCTTCGTCGCGCAGCTTGGTGAACGCCTTCCAGGTCGCTCCGGAACGCCAATTGAACGGAGTCGGCCAATGAATCATGTACATGTCGACGTATTCCAGCTGCAACAGTCCCAGCTGTCGGTCGAAGGCTGCAAGTGCCATGTCGTACCCCTGCTCGGAGTCGCGCAGCTTGGTCGTGACCCACAGATGACTGCGCTTGCGCCCCTTGTTGAAGCCGGTTTCGGCGAGGGCGCGGCCGACGCCGCCCTCGTTGTTGTAGCCCGCGGCTCCGTCGATATGCCGGTACCCCGCCGCCAACGCCGATTTGACCACGGGAGCGACATCATCGTTCTCGATTCGCAGCAGCCCCAACCCGATTTGCGGAATCACGTTGCCGTCATTGAGTTTGATTCCCGGCACGCTCGCAGCAGCCGCCGCAACGGCGAGATCGCTGGTTCCCAGCATGGTCGTCTCCTTGTCTTCACACTACATCCGGTTCGGAGCATATGCCATGGCGATATGCCGAGCCTCCCTACACCAGTATGCCATCATATCGGATGACCGGCATACGATTCGCGATTGGCGGCATCGGTGCAGGGGCCGGCAGACAACGCCGCCGGCCCCTGCACCGATCGATCAGCCGTCATAGCGGCCATCCGGTCACCAGCCCGTCAACGACGCCGCCGCCATCAGCTGCGACACGCCCGGAATGCGCAGCACAACCGTCATATGCAGTCGTGACGAACCGCGCAATTCCTCCGATCCGCAATAACCAGCCTCGCAATTGTGCCACCACTCCGGGCGTGTCGCGACAAATCAGACCCGACGCGCACCACGGTTCTACGCAAGACCCATGGCCGAAGCATCCCTCGACCACCCCAGCCGGCCTCCGACCGACAACCCCCGCCAGGCCGCCATCATGTCGATTGTCAGCGCCCCCCATCCGGCAAAAGTCCCATCCAAGGCCAGTGAAACGGGACTTTCGCGGGACGGAGCACATGCCGCCACCGACCTCAAATAGGGAAACGCGGCGTTATATCTACAATCGCGCTCTCAAAACTCACAGGGCCAAATTCACTAAAAATGGCCCGTATCTGCGAGTTTTGAGAGCGTGGTTCCCGTAATCCCCGAGATTCACCGCGTGCTGTCGCGCACAATCACGTTGCAATCGGTCATCAACAACTCGGGCTTAGCGATCTCACCGCGGATGCGCCCGAGAATCCGCTCGACGGCGGTAGGCGCGGTCCACTCCAGACGCGAATCCATGGTGGTGAGCGGAATCTGCAGATATTGCGACTCCTCGATGTTGTCGAACCCGATCACCTGAACCTGCCGGGGAATCTCGATGCCGTTCGCGCGCATCACGGTCAACGCGCCGATGGCCAGCTGGTCGTTCAGGCCGATGACGCCGTCGAACGGCACGCCCTTGTCGATGAGCTCCTGCGTGGCATGGGCGCCCGCGCCAATCGTCCATTCCTGCTCGACATTGCCGACCAGCCGCGAGTCCAGCGTCACGCCGCGTCGCCGGCATTCTTCGATGATGCCGCGCAAACGCAGCTGCGCGTTGCCTTCCACCGCGCCGAGCAGCTTCGCCTCGTCATATGCGCCACGTCCGCCGACCACCGCCAGCGACTTCACGCCGCAGTCGAACATGTATCCGGCGGCCGATGCCGCCGCCTGCACGTCGTTGGGCGTCACATGATCGGCCTTGCCCCATGTGGTTCGCGCGCCGACCACCACCAGCGGGAAATCGACCTCCAGGTCCTCCGGGCTGATGTCCTCGACCTCGCTCATCGACAGAATCATGCCGTCCGACACCGTGGTGTTGAAGTTGCGCAACAGCTCACGGGCGCCCGTCGCCGACCCTTCCGCGTATGTGGTGACGTACACGAGGTATCCGCGCTGCCGGGCGGCGTCGATCACGCGGTTCGCGAGCTCGGACAGGTATGGCGCGGTCAGCGTCGGCACAGCGAGCGTGATGAAGCCGGTGCGGTCCCGGTTGAGGTTGCGCGCGGCGACGTTGACCCGGTATCCGGTCTGCTCGATGACGGCTTCGACTTTGGCGCGGGTGGCGTCGGTCATGCGTCCGGTGCCGTTGATGACATTGGATGCCGTTTTCAGCGACACGCCGGCCGCGGTGGCGACGTCGCGCAACGTGACGCGCCGACGTGCGGCCGTCGTCGGCGAGCCTGGCAGGTTCTGCGCGATCTCGCTCTTGCCGGTCTTGCCGTTTTCGGTCTTGCCCATCGCGTCAACCTTACTCGTAGAAGAAACTCCCCCTATGGTAATCGTCTTCGCCGAAGTTGTCATACGGGCCTCCTTACCGCATGTCTGCTACGGTTTTGTCGTCTTCGCGACATCGTTGCCATCCGATGACGTGTTCGCCACCACGCATGTCGCCGCTGTTCATGACCACGCCAGGCTGCTCATCGATACCGTCACCGGTCTGATGAGCGGCACGCCATCCGCCCCGTTCGTCGAATTCGAGTCTGGCGAACCGGATTTCGCGCTTGTTGCCGGTGCGGATGCGCCCGCCCGCGTACCGGTCCACGCCGCGCGGGCGCATGGCGTCCGGCAGAAAGCAGTGGTAGGCGATGACCCATTCGTCGGTGCCGGGGACCCGAAGTATGCAGTGATGCCCGGTGCCGAGTATGCCGAGGCGTTCGTTGGCGACCAGGATTTCGCCGCGATAGGTCCACTGCGAACCGTCGCCTTCCATGGTCGACGCGGCCGCATAGGCGACTCGATAGTCGGGGTCGTTGGTGTCGCCGATCGAGTACGTGAGATAGTACGTCCACGTTCCGGCATGCTCTCTCACGTTCAGATATGCGGCCTCCCGGATGTCGGGCGTGGCTTCGGGGATGATGCGCAGCATGTCGTCGGACAGGCGGGAGTAGCGCGCCCGGTTCTGCCCCAGGCTAGGTACCATCGGCCGGTCTGCGGGTCGCGGAACGCCGCGGGATCGATGCCGGGCGCGACGATGCCGGTTCCGAAGCCGTGCCGCGCGGCGTGCGAGCCGGTTCGCGCCAAGTCGCCCTGCAGAGCGTATCCTCCATCGATATGGTCGGATACCGCCACGTTGGTCTGCCCGTCGCCGCAGAAATACAGGTAATAGCGGCCGTCGCGAACGGTGAGCGCCGGCACCCAGGCGTGGGCGGTCCGGCCGGGCAGGATGTTGGTTCGGCCGCTGCCGTCGAGATGCTGGTCATGCAGGTCGATGACGACGCCGCGGTCCTGCCAATGCGTCAGGTCTTCGGAGGCGAGGCAGTGGATCTGCCAGCCGCTCCACTCGCTGTGTCCGTCGGTGGTGGCGAACAGGTAGAACGTCCCGCGTTCGTATGCGAGTTCAGGGTCGGCGAAGAAACGCATGCCCCGCCTGCCGGTCGCGTCAGGCGTGTCGGGGATGCGCACGGGGGGTGTCGAGTCGTTCCGCGACGACGGAGATGACCACGCGCGAGGTATCGGCAGTCGAGCCGTCAATGCCCGACCCGTCATCGCGGTGCACCGCAAGCGGGAGCGGACGGAACAGATCCTGGGTCTGCGGTACGGCGGATCCGTCGAGGGCCGTCACGGTTCCGTAATCGCTGCGGAACCGCAGTCGCAGCCGAGTGATGTCAGTGATTTCGCCGCTGACCGCACCGTCCGGCGTCCATTGGTCCAGCGTCAGCCGTAGCCGGTAATCGGCCCGTGGCCCTGCGGCCGGCGTTGCTTCCGCGCCGGAAGCCCGGTCACCGTCATGAACCCGCGTCTCCCCGCGCAGCAGCATTGCGACGAAGTCCACGTCGACGTCGTCGCGGACTTCGCCGCGGCCCGACTCTCCTCGAATCGCCGGCCCCATGTCTGGAGCCGGCGATCCGTCAACGTTGCGACACCGTGATGAGCACACCGTTGCGTTTCAGCGTGACGGCCCTGCCATCATCGGCATTGCCGCATCCGCGGTAGACGAGCAGGGTCTCGCCTGCCGGCTCGCGCACGACAGCCTCGTTCTTCGCACGGTTGAAGTAGAAGTCAAACCCCCGATCCACCGTCCGCATCTTTCACCCCGCTAAAGACCCATTCGGAAGCGACGAACGATATGGCATGACAACGTTGATATAAGCTTATCGTGTCGACAGATGGCACCATCCGGCGATTTGTGGGTCATACGACGCACACGACATCGCAAAGTCTGTACCACACCAGGGCTTTTTTGCCTCTTTTCGGCCTTCTGTGGCACACGCGCCCGATACCGGTTTGGAGTCGGAATCCCGTTTTCCTTGATATTTCAAGGAAAACGAATGACATCATGTACCACAACAGGTCATGTAAACGTTTGCACGAGCTGGTGTGGCCATCGGCGTGGCCACACCACGGCCAAATCGGGCAAAATCACGCTGGTGTGGCACAACTACGAAACGAAGGGACGCGGCGACCTGCTGTCTCGGCCAAAAATCGAGACGCCGAGCTGCGGATGATACCCCGAAAGTCCTCGGCCGCCCCAGTCACCTTCGCGAACAGCCCTCGACCCTGCAGTTACGGACATGCCATGCATGACCAGCCCGCTGGTCTCACTGCCGTTCCCCGCCGACAAGCAGCCCGATCCGCTAGCGGGAGCCTACAGGCTCAAAAATAACTCGTGAATGCGGGTGTCGTCGGTGAGTTCGGGGTGGAAGGCCGTGGCGAGAATGTTGCCCTGTCGCAGACCGACCACACGCCCATCAACCTCGGTCTCGATCGTGGCGTCCGCCCCGACATCGGAGACGAACGGCCCACGGATGAACACGAGCGGAAAGTCCTTGATGTCACCGAAATCGGCCGTGGAGACGAACGAACCGAGCTGCCGACCGTAAGCATTGCGGCGAACCGTGGCGTCGAGGGCGCCGAAGTACACATTGTCGTCGTTTTCCAGTCGCTTCGCGAGCAGAATCATTCCGGCGCACGTGCCGAACACCGGCTTGCCGGCGGCGATGTGCGCGGCAATCGGCTCGAACAGACCGGTGGAGCGCAGCAGCTTGCCCTGTGTGGTCGACTCGCCGCCGGGCAGAATCACGCGGTCGATGGAATCGTCGAAATCCTCGGCGGCACGCAGCAGCTTCCACTGGGCGCCGAGCTTGTCGAGCATCGCAGCGTGCTCTGCGAACGCGCCCTGTACGGCCAGGATGCCGGTCACGCCGTGCTTTGCCGTCTCGGCATCGGCCGACTCTTCCTTCGAAATATATTCAACAGCTACAACCATGATTACTCCTTGGCTCCCGATGAGGGGAGCCGTCGAATGCGGTGGGGAGGGGTGGGGTGACTGAGGATGTGCCTCTACCACCCCAGTCGCCCCGCGGCAGCCCTCGCCGCCAGCGGGGGCGGATTCATGCGGAATCGCCCCCGCCAAGTTGACCGCCTTCGCCAGCGGGAGGGGCGGCTCGATCGTCCCGCCGCTAGCGGGCTATGATCACTCGCCGCGGGCGGCCATGATGGTCTGGATTTCGTCCTCGTTGATGCCGACCATGGCCTCGCCGAGGTTCTCGGAGAGTCGTGCCAGCAGATCGGCGTCCTGCCAGTTGGCGGTGGCCTTGACGATGGCGGCGGCGCGCTTGGCCGGGTCGCCGGACTTGAAGATGCCGGAACCGACGAACACGCCTTCGGCACCGAGCTCCATCATCAGCGCCGCGTCGGCCGGAGTGGCCACGCCACCGGCGGCGAAGTTCACGACCGGCAGTCGGCCGTTGTCGTGCACGTAACGCGCCAGCTCGACCGGCACGGCCAGCTGCTTGGCGGCCTCGAACACCTCGTCGTCACGCAGGCCGACGAGCTCGCGAATCTGCTTGTTCATCGTGCGCATGTGACGCACAGCCTGGATCACATCACCGGTGCCGGGCTCGCCCTTGGTGCGAATCATCGCGGCCCCCTCGGCGATGCGGCGCAGCGCCTCACCCAGGTTCTTCGCACCGCACACGAACGGCACGTCGAACTGTGTCTTGTCGATGTGATAGACGTCATCGGCCGGCGAAAGCACTTCGGACTCGTCGATGTAGTCGATGTCGATGGCCTGCAGGATGCGGGCTTCAGCGATGTGCCCGATGCGCACCTTCGCCATGACCGGAATGGAGACGGCCTCCTGAATGCCCTTGATCATGGCCGGGTCGCTCATACGCGAGACGCCGCCGGCGGCACGGATATCAGCGGGGATGCGCTCCAACGCCATGACCGCGCACGCGCCGGCGTCCTCGGCGACCCGAGCCTGCTCGGGAGTCGTCACGTCCATGATCACGCCGCCCTTGAGCATCTGCGCCAGGTTCTTGTTCAGTTCCGCTCGGTTTTCAGCCATTGAGGGTTCTCCTTCCATATGCTGCGGCGATGGCCGTCGCGACGACTGTCGTCATCGCCGTCATTGTTGCCGTTACTGTATTGTCTATATTGCCATTGTTGTCGTTGCCTCGACCGCCCGCACATCCCCGGGATGCGCCGGCGGCACACAAGGCACCATGCTAGAGGCGTTCCCGCCGCGAACACGCGCAGCGGCTCATTTCCGGCGATAAGGAAAACCTATAATCCGTTATCAGCCGGCCATGCTGCACCGCCGCGCGGGAACACCGTCCGCCCGACGTCCGCCACCGCGCCGCCGCCGGCCTGCGCCGCGCGGTTGTGCGCGACGACAAAACCCGACGCCGCTTTTCGTGCCCATGCACAACACCGCAGGAACCTACGGCAACGTACCCTTGACGATGGAATACGTATCAGGACATCTGCAAAGGAAATCCACGATGCCACAGGATCAGGCACAGGATCAGTCGAACGCGGCCCAAGCCGCCAAGCCGGCGGATGAACCGGCACCCAGTATGACGGCACCGGCCGCGCGGCCGGTCGGCACCGCTGCCGTTCCGACCATCATCAGCGAATACACCTCCCCCGGCGACGTCGCCGTGAACGACGACGAGACACTGTACTCGCTGCTCACCGAACGCATCGCCCGCACCGGCAATGCGACCACCATCGCGGCGCGCAAGACCGGCCCGGGCGCGTGGTCGAGCATCACCACCGGCGAGTTCCACCGTCTGGTGCTCGCCGCAGCGAAGGGCCTCATCGCGTTCGGCATCGGCAAGGGAGACGCGGTGACGCTGTTCTCCGCCACCCGCTTCGAGTGGGGCGTGCTGGATTTCGCGCTCGCCGCGATCGGCGCGGTGAACGTGCCGATCTACGACACCGATTCCGCGGCACAGGCGGAGCGCATCATCAACGACTCCGGCGTGAAGCTCGCCGTCACCGATAACCGCGAACGCTATGACCGTCTCGATTCGATCAACGACCGATGCCCCGGCCTGCAGCGCATCCTCATGATGGACGGCAACGCGCTGGGCGCTTTGGAGGGATTGGGCGTGTCGGTCTCCGACGAGGAGCTGGAGGCGCGCATCGCCGACACCCATGCCGACGACCTCGCCACTATCGTGTATACGTCCGGCTCGACCGGCGCCCCGAAAGGCGTGGAGCTTACGCACCGCAATTTCCTGTCGGTGGTTCGAGCCGGATACGAGTGCCTCGGCGAGGTGCTGTGCGACAACCATCCACGGCTGCTGCTGTTCCTGCCCCTCGCCCACTGCTTCGCACGGTTCATCCAGTACTGCTCGATTGGCTCCGACGATGGCGTGGTCGGCTATCTGCCGGATATGAAGTCGCTGCTTCCCGACCTGCGCTCGTTCAAGCCGACCTATCTGCTCGGCGTGCCGCGCGTGTTCGAGAAGGTGTACAACGCCGCGTCACGCAAGGCCGGCACCGGTTTCAAGGGGCGCATATTCGCGCAGGCCGCCCAGTGCGCCCGCGAATGGTCGCGCACCGAGCAGGACGGAGGCAAGCATTCCGCCAGCCAGCGCGCCCGGCACGCGATGTTCGAGACATCGGTGTACCGCGCGGTTCGCGGCGCACTCGGCCCGAACATCCGGTATGTGGCGTGCGGCGGGGCTCCGCTGAGCGCCGATCTGGCGCACTTCTTCGCCGGCATCGGCCTGCCGATGATCCAGGGATACGGTATGACGGAGACCGCGGCGCCGTTTACGGTGACACGCGTGAACGACAACAAGATCGGCACGGTCGGCCAGCCCGCCCCCGGCTCGTCGGTGCGCATCGCGGACGACGGCGAGGTGCAGGTGCGCGGCGCGAACGTGTTCCGCGGCTATCACAATCTCCCCGAGAAGACCGCCGAAACGTTCACCGCCGACGGCTGGCTCAAGACCGGCGACCTCGGCTCGCTCGACGAGGACGGCCGGCTTATGATAACCGGCCGCAAGAAGGACATCATCATCACCGCCGGCGGCAAGAACGTCTCCCCCATCCCGATGGAGGAGGAGATCGCCAAGTGCCCGATCGTCGAGCACGCCGTGGTCGTGGGTGACGGGCGTCCGTTCATCGGCGCCTTGGTGACGCTTGACCCGGAAGGTCTGGCGTCGTGGCTGCCGACCATCGGTCAGCCGGCCGACTTGTCGCTGGCCGACGTGGCCGCGCTCCCGCAGGTGCGCGAGGAGATCCAGCCGTTCGTCGACCGCGCGAACGCGACGGTCTCGCGGGCCGAATCGGTGCGCAAGTTCGTGGTGCTGGATGCGCAGTTCACCCAGGAGAACTCCTGCCTGACGCCGTCGCTGAAGGTCGTGCGTCCGGCTGTGAACCGCGTGTTCTCCGGCGCGATCGACCAGGAGCTGTACGCCGGCAAGCGCTGACTACCGGGCCGCATAACCGAACGAGGGGGTGGTGCGAACGTGCCGTCTGGCACATTGATATGGCCTGTTTTTTGTTCCGCTCTTATAGTGGGGCGGCTTGCGCCGCTTGGTTCGCGTAATACCCGGTTTCGGTCCGTTCCGGTGTCCTGCAGCCCGAGGACCGGTGTGGCCGGTTCGGCGCCCCCGCCTCGAACCCGCGTTCCACGAGGCCGGGCCCGCCGCCCGCGCCCCTCGCCGGTCTGGCGGTGACGGGAGTCCCGCCGCGGCGCGCGCCGCGGATTCCCGGTTCCCGCATGACGCTCGTCACCAGGCCGCGGCCGATCCCGGCCGATCCCGGCCCTGAAACGGTCCCTGAACTCGTCGACGTACGCGACTATCAACGCCGTGCCAGGCCGAGCCGTGCCGCGAAAAAGCCGACGCCGTCGTCAATATCTCGTTCGCCCGCCTCAATCGCCCGACGACGCTCGTCATCATCCAGCAGCGCGAGTCCGCCCCGGACTCCGCCGACCAGTTTCACTGCCTTGCTATGCCTACCCATAGCTTCATTGCACGTACCATGTAGCTACTTTGCAAATCAAAACCAACACGTTGGTCTAACAGACCCAAGAAAAACGCGCGATCCTCGGTCAGCGGTTGGCGGCGGGGCCGAGCGACGAACGCTTCACGACCTCTGCGGGGAGCAGACCGACACCATGTGCGGACGCGGGCAACGCCACTTCGTCACCTTCCCCCAGCAGATGCAGCACCTGCCGCATCGCAGCGACGCCCAACGCCTCAAAATCAGGCCGAACCGTGGTCAGAGGCGGAATCATGTTGTCCATCGCCGGCATGTCATCGAACCCGACCAGACTGACGTCACGTGGAATGCGAACACCGTGCTCATACAGGGCACGCGCGACGCCCACCGCCTGATTGTCGTTCGCCGTGACCACGACCGTCGGCAACTTGCCGCCCTGATTGCCGATGGAATCGAGAATATGGTTCATCCTGGCGTACGCCTCGGTCGACTCCCAGGTCTTGCAACGCACCGTGACGGAACTGATGGAGCGGGCGCGGGTCAGTTTCACCCAGGCATCCAGTCGCGTCATCGCACCGCGCCATCCCAACGGACCGGCGAAGTACAACGCCCGCTTGTGACCGTATTCGGTCAGCATGCGCACCACATCGCCCATCGCACCCCACTGGTCGATACCGACGATCGACACGCGGTCGCGCTCGCGCGAGTGAATCAGGCGCAGCCCTTCGCTCACGCTGAGTTCGCCGTGCGTGGAGGTGATCATCACGCGAGGCTGCGTCAGCTGCGTGTAGCAGGCCGCTTCGAACATGACATCGGTGGGCGTGAGCATGATGAACGCGTCGACGTTCTGCTCGTTGAACGTGCCGCACAGATTCTCGAACTCCGCCCGCGTGCACAGCGCCTCATGCACCATCATCACCGACATGAACAGGCCGTGCTTGCGCGCCATCATCTCGATCGCGGAAATCGCCGAAATAGGGCCGTAGAACTTCATGCCGCCTGCGATCAGGCCGATCGTGCGGGAACGGTGCGATGCGAGCGCTCGCGCCGAGTTGCTGGGACGATAATCGAGCGCCTTGATGGCATCCTGCACTTTGGTGCGGGTGGCGTCGGAGACATCGGGAGAATCGTTGATGACCCGGGACACCGTCTGATGACTGACTCCGGCGAGCTTCGCGACTTCGAACATGGATGGGCGTTTCCGCCCGCTTCGCTTGGCCGTCACGCTGTCAAACCTCCCGCTGCATAACAACACAATATGGGCAAGTCTACCCGGTAACGCTTAGATAACACGCGTGAGCGCTCACAGATCATGCGCAGGTAACAGATTCACCACTGCGCCGTTCGGATTCACGCCCCGGACTTCTTCTCACAAAGAACTGTGGCACTACAGCGCCCGCACCTGAGACAAAGCACCGAGTCAGATAACCGGGCCGGGCCAAATTAAGCCGCGCCATGCCGAGCTGCGCGACGCAGGCCCGGAATCAGCCGCAACGCCGCAATCAGGTCAGATGCCACGTGACCCGATGCAGCGGCGTGACTCCCAGACGGGCGATGGCGTCGCGGTGAGCCGCCGAGCCGTATCCCTTGTTGTGCGCCCAGCCGTACGGCGCGTACCGCGGATTGCCCTGCGCGATGTCAACCATCAGGTGGTCCCTCGTCACCTTCGCGATGACCGCCGCGCAGGAGACGGTCGCACAATGACGGTCGCCCTTGACCTTGCACGACACCTGTACCGGAATCGGCAACGCCGGCGCGTCAAACGTGTTCATCGTCTTGGTGATGTAATCGTTCGGACCGTCCAGGATGACGTCCACGCGACGACCCGAACCGGCCGGCCCGTCCATGCCGAGCTGCCGCTCCACATCGTTGAGCGCCCGCAAGGCGGCGATGCCCAACGCATGCGATATGCCCCATTCGTCGATTTCGGCGTTACTCGCCTGACCTACCGCGTAAGCGGCGCACCACGAACGCAACTCGTCGACGATTCCTTCGCGCCTGTGCTCGGTCAGCAATTTGGAATCGGCGACACCGGCCGGCACTTGCGCGGCGGCGAGGTCACGTGACCACATGGCGGCCGCCCCGACCATGACCGGACCGGCCAGCGCCCCGCGCCCGACCTCATCGCAGCCGATCACCACATCGCAGCCTTGGGCGGCAAGCTGCCGCTCCATATCAAGCGTCGGATGTTCGATCATCGCCATATCACCATCCGTCTGATGTCACTGCGCCTTGCCGGCGGGAACGTCCTTGAACACATCATGATGGGAGCTCAGGAAACTCATCCGGTTCAGCGGCCAATACCGCATCAGTCCCACTCCGACCACATTGTCGATGGGCACCAAGCCATGATCACCGTCGTCCTGATGGTATCGGGAGTCGGCTGAGCTGGCGCGGTTATCCCCCATGACGAAAATATGCCCGGCGGTCACCTCGACGCGGAACGAGAAACTGCTCGGGTCGACGCCGGATTTGATGTATGACGTCTCGTCAATCGCGACGCCGTTGATCTTGACCGGCTGCCCGGCACCGCCGCACTCGACCACGTCGCCCGGCAAGCCGATCAGGCGTTTGATGAGATAATCGCCTTTGCCTCTGGTGGTCTCCTGGTTCAGCCAGTTCGCGGGGTCGTGGAACACGACGATATCGCCGCGTTTGAGATCGAAATATTTCGGCGTGAGCTTCGACGTGATGACCCGGTCGCCGATCTCGATGGTATCGCGCATCGATCCGGACGGAATCACGTAAAAGCCGATCAGGAAGATGCGTACCAGCAGTACCGCCACGAAGGGGACGACGCACCAGATCAGCAGGTCTCGGAACGAGAACGAATCATTGTTGCGCTTAGGCGAGGTCTTGCGATGGGCGCCTTTCCTGCGGCGGGCCAACGGGTCTCGGCCGTCGGTGCCCACTACCCGCCCCGGCATATCGGTGGGGTCCACGCCATGATCGGCTATGGCGACGATCCATTCGTCCCGGCTGAATTCGGTGCCGGAACCGGGCATGGCCCGATCCGTCCGATGGTCGTCTGGCCGCATAGTTCCTCCATCACGCATACATGAAACCCCAACTATACTAGCGGCGTTCCTATAAATTCAGCCCGGAACCAATCGGCTCCGGGCTGAATTTCACGGTACTGTCGCCTCACTTGGCAAAACTCAGGCCTGAGTCGCCTTGGCGGAGTTGTCGCGACGCTCGACGATGCGAGCCGCCTTGCCGCGCAGCTTGCGCAGGTAGTACAGCTTCGCGCGACGCACGCGGCCCTTGCGCACCAGCTTGATGGAGTCGATGGACGGGGAGTGCAGCGGGAAGCGACGCTCCACGCCGGTGCCGAAGCTGATCTTGCGGACCAGGAAGGTCTCGCGCAGGCCGGAGCCCTGACGAGCGATCACCACACCGGTGAAGGTCTGGATACGGGAGTTGTTGCCTTCCTTGATCTTGACGTTGACGTCGACGGTGTCGCCGGGACGGAACGCCGGGATCTCCTCGGCGGGCTTCATGTGCTTGGCGTCAAATGCCTCAACAGCGTTAACCATTGCTATTCCTTAGTCGCTGCCGCATATCAGCGCATTGGTTTGGGGTTCGGTGATGACTGGCATCACGAACACGTCTGTAACTCCCTCGGGTCTGCCCTCAGGAAGCCTGTCAATCCGCCGAAACAGCGGCTTTGCGCCCGTTCGGTCTGGACTCATGAAGAGGCGGCTTATGCGGCGGCCGACCCTCGACACAGCAAAACGACATTTTATTGATTCATATGGACGAGACGGAATTGACCTCAACTTCGGCCGGGCTCCGTAACGGGAGCCTCCCGTTCAGCCGCCGGAACGAGCCGACACGCCCGGAGTGTGCAGCACAATTGTTGGGTATCGCCATGTGAATGGTGCGATAAAGCCAATCGCGATATTGAACCGCGACGATTGTGCTACGCACTCCGGGCATGTCACAAGCACAGACCCCCATACCTCGCTCGCAGTCGAAACCAAATCACAATCCCCTCATGTGCCCCGTCGTCAGTGCTGGCCGTACACGTTCTGGTAACGGTCGTTCAGCTTGTCGATGTCCGCCTGCGGAATCTCGATGATGTCACCCAGCTGACGGGCGGCCCACATCGTATGAGCCACCTCCTCCGTCATCGCCGCGGCCTTCACCGCGGCCTCCGCATCCTTGCCGATCGTGAACGGACCGTGGTTCTGCATCAGCACCGCCTGCGACTTCGGATACTTCTTCAGGGTCTCCACCACGCCCTTGCCGATCGCCTCCGAGCCGATCAGACGGAACGGGCCCACCGGCACCGGGCCGCCAAACTCGTCACCCATCATCGTCAGGCCGCACGGGATGTTCTGACCCGTCGCCGCCCACGCCGTCGCGTACGTCGAATGCGTGTGCACCACGCCGTACACGTCCGGCATGTTGCGGTAGATGTACGCGTGCGACGCCGTATCCGACGAAGGCGCCTCCGCACCATCCACCACGTTTCCGTCCAGATCGCACACCACCATGCTCGACGGCGTCAGGTACTCGTAGCGCAGACCCGACGGCTTGATCACCATCAGATCCGCCGAATGCAGACGCTGCGACACATTACCCGCCGTCCACACCACCAGGTTCCACTTGATCAGCTGCTGATGCAAGGCCGCCACGACCTCACGCACCTGCTTGACCTCAGCACGAACCTCAGGACCAAAATCAGCCAACGAAACCATAATCACCACTCACTTTTCTTATTCGCACTTATATATCGGGACGTTCATCAAAGGCGGTGCCGGCGCGCCGCGCCGGCACCCACGAGCGGGCTCAGTATTCTCCGATGCCGGCGATCGGCTCCTGTTCGATGCCCACCACGTCGAACAGCCCGTCGAACATCTTTTTGGCCCGAGTCACCTCGGCCACCGGATCCGGCGACTCATCGGTCCACATCTCGACCGTGTAGCTGCCCTGGTATCCCAGTCGTTTGAAGATACGCAGGCACGCTTCGAAGTCGACCGTCCCCTCACCGAAAGGCACCCGTTTGAACACGCCTTTCGAGGTCTCACCCACCGGCTTGGTGTCCTTGAGGTGCACGGCGACGATGTTGTCGATGTTGGATTCGATCTCGCGCCCCACATCGTTGGTGGGCCAAGCCGTGAGGTTGCCCACATCCGGGTACGCCTGCAGCCATGGACTGCGCACTTGCGACTTGTAATAGGTGACCTTGTCCAGCGAGTTGATGAACGGGTCGTCCATCGTCTCGATGGAAAGCATCACCAGTTTCTTCGCGGCCATGTCGACGCATTTGCGCAGGTTCTCGACGAAGTATTCGCGAGACAGCAGGGTTTTCGGCTCGTAATACACGTCGTATCCGGCGAGCTGGATGTTGCGGATGCCCAGATCGACGGCGAGGTCGATCGCCTTGCGCATCATGTCGAGCGCCTTCTCGCGCACCTCGGGGTCTTTTGACCCGAGCGGGAACCGCCTGTGACCGGAGAGCATCATGGTGTTGATGCGGCTGTGGGTGTGCCACATGGCGTCGCGGAACCGTGCCCGGTCATGCTCGGTCCAGTCAAGACGGGCCAGTCGCTCGTCGCTTTCGTCGACCGAGAATTCAAGGAAGTTGTATCCCAGCTCATGCACCAGATCGAACGTCTGCTCCCAGCTCAGGCCGCGCGGCAGTGCCTTTTCATATATTCCCAGCGCGTTGGTGACCATGTCAGCGCTCCAGCGAGTTCTGCATGTCACGCAGCGCGGCCCATCCGCCGTCGAGTGCGGTCAGCAGCGCCTCATACGCCTCGAACTTGCGGTCATACACCGCGGTCTGGTCCGCGTGCGGCTCGAACCGCTTGGCGAGCTTCGACATGTTGTCGAACGCCTCCTGGAACGACCCGTACAGGCCTGATCCGACCGCCGCGCACATGGCACCGCCAAGACCGCCCAGTTCGGTTACGGCCACGGTCTCGACCGGCAGGTTGAGCACGTCGGCGAACATCTGCACCCAAGGATCAGAATTGCATACGCCACCGGAGATGCGGATGGCCTTCGGCTTGTGCCCGAGCACGCGCAGCAGCTGCTCGACATGGTGGCGGTGGGCGAATACCACGCCCTCGTACACGGCCCGCAACAGCTGGTCGCGCTCGCTGGAGCTGCGCAGTCCGATGAACGCGCCTTCCGCATCCAGGTTCACGTTGCTGCCGTAGAGGAACGGGAAGAACAGCACGTCGGTGTACTTGGCGTCGGTACGTTCCAGCATCGCTCCGAGTTCGTCGTAGCTGGCGGCTTTGGAGCCGTCTGCCGTCATCATGCGCAGCACGTAGTCGAGGTTGCCGGCGGAGGTCGGGCTGGACGCCTCGACCAAGGTGCCACCGGTGGGGAACACGGAGTTCATGCAGCCGCCGTCGAGCGGCGCCATGGTCTTGCTGGGGAACACGTTGATGTTCCACGTTCCAGCGGTGATGCTGAAGATATCGTCGCTCAGCACGCCGGTGGCGAGCGCGCAGGCGTCGATGTCGAACAGTCCGGCATACACGGGAGTGCCTTCGGCGAGGCCGGTGTTCGCCGCCGCTTCGGCGGTGATGGATCCGCAGCGGTCGGTCGCGCTGACGAGCTTCGGCATGCATTCCAGCATTTCCGGGATGCCGAAGAAGTCGAACAGCCGGCCGTCATATTCACCGGTTTCGAGGTTGACCAGATTGTTGCCGGAGGCGTCGCCACGCTCCTCGAGGATCTCGCCGGTCAGGAAGTGCCGGATGAAGTCCTTGTTGGACAGCACATGCCCGATCCGCGCGTACTGTTCCGGCTCGTTGTCCTTCAGCCAGCGCAGCAGTACCGGGAACTGCATGACCATGACGTGCTGGTGACTGATCGGGTAGATTTCGGCGACGCGGCTCTCGAATTCGTTGGCCAGGTCCGCGGCGCGGCTGTCGGAGGAGAGGATGCCGTCCATGAACGGCTTGCCGTCCTTGCCGAGCACGTACAGCCCCTTGCCGTGGCCGACCGGTACGACGCCGTCGATCTGGCTTCCATCCAGTCCGGCGGATTCCAGCGCGGCCTTGACCGCCTTGCCGATGTCACGCCACATCTGGCCGGGGTTGACTTCGCGGAAGCCGGGACGCCGCTCGATGGCGTCGGTCGGGAACGACGAGACGGACAGTTGCCGGCCATCCTGGTCGACGATGATGACCTTGGTGTTGGTTCCGCCATTGTCAATGGTGAGGAAATGCTTCGTTGCGTTTGTCATGATGATTCCTTATTGAATATGTGCCGATGATATCGCAGCCGCTCAGGCGATCATGTTGAACAGTTCGCCGATCTTGACGGCGACCCAGCCAATCCATGTGCTCACTGCGCCGGTCATGTTGGTGACGGCGGTGAAGTCCTTGGGCAGGTCGATGTTGCTCTGCGTGAACGATTGAGTGACCCAGGGCGCGATATCGGTGCCGACGTAGAGGATGATGATGACGCTCAACGTGCCGACGATCAGCATCTTGAACATGTTGCGGCGCACGAACGGGGTGACCAGCGCGAGGATGAACACGAGCGACGCGAGGTCGGCGAACGGGAGCATCTCGTTGCCGGGCAGGATGAAGGCGAGCAGAATGGTGATCGGGATGAGCAGCAGACCGGTGGCGAGCACCGAGGAGTCGCCGATGAGCAGCGCGGTATCCATGCCGATGTAGAACTCGCGGTTGGGGAACCAGATCTTGAGCTGCTTCTCGGCGGCGTCACGCACGGAAATCAGGCCTTCGATCAGCACGTCGATCATCTTGGGCAGCAGCACCATGGCCGCGGCGATGTTGATGGCGAGCGTCACGGACTTGTCAGGGCTGTAGCCGGCGAGCACGCCGATGAGCAGACCGAGGATGAAACCGATGACCACGGGCTCACCGATGGCGCCGAAGCGCTTGCGGATCTTGTCGGCGTTGAAGTCGACGTTCTTAAGGCCGGGGATCTTGTCGATGATCCAGTTGACGGCGATGGCGAGCGGCGACCAGGCCAGACCGGCAAGGTGCGGGAACGAGATGCCTTCGAGGTTGTATTCCTTCTGGATGTAAGGCGCGGTGAGGTCAGCGACCTTCAGCACGATGGCGAAGATGACCCAAGTGAAGATGACGGCGAACCAGAAGTTGCCGGTGACGGCATAGACCAGCGCTCCGACTTGCAGGAAGATCCAGTAGTTGAAGATGTCGACGTCGATGGTCTTGGTGAGCTTGCAGAACACCATGATGGCGTTGATGACGAGGAAGCCGACGACCGTGGCGACCATGATCGGCGTGCCCCAGCCGACCGTCGAGGCGGTGGGCCAGCCCACGTCAACCGTAGTCAGGTGCAGGCCGAGGCGGTTGACCATCGCCTTCGAGGCGGGGCCGAGGTTGTCAAGCAGCAGGTTGATGACCATATTGACGCCGACGAAGCCGACGCCGACGGTCATGCCGGCCTTAAAGGATTTGCCGATTCCCATGCGGAAGATGAGTCCGACCACGAAGAAGATGATCGGCATCATCACCGAGGCGCCCAGGCCGATGATGGTGTTGATGATTTCCATAATGTTCCTTTCCCGTGCACGAGGCAGGCTGCTTCGCCCGCTGCTCTGCGTTGTTGCCCCGCACTTTCCGTCGGCGTCGGTCTTCGATGAGCCCTGCGCGTCGACAGCCTCTAGCTAACGGCGGAAAGGTCTTGCACACCACCCGCGCGATGAACACATGTTCATCGAACACATGAGAACTGAGTGAGCACATGTAATCGACCTTCTTTTTTGCAATCGATTGAGAGCGCTCACATATCAAGGATTCATTGAGTTCTTTCGCGCTCTGAACAATTGTTCAGCATCGTTGCTGCACTGGAAAAACTAACATATGTTCACCGGCCACACCGGATGGAATAGAATAATGCCATGGTTGCAAACAAGCTGACAATGACGACAACTGAGTCGCGAAACCACATCGAGCTCGTGCTGAAAATCGCTCGCATGTATTACACGGACAATCTGACGCAGGCGCAGATTGCCGCGCAGATTGGATACTCCCGCCCCACCATCTCGCGGCTGCTCAGCGAATCGCGCGACCGGGGCATGGTACGCATCGAGATCGGGCATCCACTCGAACGTCTGATGCAGCTGGAGGACGCGCTGGTAAGACGGTACGGGTTGAAATGCGCACGAGTGGCGCAGGTCAATCCCGGGCAGGATCCCAGCACCATCGTCCCCCGATATGCCGCGGCCCTGCTTACCGAAAAATCGTCGCCCGACTCGCTCATCACCGTCTCCAACGGACGGGCCGTCGCCGCCACGGTCCGCGAAGTCGCCATCCAGGACTGGCCGAAATCCAATGTGGCGCAGATGGTGGGCGCCCTCTCCCCCAGCAATCCGATGACGGATTCGCCCGACATCTGCCGCATGCTCGCCGAACGCCTCGGCGGCACCGTCACCACACTCCACGTACCGATGATCCTCTCCTCCGCCCATATCGCCGCGGCCATGCGCCAGGAGCCGCAAATCGCCACCGCGCTGGCGCTCGGCGGCGGCGCCGACGTGGCCTTGGAAGGGGTCGGTGCGACCGAAGGCGACCGCCTCAGTCCGGTGTTCGACGCCTATGTCACACCACACATGGTCAAGGAAATCCGGGCGCAGGGCGCGGTCGCCACCGTATGCGGGCACTTCATCGACGCGCAGGGAAGGCCCGTATGTTCGGAGCTGTCCGACCGCATCATTTCGGTGGAGCTCGATCGCCTGAAGCGCATCGCGCTGGTCATCGGCGTGGCATGGGGGCAGGAAAAAGTCAAGGCCATCAAGGCCTGCCTGGTCGGCAGCTATATTTCCGCCCTCGCCACCGACCAAGCCACAGCCGAAAGCCTGCTCGCCTGACATCCATCCGATCCTGCCCCGCCGGCGAGGCAGGGTATGGCCCGGCGTAGTTTGTGCGCGACACTACGGAGTTGACATGGTCTGCCGGCGGTTTTACCCTGAGAGCGTCGGTAGGCGAGGCTACCGCAGGGATATGGGTTGCTACCGCTAACAGTGGAGACACTGCACGCAGGTCAGCAGTTCTTGTCGGATTAAGGCATGAACTAACGCAACTCCACCGCCCTGCGATGCTGAAGCTTGAACGATGACACGACTAGGGGCAACTCTTCGAGAAGTCGCACTTCCTCATGTCGTCAATGTCCGACGGCGTACTGGTTCCATTGAGGAGGTGAATGTCATGGACGGCGATTTAGGTCATAGTAGCCGGCTGCGCGATGGCGGACAATATCACATGCCATCGGGCGCAGCATACGGCCCATTCTCTTCACACGTTTGTACCGCGACCATGGCATTGGCCGTCCGTCACGACACCGCCGTATCCGGCGAGGGCGATCCGATCACTGACTGATTCGGCTCGCATCGACTTCACCGCCTCACGACGGCTGCGACATCCCGCATGACGTACGCGCCGAACGCCTGAATCGCGAATCCACATCCCGTTCTCCGGGCTCCCGGCATATCGGCATCATCATATGACGACGCCGATCGGCTATCTGCGTGCAGACATACCCGCATATCGGCGCGCCTGCACGCGACCGCTGACGCCCATGGCGCGCACTTGCCGCACGGATACCGAGTCGAACGCCCACCGAACGGGAACCGTTTATCTCCTTCGAGATAACGACATGAGAGCGCATAGGTTCCGTTATGTCCAACTTCTTCAATTACTCCTCGTTCCCCGGCATTCGTCCGCGTTCCGACATCGACGCCGCCGACATGTCCCGCAGCAGCGCCGCGCGCCGCATCGCCGCAGACGTGGTGGTGGCCGCGGGCGTGCTCGCTCTGTTCGGCGTCGTCGCCTGGCTGCTGCCGCAAATCAACGAACCGATCGGCCCGTCAGGTGTGCCGAGCACGGTGAGCGACGATTTGCATCTGCTGCCGTATTACGCGCTGCGTTCGGTGTTCCGCATGTTCATCGCGCTGTTTTTGTCACTGGTGTTCAGCTTCATCTATGGTTTGGCGGCGGCCCGATGCCGGCGACTGCGCATGGTGCTGATACCGCTGCTCGACATCCTGCAGTCGGTGCCGATCCTCGGCTTCCTGTCCGCCACGGTCACCATTTGGATGGTGTTGTTCCCCGGCTCCATTCTCGGCGTGGAGGCGGCGTCGATCTTCGCGATCTTCACCAGCCAGGCGTGGAACATGACCTTCTCCTTCTACCATTCGCTGCTCAGCGAACCGCAGGAGTTGGATGAGGCGGCTCGCTCCATGCAGCTCACGCGCTGGCAGCGTTTCTGGAAGCTCGACGTGCCGAATTCGATGATTCCACTGCTGTGGAACTGCATGATGAGCGTCGGCGGCGGCTGGTTCTTCCTGACGGCCTCGGAGATGATCTCCGTGAACAACAGGACGTACGCACTGCCCGGCCTCGGCAGCTTCGTGGCGGTGGCGTCCGAGCACGAACAGCTGGGCAAGGTGCTGTGGGCCATCGTGACCATGGTCATCGTGGTGCTGCTCATCGACGTGCTGCTGTGGAAGCCGCTGACGGCGTGGGCCGAGAAGTTCCGCATCACGCAGAACGAGTCCGTGCAGGCCAAGACGAGTCTGGTGCTGTCGGTTCTGCGGCGTTCCGGCATTTCGGATGCGCTGGCTCTCGTGGGCCGGCCCATCGCCAATCTGATGTTCTGGCTGACCCGCCCGCTGGGCCGTACCGGCGCACGCTGGCCGGCCGCCGGCACCCGGCGTCGCACGCTCGACATCGCGTTCATGGCGCTCATGGCTGTGGCCTGCCTGGCCGGCCTGTGGATGCTGGTGCGTTTCATCTCGGACGGCGAGGGGTTCGCCGAGGTCGGCCACGCGATGGTCCTGGGACTGATCACGTTCATGCGCGTGACGCTGCTGACCGTGGTGTGCTCCATCATCTGGGTGCCGATCGGCGTGAAGATCGGCATGAATCCGCGGATTTCCCGGTTCGTGCAGCCGCTGGTGCAGGTGTTGGCGAGCTTCCCCTCGAACTTCACGTTCCCGTTCGTCACACTGTGGTTCATCGCCTGGCATATCGACATCAGCTGGGGCAGCATTCTGCTCATGTCGCTGGGAACGCAGTGGTACATCCTGTTCAACGTGATTGCGGGCGCTTCGGCCATTCCCGATGACCTGCGCGAGGCCACGCGGGCGTTCCATCTGGACACGCGGCAACGGTGGATCAAGCTGATCCTGCCGGCGGTGTTCGGCTCGTGGTGCACTGGCGGCATCACCGCGGCGGGCGGCGCGTGGAACGCCTCCATCGTCTCCGAGATCGTGGCCTACGGGCACACCACGCTTACGGCAAATGGATTGGGAACATATATCGCCAATGCGACCGCAGTGGGAGACACCGGCAAGACCATCATCGGGGTTGCCGTGATGAGCGTGTTCGTCGTGGGCGCCAACCGGCTGTTCTGGCGTCCATTGCAGACGTACGCCGAGCGCCGTTTCTCCGTCGCCTGACGGAGGCCGCACCGGCCGTCCCGGCCCATCGACCCGCAACAATCCAACAGCATCGGCGGCGAGCGCATGTCATTCGAATCCGCCGCGATCATCCGCAAAAAACGTACCAGCAAGGACCATTTATCATGACCATCGCAACTTTTTCCGACCGCACCTCAACCTTCCCGCAGACCGCCGCGACGAACGCCGCCGGCACCGCGATCATCGAGGCGCAGCACGTGGGCAAGACCTACCGCGCCGAGCGCGGTAAAGAGCTGACCGTGCTGCGCGACATCTCCTTCACCCTGCATGAGGGCGAGATCGTGGCGATCCTGGGCCGGTCCGGCGCTGGAAAATCCACGTTCCTGCGCATCCTGGCGGGCCTGGTACCCGCGTCGAGCGGTACCGTTACCTACCGCGGCACCGACATCACCGGCCCTAATCCCGGAGTGGGACTCGTGTTCCAGACCTTCGCGCTGATGCCGTGGCTCACGGTGCAAGCGAATGTGGAACTGGGGCTGGAGGCCCGCGGCGTGCCGCGCGAGGAGCGCCGTCGCGCTGCACTGCAGGCCATCGACGCCATCGGACTGGACGGATTCGAGAACGCGTACCCGAAGGAGCTCTCCGGCGGCATGCGCCAGCGCGTGGGCATCGCACGGGCCCTGGTGGCGCAGCCCGATGCGCTGTTCATGGACGAGCCGTTCTCCGCATTGGATGTGCTGACGGCCGAGAACCTGCGCAACGAGGTGCTCAAGATGTGGAGCGGCAATCAGCGTTCCATCAAGTCGGTGCTCATCGTGACGCACAACATCGAGGAGGCCGTGCAGATGGCGGATCGTGTCGTGGTGCTCGGTTCGCATCCCGGTCATCTCATCGCCGACATGCCCGTCACCCTGCCGAGGCCCCGCGACCGTCATTCCGCCCAGTTCGAGGCTATGGTCGACACCCTGTATGCGATCCTGACCGGGCAGAGTCGTGATGGCGGGCCGGCGGATACCGCCGACGAGCGCACGGCCGCCGGGGACGGCGTCGCGCATGGCACGTCAGATGGCGCGGCGAACCAGACCGCGGCAGCGGATCAGGCCCCGGCCCGGGCGAGCGACGCCGACCATCAGGCATCCTCCGACATGCTGCCCAACGCTACGCCGGGAGGCCTGGCCGGACTGGTGGAGATCGTATACGATCACGCGCAGGGCATCGACCTGGCCGATCTGGCCGACGAGCTGTCATTCGAGGTGGACGACCTGTTCCCGCTGATCGACGCCGGAACCATGCTGGGATTACTGACCGTCGAGAACGGACACGTGACATTGACCGAGCTCGGACGCCAGTGGAGGCAGGCGGACATTCTGACAAGCAAGACGATGTTCGCCGCCATGCTGCAAGACAAGGCACCGCTGGTGCGCATCATCGACCGAGCGGTCCGTCACAGCGAACACGGCCGCCTGCGCGGCGAGCTCATCGTCGACCTGCTGAGGGCCCGTCATACGGACACGGAGGCGGAGCGCCAGTTCAACATCGCCATGACGTGGGGTCGATACGGAGAACTGTTCGACTACGACGCCGATGACGACATCATCACCGTCGACGCCGCCAACCCGGCAAACGCCACCCGAGCGGCCGAGGAAGCCAGCGAAACGGACTGAGTTGACCCGCCTCAGCCAACTGCCGCAATGGAAACAACGATCAACCCGACAGCGGAACGGACCGCCCCGAATCGCCAAGGAGGAATCATGAACACGCTACGACTGATACGCTGGCGCGGCGAACGCCACGCCAGCATCACCCAGCGACTGAATTTCGCCGCCCATGCCACGCCAGAGGCCACGCTCGCCTTGGTGTATGCGCACGAATCCGGCTTGGAACCCGACGAGGTTCGCCGGATGCGTCGGGCTTACGGCGGCAACACCATACCGGCACGCCGGTGACCGTGGGCATCATCCTGCTCATGGCGGTGGTGTCCGGTCTGATCCGATACGTGCACGACTCCCGAAGCTCGCATGCCGCCACGGCGCTGGCCACCATGGTGAGTACCACGGCGACGGTGCGGCGGGTCGGTGCCGGCGAGCGGCAGATTCCGTCCGAAGAGCTTGTCGTGGGCGACATCGTGACGTTGTCCGCCGGAGACATCGTCCCGGCCGACTGCAAGCTGCTGGAGAGCCGAGACCTGCGCATCGCGCAGGGGGCGCTCACTGGCGAAAGCATGCCCGTGCGCAAGGATGCTGCCGCACTGCTCGCCGCCGGCGCCAGGGACACCGCGTTGACGGACGCGGCGTGCCTGGTGTTCATGGGCACGACGGTGATTTCGGGTTCCGCGTTGGCAGTCGTCATCGCCACAGGCCGCAGCGCACTGTTCGGCGGACTGTCACGCGCGTTCCAATGGCAGCGGCCGCGCACGCGCTTCGAGCGCGGCATGAACTCCACGTCCTGGATGCTGATGGCGTTCACGGCGGTCACCGTGCCCGTGTCCATGCTGGTCACCGGCATCGCGAGCGGCGACTGGCTGCAGGCCCTGCTGTTCGGCGTATCCGTGGCGGTGGGGCTCACGCCGGAGATGCTGCCGCTGATCGTCACCGTCTGCCTGTCCCGGGGCGCGCGGACGATGGCCTCCGGCAAGGCCATCGTCAGGCGGCTCGACGCCATCGAGACGCTGGGCGGCATGGACGTGCTGTGCGTCGACAAGACCGGCACACTTACCAGCAGCGTCATCAAGCTCGACCGGGCGCAGAGCATGAGCGGGTTGAACTCGTCCTACGTGCTGCATGCGGCATGGCTGACCACACTGATTCCCCACACGACGAGCAATCCGTGGGATGACGCCATCGTCGCAGCCGAAGGTGACTCGGCAAACGATACCGGCGACGTACAGGTCGAGGGAGGCACGCCTTTCGATCCGATACGACGCCGGGCGACCGTCATCGTCGCGAAGAGCCATCACCGCGCGGACCGCGAGCACACAGGTGGCAGCGATATCAGTGAGACCAGCGGCGCCGGCGCCGGAACGTCCGGGAACGTCAGCCGCATCATGGTCGTCAAGGGCGCCGTCTCCGAAATGCTGCCCCGCTGCGACACCGTCATGCGCAATGGAACCGCAGAGCCGCTGACCGATCGACTGCGCGGAACATATGAGCGGCTGATGGCCGACAAGGCGACGCACGGATACCGCGTCCTGCTCGTGGCGCAGCGCTCTGTGACAGACCAGACCACAGTGCAGGACGACCGCGCGCTCACCCTGCTGGGCTACCTCACTTTCCTGGACCTGCCCAAGCCCGATGCCGCCGACACGATCGCCCACATGCACAATGCCGGCATCACCGTGACCATGCTCACCGGCGACGAGCCACAAGTGGCCCGTACCGTCGCCCGGAAAGTCGGCATCAATGCTCGACGGGTGGTCACCGGCCGAACGCTGGACGACATGACGGACACCGCGCTCGGCACCGAACTGCGCCGCGTGAACGTGTTCGCCAAGCTCACTCCCGAGCATAAGGCGCGTATCGTCTCACTGCTGCGCCGCGAGGGGCATTGCGTGGGATACATGGGCGACGGCGTCAACGACCTGCCGGCCATGCACGCCAGCGAAATCGCCATCAGCGCCAGCACCGGCTCCGAGGCCGTCCGACAGTCGGCGGATGTCATGCTCACGCACAAGAACCTCGACGTGCTGCTGCGCGGCATCACGCAAAGCAGGCGCACCTGCGTCAACATGATGAAGTACATCAAGCTGGCGCTGAGCTCGAATTTCGGCAATATCATCTCGGTGATGATCGCCGGCGCGTTCCTGCCGTTCGTGCCCATGGCACCCGTGCAGATGGTGCTGCTGAACCTCATATACGACCTGGCCTGTCTCGCGATCCCATGGGACCGCGTCGACGGCGATGTCCTGCGCTCCCCCGCCCGGTGGGACACGGCGTCTATCGCCCGGTTCATGAGTCGCTTCGGGCCGGTGAGCTCGCTGTTCGATATGGTCACCTTCACCGTGTTGCTCACCCTGCTCTGCCCGGCCGTCGCAGGCGGGAGGTTCCCGGAGCTGCACGGGGATGGGTCGCGTCTGCTGTTCGTCGCCGCGTTCCAGACGGGATGGTTCGTCGTGTCGATGTGGACCCAGATCACGGCACTGCACATGCTGCGCACCGAACGCGTCCCGTTCATCGGGAGCCGCGCGTCGGTGCCGCTGGTCTGCACGTCGCTCGCGGCGCTGACTATCGCCACGGCGCTGCCGTTCACGCCGGTCGGCGCATGGATGGGTTTCCACGTACCTCCGGTGTCGCTGTTCGCGCTGCTCGCCATCGTCATCGCCGGTTATGCCGTGACGGTACTTGCCGTCAGAACCCTGTATCTGCACCGTCAGCAGCCGCTGCTGTGACTTCTGACCGCCCGGCGCTCCTGCGGAACCGATGGAATCCGCAGGAGCGCCGGGCGGGCACCCCCGCGTTATCATCCTCTCCCCGTACCACCACCGTCTCCCGCATCCATTCAAACGAAGGAACTGATCATGACAGTCTGGACCGCAATCGTCACATCACAGGTGTTCGCCATAACCCTGCGCATCCTGCTCAGCATCGGGCTCGGCGCGCTCATCGGATTGGAACGGCAGCTGCGCGCACGCAGCGCGGGCATCCGCACGAACGCGCTGGTGTCGTTGGGTTCCTGCCTGTTCACCACTGTTGGCGTCTATACGCTCGCGGCCGGCACCGGAGACCCCACGCGCGTGGCCGCGCAGGTGGCGTCCGGCATCGGCTTCCTCGGCGCGGGCGTAATCCTCAAGCAGGGTGTGTCCGTGTCCGGGCTCAACACCGCGGCCACGCTATGGGCGTCGGCGGCGGTCGGCACGTTGTGCGGCTCCGGCATGGAAGCGGCCGCCGCAATCGGGGCCACCGTCATCATGCTCGCCAACATGATGCTCCGGCCGATCGGCGCGGCCATCGACGCCCGGCGCACCGCGCAATCGCATGAGGCCGAGGGCATCCGTTACACCCTTGAGGTCAAATGCCTGCGTAAGGACGAGCAGGCCATCCGCGCGCTGGTGTTCAACGCCCTGCATCAGCCCGGTTTCATCGTCCAGTCCATCGCGGCTTCGGATCTTCCCGATGATCTGGTGGTCATCACCACCGTCGTCGCCACCCACATGAGCAGCAACATCGACATCGAAAGCAGCATCGAAACAGTCATCACCACGCCCGAGGTCCTCGGCGTCAAATGGGATGCCGAGCAAATCACCGCCGTGGATTAAACGTGACCGTCATGAATCCGCGTCATGAATCTGCCCGCCGCGAATGATCAGCCGCGTGGCTCGCCAGTGGGAAAGCCCGCCTGCGTTGGTCGGAATACTCGTGAAGTAGGTCACGTTGTCCACCTTGACGCTCTGGTCGGCGGCACGGACCCAGCTGCCGTTAGCGGAGCCCTTCTCGAAGACGACGGCGTTGCCGCCGCTGTCGCTGACAGAGAACAGGGCGCCGCCGATGCCGTTGTGCTGCTTGTCGATCTTCTTCATGGTGAAGAATCCCAGCTTGACGACCGTGGTGGCGGCCTCGGAATCGGCGCCGCCATTGTAATTGGCGGTCGCGGAGTTCGTCACCTGATCGTCGACGGCGGCTTTGGCGACGACGGCGTTGTACAGCAGGACGAGCTTCTGCCCATCCTTGCCGGCCACGGCGATGGCCTCGCGAATGTTGCCGTCCCACTTGTCGCTGTCCACGGCCTTCAGACCAAAGGAAGTCAGCTTGCCCGTCGGCATTCGCGACCGGGTCGATGTACGCGGCGATACGATATGCCGTATACGTGCTTTTCGATGTATCGGCATCATCGGCCTTGTTCAGGGTAATGGTTGACGGCGTGGCCGTTTCGGGCACTGTGAGCGTATCGGTATCGGCATTGACCGTCATGGTCCCCAAGGCCATGCCGCCCAAGGCAGCCGCAACCGCCGCGACGCCGGCGATGAGTTTCTTGAATTGCATAGGAACCTTCCTGCTCCTTCATCGGCTATTTGAATCCCCGGCATGACGAGAATGAGTCATGGACCGGCGATTCCTGTGTTCCTGTCATAGCGGACGAGTCCGCCATGTTGTGGAGCCTGTATCCTTCACCACAAATTCGCTCGCGGGCTTCTGGCCCCGGCGTCTACCGCAATGTGAACGTACCCATCACCTTGTCCGGGGCGTATTCGGCGAAGTCGTCGCTGGCCGCCGCAATATGGCTTTCTCCGCGCCAATCGGTCAACGACCAGCTGTCCCAGCTCATGGTGGCGCCGGCAATCCCGCCGTCGTCCCCGCCGATATCGACGGGGACCGGAACCACGATGGATTGCCCTTCGGCGAGCGCGATGTCGTCCATGATTCCGCTGATGCGTCCGAGCGTCGTCTTGCCCTTCTTGAGATCGAACGTCAGGTTCAGCCCGCTGAGCGTGCCGGGCACGTGGCTGCGCACGGTCACGGCGATGATGCGCTTTCCGGTGTCCACGGTCGACCCGCCGGCATCCGCCCCCTGCTGGATGCCCCGGTCCTCGATGCCCGTGATCTCCAGCGGCGCGGACGGCGCCTCGGCGGCGGGCAGCCCGAGCTTGCCGCGCAGGTAGACATCCGCTTCGCTGACGCCGTAGGCATCGAGCGAGATCAGCTCGTCGCTGGCGGACGGCGTGACCGAGTCGGCGACATACGAGGCCTGCCGGGCCTTGGCGTCGTATTCGTTGGCGACGACGGCCGCCGCATTGGCGACCTCATCGGGCCAGGTGCGTGACCGCAGCGCCTTGGCGGTGGCGCGCAGCACGGTGGCGGCCTTTCCCGCGGCGGCCCTCGTGGCCTTCAGATCACCGCCGTACAAGGTGTTCATCGCGTCGCGCAACGGCTGGATCGACGGCTTGACGGCTTCCAGATAGTACTGCCCCGCGTCCTTCTCGCTGAGCCTGGCCCCCTTGGCGGGATGCTCCGAGGTGTCGGACGTGTTGACAAACGGCGCGTCGCCGTCCAGGGCGTATTTGGCGTCCTGCGGGCACACCACGCCCGTGATCGCGGTCACGATGCCGCCCGGATCGCCGCCGAACATATACCCGACACCCAGCGACGCGCCTATGGCGACGCCCATCGCCACGACGATGCCCACCGCCTTGCGCACCGGGTGGTAAGTCATACGCCGGAGTTCGGCGTCGGCTTCGACGACGGCCTGCTCATGGGTGAGCGGCATATCGTCGTCATCGATGCCGTCCGCATCGGAACCGTGCCGACTGTCGTGTAACCTTGCCATGCATAACCTCGCTAGTTGTACAGTGAACTGGAGATGCTGATCAGGTCACCATCGCCCAGCCCTTCCCATGTCGCGCTGTTGGCGAACTCGAATTCCAGGTTGAAGCTCTGCCGGTTCGGCGCCAACATCGTGCCGTACCGGCCACCGATACGCCAATGCCGTTCCTGGGTGGAGTCGAGATAGCCTCCCCACTGGTCGGCCTCGGTGTACAGCACGGTCGTGTCGTAGAGCACCGCCCGGAACCTGACGGTCAGCCGGTTCCGGGACAGGTCGACCTTGCCGGTCTGTATATAGTCACGGTCGAAATCGTCTATGGTAATCCCGTGTTGCTCGCGCAGGTCGGACGCCGCGGCCTGGTCCTCATCGGACATGTACGAATCGTCCCGGCCACTCTCGTTGTCGTCGACCGTTATCTCGTACGCGGTCACGTCGCCGTATCGCTTCACGAAGTCGCCCCAGCTGTCGCCCGGCTGGACGCCGCGGGACGTGACCAGCGCATGATCGCAATCCCTCTTGTCGATACGGCACCGTGCGCCGCGCTTGACGCCGCTGCTGGTGGCGTCGTCGCTGAGAATCGTGTACTGGCTGGGGTAATGCCATGTGCGCGCCGAGCTGATCGGCTTGCCTGTGGACGGCTGTCGCAGCGAATATTCACTGACCGGCAGGTAGCCGATCGGCGGGTTGTCATGGAATATCAGCAGCGTGGTTTTGTCGCGGATCTGGAGCCCGAAGAAGATCAACGCCACCACGGCCGCGATGGCCGCGAACACGACGGCCACCGTGCGATGCGATTCGCGGTCGATCGCGGCGAACTCGTGCTCCAGATGGCGCATCGCCTCCGCGTCGCCTTCGCCGGCCGAAGATGCGGTGGAGTCCTTGGGCTTCCCCGCATTGCCGGATTTCCCGAAGCCGCCTGGTTTGGCGGGGTCCTTGCGTTTCTCGGCGTTCCCGCCGAACCGGCCGGACTTGCTGAAGATGTCATCGTCGCCGTCGAAATCATGTTCTGACATTGCCGTCACCTGACCTTGAACGCGTTCAGCACGTCATAGCCGCCTGATTGGACCGCAGTGAACGATGCGAGGTGCTGCTCCCCCGCCTTGTCCTCCACATACCATGCCGACGGCACGAAACGGTCGCCGCCGCGCAGCAGTTTCGGGTCGATTTCCATGGTGAGCTTCACCGTGTCCCCCTTATGGATGCCGCCGTGCTCGATGATGTCGCCATCGTCATCGAACTGGATGTCGGAGCTGGCCCTCACGCCGGTCTCGCGGATGGTGCCGTCTTCGCTCAGAAGATTGAATTTGATGGACAGCCCCGTTATCTCGGCCGGGACCTGGTCGGTCACGGTGACGGTGAAACAGTGCCGGTCGACTTCCTGCTGACCGCCGTCCTTGGTGGTCTCCAGTCCCTTGCAGGCTCCGCCGTCGGCAATGTCCCGTATGTCGAACGGGACGGCCGTCTCCGGCTCGTCGGGCAGTTTCAGCGCGCTGCGGATTACCTGCTGCGCTCCGGATGGCCTGAATTCGCCGAACACCATCCAGTCGATCGCCTCGCCGTTGCGGTTGCCGGCGAGGTTGGTATAGATCGCCGCGCGCTCCTGATATTCGATGATGACCATGCGGATCTGCTTGGTCAGTGATTTCGGCCAGGTGCGGGCGGCGAGGGTCTCCGCCGCCTGTTGCGAGAGGTCACGGGCCTTGGCGGCGGACTTGTTCACCGCATCCTTGTCGCCGCCGACCGCGGCGAGGCGCACGGCGTCGTATGCCGCGGCCGTGCCTTTCACCGCCTTTGCGAAATACGGGCCGGCCTGGGATCGGCCCAGCTGAGGGCCGGACGGCTGCAACGGCTTGAACCCGCCATAACAGTAGTCCTTCTCGTCCGCGACTCCGGTCTGGTGCGAACAGTTGACAGGGGAGCCGGTCTGGAGGCTGCGCCGCCAGCAGAATCCACTCACCAGCGATGCGACGATGACCACGACGACCAGCAGCGTCATCCGGCGGTGCCGTTTGCGCAGCAGTGTGACGGCCTCGGCATCGACCTCGGCGGATTCGGCGTCGTCGGTGATGTCGTCGGTGATGCCGTGAATGTCCTCGGAGGCATCGCTCACATCGCGGGTCTCATCGGCGACCGGCGTATCCCAACTCTTCTGCGCCTTCATCACCACCATCTCCCATTGCCCGAATCCCAATCCGACATAATCGACGCCATCTTATCAGCCACAACACAACCCCGCTAGGCCAATCCCACGATGTTAAGCCCGGGGACTGTCGAGCGAAGCGAGACTGGGGGGGGGGGGTCAATCACAGATATCCCGACACCCCAAATACAAGGTCCTCATGAAAATGTATCGATTACCCCAAAGAGTGCGCATGAAAATGCAAGGAACACTGCAATGAAGCGGTTTCCCACGGCTGATCTCATTGACCCGGAACACCACCCCAGTTCACAGGTCATAGATATAACGTCGCACGGAATATATAGCAATGTGCCCCAGCATCCGAAGATGCCGGGGCACATGCGTATCAGAGTTCAGCTGCTAGAGCCGAACCGACGAATCAGAACTCGCGCCATGGACGGTCGCCAGACCGACCATCAAACAACACAGCGCGGCGCGCCAACCGCGAGTTCTGATTGAAGCGACACAGGAGCGGAGATCAGAACTCGCGGTTGGCGCGGTAGAACTTGATCAGGGACTGGGTGGAGGCGTCCTGGGCGGCGAGGGCGTCGTCGTCCTGGGAGATGGCCGGGGTGATCTGCTTGGCGAGCTGCTTGCCGAGCTCGACGCCCCACTGGTCGTAGGAGTCGAGGCCCCACACGGTACCCTCAACGAAGGTGATGTGCTCGTACAGGGCGATGAGCTCGCCAAGCGCGAACGGGGTCAGAGCCACACCGAAGATCGAGGTGGTCGGGCGGTTGCCGGAGAACACGCGGGCCGGAACGATCTCTTCCGGGGTGCCTTCGGCGCGGACCTCGTCAGCGGTCTTGCCGAATGCCAGCGCCTTGGTCTGCGCGAGGTAGTTGCCGAGGAACAGCTCGTGCACGTCCTGGTCGCCGTCCTTGGTCGGGTTCGGGGTGTTGA